>Ga0213833_1002011_pt1 | contig 13720 bp, 19 predicted proteins | sample SWATP21_FD_160575 | JGI IMG/M metagenome (GOLD analysis project Ga0213833, IMG submission 160575) | Coastal seawater microbial communities from Marineland, Florida, United States - SWA TP2 #1 | ecosystem: Environmental > Aquatic > Marine > Coastal | place: USA: Florida | collected 2016-08-14
CCCCATGTCATTTTGATGCATGCGTTGTCGGTGTGGCACGCTGTGGCGACGTCATTGTGTGTGTGTGTGTGTGTGTGTGTGTGGTGTTGCTGTTGTGTTGCTGTTGTGACCTTTCAAACGTGTGCAGTGAGGACTGGCGTGCGCGGCGTGAAGGGTTGTGGCAGGCCGCCGAAGCCATCGGATCAGGTACGGCGACAGCGACCGTGGATCGCCGCGGCTCCGGCCGCGGTGGCGGGTCATCCGACGCGCCGCAACCGGCGTGGCACACCTGCATGGACATGATCAAGGCAGCGCTGATGGACCAGCAGCCGCAGGTGAACGTCGCGGCGTTGGACATTCTGCAGGTCATCCTCGCCAACTCCACGCCCGCGTCGGCGGCGGGCGTCGGCGGCGACCTCGGCGTGTCCGGCGTGGGGCTGGGTGCCAGCGGTGGAGCGTCGTCGTCCGGCGGCAGCACGAGTGCGCGTGGCCGTCGCGCCCCCGCCGGTGGTGGTGGTGGTGGTGGTGGTGGGAGTGACCGCGTGTGCATTCCGTGGAGCGACTGGGAGGCGCGGTTGGCGCTGGGGTCGTTGGTGAAGACGGTGGTGGACAAAACCGCCGACACGCACGTGCGCGTGCGGAACGCCGCGTCCGAGATGGCGTCGTTGTTGGCGCACGCGCACGGCACGGGGTGGAAGCTGGTCACTCGGCATGTCATGCACGCCGTCAAGGTGCCCAAGCGTACGTGCGCACGGCGGGTTGTGTCCTCATTCATTCGTTCGTTCGTTCGTTTCCTTCCATGCCCAAGGCCGCGTTTGTTTTGTGTTTCGTTTTGTTTTGTTTTGTTTTGTTTTGTTTTGTTTTGTTTCGTTTTTGCAGTGCCCCTCACTTCAAATCTTATCACGCTGTGTGTTGATGTCATGGTTGTTGTTTCATGTGGTGGCGGTGGTGGTGGTGGCCATGGTGTCCGTTGGTGCCCTGCAGAAGTCCCAGAGCCATCGGACTTGACGGGTGCCATGGCGCTGGCCAAGACGATTCGCATCCTGGTGGGCCGCCTTCGCACCATGCGGGGGCTGCTGGAGATGCAGGCTGCCGAGGGTGGTGGCATCGGCGGCGGCCCGGGCATGCCGCTGGACCAAGTGCTCACCTTTTGCGCCAGCGCGGCGCAGTCCACCAGCACCTTGGCACAGAACTTGGCGATTGCGTGCGCCATCACTGCGTCGCGCCAAGCCGTGGCCAAGACGGATGATGCGGGCGCTCAGGTGGGTGTGGTGGAGCGTGGGTGGGGTGGCGTGGTGGCGTGTGGTGGGTTGCACGTCGTCGTCGCCGTCGTTGTCGTCATCGTCGTGTGGTGCTCACTCCGACTGCTGTGCGTGCATCCCCCCACCCCCCACCCCCCCACCCCCTTGCAACGACCTCCTCCCCTCCTGCAGGCCGTGCGAGCGTACGTCTCGGCTGCCGACGTGAACACAAGAACTGCGTTGCAGCCAGTGTTGCAGGCGCTCCTCGACCCCGCCGATCGTGATGGTACAGGTGCCGGTGCCGGCTCGGGTGCCGGCTCGGGTGCTGGTGCTGGTGCTGGTGCTGGTGCTGGTGCTGGTGCACGCGGCAGTGGCGATCGTGGTAGCTGGGACCTCGGCGGGCGTTCCTTGTCTGGGCACTCGTTCGGCGGCAGCGGAGGCAGTGACAGCGCACGCCATGGCTTGACGATTGACGCCGCCTCGGCCAGCAACACCTACGGGGCTCCTTCGCCAGGCAGCGGGCAAGGCTCTGCGCGATCGGCGTACGTCATTGTTCTGCACACCGCCACTCCACACACACACACACACACACACACACACACACACACACACACACACACACACACACACACACACACACACACACACACACACACGCGCGCGCGCGCGCGCGCACGGTCATGCCCCACACACGTTGCACACGTACACGGGCACGCACGAACACACGAGTGGTAGGGCATGGTGGTTCCCTTGCAAGTATTGTGTTCACAGAACGGATTTTCCTGCTGTGGTGTGGGTGTGGACTCGTGGCGTTGTGTTGTTGCACGCCAGGTACACGCCCAAGCACGGGAGACGAGCAGGCAGAGGCACGCCGACGGGCTTGTCATCACCGCTCACAAGCGCCGGAAGTGGGGGGAGCTTTGGCGGAGTACGTGATCAGGGTGCTGTGCTGTGCTGCTGCAGCTGACGTGGTGCGTTGCGATGCATCTCTTCTCTCACCGTCGCTGCCTTTTTTTGTTTGTTTTTGTTTGTTTTGTTTTTTCCCCCCTTTTCCCCCTCCCTCCTCCCTTTCTCTTTCGTGCTGTGCTGTCGCCAGCCGCTGTCCTCGCGTGGTGCGTCCTACCACACCGCCGCCGGCACGACCGACGCCGACGGCAACGACGTGTACGGCTCCGCGCGCCGCATGCCTCGACAAGGGTCCTTCGGCCGCCGCTCCGGTGGTCCACCCACCACGCCAGGCGGCACCACCAAGCCGGGCTTCAGCCCCATCCGCAACGAACGCGACATCGATGGGCGCCCCGGCGGCGGCGGCGGTGCGCGGCGCGCGCCTGGTCGGCCGCCTGCGTCTCCGTTGGGCGTGGGGCTTGGGTCTTCCGCTGCGGCGGGGTTGCACATTGACACCGACCGCGCAAACAGGGTGGGCGGCGGGTCTTCTGGTCCTTCATGTACGTGTGTTGTGTGGTGTGTTGTGTGTGGTAGTGTGCTGTGTGTTGCGTGTGAACGAATGCGTGGCAGTTTGGGCTCTGGTGTGATGGTTGGTGTGTGGTGTTGTGGGTGTGTGTGAGGCACGCTAACCCGGATGTGTCACGTGTTGTGCTTGTTGTTGTGCTGTTTGTGTGGTGTTGTGTTGCACCCAGCTCGTGGACGACCGCCCAGGCCTTTGCAGTCTGCAGGCTCCTCTGGTCCGCTCAGTAGTGGCCGTCGCAGGCAGCAGGACTACTTTCCTGCTCCTCAGTTCTAGTTCTCGGTGTTCCTCCATCTCTTCGGCTGTCCTGGTGTTTGTTGCGAGGGGGTGTGCTCTGGCTTCAAAATGTGCACGTGGTTCGTCGTATCACCACACGTGGCGTTGTTGCCGTTCGTTTCCCTTGCGATGGACCACTCGTTCAAGAGCGGCGTGGTTGAGCCCGATGTGGGGTTTCGTTGTGGGCCAAATGCGTCGCCCGTAGGAGGTCCAAATGGTGGCCAAACGCTTGGGGCGTTGTAGGCGATGTCAACAGAAGTTTGTTCTTTCACCCAATGTCATGAGTTGTGCACACAATCCAATTTGCTGCACTTCCCTCACGGCCAAGTACAATACCTGCAAACTGGACCGCATGGCTACCCTGGTGCTGCTGCGCAACAACTTTGACAAACCCCATCGCAGCTCCAGGAAAAAGCAATGTGTTTCATGTGGAAAGCGAGTCATCGCCAACACACCTTGTTCCATGAAACGTCATGTTACGGCTTGCCCTGCCGCACCAAAGGCGCTAAAGGAGGCGCTTGATCATGAAGCTCGAGCACAAGCAAAGAGTTTGAAGGGAATTTACGGAGTTCACCACAAGTTCTTCTCCAACTTTACTGTCATTGGGTTTCGTCAATCCAGGTGCCGTGCCTGTTCCAAGCTTATCAGGGGTGCCCGCACTGAGTTGTTGCATCATCTTCGTCGATGTCATCGCGCCGACTGTGCAAGCAATGGCGCAGGTTTGCTTGGCGGGCTGGACTGTCGCGTCACATCCTGTGCTGATTCCGTTGTGTTGTCAGACAAGCGACGACACCCACGCCACAAGCCATCCACCTCCACAAGGTCTGTGTTGAAGGACACTACCACCAACAGGGACAATCCATCACCACACAAGCGTGCACGTTGTGGGACGCTGGCTCCATGGCCAAGAGCAACCAAACGTCCACGCGTTCGTGAAGAGAACATAGCGGCAGCGATTCTATGCTCTTTGAAAGACAGCACAGTTCTTTGACCGTAGCTGGGCGTGCAAGATAGATAACAACATGATGAAACACGGTTGCATGTTTGGGGGTTGAGCTGACTCGACTTGAACAGCAACTACATCCCACGGGCAATTTGAGACAGCTGGCGGTGCAGCTGTGACGCGTTCTGAATGATGGAAGGAGGCACGGTCGCGCCACCGGCAAAGCCTTTCGTGACGTAGACAACGGCGTTTGCACAGGAGTAGTCGACATTCTTTCGAGCAGCGGAGTGGAACGTGGAGCATGCGTGGAAGGGGTTCTTTACTGCCGGAACAATAATGCCTGCATTGAGCACCTGTAACACAGCCACATGACACAATATCAGCGCCAGCAACAGCAAGAGGGAGGCGAAAAGAACCAGCGGAAGAGGGAGAAAGAGAGAGAGAGACGTCGCGAAACAAACCAAGCTCACCTCCGACATGACACGAAGCTCCCCAGGCGCGTCCACGTTGTGATTGGCGCAGGTCCAAACACATAGAATGTCCAACTCACACAACTTGGCGATTCCTGGAGCCCAAGAGGCCATCAGCGACACATTTCCAGACCCGAGGCCCGAATTGAACGCAACAGCGATAGTTGTTTCCGGATTCACGGTCTTTCCTGCAGAAATCAGGAAGTCCTGACGTCCGAAACGAAGCCAAAGACACAACGTAGCGGCGACAACAGCGTTGCCAAGGGCACATCCACACAGAACGTGAGAATCGAACCCACAAAGACAGACTTTCACATGCAAGGTTGTAAGAGCGTACCTGCGTCGTGGCTTTCACAAGTGAGTATGTTGCGTTGGACATCCCCTGCAGTTTGTGGGTGCGAATGCGTCCACCCTTTTTCGTGTCAAGCTCTGGACCCACAAGGACAAAGTGCATGGCCGGCACACCGAAGAATGTCTGTAGCTCAGCAAAGTAATTTGTTTCCAGCAGCAATCGTTGCTCTGTCAGGACAGCCTCACCCGTTCGTTAGAAGACCCTGTCCAAGCGTGAATGAAACACCACACCGGATACACCGTACCAGCTTTGTATGTGGCTCCAAGCATCAAAATCGTCAATGGCTGATCCCTTGGGGGCCTCCACTTCAATTGCCGCACCGCAAACACAACGGACATGGGAAACGACAAGCCATCAAGGAGAGAAGGATGAACCAACAGTGGCGCATGGTCTTCTCCCGGTTGTTTCTTCCGTTCAGCTTTCGCAGACACACCATCAACGCACACACGTGGGGGCTTCTTATCGTCACCACGGTTGTTTGCAAGTGCTTGCTGCCACGGGCTCTTGCACCGAGCGGCTAGGAAGCCACCCCAGCCCTTCGCACGCAGCACAGCCCCACCACCATTCATATTCCCATTCCCATTCCCATTCCCATTCACAAGTACGCACAATCACTTGTCAGCAACGTTTAGCACTCGCAACAACTGGGTGTGGTTGCAAGGTGTACCCACCTTGACACTGTTGTACAGAAAATGGAGAGGCTGCGGGAAAGGAGCCAACGTTGGAAACCGGTGCCCTGCCTCCCATCGTAATGTGCCTGGGACAGCACACGGGTGAGCCATTGGTTGCCACACCACAAAGGTACACACATCCCACCCATGCCATAGTAACCAGCAGCCGCAGAACGTACCCACAAACTTGCTGTTGCGCTCGCCATAAATGACGGTGCTGCGCTTGTTGTCGCGCAGCATCCTGCACATTCCCTTGTGCTGAGGCCAATCCTGGCGTTGGTGCTCCGCTGAGCAGTACCACACGGCGGCACATCCCTTGCAACGCATCAATTCTGAGGTGCGACCACACACGTTGCACCTATCCGCGTCTGGGTCCGATGGCGCGATGGCCTCGGACAGTGACACTGGCGGCGGGGAGGGTGAAGCGGCTCCGGCTCCGGCTCCGGCGCCACGACCAGCCTGCACCACTGCGCCACTCTGCGCGGACACCGGGGCAGCAGGAACCGAACGGGGCTGTGGTTGTGGTGCTGGGGCTGGCGACGAGGACTCCGGCGCTGTTTCCACCTGCACGGCGTCTTCAAACACCCACTGTGTGTTGCCGGACGGCCACCGCACCAGCACAGCGCCAAACCCTGCCTCCATCCTCTCCACCATCCCCACCTTCGTGCCACCGCTCGCGGCATCAAGGACTACACGGACAGATGCCGTGACTCGGAGGGCGGGAGCAGCGGGTGCCGGGGACGTGGAAGCCGCTGCGAGCTCCGGTTTCGTGTCCGTGTCCGTGGCCGTGTCCGTAACCGGCTTGCCCGCATCAGGCGCGTGCGACTTGAGCCTGGCTTGCTCTTTCTGCTGTTTCGCCTTTTGTGCCCGCCGTTTGGCAGCACGCTCCGAGACGCGGGGGCCACGGCCCTTGTTTCGCTTGCGAGGCATGCTGCTGTGCTGCGGCCGAAGCGGAAGTAAAGTGGTGCCAAAGTGGTGCGGGTTCGGAATCCGAACTTCGACGAGTGCCAGTGGGGAAATTGCATTTTGACATCGAAAATTTGCGAAATTTGCAAGCCTGGCAGCCCATGCACGTGTCGCTACACGGCTGGCTGTGCGCGCAGCTGAGTTGGTGTGTCCCCCTGTGCCGTGCTGCGGTCATAGTGTCTGCTACAATGCTTCGGTGCATCGCTCGGCGGGGGTGGGCACAAGGGGGGGTGTTGCAGCCACATATGCGGCGGGCAATGGGACGCACATGTGGTGGTCCTTCATTGTGTCGTCCTGTGTCCGTGTGTGCCCCCACGGTGCAGGGCGCAGCAGTGGAGCACCGTGTGAACATGTGGACGGAAGAGATTAGCCGACAGCGTGCGATGGAGGCCGCTGCCGGCACTGATCCTGCTGCACAAGGAGACGGGGACTCGATTCGTGTGCTGGTGAACGGGTCACCGCGGGTTGTCGCTGCTGGATGGCGGCCGTCAGAGCTGTTGAAAGGTACGTGCGGTGTTATGGGACGGTGCCGGTGTCGTGTCAGGCCTGACGCGAAACGTTGTCATGGGTACGACCCCCCCCCCCCCCCCCCCCTCGACTTTGCCTGTGTTGGGTTGTTTTCCCGACGCAGAGGACGGGTTCCGAGACACGGTCGTGGTGTCGATCGCTGGAGCCAGCCAAGCGGACGGTCTGTGGGACCTCAGCCGGCCTCTGGACGGTGCCCACGATGGGTGTTCCATCACCACCCACACGTTTGCTTCCAAGGAGGGGCAGCACACGTTTTGGCACAGCGCCGCCCATGTGTTGGGCCAAGCGTTGGAGGATCTGCACGGGGACGACGTGCTACTTTGCGACGGGCCCGCATTGGAAGAGGGTGGCTTCTTCTACGAGATGTTCCTTCACGGAGACAAGCGTGTGACGGAGGAGGACTACAAAAGCATTGAGAAGGCCATGAAGCGACACATCAAGAAGCGAGAGGCGTTCCAACGCATGGAGGTGGATCGTGAGTTTGCCAAGGCCATGTTTGCCGACAACCGTTTCAAGCTCGAGATGCTGGACCGTATTCCGGCGGGCGAGGCCATCACATTGTACAAGTGTGGCCAGTTTGTGGACCTGTGTCGAGGGCCTCACGTGCCCAACACGGGGATGTTGAAGGGCTTCACTGTGTAGGTGACGACGTGGGGGGAGGGGGGTTGTGACTGGGCTGTGACCAACTCTGCATTGTGGATTGCAGGTACCGCTCCTCGGGGTCGCACTGGCAAAGCAACAACCCAGACGCAGTGGATAATGACACCGAAGCCGCGTTGTTGCAAAGGGCCTATGGTACTGCGTTCCCGTCCAAGGACGAGTTGAAGGAGTGGAAGCTGCAGATGGAAGAAGCTAAGAAACGTGACCACCGCATCATCGGCCGTCAACAGTCCTTGTTTCTGTTTCACGAAATGAGCCCCGGCAGCGCATTCATGCTGCCACATGGTACAGTAATCTACAACCGTCTTGTTGCGCTCCTTCGTGACCAGTACCGCTACCGCGGATACGATGAGGTACGAACAAGTGACGCGGCGGTCCCTGTCTTTGGGGCGCAACCGTCTTTGTGACCGGTATGGTATACACAGGTCATGACTCCGCTGATCTACAAGAAGCAACTATGGAAGCAGTCAGGCCACCTTGACAACTATCATGAGGACATGTTCATGGTCACCCCAGGGATGTCTTGTGCTGACCACACACATGCTGCCATCGCGGCCGCAGCTCATGACCACGACGACGCAGACACATTTGGATTGAAGCCCATGAATTGTCCTGGGCATTGCTTGTTGGTGGCTGCCAAGAAAACCTCCTACAACGACCTGCCAATGCGCATCGCGGATTTCAGCACCTTGCATCGGTTCGTTGTCATCACCGTCGTTGCTCCTGCCTGGGTCGGGTCACATACGTGGCTCGCGCGGTGTGTCACAACACACAATGTTGCAGCTCTGGGCATGGCGACTCATGGTGTGCTTGCCTGCAGGAACGAAGCCACAGGCGCCCTTGGGGGACTGACTCGTCTGCGCAGGTTCCAGCAAGACGACGCCCACATTTTCTGCAGCCATGACCAGATCGAGGATGAAGTGCACGCGTGCATCTCATTCGTGGATAGTATTTACAAGTTGTTTGACTTCAAGTTCCGGCTGTTCCTTTCCACGAAGTACGTCGGTCGGTCGTGAACCGCGTGCGGGTAAGTTTGGCATGTTCACCTCTGCGGATTTGCCTCCTTGGTGGCAGACCCGACAAGTCCATGGGCTCAGACGAAGAATGGGACAACGCCGAACGTGCCCTCAAAGCTGCCCTGGAAACGACTGGACACCCGTTCAGTGTAGATGAAGGTGGTGGCGCCTTCTACGGTCCGAAGATCGACATCGCTGTACGCAGCCACGCTGTAGCTTGTGGTGCTGCTGTCGACCATGTGTTGATTGACCTCTGTTGTTGTGCGTGCACACAGGTCACAGACGCGTTGGGACGTGAGCACCAGTGTGCGACGATTCAGTTGGACTTTCAGTTGCCACAGCGGTTCGAGCTTTCATACACCGGCGCCGATTCCCAGGAGCACACACCGGTCATCATTCACCGCGCCATTCTTGGTACGTACGGTGCAAGCCTCACACCTTCTCGAAAGAGACCGTTTCTCTAACCGCCGGGAATTGGTCGACCACAGGCTCGGTGGAGCGCATGATGGCTGTGCTCATTGAGCACACAGGCGGCAAGTGGCCCTTTTGGTTGAACCCCCGCCAGGTGGCTGTTTGTCCCGTGGCGGACAGGCATGAAGAGTACGCACAGCAAATTGCAGACCGCCTGAACGCCACAGGCTTGGAGGTGGTGGTGGACGCGACATCCAAGACAGTCCCCAAGCGCGTTAGGGCTCACCAGGTTCGGGAACACAGTTGTTTGGCTGGTGTCGGGTTTCGTCGCTTGGACTCCTGTCACGGTCGTGTGTGTCGTGTCGTGCCTCTTTTGACTGGCCTGTTCTGTTCCACGGCGTGCACAGATGCTGCAAACAAGCTTGATTCTTGTGGTGGGCGACCGAGAGGTGGAGGAAGGGACAGTGGCGGTGCGGTGCCGTGATGACGCTACACGCCAAGCGGTGGTGTCCGCCGCAGAACAGGTGGCCAGTGCGGAGCCTGACGGCGATGTAACCGCCCTTTTTGCCGGTGGTCACACAGACAAGCCCGTGATGACAATGGGTGTGGACGCGTTGATGGCACTGACAGAACGCATGGCTGCGGAACCTGAATCAGCTCTTCCTGTTGCGAAGTGAAATGTTGCAGGCTGTGTAGGGATGGTGTGGTTGTTTTCTCTGTTGTTTTTTTTCGTTGCAAGCAGACATCCACAACTACAACCGAACGTAATACAACGGCGAGTGGCTTAGAACTTCTCACCACGGACGGCATCCTCCATCATGACCATCAAGGGCTCGGTGGCACCAGGGGCGTACCAGCAGAAGAGCTGACCAGTGAAGTAGCTCTTGCCCTCAACCTCGTTGGTGGTGGAGTACAGGGAGTAGAAGGTGATGTTGTCGAACTCAGCCTTGACCCAGGACATGATGCCAGACATGCGGGACTGGAACGCCTTCTTGGCACCCTCGTCCTCCTTGAAGTCACCGCGGTTCTTCTTGAACTGTGTTTCAAAGCCGCAAGGCAAAAGTGGCAGCACCCATGTGAGAGAACAAAACATCAACTGCCGTGGCACAAAACCAAGCGCACCTTTTGGAGGCCCTTCACGTAGGAGCTGAAGTACTCCTTCTGCCAGTTCTTGAACTTCTTGTACTCGGTGGGCTCGTCGCCGTTGATCTCCTCGAAGAACCAGAGGTGGTCCAGCTTGCGCATGGCGTTGTCCTCGTCGTCGTCGTTGGGATCGGGGATGGTCTTGCACTCGCAAGCCAGAAGTCCCTCCACGACCTTGCCGTCAGAGTTGGTGATCTTCTTCAGGGGCTTGCCATCAGAGTTAACCTCCGCATCGCCGATCAAATCAAAGTACACGATCATTGTGAAGGTGGGGGGATGACAAGAAGGGTGGAGGAGGTGTAAGAACAATGGGTGCGCTCGTCGAGAGTGGGGCGTGATTGGTGGCGGACAAAACACACACAAACGTGTATTCGTTTACAATCACCGTGTGTGACGTTGTCAAGTGTCCCACAGGATCTGCTACGTGTCCGTGCGTCAGCATGCGGCTCCGCTTTGTCGTGTCCTGTCTGGCGTCGATCGTGGCGGTCTTGATTGTGTGCAATGTGGCTCATGCAATGCACGGTGCAAAGCCAGAAGGTGTTGTGGAGCGCGCCAATCCCCGCCGTTCTTCCCCGCATGTCTTGCTCCCTCCCGACACCTGGAGTCACATGCAACGGTTCGTGGGCAATGCGCTCAGCGTCGGACTGAGAACGTCTTTCCCTGACGTGTAGCTCCCTTTGTATGTGATCCACCAGGGTAGCGACGCACCATGCTGCACAGCTTCGAGCTCTGCGAAGGCACGACCAGAACGTTGCAGCAAAGTTGCGGGTCTTGGTGCCAGACTCTGAGACGATGGACGATCTCATATGCACCTCCAACCTGACCATTGCTTCAGATCACAACGTGGGTGCCCTTCGTTTTGTTTCTCAGTACGCGATGGGAGAGAACACTCCGTTGCAGCTTGCGGATGTGGAGGGTGCCGGCGATGCAGAGGCCTGCATCACGAGGCGGATGTGCGGTGACAGTGCACAACTGGCGACGGCAGCACACTCGTACAGCGACGCACACTCTCTTGTACGTAACACACGGAGTACCATTGCATGAAGTAGCTTCCTGGTGCAGCTTGCTTAGCCCAGACGTGGCTCCGGCATAACACAATGCTCAGTTTGTGCACTTGCACAGAGATTGGAGTCAAGAAGGCGCACCCGAACGCGCCCGAACGCACGCTGCCCTTCTTTCGCGCTTGGAATCCCTGTTCCCCAGCCATGAGAACCGCACAGGCATTCGCGTTTTGGTGCCTGGGGCCGGTGCTGGACGGCTTGCGCACGATATCGCCGCGCTGGGCTTTGCTACGACTGCGGTGGATGTGTCATGCACGCTCGCCACAGCAGCCGCATCAATGTTTTCTGCGGGCTGCGACTCTGCTAACAACGTTGTCGAACTAGCCACGGTTGAGAGCGGAGCGGCTGAGTCTCGTGGGGCAGGCGTGGGCAACGTGACGGTGTGTCCGTTTCTGGATGTCACCAGCAATCTGCGGTCGTGTCGAAGTCGCGTGCGCTGTAGCCACGTACCTGACACCCTGCCAACATGCCCATCCTCGCTCGTGTATCGTGTGTCCTCCCTGGAAGAGATGCGACGCTTTGTTCAGGAAGGCTGTGAGGCACCATTTGATGTGGTTGTGACTCTGTTTTTCTTTGATGTGCCGCGAGACCCCTTGGCGACCGCTGCTTCGATCGGGCAGCTGCTTCAGACGAATGGGCTTTGGTTGAACCTCGGTCCGCTGCAGTACCACACTTCCATCCTTCCAAAAGAGGATCAGTCTGATATGCCGTCCTCGCCGCCTGCTGTGCACTTGACAGCGGAGCAGGTGGCTCTGTTGCTCATGTCCTCCGTTTTCGACAATGCGGGTGGACCGGGGTGGGATGTGCAAACTGTGGAGGAATTAGAGTGTACGTACTTCCCACAGCCTGGTAGATCCATGGCGCAGCACGGTGATACAGTGTGCATGTTTTGGGAGGTGCGGTGGACAGACGGTGGGAGTCCCCATCGTGCCAGTGTAGGCGCCAAGTGAATGTAAGGTTTACATTTTGCGCCCTAAAATTTGAAGTGTTGTTCACGAGCGAGTTGTGTCCACACTTGAGCAAGCAACCAACCACGTACGTGCACGTGCCTATGGGCGTTTGACTCCAGCGTGTGCTTGCTTGGCGAGGTTCCCTTTCCAGAATGGCTGCAGAGGAAGAAGAGTATGAGGTGGCGGCGATCATTCTTGATCCTGGAAGCTCCACGCTGAAGGCAGGCTTCTCGACCGAGAATCTTCCTCGCGCGGTTTTTCACTCCTTCGTTGGAAGGGACAAGAAGAAAGCCATGGAGGCCTCCGAGTCTCTTGATGCGAGTGCCGCCAAGACTTGTGCTAGTGGTGGCGCCGGGGCTGGCGCAATGAAGGCCGACGGTGGCGACGATGGGGGCGACAGCGGCGGCTCTGACTCGGACAGCGCCGCAAGCGGCGATGGAGACGGCGAAACCCTGGTGTTCGGAGACGACGCGTCTGCTGACCGCGACAATTTGCTGCTTAGTTACCCGTTCTCAGGTGGTCACATTCGCAATTGGGATGATTTGGAGGTGTGTTGCTGTCCGCGGCTGCCGGGTTTGGAAAGTGGGTGTGCTGACGAGTGACTGCTGGATGGAACAGGCCATGTGGAGGTACACGTTCTTCGACTACCTCGGAGTTGACCCTGAGGAATACAACGTGTTTGTTACAGCTCAATCATCTGCCACGAATGAGGAGCACGAAAAAGGTTCGTGGTCTCACACTGTGCTTGGGAACAGTCCTCGTACTCACGCACGCGCGTGGCGCGTATCGGGTGCTGGTGCAGTTGCATCACTTCTTTTTGAGCGTTTTGGCGTTCCTGCCATGTATCTTCATCCCAGCTCTGTTCTCACGCTGTATTCAGTGGGACACACAACGGGCTTAGTCGTGGATGCTGGTGGTTGTGGAACCCGGGTGGTCCCGGTGTATGAAGGGTTCGTTGTTGCCCTCCACCAGGCTGTGCATGCTGCCGCTCTCCTCACCGTCGTCATTTTCGCTGCCTCACCAGGTATGGAATAGCTGCCGCTGAAAAGAACCTGTCTTTTGGAGGGCGGCACTTGACGAGCCACTTCATTCGGATGTTGACGGAAAGAAGGTTGGAGCGGTCTTGAGGCTGTGTGTGCTGCTGCTCATCTTGCTTGCGTTCGGGCCGCTCATGCTGCGTGATTGGCTTTGCTTCTTGTGCAGCTATTACATGGATACGTCAGCCAAAGAAGACATCGCACGGGACATGAAGGAACACATGTGTTACGTTGTGAACGACTTTGAGACACGTGTCAGGGTGGAGGAGGCAGAACAGACCGAAAAGACGTACGCCTGCCCGCGTGAATGCGTGCCTGCCTTCCTGCGTGCCTGTGTGCCCGCGCCGTGCCGTGCCGTGCCGTCTGGCAGTTTGTTTGTAACCTGGTGGAGGTGGCTCGGCAGGTATACACTTCCTGATGGAACGACGTATACATTGGGCAGCGAGTGCTTCAGACTCCCAGAGGTGTGATGTCCCAACCACCACCATTCCGCTGCCCCTCCCACTCTGACCCCCCCCCCCCCTTCCCCCCCCCCTCCTCCCCCACCCCCC
>Ga0213833_1002014_pt1 | contig 13714 bp, 18 predicted proteins | sample SWATP21_FD_160575 | JGI IMG/M metagenome (GOLD analysis project Ga0213833, IMG submission 160575) | Coastal seawater microbial communities from Marineland, Florida, United States - SWA TP2 #1 | ecosystem: Environmental > Aquatic > Marine > Coastal | place: USA: Florida | collected 2016-08-14
TCATCCAAATATCTCCAATCTAACTTGTTGGCAATTCGCCAGCAGCTCATCCAAAAATCTCCAATTCTCTCAATTGTTTCTGCGGGTTTGTGAAAAAATCAAAGTACGATTCGTGAGTCTTCACGTCCATGCAAGTGGGGCAGGCGAAAGTGCACCAAGGAAAGCCGCGATGTGCTCTTGGAAACTTGTCCGCGGTTGTGCATTCGCTCGCAGCTGACAATCTCAGCACGCGGTGCATCATTGCCACATCGCAGTGGGACACGTGCCGTCGCACAAGGAATGTCACCCCCTTGCCCAAGCGGGACAGGAACCATCGACTTGTGCCAGCTCACCAAACAACTACGTCCCATGGGCAGCCTCAAACGTTCCAAAACGCATCCTTCAAACAAGAGCGTGAACTTCGCATTCTCAAAATTCAGCACTGGCAACCCTGTTCTTGTCTGTGGGCGTGCGAGCAATCTCGACGCATTCTGTTCTTGGCTGTGTGTGTGCGTGCGAGTACACCATGATGGGGCAAACTTAATTAAAACAGCTCTCTGCAGAGAGCACTACCGGCATGGTGGGGTGCACAGTGGCCGGTGAGTTGGTGGCACTGGCTGGCGGATAGGCACCGAATCGAACTGGGGACGCGAAGTCTCTGTCAGAAACCTCTCTCTATAGACGAGTGAATACCCCGATGCACAACCTGAGTGCTAGGTGCGTGGACGGGTTTGGGGAAGACAGAAAAAATAAGTGCTGCTGTGACAAATCACCAGCATCTACAAAGTCTTTCGAGACATGGCTCGAATGATGCACCCAACGCCACCCTTCTTCGTCGTGGCTGCGTGCCACTTGAACAACTTTCCGTGCCAAGTGGCAGGTTCTCCCTTGTATGATTGCATTCCGAGGCCTTTGTAGATGTACCTGGCACACTCGACCACGCATGAATGCACCGTGCCGCACGCGGAGACAACTCGCGGCGCATCCTCCCGGCCACACCTACCGCATCAAAGTGTCCCATTGCTCTGGGGTCAGCCCTTTCACAACAGCTGAAATTTGTGAGTCCTTCACTGCAACAAGAGCCTTCATCACGACATCAGTGTTCTTGTCCTGCCAACAGTGCACCAGTGAGGAAATGCGGGCGGGCGGGTTTCCAGGCAAACCCCGAGGCAGGGTGCACCCTTGCACCACTGCAGCGCTGCAGTGCACGCCCCACTCCACGAAGCATAATGACTGTGACATGCTACGCGCATCATACCTTGATGGAGACCTGCTTGGTACCCATGGGAGGATTGTTCAGTGCCGTGCTGACAGCAGTGGCGAAGTCGCGTGCTGCGAGAGCTCTATCAACGGCGGCATTGCGCTCCTCTATCGCCGCAAGGCGCGCTGCATCATCTTCAGCCATTTGTAAAAGCAAAGGTGTGTTCCGTCGCGACCTCAGGCACCGGACTGCACAAGAACAAGCCAGAGAATGTGACCTGCTGTGAGGACTGTGCACGTGCGCACAGATCATGCCTCCCGCAATGCCCAAAAAAGATCGATGTGTTTTATTCGTAGTTACTTTTACGCTGCGGGGTCACACACCAAGATCCTCCAGGGTAGCAGCCTCCACCGCCTCCTCTTCTGTGGTTACCGGTAAGGAACCGACCCTCGGTACCCGGTGGGTCGAAAGAGAAACCCCTTGCGCACTCAGGGAAGATGCTGCCCGACGAATTGTGCTGACAAGAGCTTGTTGCTTCCCTGCTCTGCTCGCAGCAGACCAGCTGGACACGGCACGAAGCTTCGCTGATGCTGCCCGTGTGCCCAAGCGGTTTGACACCCCCACATGCGTTGTAAAAGGCCTGTTCGCAACACCGAAACGTGAACACACGTCCAGTACATGACCGCTGGTGTGGTAGTACGCACCGAATGCGGACACCGCCACCTCGCGCTGCGCTCGCCATGATGGCTGCTCCGTTGGAAGCATTTAGCCACTCAAACAGCGCTGCCAGGTGCTCCACGGGGGAAGCTTGCGCCTCTTTATCAACGTCCACAGCGTTGCGACGAACCATGCGAAAGGAAGCAATAGCACGAAGGCCTGATGATCGGGTGCCACCTGCCCCGACTCGTCTGCGCGAAGACGCTGAACCTCCGCAGCTGATAGCAGCATTGACCCTGAGGTGATGAGCACAGACGCAGCAGTGTAAGACGAGAACCAGAAACCAACAATCGTATGAAGTCACCTCAGAGCAAGCCGTGCCAGCATCGTTCCAAACTCCTGCAGCGTTACCGTCTTGGCATCCGCATCACTGTGGTGTCGATACCGCTTAGTTCCATACGAAGGCAACACCTCGGCAACCGTGCGGCAACGTACGTATCCGTGCGATTAACAAGGAACACGATGTCTTGTAGCTCTGCGTGCGTGCATAGTTCAGGAACGACACTCCATTCCTTTACAAACTGGACCACCCCCTGGTACGCCATATGATCGGTTGTCCCTGCCGCAGGCTGTGCACACAACTTGCGTGAGCAGAAGGGGAAGGCACAGCTGCATTTTGAAAGCCTTGTACGAACGTGCAGGTCTTGGTAGTGGTGGTACAACGTAGCAATTTGCAGTGAGTTTGCTTGCAGCAACTCAACCACCGGAGGGATGCGCGATGCGGCCTGTGGCAAGTAAAACACACACTGAGCAACCCAAGGTGAACAAGCGGACTGAACTCCATATCCCACCTCTTCGGAGGCCACGTTTGTGTGATCAATCCCTCGCTTCGCGCGAAGCGCCATGATGCGCTCTCCACTAGCTTGCGCCGCAGGCACAACCATGTCAACAAACAACCGGGAGAACGGGACGAGTGTGTCGAAAGTCCCAAAACGCTGGAAGGTCGAGCGTGCCACCCAACAATCATATCTCGAGCACACAAGGCCGCACGTGACCACATCGTACCTCTCTGTGAGCAGCACTTCCTTCAGACGAACTCCCAGTCCCATTTCTTCGATGCCGGCCGCGTTGGTGCGCTGTGTGAAGGAGAAAGGTTGTTAACAGTTGTGTTCCGAGCACCACGAGAGTGCCACTACGTACGGGTTGTATTGGGGCTGCGATCAGCGGTTTGATACCTGGGGCAGCATCAAACACCCCAGCACGTCAACCACCATCGAAACCACGCACAACGCCATGAGAGATCCGCAACGCACTCTTGTCCAAACATCGTGTCTGCGATGAAAAATACTGCCACCACGAAGTGGCCGAAGTCAATGTGTGCCGAATTCGCAGCGCTGGCTCTGTGACCCCCAACCACCATGCCTCGGCCCTGCTCACGCCGTTGGGTTGATGTTCGAGTTGCAAGAACATCGGCGAGAGGTGTACCGGCACCCGGTCCCTCTGCAGCACGAAGAAACACGGCATCGACTTCAGCAATGTTCATCTGTAGATGGCTTGGTATGGACGCAGAGAGGAGCTGCCGCCGGGACCGTGTTGACGTCATTTCTGTGGACTGCGCTCAACCGACGAAAGGTGACTCTTCGCATGCAAAGAAAAACACAAAAATGCCATGATTATCGCACCTTCTTGATGGATGGGGTCTTGACAACACCACAGTCACGGCAGAAGTTACGGAACTCCTTCAAGCTGTTGAAGCACACAACCAACGATCATTGACACCCAACCACCATGTGATTCCTGGACGCGACTGTGCGAACCTGATTGTCGGGCCAGGGCTGCTGGCAATGAGGGATTGGACAAGAAAGAGGGCGTGAAGCAGAGTTAGTTCCACTGGGCCTGCCCCCGCACCGGCAAGTTCTGGATGGGTCAGTAGCCCGACATCCGTGAGAAAAGGCATGGTGGAGGCAAGAACTTGGACAGATAAAGGCAGCTTGTTCAAACCCTCTCGGATCACCACGTATGCCTGGTGTCACGTCACGCTGGGTAAGCCCGTTGCAAGTCGCGCTAACAACAATCGGTGTACGTACGGCTCCCAGAGATGTGCTGCGATTTGCCACGCGCTGGGAATAGCTATGATGGCAGAAGCAACGCTTAGCGAACTGTTGCACAGCGCTGCAATCTAACCCCACCTTTCACTTACGCATGCTCTGCATAGTCACGTTCAAGAATGCGACGATCAATTTGCTGACTAAAGTCCGAAGACTGGCGAAGCCTTGCCGTTCGCGCCTGGGCAATGTCCGATTGTAGTTCTTGCAGCTCTTGTTGGGCAGCTTCCACACCTGACAAGATGCTGTCAAGGTTTTGCTGCGCTGTCTGCGTGTCATGAACAAGAGTCTGCAAGAAGGGATTGAGACGAGCCAGAAACAGCCGCAAGACGCAATCCTCACCTCCAGGTGTTCTCTCTTCGAAGCAATCTCCTCTGCAGTGCTCTTGTTTTCTTCTTGAAGTGCTTGAAGAGCAGCTTGCTGGCGCTCGGCATCCTGTTTAGCTTGTCGTGCCTTGTCAGCAGCTTCCTGGTGTCTTGCCTCTGCCTCGGACACGGCATTCTGCTGAGAGACAAGTTGCTTCAGAGTTTTTTCAAGCTCATTGTTGGCCTGTGGTGTGGCCACGCAAGCAAGCACATGTGAGGCGGGTTACACCAACATGCATCAAACCCGTACCTCCTCCAACCGGGTCACGACCTCAACATGACCCAACGACGCATCTTCTCGGGCCTGGGCAGCGGCAAGCACCTCCTTGCGTGACTTTGCAATGGCTGCAGCACCTTCCTGCAGCGAAGAAACGACGCAGCAAACCAGCGGGTGTGGGTTGAACATCCTCTCTGTCGTGGACGCTGTGGACGCGTACCTTCGTGGCCACATCCACCTTTTCTTGCTCACGCTTGACTTCTTCCTGGAGCTGCTGCCGCTGCACTTTGAGTCCCGCCACAGCAACTTCTTGTTCCTCCTGCGCTATGGACAGTTCCTGCAGCTGGTTCCTTGCTTTCTGCTGCTCGCCCTTGGATAGACCAATCTCTTCGTGAAGCTCCTGAAGGTGTTTTTGGCATTGCTTCACTTGCAGCTCAGTCTGTGTGGCATTGGGTGGTCAACGAAGGTGACACTATGGGCAACGCCCACACATAATCAGAACATACATCTGCCAGCTCTTGCTGAACTCGCTGCTGTATCGTGGCTTGACGTTCTCTGTGCGCTTGGAGATCCCTGGTGGCCAGCTCAGTTTCTGATGTGATCTGTGCGAGCTCTTGTGTTGCCTGCCCTAGATCGCTTTCGAAGCCAAGGCGCTGGGTTTGGAGAGCCGATACTTCACTGTACAAGGACTTGCGCCTCTCTTCAAGTCCTGAAATCTGCGGAACAGGTGTAAGCCTCACAACAGCCACACGAGATGCATTTGTGCCCACACCCAGCACGCTACCTCCTCCATGAGTTGTTGACTGCGTTCGACGGCTGCTGCAGTTGCTCCTTTTGCAACCTCATGGCGTGCTTGTTCTTGGCTAAGCAACGCAGCAACTTCGCTGCGTTTCGCTTGCGCGGCTGCAGCGGCTGAGCGAGCCGCAGCTAGTTCTGCCTCAACAGGCCCGACACTGGATCTCATGCTCTGGGCAGTGGAGAGTGCATTTTGTGCCTGCACCACACGATGGATGAGCGATGATGTGACGCACGCACAAGCACAACGAACATGTTGCAGTTGCCGTGTCACTTCCTGGAGGTTCACAGCGGCCGAATCGGCTGCTTGTTTCAACTGGTCCCTTCGCGCCGCTTCTCGTGCTGCTTGTCGTTGCACCCTCGCCAGAGTGTTGAGCGCAGCCTCTGCACGTGCTTGGGCACTTGTTGCACTCTTTGACAGCGTGCGCCGGCGTTCCTCTTCCAACACCGCTTGCTCGTACTCGTGCTGGGTCTGGCAGGGTGACATGGCACACATACAGGACAGCGTGAAGCAGGGGTGTTGCAGCAGCTTCGGCGCCATACGAACCACAACTTGTGCTCGCTGGATTTCTTTCTCCATGACATGCAGCCGCTCCTCTGCAATTCGTGCCGCCGCTGCCGCCTTGCGTCGGCGTGAGGCTGCCAGCCCGGCCATGGCATCTTCCAGCGACTGGCTGCGAGCTGGCATGAAGCGGGCGAGGTCGTCTTCGTTGAGTTGATAGTGAGACGTGTCCGTCAGTCCGCGGTGCTCCTTGTCTCCAACTAAAGTGTCTCGATGGCGGGTTGGTCGGGAGCGCGACGGTGTTGGACGTGTGTTCGATGCACGCCTGCTTCGCTGAGCGTGCGCAGCCCCAGGTGCTTCGTCTTCATCCGACGATGAAGACGTGAGGTTGGTGGGGATGATGGCGCGCTGCACATGAAAACACAGGTGTCCCAACAAGGAAGCAGGCGCGCGGGTGAGTGTGTGACGCATCTGGAACCCCCGGGCACGACACCTTACGTACTTCAAGGGCAGTTAAGCGAGACCGGCGTGCGGAGGAAGAACGCCGGGGCGGGGTGCTGGAGCGCCGACGGTGCGCGTCTTGAGTGGTTCGTGGGCTCTTTGTCGCCCAGCGACTTGTTCGTGGCGGGGGAGTGAGGAAGGACCGGGAAGGCTTCGAGCGTGGTCGGGAGCGACTGCTGGACGTGGGGCGAGATCTAAAGCCGGCGGGGGACACGGGATTGCCTGAGCGGGGCCGCGGTGACCTTCGACTGGGGGAACGCCGATTTGGGGACCTCCGTGGTGGATACCTGAAGTGACGAAGTGTCAGAGGAGCATCGGCACCCGTGTCAGAGCCAGATCCACTCAGCTGGCCCTGCTGTAGGTCCAGGTCCGTATCCAGGTCGTCAACGTTCAACGCCGCGCCGTCGTGCGCAATGCTCATGTAGTACTCCTCCAACGCCTCCATTGGATTCCTGCCTCACTCAACAGTGTGATCAAGTTCCACACGAACACGTCTACTGCAGCACTGGCGTGCCTCGTCGCCCGAGAGCGGCAGCGGACAAGTGTGATCGTGTGTGAGTGAACAGCGGCTCAGTCGGCAACGTTTCGGCTTCGGACTTTGTGAGGCCAAGTTGGCGTGACACAATCACACACGCACGACTCTCTTCGGTCCATGCTGCCGCGAAGGGAGGGGGTCTCTGTTGTGGTGCTGCTGTCTGTGATCAATGGACGGTCGTGCGCCGGCCCCTCTTCGGAGCCCCCGTGTGGTGTATCCACGCTTGGCAGCACTTCGTCGGGCTCCAGAGGGATCCCCTGCGTCGGTCAGCAGTGGCACCTTTGGCATTCCGCGAGCGTCGGTGCGGGGGGCAACCGGTGGTGCGGGTGTCACGAGCAACCCGCAGCTGCTACTTTGGCCCACGGGTTGGGACTTTTACGGCCAGGCCTTCCAGGATGTGGTGTCCAGCATCACGTCGATGCGAAAACCAGCTGCGCTGTTGATGCAGCGCCTGCTGAACTTCTGTCCATCCACCGCGAATGTCGAAGCTGCTTCTCCCTCCGTTGCTTTGTACGTCTGCAAGTTCTTCACCCCCCCCCCCCCCCCCGCCCGATAATACATTGGCCCTGGCACCTGACGCAAGTAACTGTTTCGTATGGCGTGTGTGCTTGCGTTTGGCGGCGTGGCGGACTGGTGCAGGTTTATTGACACCCGAGCACGTGAAGCAATTGTCGCGGTAGCACGCATTTGCCTGCGCAAAGCCCGTGGCACACATCCCAGCTTGTATGACCGGGTGATCTCCTGGATTCGAGCTCTTCCATACGTCGCGGCTCATTCACAAAATGCGGCGTTTGCCTCCGTTGTGGTGGATCTTGCCCTCTCCTTGGCCTCGGCTGGAATGCCTCGTCTCCAGGCCATGCTCAACGCAGCAGTCGTCCAGGCTTTGGAGGGCTTGGCAAGCGACTCTCGGGTGGTAGACTCTATCAATGAAATGGTGTCGAACGCTCACGATAGAGGGCAACAGCGCACGTCTTGTACGTTGGATTGCCGCGCGCAAGGACCGACCGTGTGTGTGTTATGTGCTGTGGTGGTTTGTTTGGGCTCTGTCTAGGGTGTTGACACGGTTCACTGCATGTGGTTGGTGCCCAGCTGTACTGACACTGGCATACTCGCCACTGGCACTGTTGTTCGGAATTCTGCGCGGAATTGGGAGCGCTGAGGCTGAGAACACGTTTGATGACCCCCTGACACTTCGCTGTTTCACCGTTCTGGACAGTCTTCTGAAGCGCAGCGCCCATGATGGAACTGCCAAGTTTTCCACATCTGCCTCCGTCCAGGCTCTCAACCTCGGGAGTTTCCGCGCCGTCTTGTTGCTGGTACGTGTGACAAGGCCGCTGTGGAGAGCTGTGCCCTGCTGTCCATCGTTCCTTCGTGATGTATCGTGTGGTGCTGTGGACGGGGCGCCGCGACAGATCTTGCACAAGTTGGTTCGTCCCCACCGCGCGGAAGGCGTGTCGTCTCGGTACGTGGGGTGGTACTCGGAGGCGGAGCGGCAGTTTCAAGGGACCCCCGCCGTCAACACGCGCTGCGCCGCGCTCAAGGTGATGATTCGCACCACGATCGTGTGCTCCAAGACCGCGGCTGTGCGGAAGGAGCAGCTCCTTGCGCTGTTGGTGTCGACGCTGCGCGCCGCAGCGGTGCAACACAGCCCCAGCACACAGCTCATGGATGTCCTGCTGAAGGGGCTGATCGAGCTGTGTCACAAGTATGCGGACATCACCCCCAAGGCCATGTCAACCCTCGTGCGTGTGTTGTTGGACCAGCACGGCGCCATGCGCACCCTTGTTGGCAGCAAGTCCATGGTGAAGGCTCCCAATGCGCACAAGCCAGCGGCGTTGATCCCGGGACACCCGTTTCGCGAGGCCGTCGTGTTGGTGTTGTGCCAGACGATCAAGCTGGACATCTTGGCGGGGTCGAAGCGTTTCCAAAGCATCGTGGTGCAGGAGTTCTCGAACGAACTTATCGAAATTTTGAATCATGTGCGTGCGCGCGTGCGTGTGTGTGTCTGTGGTCCGGGATTCGGGGTTGCTGATGCAGTACTCGCGTACACATAATCGTTCACCCGATGTCGCGCGTTGTTGTTGTTGTTGTTGTTTTGTTGGTCATCCGTGTCTGTGCGGTGACCAGCAAGTGGACATGCACCGCGCTGGTCACGGACGGCCGTCAGACTCATCTGGTGAGTCCAGTGGCACGGACTCTTTCCTTGCCTCTGTCCGCGGGCGTCCACCTGAAGATGCCCGTGAGCGTTTCTTTGCGCTGGTTGAGTTGCTTGGTAGCATCACAAACGCCGTGTGCATGCCCCTTCTCACGGAGAAGGTCGGCACACTGCTGGTGAACGACGTGTACTTTGCATCTCGCGGCCGAGACTGGCTCCAAGGTCCTCAAATTGTGTCGGTGCTCACAGACATCGTGCTGTTGAGTGCGCAGGTGCGGTGCGGTGCGGGGGGTGTGGTGTTGTGCGTTGGGCAACAGTTGTTGTGTCGTGTGTGTGTGTGTGTGTGTGTGTGTGCGTATGTGTGGTGGTTGCCTGCTCACGCGCTGCTGCTCACGCCCTGCTCCTGCAAATCAACGCCAACAGCACATGCAGCGGGGTTCCAGCAGCGAAGTGCGCATGGCACAGCGCCAGTACGATGTGATTGTGAACATGTTGACGTCTCGCTATCAACAACCGACCACTGGTCAGCAGCTTCGATCGGAGATCCCACAGGCGCTGACCCGCATTGCCATCGGACTGCAGGACAGCTCCACCCGGCGCACGCGGAAGCAGTTCCTCCTCAGGCTGGTGCGGCTGTTCGTCCACTTGGGGCAGATGGCACTGAGCATGAAGATGCGGTTGAAGGACAACCCTTATGTTGTTGCGGCGGGCCGCTTGCTGCCAGCCATGGCCGAAGCGCATGGCGGCATTCGTGACATCGACGACTGGACGTGGGCAAGGGAGAAGCCGGACACGGTGAAGCTCTACCGCACGCTGTGGAACTTCCTCACCCTGTTCCGCTTCGCCTACCCCGACTCCCCACACGTGGAGTCCTGCTTTCGCCTGGCACTGGCCACCCCCGTGTTGGTGCTGAAGCGAAGCACCGCGCTGCAGCTCGAGCTTGCTTCCAACGTCGCTGCCCAGGGGGACGCGAGCCACTACTTGCAGCTTCGCACCGACATGCGGCAGCTGTTGCCGTCGGAGGCGGTGCATTTGCGCGCGTTGAGTGACCCCGACTTGTTGTTCGTGGCGGCGGTGTACTTTCTGGAGACGCTGCGCGCGCGCAGCGACACGTTCAAGGCCGTGTTCATCTACCTGGGCAACAGCAGCGTGGAGAATGCCCAGGGCCACTTGTCGTCCGCGGTGACGGGGATCGTGCGTGCGGTGTTTGACGTCTTCACGCAGCGCATGGAGGTGTTGGGCCGCACAGCAAGCCGCGAGGAGGTGCTGGAGGACCACTGCTTGTTCACCGTCACCGCCTGCTGCCACCGGTTCAAGCGCATTCGAGGGGCCGCCACCGAGTTCCTCGGCAAGATGCTGGGGCTGTTCCCGCAGCTGCTCTTCAACAGCTCCTGCGCCTTCACACTGCTGGACGCCATGGACGCCATCACGCAGCGGTCGTGCATGGGGTACGACCTCAACCGCAGCCAGTTCTGGGAGCTCCACCTTCGCGCGGCGCCGGACGCCGCCGCCGACCAGTTCCTCTCCACCGTCGACGAAAGCGCGCCCATCGAGCTCCTGGACTGCCACTACCGGCTGGAGGCACCCGCGGGCCGCACGAAGCTGTCCGCCATCGCCACGGACCTGGAGGCGCTGGTGATGACCTGGATCCGCCGCGCCGCGGAGCTGCAGCCGCACGAGACGCAGTCGCTGCTGCAGCGGTTTGCGCGCCGTCTGGCGCTGCACCACGCGCACCGTGGCCCGCAGGCCCATGCCGGCATCACGGCAGCGCTGAAGGCCGCCACTAGCACGCAGGACCATGGGTTTGGCATCACCGCGGCCGCGATGATCGGTGCGACTGGTGGTGTGGAGGGCGCGGCGGGGCACGGTGGCTCCACCGCGGGTTCCGCGTTCCCTGTGATCAATGAGTCGACCAACATCACCGCCGCGGGTCTACCGTCCTTCGTGGCCAGCTCGGACATCCGTGCACACTACCTTGGCGAAATTGATGGCATGCGGGTGTGTGCGCTGGGATGTGGGTGTGGGTGTGGGTGTGGGTATGGGTGTGGGTGTGGGTGTGTTGTTGTGCTTGGCAGCCAGAGAAGAGTCCCACCCCCACCAGCCCGTGATGTTGCTGTTCACGTCGACGTTGGTGTTGGTATGCTCACTGCTCACAGGCGTTCCATAGCTTCACTCGTGGGCGCCGTCAGTCCGCCTTTGTGGAAGTCGTGGTGTCTCACGTGTGCAGCAGTCTTGACAAGCTGCTTGACGAACGCGTGGGGATGTTTGTGGATGCGCTGGATCCGGATCGCGACGGCGCTGAAACCGTCATTTCAGACCTGGACTCTGATGTGGGGTCTCGTGCGTCGTCGGAGGAGAGCTCACATGACTCAGACTCGTACGTTTTGTTGGTGGATGTGGTGTCGTGGTGTTGTGTGAACCGCCGCGCCCCCATACTTTCTCTGACACATGTCTCACGCCGCATTTTGTTTGGGTTTTGTGTCGCTTGGCTCGTCCTGTGCCCTTTGGGTGATGTGTATTGTCGCTCGCTTGCACCTCCGCACGCGCATTGTGGCCTGCAGTGATGTGGACACCAGCCTTGCCTTCAACACACCTCCCCACGTTGCCCCGAACACTGACGTGTCGTTCTCACGCAAGACTCGAGCCGCTTTCAATCGTGCACGCCGCAAGGGAGCGAAGGTTGCCAGCCAGACGAAGCTCAAGCTTCAGCGCGCGATGCGCCGCGTGAAAAAACTGCGTTTGCGACGGAGCCAGAAGTTGCAAGAAGCGGTGCAGCACACCACCGACGTGGCTTCCGTCGGCACCAAGGTGGCTGCTGATAGCTGGGTGTTGTTGCTGAAGGAAATGCGGCACCGCCTGAAAGTGCATGTACGTGCTTGGGTGCTGCTGTTGCGTGATCGGTGGTGTTCACCACATCTGCATGCCTAACGGAGTTTGGGCTGTCGACACTTTATCTCATCTTTTTCGATTTGCTGTTCCTGTTGCTGTTGTCGACGATCTTGCGCTGTGCTCAGGGAACGTTCGAGCACCGCGTGCAAGTTCATTTGTTCCGTTCTGCGGCACTTGTTGTCTGGTGTCACGCGCACCACTCTTCCCACGCCGCCATTGATGATCTCATTCGGTGTGTTGTCACAGCTTTCAACGCTCAATCACAGTGGGACGCGGGGCGTGTTGGGTGCACGGTCAGCCATGCTCACTACGCGTGTGGTTTTGGCGTGCTCACAGTTACGTCGCGTGGGTTCCGGCACTTGCCTTCACATCGAATCTTGCCACCGCTGGCATCTTTTGTTGGGGCTGGATCATGTCTGCGGTTCCGCATCGACGACTGCAGTTGCTCAGCGAAGTGTGCGCCGCGTGGATATGGACTGTGCGCCAAGGCTATGGTCTGTTCTCGGGCGGGTCGCAGCGGATGGTGCGGTCTGAGCGCGGCCGCGGCATGGAACCGGCATCCAAAAGGAAAATGTTTGATCCCCCCGCGTCACCGTCCAGTGTGCAGGTGTGTGGTGGGGCCAATGCTTACAATCATTCCACGTCCTGTGTGCCCATGGTCCTGTGTGCCCATTCTCACTCACGCCACGCACGCTGCGTGTTGTTGCCATGCCATGCTGTGCGCAGGAAAAGCGCCAACTTCCAGACCAGCTGGCGAACTCCGAGCCGCACCGCATTTGGCTGGGCTTCTTGGTGGATCGATACCGCCTTGTGCAAACGCGCTCGTGCGAGGAGCTTGCCATGATCATGCAGGTGGTGTGTGTCTCACTGGAGGACATCAGTCGCATTTCCTGCCTGCCTCGCTGTTTCGGCACGCGCACCCGGTTGTTGAGTTTCGCCATTGCCGTGCTGCACTCCGCGCAAAAGAGCCACTCCAAGCGCATGAAGCGACATGGCAACTCCGCTTCGCCCTTGTCCGTCAAACCACAGTTTCGTGTACGTGCCAACTCCCTCTGTCGCCTCCGGGGGGCAAATACATAAGCCACTTGACGTGTGATCTGGCGTGATTGGGTGACATTGTCATTTGACCTGGTTTTGGGGATGTGGTGGATGGCTGGGCATTGTCTTTTGTGCTGTCTTTCCGTGGTCGTGTCGGGCTGTGCGCGGGCGTACACCAGGTGGGGCTTGGGGGTGTGGGCGCCACATGGGGCAACGCCTTCGGCTTCGACTCGCGGCTGTCCAAGCTCGGGTCCATCGCAGCCATCAACGACGACGCGGTGGTGCTGCTTCGCAACCACGCTGGGTCCGACAGCAGCACACGCGGCGGCGTGGGGGTGTCACTGCGCAACGACTCCATTTCTCGGTCCGCGCAGCGTTCTGGTGGCGCCGCCCCCTCCTCCCCGGACGACCTGCTCAGTGGCCGTCTTGACGAGGACGAGGTGGTGGACGTGTCGGGAGAGCGCTGGTGGGTGCTGAGTTTGGGCTCGCTGGCGCTGTTGCGCCAAAAGATTGTGGCGGCGGGCCTGCGGTTCTTCGAGGAGCAACCCGGTTTGTACGAGGTGGCGACGTCCAAGGAGCGCGTGGAGGAAGATTTCCCGGAGTTCCTGCGTTTTGTGCGGCGGCTCGTCACTGACCGTGAGCGGTTCCTGTCCAGCAGTGCTGTGGAGGTGCGCGTGTGTGTGTGCGTGTGTGTGAGCGTGTGTGCGTGCGTGTGCGTCTGTGTGGCTGCTTGTTGCATTGCATTGCGTTGCACAAAGCCCATCCACACGTGCAC
>Ga0213833_1002016_pt1 | contig 13712 bp, 19 predicted proteins | sample SWATP21_FD_160575 | JGI IMG/M metagenome (GOLD analysis project Ga0213833, IMG submission 160575) | Coastal seawater microbial communities from Marineland, Florida, United States - SWA TP2 #1 | ecosystem: Environmental > Aquatic > Marine > Coastal | place: USA: Florida | collected 2016-08-14
TGCTGCTGCTGCTGCTGCTGCTGCTGCTGCTGCTGCTGCTGCTGCTGCTGCTGCTGCTGCTGCTGCTGCTGCTGCTGCTGCTGCTGCTGTTGCTGCTGCTGCTGCTGCTGCTGCTGCTGCTGCTGCCGCTGCTGCCGCTGCTGCCGCTGGTGCTCCAGTTGGGCATGCGGCATGTGGTGGACGATGAGCCCAAGAACGTGCTCCCATGCGTGGTGCTGGTGGATCCACACAAGAAAGTCAGGTGGCAAATGAGCAGTTGTGCAGCGCTAGGTACGCCTGCTCCTCCCGTTGATATGGTGGCGTGCGCTTGCTGCTGCTGTCTGTGCGCAAGATCCACTGGCGGATGCACCGTCTCACCGCCTGCGTTGGCGAACGCTGCGTGACCAGGACGCAACTTTTGGGAGGTGCTCCGCGTGCTCGACTCACTTCAGCTCACAACGTTGTACGACGTTGCCACCCCTGCACACTGGAAAGCGCCGGAGGATTGCTTCATTTTGCCACACGTCTCGGATGAGGCTGCCATCAAGGTGAGGACCGCCCTGCTGTTTGATGTTTGAGTGTCGTCGTCTCGCCCCGTCCCTTGCATCCCCCGTTCTGCAGTTGAACCACGCGTGCATGACGTGTGCCTTTGTGTGTTCGTCCCACGCCAGATGTTTCCGAGAGGTGTCACGCGCATCCCAAGCACGGTCAAGGGGCTGCCTGCGTGTCGGCAAACGCCGTATCCAGGTCCTATGGAAGAAGGTGATGAAGACCTGCTCCTACTGTGACGACGATGATGATTGATGATGATGATGATGATGATGACGATGATGATGATGCAAGGCGCGTTTTCCACGGAAGGTGTGACACGCCGCTGTAGATTGACCCAAAAAATCAGCGAAACAAACAAGAAAAACTGAAACGTCGTGAGGTTTTGTTCGCGTCCGGCACTCCCGCTCAACGTGGACGGACACCCGTCGTGGACACCAAGAGCCACATTCAACGTATTGTTCACATCCTGTGTCTTCACAACAGCGAGACGACTGCCGCCACTGTACGCACGCAAGGCGCGCCAGCACATACGCCAGCACATACCATACACCAACACCCTACGATCGACTGGCGTCGTCGCCATCGCCGGCTGCTCCTTCCACACCCACTTGCACCGCGGCTTGTTGCGGCGACGCAACGCCCTGTGAAGTGGCGTCGCGGCTGGCAGCGCCACCGTCTAGACCAACTGGGGCAGCAGCAGCAGAGGAGGAGGAGGGGTTGTGGGCAGGCTCGGCCTCTGCGTGCGCCTCCTCCGTGCCATTCTGCGGGCCGCCACGCCCAACAGGCGCGCCAGCACTCATCGTCGCGCCAGGTGCCTCATCAGAGGGAGCGGGGGCACCTCCGCCGCCACGACTCGCGGCAGACGGGGCATACACGGCCGCCCGAGCAGAGGGAGGGGAAGACGCACTCGCTGCTGGAGCCGCCGTCGGAGACCCCGACCGCGAGCCAACGCCGCGCCCGTCATCGTCGTCACCCACCTGGGCCACACCACGCGTGTTCGAGTCACCACCACCACCACCACCACCGCCGCCGCCGCCACCACCGCCACTGCCGTTGCCGGCAAAGTCGCGCGCAAAATTGGGAGGGGGTGTTGCGGCACCGGCGTGGGCAGAGGCGTCGCTACCGCTGCCGTCCGCGTAGCCATCGCCACCGTCACCATCTTCAGCAAAATCGTTGCGGGGCGAGTGGGGCGCGCGTCCTCTGGATGACTCGTGGGGTCGCACGGGGTGGGACGGGCCAGACTCCACGTCGACTGTGACGGTGTGGAATCGACCGGGAGTGGCGGAGGTGGCGGTGGGGCTGGAGTAGGAGGAGGAGGCGGCGGCAGGCGGGGGTGGTCGGGACACGTGGCCAAGGCCACTGTCGGAGTCGTCCGACATCGAGTCGTCATCCGACTCTGCTGCGCGGCCACGGGAATGGCCGGGGGTGACATTGCCGTTCGCACGTCGACGCGCCTGTACATGGGTTGTGACGCAAAACAAAAACAAAAACAAAACAGAATGCAGGAAACATAGCAAGAAACAATGAAGTTGAGCTGTGACAAGGAGGCGGTGGTGACACCAAACCCAACACCACACCACACAACGTGGGGAGCAGGGCACGACAGGTGGAGATGGACCAGATGGTGCAGTTGGTGGCAGGGAGGTGAACAGCACGAAAGGCAGTGAAGGGTTGTGTGACGTGAAACAAGATGTTGTGCCATGAACAACACGCAGGGATGTGTGCAAGTGAGGTGGGGAGCGCAGATCGCAAGACGCACCTCCACCTGGGCCTGAAGCCGAGCATCCTGCGCGCGCTGGCGCCTGAGTGCTTGCTCACGCAAAAACTCGAAGGTAGTGAAGCCAAGGCGTTCTGAGGTGACATGCATATCGCATCGCAACAAAGGCGGTGAGGCCCGCCGAGGGAAAAGGAAGGCAAGAAAAAAAGAGCAAGAACAAACAAACAGACACCGCAACTCACGCAAGTTGATGTGGAACCCCAAGAGGTGAATCAGCAACCCCCAAAGGATAAGGAGCGCCACAGTGACAATGCCAGACACCACCAACATGGTTGTTTTTGACCACGCTGCCTCAGTACACACTCCAGCAGTGTACGTGTCACATCCAAACATGTCACCAACTGCGAAGCAGACCGGCGTCAAGCAGCGTCAGTGAGCAGTTTTGAAGCAACACGCCACACGAATGAGCCCCACGTACGTGTTACCGTTGCCTCCTCGTCGGAAGACGTAAATGCCAGATCCACAAACACCAGAATGCCAACACACAGCTGCATTCCGACTTGCACTGCTGCACAGCACAGCAGCGCGAAAAAGTACCTGGCACCCCGACAATGACCACCGCTGGTGAGGGCAAGACTGCAAAAACCACAATACAGCTTGGTGACATCACACACTTGTAGTTGTGTCGCCCGACGCAAGTGTTCAACCAAAAGCAGTGGTGGTCGAACTTGTCAACACACTTGCGGCATTCAATGCAGTGCACACTCGTGGACAACCTACACGAATGGAACAGCCCACGTCACCCAACAACTCGGCTGCCCACCCACGAGCAGCAAGATAAACACACCGAAGATGGTTGCAAGAGTAGCACAGGTTACAGCCATCGGTGCTCGCATCGGCGGCAGGTGCCATCATCTGCGATGCATGCAGCAAACATGAGGCGCGCTCCACTTCCCACCAAGCACAAACGACGCAGCCACCTACCTTCGGCACATGGGACGCACAGAAGGGATCAGCACTATTGACGGTGGTGGTGAGCACACCAGACGCCACACACAAAGCGGCTGCAATACAATACACCTGCAACAACGCGGTTGCTTCCAGTGAGTAGCAGGCTGTGGTGGGCCCAAGTCACACAGAAGCACACGCACCACCATCAACGGCACGGAAGTTCCAGTGCCGAAGAAGTTAAAGTACAAGGGCCATGCTGTTGCAATGAACAGCGCCACGAAGCCCCATGAAACGACCTGTAGGGGCTCGAACGGGCGCTGCCACCCATTGTATCGCGAGTGTTGTGGCTGGCCGCGATGCATCTCTGCAGACACCCAAGACCCAAGACCCTGGGGTCGTGGACCACTCCTTGGAAATCCAACAGTGCGAGGTGTTCTACGACGTCTCTACAGCACACAGCGGCGGTCCGGACAACGGTGCGGACGAAATCTGCTGCCCCGACGGCAGTTGCTGCGCTAGCCGTGCGTGCTTGCGTGAGTTCGACGGCGCGTTGGGTATTTTGTTGAATCTGTAGTTTATTTTGTTGTGACCCCGGATTTCGTTGTTTTGTTTTCGATGTTTTCCGTCAGTGGTGGAGGAAGAACCGCGCAATTCTGGCACGAGCAATTCGCCCCGATCCCGCGCGGCAGCAGCTCGCTCCGATGCTGGTGCTGCACTGGCAGAGTGTTGTTGCCTTCTTTACGATTCTGCTGGGCTATCAACTGGTGAACCTAGGCCTCCAGTGGTGGTTTTATGTGCGCTCGGCGCGTCGGTGGAATGAGTGGAAGACACAGCCGAGTCATGCGGAATCTCTCCAGCAACCAGGGCGCTGGAAAAGCCTTTGGGTCCCGCTCCTGACGCAACCCCGCACATTCAATAGCAACACTGTGCCATGGGCGCGGGCCGTCCCCACGGTGTGTTGGTTCGTGTTGACGGTGCTGTTTAGTCGCGTCCACTCACCGCTACATACATCCTGCAGATCAACATCGTGCTTGTGAGCTGCATTGGCTGTACTCTTGCAGAATGTATTATGACTGGCCGCACACGTGTTGTGTTCTCTGTGGCCGACGGGGGAGGGATTGCTGTCCAACTGGGCTTGTTTTTACTGGCGAACGTGCAACAACAGGCTTCAGTGTACTATCTCCACCGCTTGATGCATGTGCCCCCTTTGTACAAGTGGATCCACAAGCAGCACCATCTGTATACTGCGCCCGAGGTGGGAAAAACACTAGCACTGCATCGAAGGTCCATTGGTCACGGTGTAACGTTGTGGTCTGGATTCTTTGGTGTCTCTGTGCCTACAGCCCTTCGATGATCTGTATGCCAACCCGGTTGAGATCGCTTGTGCGTGCTGCCGACTTCGTTGTAGCGTGCACTCTATCAGTGCCTCCTTACTAACGCTTTTCATGCAACAGTGTTTTACTCTGTCCTTGTGAGCCCGCCCTTCCTGCTGCCCTTGCATATCAAGTCATATTTTGTGTACATGTTGTGGCATGCATTGACAGGGTTACTGGAGCATTCGGGTGCGTTGTTGTGTGCCGTTGTTTCTGGGCAGCATGCCGTGACGCCGTCTGTGCAACACACGCCATACAGGCGTCAATGTTCGCATCCCAGGTCTGTACAGCGCAACAGACCACGACAAGCACCACATGCTGTTCGACTCCAACTACGGGTTTCCCATGCCGCTGTTTGACATCTTCCATGGCACGTACACTGGCGAACTGTGGGGACGCCGGTTCAGTGCAACTCAGCATATGGCAAAGAGTAGAAAGCGTAATCGAAGCACTGTGTGCTCAGAACCTGTTGTCACAGCGCTGCTGTGGGCCATCGTTGTTCTTGCTGGGTACATCACTGTATGCGATTTCATCACGCAGTCCGTTGTGGCCGGGCTTTGAGAATGCCGGTGCAATCGTGTTGGAACACAGAACGCACGGGGTGTTCGTAGTGATATCGTAAGTAGTGTGCGCTTTGTTTGCGCAGGCTGGTCCTAGACAGTAGGAAGTTTCCTTTTCTGGTATGTAATGTTACACGTGTACGGTAGTGCGTGTCCACTCGCACCAGCGACCACGACGTTCAAGACGAAAGCTCAACCGAAGCCACGTCAATATTTGCCATTGGAAGCTGGTGGCGCTGACGCGGCCGGCGGCTCGAATCCAACGCCGGCGCGTTGTTGGTACGGATTTGGCGCTTGCTGGTACTGCGGCTGTGGCTGCTGGTTGAAGCCTTGTTGGTACGCTGGCTGGTACGCCGGCGGGGCAGCTTGATACGCTTGCTGTTGATATGCGGGTTGTTGGTACGTGGGTTGGGAGTTGTATGCATTGCCAGCGCTGCACCGCATCGCACATACACAACGTTAGGGAGGCGACACGCCGCTCGCCACACACAACGCCACACACAACAGTCGCCACGTACGCAACAGGAACCGCCGCGGGAACAGCTTGTTGACCCATCGAAGTATACGCTCCCCTGCACGCAGCAACCAACAAACCCCACAAGTCACATCCACGAAACTACTCCACACACAAAAGGGACAAGGAGCTGACACCAGTTGCACGTAACATACGTCGGAGTCGCGTACGGAGCTGCAGCGTTGTACGCCCCTCGACCGGCGGGCGGAATGTACTGACAGATGGAGCACATGAGCGACCACACAAGACCAGCCATCATCATCAACAAAAATTCAACAACGCACCATGTTGCGACGGCGACGCCGCCACCAGTAGCAGCCCACGCAAACACCGATGAGGACGACAACGCCCACAGGAACACCAATTTCCAATCCGAGGCGCTCGCACTCGCTGGTATCGACACACTTGCCGTTCACACAGCAAGAACATGAGCAACTATCATCATCATCATCATCAGCAAAACTCAGAACCCGGCTCGAGCCAGCATCTGCGAAGGAAGCAGTGTTATGAACGCCACAGACAACCCAGACGCACAAATGCTATCGTCGCACGTTTTGGAAGAGATCGCGCCAACGGTGAGCTTCCCGGCACGTCAGGCGAAGCTGCAACAACAACAATGCACGTCACCACAACCATAGCGAGCAGAGCCGCATGCATCGGCATTCTCCGAGCTGGCATTGCGACCGCTGGACACGGGAGAGCACACTTCGTTCGCGCGGAAGCTGCTGAGGCACTTGAAGCTCGTCGGGCGGAGTGTTTTGTGTGCGTAAGATACTATCGATACTACCGACGGAGTCCAGACCCCTGCCCCGAGGGTTGTTCCATACGATGCGTGAAGCATGGATCGGCCCGCGTCCGGTGATCCTACATCTGAATATGCTGGCGTTGAAGCTAAACACCCGCCGGACGATGCATGGTCCTGCTACACTGACCAGGAGCGCCTCGTGTGAACACGGGAAAAAGCGCCAAGTGCCGCGGCACTGCCGCAGCGGCAGTAGTCAACTTCCGTGAAAGAACAAACCAGCAGGAACACTTGACTTTCACTGCTCATAGAACAAAATCCGCTGAAATCCACCTCACATTCTCGATGTCGATGGCGTTTCGCATCTCCGCCATTCATGTCACAGGCTTTCGATCATTTTCCACGCCCACTACAGTGACACTTTCCCCACACGCAAACTTCTTCATCGGGTGAGTTGTCGCTGATCCCTTGCTGCACCACAAATGTGACACATTTACCTTGCAGTTCAAATGGTGCCGGCAAAAGCACGCTTCTCGAAGCTCTGTGCTTCGCTTTGGGTGTCAAACGAACGCATCTGCGACATGTTCGCACATGGAAAGTACGCCCTGCGCCGTGCAAGCATTGTTGCAGGAGGTGTAGCAAAATCTCTAACTTGCCACTCGACTCACAGTCACTTGTGTCATCCGAAGCGCCAAATGGTGTGTGCCGAGTCTCTGTCGTTTGGGTGTCAAGCAACGATCCAACACAACAAGTTACATGCGAGGCGATCGTGTCGCAAACTGGGGATCGCAGGCTTTTCATCAACTCAAGGTGGTGCTATCCATGCGACAGTTGCACATTCAACAAACTCACAATGTTCTGTCCCCATCAGGAGTTCCTCACAAGAAGCTATGCGGCAGTACGCTCGAGAAACTCTTGGGCTGGACATTGATCCTCCAATGTTCTGGATTCGCCAAAGCCAGGTTCAATCCCTGTTCACAAAAAAATCGAGTCTGAAACAGCGACTGGAATGTGCTTCCGGTGTGGCCAGCTTTGACACTGCCGTGAGAGTGGTAAGACGCCAGTGGCAGGACAGACGTCCGTTGCGTGTGTTTTGGGGGACCGAAGACGCTCAACCCTTTGTCACACAAACTCCCAGGCAACCAAGAAGCTCAATACGTTCTCAAAAGCCAAGGGACACATCGCAACTGCTCTCGAGGCACTGGAAACCAAGATTGAGGAAAGTGAGGACATGCTGCGAAAGCAAGAACACATTAAAGGCTTGGCTACGCGCATCGAGCAGGCTGAATCAGCTACAACTGAGCATCTTGCCACAGTGGGAGTTAAAGGTCAGGAGCTGCACTTCAGACTTACAGTGTAGCAGAGCGACATGCGCGTGTGACGTTGTTGTGTGGTTGATTTCAGTGTCACATGCTCTCGAGAAGATCACAACCAAGTGCCACAAGTCGCAGTCATCACTGTTGGACAGCCATGCTCGCATCCAAGAGCAGTGCAAGGGTTGTGAGGCCGAAGTGAGTATCCAAACCCAGAGACATCTTGCGCTCAAGAAAGCGAGGAGTGAAACGACGCGCGCCAAGCTGTGTCTGGAGTTGGTGCGTTGCAGCAAGCAGCATTCCCTTGTGTGTTGCAAGCACTTCTATGCACATCAGTCCAACGCGCGCGCACATGCCCAGGAAATGCAACAAGCGCAGCAACAATCCAAAGCACAACAGTGTACGGCCAGTGCCATTTCATCACTCGAGGCCAAACACAATGTACGTAAGCAGTTGAACCGTTGCACGGGGAAAAACAGAGACGGACATGTGGTGGTGTTTTCAGGCAGCACTGAAGGAGATTGAGAAAGTAGCCGCCACGATCGCAATGCTGTCGCGTGTGCACCAAAGCAAAGGATCGAGGTGCGGGGGCGGCAGTTGTTGGACTTGCTGCTGCCACCACCTCACAACGTTGCTATCACAGCACCACTGCGGTGTCTGCAGCATCCCTAGAAAGTGTGGTAAGTACGAATGCCCACAGATGAGCCAGGGCAATCTTCATTCGCATGCTTCCACCAGGAGACAAGCATCGTCAACGCAGAAAGGGACCTGAAGTGCGCAAAGGCTCACCGCGCTGAGATGCTCCTCGACGAAGACACTCGTATCACAACGGCGAGGCTCAGCGCGCTCGAGGGGTGCGAAGCTGATACCTTCAAGGCGCGGAAGGACCTCCAAGAGTCGAGAATGTTCATGGTGCGGCACCAAAGCAAGATGGGCATTCCACACTACTTCCGCCGCCTCCGTGAAGTTGCCCAGTTTGGAATTGGGCTTGTTATGGATTGCATCGCTCCGAAGCAAGAAGCTGAGGCGTGGATCCTCCCGCTAGCTCTCGCAGCAGGTTTGACGTCATAGCTACCTGTGGTTCTGCCCCCATTCCCCTTGTAATCGAAAGGATGCCCCACAGGCTCAAACTTGGACGTCATCCTGTGCCGTAACCAACGCGAAGCTGCAAGGATCCTCAAAGAAGCGACGGCTCAGAAGCTCCACGTTCGGGTCTGGTATGTAGCCCCGTGTTTCCTTTGGAATCGTGCTCCCATAACAAGCTGCATTTGCGCAGGCCTTTGGAACAAATGCATCGTTGCAAGCATGTCGCGTCCCTTCCTCAGGTAGCGAAGATGACAGCGCCAGGTTGCATCGGGCCAACGACTCAACCTTCGTGTCGTCCACTTCTTCAGATTGAGCAAGCTTTCACCGACCCCATCTCCCTGTTTCAAAGCACGCCAGACAGCTGCCTCCCCCCGTCGCTTCTGTTTGCACTTCTGGAGCAAGGTAAAGCTTTGTTGCAAAAAAATGATCCCATGCACAACGAGACGCAACCTCACGAGATGACATGATGTCAGTCTTTAATGGGTGGAAGCTTGCAGGTGAACCGGTGGACGTTTCTTGCTTGTTGCAGTGGCAGTGTGAGTGACGGTGGTACAACTACAGCAACGGACAGCGCGGCAGGCAACTTGGCTCGACTGCACCAAGTCAAGAGTATCAGGTGACACCTTCGCATTGTGGCGGAGCATTGTGCCCGCATTGATCACCGTTGTACAGCATGAGTGGGAAGTTTCATTCGCACGGCAATCTCGTTGGCGGCCGACCCAACGACCACATCGTGAATCGCTTCACGGGGTGGTTCTACGCACAGCGCCACAAACTGAACTGGTAAAATGGCCACGGTGAGCTTGTCTTGAGCCTTCTGGTCATTTGCTTTGATTGCGCACACAGGTTGCAGGCACAGAAACACGCGAGCGTGTGTGAAGCTCGACTTGCCAGAGCAAGCAAGAAATACACGCAAAGCAAGAAAAAGCTCGAGCAGCTGTAAGTCCATTTGTTGAATACAGTTGTTGACGTGGAAGAGAAACATATCTGGTGTCTTGCTCTACAGGAAGCACGACGTTGTGGAGGCAGACGTTGCGATTGGAGCAGCAGAGGCACGGCTGGTTGATTTGCAGTCCGAGAAGCATGCTCTGCAGGCTGTTCAAAAGCGCCAGGTACGATACCGAGTTGCTTTGTCGACTTCGGCCCCCTCGTGAGAGTCTGTAACATGTGTCGGCCCCACTCCGTGGCTTGCAACAGGATGTTGCAAGTGCAATTGCCCAGAATCGACGAAGTGAAGCAAAACTTCGTCTCACAGTGCAAGACCTGGCAAGCGAGATTTCGGCGCTGCAAGGTGTGCAATGTGGTGTCATGCGTACTGCCGGACAGTTGTGATTTGGGGCGTGCGTCACGCCGCATGCATATGGATGCGTCAGATCGAGTGCATGAAGTTCCGACAACTGGTGTGGAAGAGGTGGTGCAGCAGCAAGAACAACTCGCCACCAAGACACAAGAACTGGATGAGCAACTCCGAGAAGCTGCTCTGAAGATACGCACAGCAGCGGTCCAGCTGCAAGCTGTTCAGCGGGAGCAAGTGGAGGTGACCAGCCAACAGGATGCACTACAAAAGCGCCTGGGCGACGTTGAGACTCTCGCCAGGACACAGCCCGATTGGAACGAAATAACGGGTACAAGTCACAAGGTTCAGTACTGCAGACGTGTGCTACATGCGATTCCAGACGCGGGGCTCGAACACGATCTCGAAGCCATCACCAAGCGCATGGAAACGGTACCTTCGCGTGACGTAACGCAGCCGCCTCACCGCTGACCTCACAGCACCACGCGTGCTTGATGACTACATACAGTTGAAATCGATGAAAGCGGAGCATCGAGCCGTGGTGACGTCGTGCGCTGGAAGTCCCGCTACAGATTCAAGCGTGTTGGGCGCGATCAAGGGCCGCCACGAGACTCTTCATCGTCCGTTGCATGTTGCCACACTTTCTTCCCATCCGTCGTGAGTGACGAAGTTTGTCCAGGCCACATGGCGGCCGTTTGTGTGACAGCCAAGACACTTCAGGAGTTCGTCGACGCGTCAGAAGGTGATGCAAAATGGGTTGCGCTCCCAGGGCGGTATTTCTGATTTGCTGGTGCGTGGGGAGTGGCAGGGCGACGGCAACAGCAGAACAAGCACACAATGGCAGCAGTCGTGCACCACTTTCGTGACAGCGTCCCACACCTGCTGCCGTATCGTCAAGTCAAGTTCCTACTTGTACGCACCGACTGTTGCGATGTGCAAGCCGCTGTGGCCTGCATATGTTGCGGCCCATGCTCACTGTTTTTCTGAAGGGAGGGGGCAGGGATTGCCTTGAAAACGCGACCCTTGCAACCCGTGTCGGGGACGGCCCATGGAAGCCTGGCCTGCAGAGCTTTAGCGGAGGACAACAAACGCTGGTTGGTACGCCCTGGTTTGGTTTAACGCTCGCCTGTATTGATAAGTTCGTACATGGTGGTGATACGGGGCACGGTGGTATTCTATCCGTAGGAATGGCCGTCTTGGCATCAGTCGCCAACACAAGCCCCCAACCCCTTCTCTTGTACGCTCTCCGTGCTATTGCCACCCGTGATAGTTGCAACTGACTGCATGAACAGGCTTGACGAAATCGATGCCGCCCTGGACCACGAGAACCAAAGAGCCACAGCAAGGTGGCTTGTCTCCAAGCAGTTCACCGACGTTCAGGTTCTCTGCGTGACACACCACACGGCTCTTATCGAAGCGTACGCGGACATGGCCACACATCCATTTGCTACCATAACCATCACCAAGTCCGCCACGCACGGATCCAAGGCGTCGGTGCACCGGACGCGTACTTCAGTCTGAAGAGTAGCCAGAGGGGCGCAATAGGGTACATATATGGAGTTTACACCAGGGCTTTGCCCACGCCTTTTTTTGTGCGTCGTCCCGCATACTCCACGACACCAACGTGCTGTCCACCTACAGGCTTCTTTCTCCCCACCCAACCAGCCATGATGTCCACGGCAGTGTCTTCATTTGCTCGTCGCCTCTCTGGTGTTGGACGGCAGTTTAGCACTGCGACCTCGCCGGAGGTCGTGGTCGTTGGCTCCAACATCATTGACATGACCGCGTACACACCCCGCTTGCCCCAACTCGGCGAGTCGATTCTTGGTCACCGCTTCCAAAGCGGCTTCGGTGGAAAGGTATGCGCATGATGTCACTTTGTTTTCTTCCCTGTTCTGGCTCTGTTCTGTTCTTGGCTTGCTGAGTGAGTCGTGGTGTCGGTGTTGGGCGCAACAGGGCGCGAATCAATGCGTGCAGGCAGCCATGTTGGGCGCTCGCTCTGCTATGGTGACGAAAGTCGGCAACGACAGCTTTGGGGCCGACACGCGCAAGAACTTTGCTGAGCATCATGTTGACACGACCCACGTGCTTGTTACGGATGAAACGACGAGTGGAGTGGCTCCCATTTTGGTGGATGATGACGGCCACAACTGCATCGTCATCTGCCCGGCTGCAAACATGTTGCTTACCCCTGAAGAGGTGCCGTATTGTTCCACTTGTCACAACCCTCCCATGGCTTGTTCTCATTTAATGTATTGTTCACTGTGATGCTATGGTTGTTGCTCTGCGGGCAGGTGGCGGCTGCCTCTGACCTGATCGCTGATGCGAAAGTGGTCGTGTGCCAAATGGAAATTCCGCGTGAGTCCACTATCGAGGCTCTCCGACTTGGTCGTGAATCTGGCGCCACCACGATCTTCAACCCCGCACCCGCTGTTGATGACCTCGAAGATGCCTTCTTTGAGGTGTGTGTGACGGATGCAGCTGTGCGTTCGTGATGCTGTCAGTGTGCTTTCCTCACCAGTGCCCGCTCCCATCCGCCTGTGTGTGTGTGTGTGTGTGTGGTGTGTTGTTGTTGTTGTTGCTGGTGTTGTTGGTCGTCTCTGCTTCTCCGCGACCTGCCTCAACCGTCCTGCCCCACGACAGCTGGCGGACGTGTTCTGTCCCAACGAAACGGAGGCCGCGCTGATTACCGGCTTGCCGACGACAACAGACGAGGAGGTCACCGTCGCCGCACGCGAGATCCTGCGTCGCGGACCCAAGAGTGTGCTTATGACTCTGGGCTCCAATGGCGTGCTGTACGTGGACGGTGACGGGTCTACGATCCACATCCCAGGCCGAGAGGTCAACGCTGTGGATACGTCTGGTGCCGGCGATTCCTTCGTCGGATCGTTCAGCGCCTTCCTCGCGATGGGTGTGGACCATGTGGAAGCTATGCGCCGCGCTGTGTACGTGTCAGGCGAAAGCGTCACCGGACACGGAACCCAACTCAGCTACAAGGGACGTGACGATTTGCCGTCCCATTTGTTTGCGGATCTGGAGTAGCAAGTTGCTTGTCTTCAACATAACACTCACAAACACGGACACAGACACACACGCGCGCGCATAGCTTGGTGGCATAGCAACACCCGGCTGCGCATCCGTCGTGCTTTGGACATGTTTGAAGGTATGGTTGGGGCAGGTTGAGAATCATAGGCGCGCTTCCGAGCCTCCACACACTGGAAGCGTCTCGCCCGTGATGTAGGAAGCGTCTGTGCTACACAGGAACGCCACCTGCGGGGCAGGCAGCAACACAACATAATTGTTCACGCACCACGCCACCATGCCATGCATGCCATTGCATGCCATGCTGAGCACCATCACGCCAAGCACGCCCGCGAAAACACAAACACACACACAATGGCTTGCACGCGCACGTACCACCCCAGCACACTCCTCGGGCTGACCGATTCGTCCCAAGAAACTCCTCTCTGCCGATGCGTCCTGTGCGGCATCGGTGTCCCACATGGGGGAACTAAATCGGGTCTGCACACAGTGGTTCCGTGCCACACAGCCGTTGGGAAACCGCGGCATACGCACTCCCTCCCTCCCCCCTTGTCAAAGCGTCCACAGGCATACAACACACACACACACA
>Ga0213833_1002017_pt1 | contig 13709 bp, 15 predicted proteins | sample SWATP21_FD_160575 | JGI IMG/M metagenome (GOLD analysis project Ga0213833, IMG submission 160575) | Coastal seawater microbial communities from Marineland, Florida, United States - SWA TP2 #1 | ecosystem: Environmental > Aquatic > Marine > Coastal | place: USA: Florida | collected 2016-08-14
CTGGCAGAAGCAGCAGTACCACCACCACCACCACCACCACCACCACCACCAGTAGCAGACTCCGACGCCGTCTCGGCCCTGGCTTGTCCGGTATGTGGCAGCGGCGAGGCCGGCGCAGGGGCAGCAGTGGAGGCGGTGGCAGCCGCACCCAGCTTGGGCGCAGCAGACGCGGCCGCCAAAGACGATGAGGAGAAAGGCTTCGGGGTGGTGGGGATATCAACATGTAAGCACGTCGCCGTTTTGCTGTGGGGTGTTCCTGGCGAGCTGAGTGGGGTCTGCCTCTTCCTCTGATGACCCGGGCTCTTCCTCTGGCTGTGGCGTGCACCAGGCGTGCTGGCGTTCCCAGGTTGTGCTGCCGGAGCGGGTGCGGGTGCGGGTGCGGGTGCGGGTGCGGGTGCGGGTGCGGGGGAGTTGAGGGGGGATCGAAGGGGCGCAGACATGGAGGCCGTCACGGGAAGGGACGGGGTAACGACGCTGCTCCCCACGGCGCTGATGCCACCCCCCGCACCACCGACACCACCATGACGCACGGGACTGCCAGCAACAACAACCAGTCGGCCCGCATGGCTGCCACTGCCGGATCGCGCCCCAACAACCCGGGGCGCGTGACCACGACGGGGCGACGGCGAGAGGGATTGACGCGGGTGTCGCTGGAGGGACCACTGGTTCAGAAAGCGCGGCGCGCGGGGAGCCACACACACGAAGGCGTCGTCGGGAGACGCCAGGGCCAACACCCGGCCCAGGCGGTTGGTGACCAGCCGGATGTGGCACCGCTGCGACCACAGGCGGTTGAAACGACGCAACCCCGGCACGCGATGCTTGCGCTTTCGGGAGTGACGGCGTGAGGAGGTTCCCGACGAGGAGTGGCTGTTGCTGTTGCTGTTGCTGTTGCTGTTGCTGTTGCTGCCAAACGACGGCGGTCCGTCGTGAATCACGGTTTCGTCGTCCACGCCGCCGCCAAAGCCGTAGTAGGCCTGGAGAATCACCAGCAACTCACAGGCGAGCGTGAGCACGTTGTCCGACGGCGCCAGCGCCACCAGCATCTGCAGGGTGTCAAACAGCGACGGCAGCATGGACTCCAGCTGCCGCACCACGTGCAGCACGCGCCACTGACGCTCCGCGGGACGTGACCGCGATGTGAGCATCCCTGGGGACGTGCTACGGTGGTCGGCTGGCGCCAACGCCCGGGCGCTGCCACCACCACGGCGAAACAAAGAAGAAGAAGCAGCAGAAGAAGAAGCGGCGGCGGCACCGCCAGACAGCAACGAGATGGACGAAGGGTGGGGCGACGCGGACCCGGCTGTGGAGGGCGTCAGCACGGCGTCCGACGGCAACTGCACGATGCTGGGGGTTGCCACCACAGCGGCAACAGCCGCGGCCAGCGCAGCGGAGCCGGCCTCCCGTTCACCACCGGGGGTGGTGGTGGTGGAGGAAAGGGGCGCAGCAGCGGAAGAGGACGACGGCTGCGGTGGGGACGCATGGTGGTGGTGGTGGGCGTGGTGGTGGACATGACGGCGGGGAAGGGCGGCGTCGGCGCCGCCAGAGAGGCTGCCGCCGTGATGATGCAACAACTGCTGGCGCTGCACCGAGGCGACAAAGGACGAGGCGGGTGTCAAGGTGCGGGCGCGGCGACCCCCGACAGGTGGCACCACGTCCTCGTCCCCACTCCCGCCGCCGCCGCCGCCATGTGGGGTGGGGTGATCGTCGGTGGGCGACATGACGACCGTGCCCCGTGCCACCACGGCAGTGGAACGGTGGAGCGTCGACACGGCCGGCGGCGCGCAGGCGTCCACGTTGAGCTGGAGCTGTCGCGCACGGCGCAGCATGACGGACATGGTGCGGGCGGCCATGAGGCACGACCGTGAGTCGCGTGCGACAATGAACCGCGGCAACACATCCCACAGCGCCTGCAGCAGCCCCACATCGAACCACATGACGACTTCGGTCAGCAGCGGCAGCACCTGGTTGGCCATGCGTCGCAGCTCGAAGCGGCTTTCGGACAGGCACTGTTTGGTTTGCAGCAACACACGCCGCAGTGCCTGGCTCATGCTCAACCCACGGCCGTCAGGCACGGAGGATGGTGAGGAGGCGGCGGCATCACCTGAACCCCTCGACGTAGAGCCAGAACCCAAACCCAAACCCAAACCCAAACCCAAACCCAAACCCAAACCCGAACCCGTGCCCGAGCCCGAGCCCGAGCCGTCACGTCCTGGGCCGGATGTCTCAACGTCAGGCCCAAGCCCAATACCAAGGCCAAGGCTACGGTCGTGTGCCGCTCCCAGCCGTGGGCGCGCCACAGTGTGCACGACACCAGCATCCACCCCGACGCCGCCTGTAACTGGCACACGGTCGGAGCGACGCAACACATCCAACAACGACCGTGCGCCCTCTGACCGCTCCAGCCGGAATCGTCGTCGAGCTGCAGAGACGCCACCAGAGGCGGAGGATGCAGACGGCGGCGAGGTGAACTGTTGCTGTTGCTGTTGCTGTTGCTGTTGCTGTTGCTGGTGTCGCGGCGGCATCAACGCCGCGGTTGCAGCTGGCGCGGTGCCCCTCGCAGCTTGAGATGTGCGGTCTTGTGCACCACCACCACCACCACCACCACCACCACCACCACCACCACCGCTGCTGCTGCTGCCAAACAGCGCTGACGGGGGTCTCACGAGTGACGGGGACGGCACAGTCGGGTGGGCCTTGGCGCCGCCAGCCCCGATAGATCTGGAGTCAGGCGTGGCGGGAGTGGGTGGTGGCCCAGGTGTGGCGTTGGGGTCGGTTGTCGACGCGGCAGTGAGGGCAGTGGGCGACAGCCATGGCGAAGGGCCGGGGCTTCGTTCCTTCCCGGCAACACCACGGCCGGTGGAGGCTCCACCGGCAGAGGCGGCGGAGGCAGAAGTGGTGGGGCCTGCGGCGGGGTGGGTGCTCCGAGCACTCACAGTCGGCCGAGGGGGGGTGCGGTGTGAGGATGAGGAGGACGAGGTGGGGGCGCAGGGGGGCATCGACTTGCCGCTGCCACCCTCCAGGCTGCCGTCGGCCGTCGCACACCCGGGGACCAACTCCGAGTGGCGAGTCATAAGTGGCGACGGCGACAGGGAGGGTGACGGGGATGGCGACGGAGATGGTGAGGATGTCCTGTCCGCCGCGACACCCAATGCCACCGCGGGGGTTGATGCTGATGTTGATGTTGATGTTGGTGCTGATGCGAGTGCGGATGCGGACGTGGCGCCGGATGCGGCGGAGGCGGCACCGGATGCGGACGCAGCAGAGGCAGAGGGGGGTTGGAGGTATGTGGCGGCAACTGACGCGGTGGAAGCGAGTTTCTGTAGCCCCTTGCTGCCTGCGCCCGCACCAGCGTTGAACAAGCCGGTGACCGTGATGCGCGACAGGTCCGAGCCAAAGGACGACAAGCCGTGGCTGCCACTTGACCGTCGCCGCGCGCGGCCGCTTCCGCCTCCGCTTCCGCCTCCGCCTCCGCTTCCGCCTCCGCTTCCGCCTCCGCTTCCGCCTCCGCTTCCGCCGCCCGCACTGCCAACGCGCTCCAGAGGTCTCGGCGTGGTGAGCGCCGCGAACGGGTGCAGCCGCTTGCGGTGGGACGTCAGCAAAAAGTTGCACAGCAGCTCGTACGTGAGGAGGCAGCCTTCGCGGCCCTGCCATGACAACATGCCGCGCGCGTCGCGACCACCGCCACCGCCACCACCACCGCCGCTCCCACGCGCAGAAGGGGTGTACGGCGCGCAGTGCACGTCACCCGTGAGCTCCGCGTCGGCAAAGAAGCCAGCGTCCACCGGCCACGACGCGGCCAGGCCCTTGAACACCCACGGCAGCAGCGGAATGGTCGCGGCATCGCGGCCCTTGGCAGACAGCTGCAGCAACACTTTGCTGGCCATCTGCCGCACGGTGGAGGCGGGGTGCGACAGGTACATGGAGAAGGTGGGGAACACCACGGACCACGATCGCAGAAAGATGTCTAGCGGCGCCAGGCGCACGATGATCACGGAGATCCCCAACACACCCTCTGCAGTGTACGGATCCAGCACCAGCATGTTGTCTTCGTCCACATCCGGTGCAAACGCGTCGGCGTGAGCATCCGCGTGAGCGTCATCCACGTGTGCATCCGGTGCTCGCTCTGACGATGACTGCAGCGCCGCCGCACGTCGCGCAGCAACTGTGGCGCGCGCGGCAGCGGCCGCAGCAGCCGCTGCCGACATTGAACCACCACCACCTGATGACGCCGTTGCTGCGCCAGCTGCGGCCACTACCGAGTGGTGTCGCAGGCATCGCTTCCAGCCCTCCACGCCCTCTCCGCGCAGCATGTTGAGCACCTCCTTCAACGCCACCGTCGTTTCGTGCACGCCCACGCGCACGAGAAACGCCGCGAACAGTCGAATAGCGTTCTCGCGCACGCTCAGCTGCTCGTGCTCGAGCAACGGGTACACCACACGCCGCATGGACGCGACGACGAACAGCGGCAGCCGCATGCGGGCCGCGGTTCCGAAAATCAGCATCGGCGCCGGGCGCGCGTTCAGTCGGACGGGGGTGGACAGGAGGGCGTACTCCCGGGCACTCCGACCCTGCTGGCGGGGAGGCATGGCGTGGCCACTCTGGCGCTGGTGGGGAGGCATGGCGCCATCACCACTGTCACCACCGCCCGGTGACGCCGACGAGCCGGAGCCTGAGCCTGGGCCTGAGCCTGAGCCTGAGCCTGCGCCTGAGCCTGAGCCTGAGCCTGACCGTGACCCAGACCCAGACCCAGACCCAGACCCAGACCCAGACCCAGACCCTGCCCCAGAGCCTGAGCGTGACGCAGGCCCTGAAGACGAGCCTGCTGTGCCAGGGGCGGACGCAGTGTAGCCTGAGCCTGACGCATCATCACCGACGCCGCTGGGTGTCCGCGATGGCACCGGCAACACACTGCCCACGCGGGCGTGGGCGCCACGAACCCGCGACCCGCGGCCTGTCGCCGTCGGTTGACGAAGCATGGACGGGTGCCCACCGGCGCCGGGGGCGGCGGAGCTTCGAATCACGACGCGGGGGGACTGATTGCCACCCAACGCGGTGCGGCGGTGGACGTCCACCGCGAGGGTGAGCGTCGGGGGCAACGCCTGTCGTGACGGCGGTCCGGGGCGCATGGACGGCGCGCCGTACTCACTCGCGACGCGGCGCAAGGAACGCCCACGGCCAACCCGGTCGCCGCCGCCACCACTACCACCACCACCACCACCACCACCACCACCACCACGGCTGCCTGTGTGGGCGCCACTCGCACCGCCGTTGCCACGCCGCGCCGTGTTGCTGTCGGCAACCTGCACCTGGCCTTGCAACGCAGCAGACGAGGAGGAGGTTGTGGTGGAGTGGCCGTGACGTGCCGATGACATGGGTTGGGATCCCGAACCCGATCCTGATCCTGATCCTGATCCTGATCCTGATGCTGACCCTGATCCTGATCCTGATCCTAATCCTGATGTTGACGCTGATGCTGTCCCGGATTCCGAGGAGGGCCCGGGATACTCCGCACTGCCCGTGCGACGAAAGCGCTTGACCACCATGGCCATGCCCAACAAGGCGCCTTCCTTCCGGCGCCAGGAGTTGTGGTCCGTTTCGGGAGCTGCGGCCACGGCGACGAGGTCACAGTAGATGCGCTTCACGAGGTGCACCGGCAAGCGATCGATGAGGGAGAACAGGCGCTTGGCGCACGCCTTGCGGATGGCGGACCACACATCCGTCAACCCACGCAGCATGGCAGCTTGCTGTGCCACAAACCGAACGGGGCCCACCAGGGACACAGGGGTGTCATCTGGGATTGGGTCCACCATGCACGCGCCGGACGCATCAGCGGTGCTGATGTACACGGCAGAGTCGCATGGTTGGAACAGTGCGTCTGTGCTGCCTGTGTGTGACGTCAGGCGCGTCTTCACCCAGTCGAACAGGTGATTGAATGTGTGCTGGCGCACGACTGGCTTCTTGGTGTGTTGGGCACAGTACATCAGCGCATGCATCACAGATGTGCATAACTCGAGTCGCTTCAAGCGCCTGGGCTCAACACAACAACATGCCACAGAGTGACAAAAAACGCGCAGCAGCATCGGCGACAACAAACGCGCAGCAGCGGCGGAGTCGTCACGAGCGCCGTGGTCAGTCATCAAGCACCACCACGTTGCACACCCACCCACCCACCCACCCACGCGACCGACCACACACCCCCCCACACGCACTCAAGCAACTGATCCAGCATGTCAGATACACTTGCGCCCACCAATGGGTTGCGCACATCAATGCTGAAACGCCGCCCTGTCACCACCGGCGTGTCCATCCCCAACCGCTCGCTGCTCCCGTAGCGCCGGTCGAGCACGTAGGCCACGAGCTTGTTCAGTGTGCCCTGTGACCCGAGGGCAGCGGCCAGATTGACTGGGTTCGGGGTGCAGTTGACAAACACCAACAAACGCTGGAGCGCCTTCGCCTCTGCGCCACCCGTTGCATCGATCGCTGCCTGGACAAGGTCCCCCGAGTCTGCCACAACGGCGGCCTGGGCCAAGGCAGGCACGGCAACGCACACAACACATCGAAGAAGAACGACGGCGAGGAGGACGAGGAGGAGGAGGAGGATGGTGAGAGAAGGGTGGAAGAGAATGCGGGGTGTGCCCACCGAGAGGGGTGGCTGCAGGCGCACACTGCAAGAGCAAGCTCCAGCGGGCAAACACACACACACGCACACGCCCTGCACGCACGCGCGCACCACACCACCACGCACCATCACAACGGAGTCGGGATCAAGCACCGTTTAAGCAACACCAGAAACGACCATGGCCCTATCTTGTGCACCACGGTGCACACTCTAGACTCCACAACTCAGTCAGTTGCCCCTGCCACGTGCAGCGGTCGTGCCAGACATGAGGTGGCGCAGCGACAAGGGCCTCACGTCCGGCCTACCACATAACGACAGCATCCACGACAACCTGCACCCCACCCTGTGTACCTTGTATGCGCAGTAAGTCAGAGAAACAACCCTGCTGAGGGTCAAACTGCACAGCAGGGGGCAGTCGGTCCACCTATCCACTTTGTGCAGACCCATGCGGGTCTGCACAAACCGAAAATGGGGCTGCTACGAGTGCCAGTTTTGCAAATACATCTCAGCTGTTACTGCCGTGTGAATGTGGTATGACGATATTGATGTGACGCACGCCATGTTGTGCGACTTGCTGCCGCGAACGCACACTGCACGAGCCGTTTGGTTGCCGTCAGCTGTGCCCACTGTGCCCTGCATGTGACACGTTGTAGCATAGGGCTGCAATGGGTGTGCGCGTGAACGCCGCCGTTGTTGCTGCTGTCGTGAGCTCCGTTGTCTGTCTCACGTTCTTCATGCTGGTGTTTTGGCTGCTGAACTACCCCGAGGTTCGCCCCGCCATGCTTCACCCACTACCACCTCACTGGGCTCCCCTTACTCCCTATCGTCACTCCATGGACGTTCCTGTCTGCTGCGTTCCAGATTCGCATCAACACAGACTTCATTGAGTCTTCGTGCACCATCGTGAGTGCCGAAATCGTTCCTTACACCTGGTACGTCCCTTCTGCAGCAGTTTGCTTGGTGAACCCAACTGTTCGTTGCCATCACACTTGCAGCTGCAAGAAAACGCACTGTTCATGCTCCAGCTGCCCCGGGTCTGCACCAAGCTGCTCAAGTGCCCTATCAAACCAACAGCCTGGAGCCTGCTGCGATGGCTATGAGTGTTGTCAGCGAGTGTGCAGCACTTGCACAACCTGCACTGGATCCGGCAAGAAGCGCCATTGCTCCTCGCACAGCTGCCATTGTCATTGTTCTTATTCAGTTTCCGATTCGTACTGCAAGGTATACGAGCGTGTGCGTGTATTCTGCCTGCGGGCGGGCAACGCCTCACCTCACCACTGTGCTGCACCCTTCGTGTTGTTGCTCGTGTTGTTGTTCGTGTTGACGCAGATCGTGTGCAACACATGCTACGAAGACGACCTCATTGTCAGCTACCACGACGCATCCGGCAATACGCATCAGGCGACATACACGGTACGCTGAAGCCGGGTGGAGGGTGGTGGAAGCTACTCAGTGTTTTGTCTCACGTGTATGGATGGCCGGCCACACAGGATGATTGCGGAACCTCGCTTACATGTGCGGACAACTTCATCAACGAGTACGCTGCCAACTCCACGCACCAGTGTTGGTACGACCCCGATGACTTTGGTACGCTTGTCGGTGGCCCTATCAGTACGCATGCCTAACCACTGCCACAACCGCACTGTCATCACTGCAGGAAGCATCGTGTTCCACCGAGGGTACACGTGGTGGAAGTGGTTCCTCATGTCCATACCCGCCTCATTCATCCTTGCTGGCATGGTCGCTGGCACCTATGCTGCTTTTCGTGCTTGTGTTGCACGGAACAAGCGACTGGCGACCACCTTCACCTCCTTCGTTTGGTGTGGTGCGTGTGCATTTGGTTGGGAGGTTGTTGTTGTGTACGTGGGGAGGCTGACACCGCGATCTCGTTCAGGCGTTGTATTCCCTTTTGCGTTCTTTCTTCCATTGGCAGAGTTTGGTGCCATCTCCGACAAGGTATGTGTTTGTCACGGTTCGGGGCGCTGTGCAGCCACGCCACAGCACCGTACCATGCGCAGCTCACACTCCCACCCTTGTTGGTTTCGCGTGCCAGGGGAGAACGGCTCTTCTTGTTCTGTGTGCTGTCTTTGCAAGCGTGTCGTTGGTCGTGACTCTCGTTTGCCTGGGAGTCTGGTGGTGGAAGCGGGCACCCCCTGCTCCAACTTTGGTTCCCCCGCTGCATGGGGGTGGGTACCAGCGCTTGGCACCTACACCAGCCGCAACCCAAGGCATCGTGGGCACGGAGAACAACAAGGCTCCACAACCCAGTGCGCCAATGGACAATGGCAAGTACTCGTAGCATGTATCGTTCTTTTTTCTCAAAACAAAGTACTGCGCTGTGTTTGTGTTCCCTCCACTTTCATTGGTTGAGTATCCTACTACTGCACTTCTACTTCTACTTTGTGCCGTGACCGTGGCCGTGGTGCGCTTGACTGTGCCGATGCCCATGCCCATCGGGCTTCAGTCGAGCCTCTGCGTCCGTTCCAACGTCGCCATCGTCTTCGTCGTCCTCTCCAAGCAACTCGGCTGCCGTCGGCCACTCTGCCCAAGGATCGTCGAAAGAAGCCCAGTCTGAGACGGTCATCGCCATCTCCTCGTCTGTCAAAAGACACGCGTCCAACGAGGCGCGCAAAGCTGCTTCCTTCAGCCCCACACCAATGATGACAAGCTCCTGGCGGCGATCTCCAAAGGCACCTTGGAAGTCCTTGCGAATGGCCCTCACGGTTTCCTCGTCATCCGGCCAAGCCTCAGCTGGAAGGTCGGCAAACCAGGGCATGCCGCCGCACTCCACACGAGCCATCACACCTGCTTGTCCCCACTCGCCCATGACAGAGTTGCGAGACGCCATCCAGAAGAAGCCCTTCGAGCGCAGAACCTGCCCATACTCTCCGGTAGTAAGCTTCAGAACGCGGTCCCGCGCCTCAAACACGGTTTCCTCCTCCTCTTCCTCCTCGTCTTCGTTGACATCCTCACCGCCAGCAGGTACAGCAGTAGCTGCAGCAGTAGAACTCCCTGTTGCTTCTGTCTTTGACTCCAAATCCCCACTATTCTCCTCTACACCGTCTTCAATCTCCGACGGACCTTTAACACCGCCCTCCATCATTGGGTCACCGAAAACAGGTTGTTCTAGGATGAAGTGTATGTTTGTCCACTCACATAGACGGGCCGGATGAAAGGGGCGTCGCGCCTTGTACGTAAAACTTGTGATGCCGTACTCAATCGTCTCGGGCACATGCTCACCACGAATCTCTTTCAACCATCCTGGTGCTTGCCTTGCCCGTTCAAAGTCAAACCGCCCCGTGTTGATGACTTCCGTGAGATCAACCTGAGCCACAGTGGCTGTGTGAGATCACTTCCCTGTCTCTGCACAGTACAACGCATTATCTGGCCCACCGCACTTGTGATTGCTTCGTCGTGATAATTTTGGCGTCGGAGTTCATCTTCCTTGCTACTCCCTCCACGAACTTCAGTTCTTCGGGGGTGACCAGGTCCGCCTTGTTGATCAAGATCACGTCTGCAAACTCAAGTTGGTCGGTCATCAAGTCCACGATATTACGCTCATCCCGTTCATCAACATCATCGTATCGATCCGACAGGGTCTCTGGTGATGTCCAGTTCATGCGGAAGTTCGCGGCATCAACCACCGTGACGCATGTGTCCAATCGCGCCAGATCAGACAAGTCGACCTCAACACCGTCCTCCACCGAGAACGTGAAAGTCTCAGCCACCTGGCCATCGCAAGGACACGCCGTGACGCACATAAGAACAACACAGCACACACTTTTTCACCATTGTGCAGCGTATGTCCAAGCACGGCGCACCTGCAAGGGTTCACTGATGCCGGTGCTCTCGATGACCAGATAGTCAAACCTGTTCTCGCGTGCCAACTTCGCGACCTCTTCCAACAAGTCCTCGCGAAGTGTGCAACAGATGCAACCGTTCTGTTCATCAAGGAGGGCCATGGATGTCACGTGAACAAGGGGAGAACAGTGTGCTGTGCGCGACTCGCGCAGCGCGAGTCACCCACCTGCATTTGTACCAACTTCTCTTCGCGTTGAATGAGTGCACCAGACTGTGCAACAAGGCTTGCGTCAATGTTCACCTCGGCCATATCGTTGACAAGAACTGCACAACGCAGTCCCGACCGATTTTTCAAGATGTGCTGCAAGAGAGTGGTCTTGCCGGCACCAAGGAAGCCAGACAACACTGTGACAGGCAACTTCTTGAACTTGTGCAGTGGGCCAGCAGATGTAGGCGAGGTTGGAGAGGGTGTCGTTTCCATGGCTGCAGGGGTTGCTTCTGCGGATGCCATCAGTGCAGTGGTGTGGGATTGTGCTGGACGTGGTGTGTGTGCACACTCTGCCAATGGGTCGCCGGATGCTTCGGATGATCGATCATCGATGCTGTAGTAGCGACTGTGGTTGACAAATACACCAACATGTCGATCCACACCCATGAGCTGTTGTCAACTTGTGACACCGTATGCACCCCACACACACGCAGCCCACGATGCCTGGACTGGTGTTGGTGCTGCTGCTGTGCGGCGCAGTTGCACAAGCAGCTGCAGGTCAATCCCCCAGCTCCATACTTTTCGATGATGAGTCCACCTGGGGCCGGTACGCTGATGCGGGCGCAACACCAAGCCCGCCGGCGTTGCGTGTACTGTGGAGTGCGCCCTTTTTCAGGTTTGTTTGTGAGCACATGCAATGTGGCGTGGCGCTGTGTTCCAGTGCACACACTTGATGAAGGCACGGGCATTGGGGTGGTTGGGACTGGACTGTCATGTCACGATGTTGTGCTGGTGGCTCTGGTTTCAGCGGAGGTGGATACTGCAGCGAAGCCACCTCCTTCGCCCTGGGTTTGTTGGATTACGTGACGCTTGGAATCGACCAGGTACGTCAGCCGCGGCAAACCAGAAGAATTGTGACGCTTATGGAAGGGAACCATGTCTACGTCGTGTGTGCCGTCAGCATGGTGACTCTATGAACTGGGACTACATGAACGGACTTCCAGTCCAAACTGGCACCGCGCTTAAGCGCGCTGCCCAAATCGGTCGAAACTTAGCATGGCGGGGCCCTACCACGCTGAGTGTGTGTCACTCAGAACCTGGTGCTTGGCACCCCGCTCACTACTCGACATCGGTGAGTCACCCTTGGCGACTGGCGGCGGCGGCGGCGGCGTGTTGCCTCTGCTCAAACACTCGTTGCATTGTCCCGCGTCGTGCGTGATGCTGCATGTGACCCCTCCCCTTCCCATGGTGTCCACAAACACAGCGCTGTCCCTCTCCTGGTGAGTACCTTTGTGTGTGCGTGACGGCTGGTATTGAGGTTCTTTGCTTGACTTCTCTGCCACCTTGTGACGCCCCCTTGTATCGATTGCTTCGACGTCTCAGACGCGGCCTTCACAGTTGGTCGCACGATGTTCGAGGTTCGTGCTGCTCCGATTGTATGGACAGGCGCGGTTAGAGTTTGGAGCCCCTGAAACCTCTGGTTGTGCTTGGACCGTGGCATGCAACATGACAGACAGATCGCGTGCCCAGTGGATGGGCGGAGCGCATGAACAACATGGACGAAGTGTGGGTGCCAACTAAGTACGTCTCTTGTTGGCCATGCCTGATGAAAACAAACGCACCTCATCCCACCCTGGTCGCACAGGTTCCACCGAGACATTTTTGCCAAGGGTGGTGTAGATCCCAGCAAACTTGTTGTCGTACCCGAGCCCACCGATGTGGACTTCTTTGATCCCGCTGTCGTCACACAGCTTGACCTTGGTGTGTCTTTTTCCCCCGCTCGTTTGCCCTTTTCGCGTGCAATCGCCGTGCGTTGCTTGTGACGTTGGTGTTTCACTGTGCTTGGAAGGTGGCGATGGCAGCGGAGACACGTTTCGCTTTCTTTCTGTGTTCAAGTGGGAGTATCGGAAGGTGTGGTTGGCGCTGCGGGCGCTGCCGTGATGTCTTTCGCATGTCGGATTGGGCCAATGGTCACACGTGTGCTGCCGTCTGGCAGGGTTGGGACGTGCTCCTGAGAGCATACATTTCAGAATTCACCGCTGATGACCCGGTCCGTTGACATTCTGTACCAGTGGGCGTACATGCTGTGTATCGCGCTGATGATACTGATGCTGCGCTGCATTGTTTTGCGGGCATGTTGGCGTCGGGGCACATGTTTGGCATCGAATTTCCGCTGTATTCCTTCAGGTGGTTTTGTACATTCTCACGTCCGCGTACCACAGTAGTAGCGACTTCATGGCCGCGATTCGCAAGTTTGTGCGGCTCGAAATGCCAGAGGTAGATCCAGAGGACATGCCTCGCCTCGAAGTGTTGCACGGCTTTCCCCAGGTGCTTTTGTGACTACCTGCGTGCCGCCGTGTCCGCGTCGCTGCTGCTTCGCCTTTTTTGTTTTCTTTTTCGTTTTTGTTTGTTTGTTTGTTTTTTTCAGGCAGGGGCGGCTGGGCACTAACGCCGCGCACACCCATGGCTTGTTACAGACGGACATGCCACGGCTGTACAAGTCAGTGGATGCGTTTGTTCTCCCTTCCCGAGGTGAAGGGTGGGGACGGCCTCACACAGAAGCCATGAGCATGGGATTGCCAGTGATCGGTACGCACGCACAGCCAAGTGAGCGAGCAGAGCAGGGACCACAAGCACCGTTGTTTGTGCCCTGCTCGGACACACAGTGTGTGTGCATGCCACTCATCACATCTTTGCCACGTTGTGTGTCGTGAACTCCGTGTGCCGCGCGCAGCTACCGAATGGAGCGGCCCGAGCGAGTACATGACCACTGACAACTCGTTTCCACTTCGACATGACTCCATGCAGCCCATTCCGGAAGGCGCCTTTGCTGGCCACCTCATGGCAGAGCCCAGCGTTGTGCACCTGCGGCAACTAATGACGGAGGTCGTGTCGAATCCCGATGCCGCGGCGAAGAAAGGCCGGAAAGCGCGCGAAGACATGGTCTCGCGGTTCCATCCGCAACGACTGGCTCGCTACGTCGCTGCCCACATTGACAGAATTTCACAGACTGTGCAAGAGCGAAGTGCGGCGCATTCAGAGTTGTAGTTCGCCTTTGCATTGCGATGCGTTGTCGGGGGG
>Ga0213833_1002019_pt1 | contig 13695 bp, 19 predicted proteins | sample SWATP21_FD_160575 | JGI IMG/M metagenome (GOLD analysis project Ga0213833, IMG submission 160575) | Coastal seawater microbial communities from Marineland, Florida, United States - SWA TP2 #1 | ecosystem: Environmental > Aquatic > Marine > Coastal | place: USA: Florida | collected 2016-08-14
GGGGGACAACTGGCCACAGCAGCGCGTGCACTCACTATGCCACACGGTGTGGGGGGCCGATGCCTTCTTGCACTTTCAGGAACATGGCCAACACAAGATCTTGTGTGGTGATCCAGCCATTGTGCAACCCTTTAACAGGTTTGCCATCCACCGCCAGCAGCTCCTGTATTGTGGCTTTGGCGGAGCGCTGAAACCAAATTTCGCGGGCGTGTGGAGCTGGGATGCTTAACCTCAAGCACGTCTGTCGCAGCTGCTTCCGCAACAACCGCGGCGTTGGTTTGTACCAGCTGGGTAAGTGCCACTCATCGAACTCTGCAAACTGCATGCGCTGTGTGCCGGCCTTCGCGATTTCGATCTGAGGCAAGCACCCACCAGTGGTCACCCATGCCAACTCACCCCAGGCAGGCATGCGAGAACAGCGACAGCACCGGGCACGGATGAATTGCATTGGAGTCACCAAACCATTGCAACAACCAACTAACAGGTGACATTGCACCACAATGGGACGGGCAGCGGATGAAACGAACACAAAACAACAACCACAAAACAACAACAACAAAAAAGACGCACCGGACCAAGCAGTGCGTACTTCAACGCGATGACGCCCACTCGCGATGCGTACGCAATCATCGCGAGCGAAAACAGCAAGTGGATCCGTCCGTCAGCGTGAATACTGGTGAATTGAAGGAAACACAGCGTCCATACACCAAACTGTACAAGGTACGAGTTGAACATGGTGCCAAAGTTGTGGACGAACAGCAGTTGCATGTTCGCCGCAGCCACAACGCCCTCACGGCACACGATATACGGCAGTGTGAACGGAAAGAAAAAATGATACGTCGCCATACGCAGGAAGGTTCGTGCATTGAAATGCCCCTGGAGGAAACATGGAAGCGCCGTCCTTCATTGAGAAACCAAGTACAAAACCGGACTCGAGCTGCCAGAGCACACACCTGCTCGTAGTGAGTTTGGGTCAATCGAGCTTGTGTGGACCGCCGGCGTCGGGGGCGATGAGTCACAAGCTCTTCGCCTTGTTGTGACTTCGAAACGCCTCTGAGCTCTGTTGCTTTTCGTTCTGCCATCGCGGCGATGTGCAGTGTGTCGCTGCGCCAAATGTGTACGCACAAACTTGAACCGCGGTAGGTAGCTCTAATGTCACCTATTATTCTCGACTGCGTGATGAGCGCGGGTTTTCGCTGTTGCTTGGGACAACCGAACCGGATGGCAGAAGTAATTTCTCAGCCAGAGCGGGCCTGCAATGGCTGCAAAACGTGTGAAGCAATGTTGGAGAAGGCGCTGGTAGCCCCCGTAGCTTTGGAGCGAGTGCAAGAAGCGCTGAGGTGGTGCTGTGACGACTGCGCGCGCAAGACCTCAGACGGCAGTTGTGACAGCTGTTCTCGCTGGTGCAGCTTTGCAGGCCTTCAAGCCGCTGCTGTAGTGGGAAACAACTCAATGCTGGAATCACTTCTGAAGATGGACTGCCATCACGAGGCGGAGGTGTGGCCAAAGCTGCCTTCGCCAATGGCGCTTGCTGTCAAGTTTGACCGCGTTGATGTGTTGCAGACGCTCCTGCGTAGCAAGCACACCGTGCGTGGCGGGACAACAATGCGCACATGTGCGCGTGCGACTGTGATGTTGTGGAGTTAACCCAATTGGTGTCGTGTCTGGCGGGTGATTGTGTTCCTGTTGCGACTCCCTGTGTGTGTGGCTGTGTCGCAGGATCCGAATGTGGGGCGTGGAACGGCGTCATCACTCCTTATTGCGGCAGCCCTTGGGCGTGAGCATGTGAGTTGTCGTCTTCATTACCCTTCACACGTTGCGTTCTCACAACCCAAATGTCTCCTTGTGTTTGCCTTTGGCGATATCACACGCAGCTGGCAGAGCTGTTGCTGCGTCACCCCGACACTGACGTGAACAAGAAACAGAGGGATGGAGTCACACCCTTGCTCATGGTATGTGTTGTCGACAATGCTCTGGAGCTTTCGCTCTCCCTTCTTCTCTCTTGGTTTCTCTGTGTCTCACTTTCTCTTTCTCTCACACGCGCTCGCTCACACACACGCCCACCTACTCCTGGTGAAATCAGGCCGTGCAGCAAGGCCACACATCCATCGTTGCGTTGCTTCTAAACGTCCCAGGCATCAAGGTCCGCTGTGGCTCTCACTGCAGCATGTCTCGCTCGGTGCTGAACTGGCTGCGGCTCTTGTGGTCCGTCGGGTGCAGGTGAATGCTCGGGCTCTCCATCCTCAAAGAGTGACTGCACTGCACATGGCGATTCGGAAAAACGACGTTGCATCAGCCAGGTTGCTGTTGCAACATCCAAGCCTTGACCTCGACGCTCACGAGTACATGCGTGAGACAGCACTCCAACTGGCTGAATCGGTTGGTGCCAGTGACATTGCCACGTTGATCCGATTAAAGTCAGGCGCCATTCGGCCGGTAAAGGGTGGAGGGACTATCGGTGACGCAGCTCCGGACGGCACCAGTGGCAGTTCCACGGACTCCCTTCTCAAGTCGCCCGCTGTGGGTGTGTGTGTTGCCATCGTGCTGGGCCAGCCAGCATGTGACGCAAGAGCGTTAGTCCTTGCACTCGAGGACGCTGTCCGGAGTTGCACGCGATCAGCTGACACGCTGGGTGGCTTCAGGCTGCCATTGTGTTTTGCGCGCTCCGTGTCTCAACTGTGGTTTCCTTCATCCATGTGGACACCAAGCAGTAGTAGAACCCGCACAACTTTGGGTGGCACCGCGGTTGGGGTTGGTGGTGGTGGTGGAGGTATGACTCGCCATGTCCCATTGGCCGTACGTGTGGCGGCCATGGGCAAGGTGTTTTGCGAAGCGCTTTGCCATCGGCTCTTGCCAGCACCCACGGCGCCACTGTACCCCAGTGTGGAGGAGTGGTCACGTTGGTGGCGTGCCATGTTCGACTTTGCGATGACTGCCACGTTCCACGCGTCGTCAGAGGCAGTCGTGGCCCGGTTGCTCACTCGGCGACTGCCCGCATCGCGGGTCATCGACCACCTACATAGCACAGCAAGCGAGCGTCCAGCTTGTCCTGCGCTTCCTTTGTGTTGGACGCCACCACTGAGCGCGGTCGAGCTGGCTCAGGCTGAGGCTGGTGTAGGTGCAAGTGGCGGGGGCACCACCAAGAGTGCTGCGAATCCAAGATAATTTTGAAAGTAGTCAGCCATCACGGCATGTGCCGCACCCTTTGCGGTGCTCATCTTGTGCAAGTCAACGAACCAACCCCCAACAGCCTGTCCCTTCCCTCGGATTGTGGTGGCGCCATGAGTGGTATCAAAGAATTGGAGCTCGAGAGTGAGGTGGACGATGCCTTGGCCACAGCCAAGTCGAGCGACACAGCCGTGGTGCTGCAGTTCAGTGGTGTGTGTTCCTCGGAAGTCTCGGTTGCCATGGCGCCGTTGTGTGGCCTGACGCGATTGTGTTTGCTGTTGCTGTTTGTTTTGATGGAATTTCTGTGCTTGTGGTCCAATGCTGTGCTGCTACGTTTCGCTGTGCAGCTTCTTGGTGCGCTCCCTGTCGTCGCATCACTCCGCACATCAAGGAGGCCAGTGGAAGCATGCCGTCCGTGAAGTTCTACAAGATCGATGTTGACGCCGCAGAAGAGGAGCTGGTGGAGAAGTACGGTGTCAAAGGTCTCCCCACGTTTGTGGTGTTTGGTCGGGATGGCAACAAAGTGAGCACGTACGTTGGAGCCAAGTGGGAGAAGCTGAAGCAGTTGATCGAGTCCGCATCGCCTCCAAGCACCACATCGACAACGATCCCAACCGAGGCCGCTGGTGCTGCCGCCACTTCTGTTGCTCCAGGGGTTGTTGCTGGGGCCGGAGTTGGGGCCGGTGCCGGAGCTGGTGGTTCCCATGGCCGGTCCGTCGCAGCCAAGCGTGAGCGTGACAACAATGACACTGCGCCGGAGCGACCTGCCAAGCAGAGCCGGTCAAGCAGCGGTTCGGTAGAGTTGAGGCCCTCCGCCATGCAGGAGCGTGCCGCCACGTTGGATTCCTTGGCCCGCGTTTTTGAAACCCTGCGCAAGGACTTCGTGCCGAGGGTGGGTTCGCTGGAAGAAGCGCGCGCATTGTACACCTACCCTGTGCCCAAGCCGGCAGTGGACGGAACTTGCAGGTCCGTGATTCCGTACATGTTGTGTAATGTAGGGCTGGGGTTGTGGTAATGCCAGTGTCTCACCTGCATGGTGACGGCACAGCGCGTCAACGGAGCTGGAGCAGTTTAGTTTGGCGCCGGCACTTGGTGTGAATCTGCAAAACGCAAGCTTGTCGACCTTTTCGCAGACTATTCGCCTGGCACGATTGAAGGCGGTGCGTGGTTGTTGGCGGGGTGTCTTGCGCAGGATGCGTGACGTTTGTGGCGGACACACTACCACATGTCGCGCGTACCCATGGCCGTGATATCACGCTCACGCATGCATCACTGAACGCATGTCCGACAGGTGTGCAGCGCACTTGCTGCGTACGTCGGCGCCGAATGGTGTGGCGTGTATCGTGTCGTTCCGCATAACGGCGGGTAAGTGCTGCTGCATTTTGGCCGTTCGCAGTGGTTGCGTCCGTTTGAGCCGCCATGCCTGCGTTTGTTCTGTGCTGGGTTTGTGTTCATGTGTGCTTGTGTGTCCACAAGGTCCGCATTGTTGAAGGAGGCATACGTTGGCGAGCCAAGCCGCGCATACTTCCCATTGACCACCGATTTTGCCGTTGGTAGCAACAACAGCACGGTTGCCATGTCGAACATCGGTGTAGTAATCCCGGTATGTGTGGTGGCGCGTTGCGGGTGTTGGTGTGTCCGTGAAGGGGTGATGCCCTTGATATTATTCTCTTACGTTCGTGTGTGTTAACAGGACACGCAAGCCATGGATGATGATGCCCCGTACTATGAGTGTTCCTCCAAGGTGCGCAGCGAAGTGTGCGTCCCCATCAGTGAGGACGGCGAGGAATGTTGTGTGGTCGGTGCACACGCAAACGCGGCACCCCCTGGTGTGATCGGCATCCTGGACATAGAAGCATGGCGCCCCAACCACTTTCAAGATGCCCACATCGCCGCCATACTGTATGTCTGCCGTCAGCTTGCTGCGTTCAATATGTTTCAGTAGGCCAGTTGCGTAGCAGCAGTTCACAACACACATGCCAAGTGCTGGTACGATACGGCGACTGGGCCATGTCGTCGAACTGCCTCATCGCAGGGTGACATATGTTTGATTGACCACAACCACATCCTTGAGCCAAACGCCTACGCGACCACCGCTCACCCCGCCACATGCTAATCTTGTTGCTCACCAAGCATGTCAAGACGACCCACGCCTTCAAGGCTCGGTGATGCCTTCCGAGGAGAGGAAGCTTTTGCGGGGGGCGCAGATGGAGATGGCACCAAAGGAACGTCCGTGCCTTCGCGGGAGGTGGTGGCGCCGGTGGGCGGAGGAGTGGAAGCCGAAGGGTGGTGCTTTCGCTCTTCGTCGGAATCAAGTCGTGACGCAGCGTGATCTCTTTGTCCCGAGGCGCCACTGTCAGTGCTGTCACCTTTGTCGGTGTTGCTGGTGTTGTCATCGTCGTGGATGTCGCCATCCTTGCGCTCTGCACCTTGCTCCACGGCGGGTGGCGCAGTTGCGTCGTTGTCGTTGGCATCGTCGTTTGCGTTGTCGTTGTCCTTGTGTTCTTGCGGCGGCGGTGCAACGGCCGCAGTCGCAGCGGCAGGAGGCGCCGGGGTGGCTGCCTCAGCATGTTGGCCTTGATCATGGTCTTGGCCTTGGCCTTGATGACCTGGACCTGGACCTGGACCTGGACCTGCACCTTGATCTTGACCTTGATCTTGATCATCGCCTCGGTCTTGGCGTCGGCGTCGACGCTTGCCCTTGTGGCCCTTCTTCTTGTGGAGCGTGGCAGACGCAGGCGCTGACGCAGACACAGAAGACGACGCTGACGCAGAAGACGCTGGGTGAATCCGGCGTGCCATTTCCCGCACCGGCGGCAGCTCCTTGGGCCGCGCGGCAATCACCACGGTGCCCTCGTCCCCGCCGTTCACGCTGTTGCGACGCGCCGCGGCCTCGGAAGCCAAGCGCTCGAACAACGCAGACCCGGGTTGCACCCGGAACTCCACCCGCCGATTCTTCCCTGCCAGCTTCGACCCGCGTGGGAACCTCGGGCGACTCCAGCCGTGCCCCACCGACTGCAGTCGCTCCGGTGCCACACCCAACGCACCCAGCATGTGGCACACGCGCTCCGCACGCGCCTGTGACAGGCGCATCGCCGCGGCCTCGCGCTGGCCAAAGTTCACGTGGCCGTCCACCGTCAGGGTCATGTCGGGGTGGTCCGTCAGCAGTTGGGCCACCGCCGGCAGCGCCTCACCACCGCGCTTGATCATGTCCGAGTTGGACTTGAACTTGATCACATCCCGCAGGTGCACGCGGGGCACCCGGCTGTGGAGCAGGGCGGCTGGGGCGGTCATGGGTGCCGTTCCGACGGGCGTGGGGCCAGAGTTGCCCTGCCACCCACCGTTCGCGGCGTCTGCGTCGGCTTTGTAGCGCCAACTGGCAGGCGGGGCGGGGCGGGGCGTTGCCGCGAACGCCGCACCCGCACCGCACCACGCAACAGGTGGGGACAACACCCCCAACACGCCCAACACGCCCAACACCCCCAACACCCCCAACACCCCCAACACCCCCAACACCCACATCGTGTCATGTCACATCACGTCACGTCGTCAGGTGGCAGGTCGGAAGCGCACAAACAAGATGCGCGGGGCACACGTACTCCACAATGATGTTGAATTGTTCACCAGGGATGATGGGTTCGCCAGCAAACTCGTCCAAGAAGTACTGCGTGTGGTGACCGTCAAGAATAACGTGCTCCACGTCGTGACTTTGCGTGATACCCTCGATCTCCGTAACGTTCACACGGTACCTGAGCAACACCACCACCACACACATACACACACACACACATCATCATTATCATCATCATCGTGGCAAACAGTGCCGCCACGATGCAACAGTGTCAGTGGTGGCAGCTTCGGTCCTTTACAACCCAAACCAAAGCCTTCCCAACTCGTGTCCAGCCACACTCAGACAAGGGACGCGACCACAAGCAAAACAAAGAAATGCCACAGCGCCAAGCTGAGCTGACAACAAGACCCACTGCGTGCAGCACAACAACCACCACTGCCACTCCAAACGCACTGAATGTCCTCCGGTTTCGTGCCAGGGGGTGCGTCCCATTTGACGATGATATCAGCAAGCCCTGCCTCCAAGATCGTTGGGTGCACCCGCCAGTCCAACCGCGGTGGAAGAGCGGCTTTGGTGTCCACATCATCGTCGTCGTCTTCCGCAGATTGTGGTTTGGAGGCACCCGCTGCATCCGTCGTTTCGTTGGCTCCCCCCCATGCCTGTTCCACATCGGGCACAGGCGACTCGGGCGGCGGTTTGTCAAGTGCGTCTTCATCATCGGCCAGCACTTTGAGCCACACGGCGTCGGAGTATGGAACCATGACGCCATAGCAGATGACGCAGATGATGGCAGTCACGCACAGCCCGATCATGATGACCAAGGGTGCAGTTTGAGTGTGCATGATGCCCTTGTCGAAGGCGTCCCACTGCGTCGCGTACCTGCTTGGCCCACCAACAAGCCACACAAGAGCAAGGAACACGTGAGAAGGGGTGGAAAGCAAGTGTTGTGTTTGGTGGGCGCCGTTGGGAGCCGGGGTGGCAAGGTGCGTACATGAAGATGGACACGGTGAAGATGTTGATGCACGACACAAACACACAGATGGGCTTGTAGTTGCTCGGCATCAGGTCCCCTTGCAGCTCTAGTCCCACAACCATGATAATGAGCGGCATTGCAAGCATGCCCACGGAGGCGCCAGCGATATCCCACACTTTCACAGCCAAAGCGTTGCTCTTGTACCTGCGCAACCACAGCGCAACGCAACACAACACAACAACGTATGGTAACTGCCAGCAGTGCACGCACGCGTTGTGGGCCCCAATAACGCCACCCAGTGTGGAACGTACTCGCTTGTCAGCAGCCACCCTTTGTTGTTGTCATAGTTGGCCAACCCGACGATGCAGAAGTACAACAGGCACGCGATGGTCACAAGGTGCAGCAAAGATTGCAACCAAAACCGGTTGTTGAGGATGGATTCGGGGTCGATCGGGTCTTCTCGGCGGTCATCCACCAGCTCGCCCTCCACGACGTTGAACCAATCTTCGGCCTTATACGCCTTATGGGCGGCAAACACCACGGTGTTGGCAATCACCAAAACCAGAAGGCAAGCCCCGATGATGTAGTCTGCGTTGGCACTGCCGTCCGTTTGCACGCCGTCACTGGTGCGCCGCGAGGAGAGGATCATGTTGCCAATCATGAAAACAAAGGTGGGGAAGTTCAGCATCCAGGTCATCACTCGCTTGTACCGGCCAGCGGACAGGTTGCCTTGCATCTCGCAAAAGAACGCGTAAAACGTCCATGCAATCAACAACGCTCCGACCTGCAGATGTTGCGCGTCCCATGCATATCCAGCCCACGGGTTGCTCTGCCAAGAACAAACCGAATTAAGGAACCACAGCCTCACTTCCAGCCCCACAGAAAGCGCCGAGGGATCACCAGCAAACGCCACCGCACAGGCAACGTCGTCGAACCTTGACAGAGTCAGTGAGCGACGGGTCGCCAGGAAACTCATCTCCCCAGTTCTTTGACAGGTTCTGCAGCGCAAAGAAACCAGCCCCAACCGTGCCGATGTAGTTGGTGATCGACTGCAGCAAGCACCTGTTGCGGCGATAACGTTCGAGCCACCCCATCGTGTGCTGCTGTGCGATTCACCAGTGCCTGCTGGTCACTGCACAAACCACAACCTGCACAACGTGGGGTGAACTGACTTTGATTGATTGGTTGGATTTACACATTTTTTTCGGGATGGATTCCTTCCCCACCTCCTCACATCATCCCCACACCCGCACCACCCTTCTGCTGCACAGGCTGTGTCTTAGGCTGTGTCTTCAAGCTCCGCGTGCGCAGGATCCAAAAGTCGTCGCGGCACACCGCGATGAGCTCATTTCCTGCAGGGTTCCGCAGCAACCGCCGTGGACCATGTGCGGTGGCCAAGGCGGTCTCCCCAACAATGCTCAGCTGCTGAGCTTGGCGACACAGCACCGGGGTGTAGTCGCCGGTGCACACTTCAAATTGGTCCTTGCGAGACGGGGGACGCTTGGCAAGGTTGTACCGCAAGCGAAGCGGCGACACGTAGCCAGAAGGTGGCGAGCTGGCACCTGGCGACTCGGCTGCTGGCGTACCAGAGCCAGCCGCCTCTCTCGCACCCATCACAACGTGACTTGATATGGACACGATGCTAGAGCGACGGCGTGGCTTCTTGGGACCGGCCTGTCCGAACAACCTGCAAGTGCGTGTGCGTGGTTGTGAGAGTGTGGGCACGATCAATTGTGCGCCAACGTCTTGACAGCCAGCCGCCACGGGCTACGTACAAATCTTGGCAAGATACAAGAGTGACGTGACCGTGGCTGTCCAAGACACACGCAAGTTGCTCGCTGGGCAGGAAGGTAACATCACAGAGGAGGTGCTGAGGCCGGGACGACAGACAGTTGAAACCAGGCACACAGGTTGGTGATGACGTCGATCCCCCCTCCTTGAAGAAGTGCAGAGAGAAGCGGCGACCGACAGACGAAACGTCACAGCTCAGACAACAACGTACCCGAATGGGCGAGTGTGATCGGTACACAGCTGCAGCGCGCACGAGCTGCGCTCGAAGTCGTTCGCGCAGCGACAGAAAACGTGGTGACGCGACGACAGCCTTCTCTTCTTGTTTCGATGATGCACCGTTTACCGTGATGTACCTGCTCAACATCACCGCATCAGACCACCCAAAGTGCAGAAGCACACACGCCATGCGGTTGGGCAGCATGTGCTGATTGCCCAACGCCGGATACGAGACGACACACATACAGAACGCTGCTCCGCGGCTCGCGCGTGCTGGTTCCTTACCAAGTTGGGCATTCATTCAAGTTCAGGGCGAGCGTTTCGTGGTGGTGGTGGTGGTGCCGCTGCTGTGGCTGGGTCATGCGCTGAGCACGCTTCTCGTTGCCGCTCCCGCTGTCGCTGCCATCGTCGCTGCCGGGCGCGCTGTCCTCTTCGCTGTCGTCGAATCGGTCGTGGGTGTCGGTGCTTTGACGTGACGACGGGCGGGATGGTCGTGGCAGGCGTACCGCTTGCGCTGGGGAGCCGTGTAGTTGCGTTGCAAAGCACGTTCCGTCCGACACAGTGCACAAAACAAGCGGGTCGGGCACTGCGGGCGGTCCAATGACGGAGATGCCTGTCACCGTGCTTCGCTTGGTGCCGCTGGTATCACCGTCGTGGCTGGACGACACATTGGAGCTGAGGTCGCTCGGCTCGGAGACGTCCTCATCCAGAGGCTCATGCAAGGGCAGCTGTGGCGAACACCACACGTACAACACACAACAAGGGCGGTAGTGCAACCGTCAGACTACAGAAAGCTTGCTGCTCATTGGGGTCGGCATGGATGGTATGTGGTACTGCGCATATCAGCCCGCTCTCACACAACGACCGGACCTGGCATAGGAGTGTGGCGTGTGGAGTGACGATGAAGCCCGTTGTCGTCACTTCGACGTTAAGGTTGATGCGAACCAGTGAACCGTCCTGCAGCAGCACCCCCAAATACACCACAGTCGTTGACGCAAGCCAGTGAGTCCCGCCTGCCCCACCCCGTCTCTGCTGCTTCTGTGTGTGCATCGCATCATGAAGGGCGGCACTCCCACAGCACGCACCATGGTGCTGACCACAACCACATTGAGCTGCTCACTGTGGCACATGGCACACACGCGATTCCTTTCCAAGAACGGGTCTTCTTCCTCGTCTTCGTCAACTTGCAGGCGTCGTGACCCGTTCTGTGTCCCAGCTGGGCTGTGGTGGACACTCACTGCAACCAACTCATCGCCTTCACCCGGCTGGACCATTCGCCACTTCCTCCCCTTCAACTTCTTGCGGCGAGGCGCGGGCGTGTGGTTCGGCTTGTTGTCGGGTGCAGTGCCGCTGCCAGGAAGCTGCTGCTGCTGCCGCTGCTGCAAGATCGGTTCCAACTCACAACAGAACACCAACTCCAGCCGCTTGTTCCAACCCCACACATGATGCCCGTGTGCAGTGACAAGGAATGCGGCGTGCGTTCTGCGGGAAACCAGACCACAACGTGGCATGCAGATCATATCAACACACCGGCACGCACTCACACAATCGAATCGATAACATCGGGCCACATGCCGCAGCAACAACAAACCACGCACGTGTTGGTATCCTCTGTATGCCGCAGATCACATGGAACGGTTGTTATCGCGGGCTTTGGCAACGCAAAGGGGTCAGCCGGGGTCGTGGTTGACAGGCGGCGATACGACTCTCGTGCCTTCGTCGTCCAGTACCCAGAGTGGGCGGCAGAGGCAGTGGCAGCGTTGACTCGCCGAGACGAGGGTGACTCAACATACCGCACTGCGCTGGTGCCTTCCCCTTCCAATCCTCGGTCCTGTCAGACACACAGAGTAAGCGACACGGCACGACGGTGGTTCGGCGGTGCCCCACACCACATGCACGTGAGAGGTACAGGGCAGCGCGAGGGGCATGTACATGTCCAACCCACACAACAACCATGTATGATGCCAACCTGAACCAAGTCAGGGCGGCAACACGCAACCACATGCCTCAACCGCGCTGTAGGCGTACCGCCAATTCTGCAAGCACCAAGCTTTGCTCCTTGTCCAACAACACGTCTGCCGTCACTCGAAGTTCGTGTTGTCGCCCCGCTTTCCAGCGGTAGTCTGCCTGTCGATCACTGGTGTGTTCCCTCAGCAGTTCCCGAGCCAACGTGGCCGCGGATCGCTCCATGGCCGCGAGAGAGTGCCGGCGCCGCGTCTTGGTTGTCAGGTCCACGTTCGCGTGTTTGTTGTGTTTGTTGCGGCGGCTGAAGCGCGAGCCTCGGCGATCCGACAGCCGGCTCGAAGGCTGCGCATGTCGACGGCGTGACCCCGTCGCTGGGGCCAACACGTGCACGTGGTGGTGAAACACCTGAGCGGCTGCAATGGCGTCTTGGTCGCGCCGCTGCATCAGCTCCAGCTCGGCTCGGCGGGGGCCAAACCAGCGTTCGGCGGACGCCTTCACACTTGCTCCGGCATCAGCAGAGGCGGTGGGAATCGTGACCTGGGGCGGTCGACGCCGAGTGCTGGCAGCGCTGGACCCACTACCGCTGCGCCCGCCGGTGGCATCCCCACCCCCACCCCCACCCCCGGTGCCAGTGCCAGTCCCGATACCAGTGCCAGTGCCAGTGCCACGACTTGCGATCGTTGCGGCGCCTCGGCCGGCACTGGAGCTGCCCCTGGAACGGGTGGAAGCCTCACTCATGCCACGCGGCCGCTGCACCACGGCAGAGGCGTCGAGCGTGGGGGGTGGTGGCAGGGAGATGGACACCCGCGATCGGACCGAGGCGGCAGCATCATCGATCGTGCTGGCGCCGCTGGCGCCGCTGGCGCCGCCGCCGCCAACGTTGTCACCGTCCACAGACCAACCACCTGGCGAGAGCGGCTGCCGCACCACGGATCCAACACCAATCACCGCTCCCCCGGCAGTGTGAAGCGAGTGGCGAACGCGGGCTTCTTCAAGCAGCCTATCCACCGGAGGGGGCATGTCTTCGGCGTGTGAGGGTTTGGCTTCGGTGTGTTGAGATAAACTGGCTTGCAGGTGGTGGGGAAGCTGCAGGGTGTTGTGCACGGGCAGCGCCTCTCGATCTCCGGGGGCCAGGCGGTTCAAAATGTCGGACGGGTGAATCAACACCGAAGCACTCGCTCCACCATTGCGTGTGCCAACGCCAGCACCTGCACCAGCACCAGCACCAGCACCACCACCCGCTCCTGCACCTGCACCCGCACCTGCTGCTGCACCGGCACCGGCACCGGCACCTGCACCGCCACCCTGAGCGGTGGCCCCAGCGTCAGTCTCCCAAATGTCCGACACAACAGTGGCGGCAGACGCGCGCCTGTTTCGGGCGTGCGTGCGACCAACTGCCCCACCACGGAGCGCCGCACCCACACCACTCCCCCCTGCCGCGGTTTTCAACGCCTTGGATGCGGCGCTGCGCCAGCGGTTCTTGACCACAAACGAGTACCCCACACCCGCGGCGGTTTGCAGCGGCTTCAATGTCAGCGTGCGCATGTGGGCTTGGGAGCGCACCTGGCGATTGGTCGTCATCCACCGGTCGACGATGTTGTTCATGAGGCTGACGACGCGCTGCCGACGGGATGTCGCCTCGGCAGCCTCTTTGACAGCTTGAATGGCGGCGGAGGTGTTGGCTTTCATAGCAGGGTGGTCACGTGACGCCGCCACTGCCTCGACAGCTGACTCTTCGGCTACCCGAGCCAGGACCTCAGCGCGTGCGATGATGTGCGGGCTGCTGCGCCTGCGTGACCGGGAGGTGGTGGAAGCTTGAAGAAGGACTCCCAGGGAGATCTCCATGCTTTCGCAAAACCACAGCGGCGTTGTGGACTTGTTGGCGTGAAGCGTGGATGACCCGTCCTTTCCATACAGCCTGGTCCGAGCCAGTCACAGATGAATGGTGAGTGCAGTGTCACGTTGAACACAGTGCGATACAAGAGGAGAGCATGTGCGTTCGAAGCATGTG
>Ga0213833_1002020_pt1 | contig 13694 bp, 9 predicted proteins | sample SWATP21_FD_160575 | JGI IMG/M metagenome (GOLD analysis project Ga0213833, IMG submission 160575) | Coastal seawater microbial communities from Marineland, Florida, United States - SWA TP2 #1 | ecosystem: Environmental > Aquatic > Marine > Coastal | place: USA: Florida | collected 2016-08-14
ACCAGCACACTGCGTGGTCTTCTCACCTGCCCGACACTGCAGTGGTGCGCCCCAGCTCCTGAGAGAGAGCACAGCCGTGTGTCGTTCTCCATGACCGGCCACACACAGTCACGTGCTGTGAACCACGGTGACGTGTCATGCGTCCAGTCGCCGGAGAGGGGAATGCGGGAGCCGCCCGCATTGGCGCCGCACCAAGGGTATTGGTTGCGGTCCGTCAACACAGCGTGCATGTACGCTGTGGCGTTCGTGTGCGAGCTGCTCAGGGGGTCAAAATATGCCTTTGACATTGCAAAGAACCTGCTCCAAGTTACGTCAGCAGCAGCAGCAGCAGCAGCAGCAGCAGCAGCAGCAGCAGCAGTAGCACCCACAGCACAGAGCAATCCATGGACAGGCGTTCTTGTGAGAAACGCGCTGATGGCAAAGCAACACGCCACGTTCCCACCACAAACCCAGCCACGAACGTGTCAACCTCTGCCGCTGGCAGTTGCAATGGAAACTCTGTCATGCGACAGCGCGCGTGCATGTTCCCAGCCCAGACTTGCAGGCCCAGGATTCCGAACAAGGAGAAAATGAACGTCAGCAGGCCCACAACATGCACGAGCTGGGGCAGCGAGTTCAGCAGTGCAGACACGAGCAGCTTCAACCCTGTCGTGGGGGTGTGGCAGATGCAACAAGCACAAGTGCAAGTGAGGACGCGTGCACGGGGTTTGTGGGGAGGCCGCGGCGTGAACAAGACAAGGAAAGGCCGGCGAAGGCACCGCACCTGGTAGAAATTCGATGGTGCGTAAAGGGCGCATGACGCGAAACACACGCAGAGGGGAAATGCGCGGCATTCCGGGAAGGGAGTCCAACAGTCCAGAAACCACCACGAGGAAGTCCAACGTGTTCCATGGGTCCCGGAGGTAGCTGCCTTTGTCCAGGAAAAACCCCATCGCGACGACTTTCAGCACAAACTCGAGGGTGAACAACGCCGTGAACACTGGCGCAACCAGTGTCGGAACCTTGTTGCGCCAGGATTTCTCCGGGTCCGGCTCCATGTTGTTGTCGATCATGCCCACAGAGTAGTCCGCCATTGCCAGCGCAACGGAGTTCAGAATGATCAACGCGAGGATCGCGGAGTCAAAGTACCGATGTGTGATGATCCAAACGCACGCCTGGCGCACGAAGGTGTGTTCACCAAACAGGAACAGAGACCGGGGAGCAACCTGCAAGCCACACCAGCAGTTGCACATGTCACACACAACCATGGCCAGCACACCTCCACCACAACCCAGAACTCACCATTAGCTTCTTGCCATTGGAGTGAAAGTTGTAACGATCGCGGTTGGCGTCCTCACGTGGAAGCACTACCTGTGGTTGTTTGTCATGTGAGTCGAGTCAAACTGCCAATCCACGACACCCCACACACAAGCAACGCACGGGACTTGGAGCGATCGACTCACTGCTATCCGCAGAGCGGAGGCGCGTGATGTCCCTCAGTCGCTGCGCGTGCTTCTCGAGCAACATGCGACGTGTGGGCGACGTTTTTGGAACCACGCCGGAGGCGCCTGCGGCCAAGCCTGATGTTCCTTTCCCGTTGTTTGGCAGCAGCATGCGGGAGTTCATGAACGAGCGACTTTGGCTCGCGGAGTGCAGCGCCTTCAACACCCCCAACGAAGGCCGAGACGCCTTGCGCAAGCGCGCAACCCCCTTCTCATTGAGGCTGGGGGCGGGGTGCATGGCGGAATGTTGCGGCGCAGGCGCCACCTTGCTGTCGCCGAACATGGTTGTGTTGGCAGTGCGGCTGCACCGCGAAACCCGCAGTTGCTTGGGAATCAGAGCTCTATATTGTCCATTGTGGCGCGTCCCCCCTTGCGCGCAACAGCGTGTGGGAGAGGGCGACAAGCTAACAACGTCGATGTGAGAAAGCAGGGGGTGCAGCGGTTTTCACCGACAACAGTTGCAACGAGATTTGATTGATTGCACAAACAAGATCAACAAACATCACGATCATATTTCCTATTTCCGAGACGCAATGTCACGTCAAATTGAACCAAGAGCGTCGTTTGATTCCTGCAACATGGGCGAACCGCTGGCCGTACTGATTGGGGAGAGGATTGCGCCAACCGGTGGTTTGCTGCCGCCGCAGTTCCCTCACCCCCACAGCCCCACTTGCTGCGGTTTCCCGATCACTGGTGAAGCACTGTGACACCACGTGTGTTCAGCGACACTCCCCAGGGGCGGCCGCTGGCTTCATCGGCTTGTCGGGAGGGGGCGGCGGTTGTGTGGGGGGTCGACTGCGGTGTGTCAAACCATGTCTCGTCGTCGGAAGTGGGACCGCATTGAGTTGCAGCAGTTCTTTCAAGGTACGGTGGCGAGTCATGTAACCCCCTTCCTGTTGTCTGTGCCTTCGTGTGCAGGCGGCATGGTGTAGGCAGTGGGCTGTGCTCACCTACACTCTGTGCGTGTGTACGTGTGTGCACCCAGCCTACCGCACATATGGGCCACGATGGGCTGCGATTGCAGAAAACTTGCCTGGCCGCAGCGTCGGCCAGGTGTCTTCACTTGGAAAAACGCACAAGGTGCTTTTGAACTCCCCCTCTAGCACCGCGGACTCCCTGTGTGAGGCTGTGCAGCACCATTACGCGTCTCAGTCAGAAGCCCGTACGTTTTGCATCCCCTTGAGCCACCCCCTCCGTCTTCTTTCGCTTCCTGGCGTGCCTCGAGCGGTAGTGTGTCCAGCATAACACGATTGCTATTTCCGCCACAGGTGCTCGTCGGCGCCAAAGCAAACGCTCAGATGAGGACGATGAATCCAAGGTGTGTGCACTTTATCGTTGTGCTCGTCGCCAGACTCTCAACCGCAGTGTGTGGTGCAACCAGGCCGGTGGCAAGCGAAAACGGGGCGCTCGTGCTAAGGTATGCCATCTGCTTCCACAATCAATGCTGTGCTTTCGTCACGCCACACGTCCCGTTCCGTAACACTGTGTCGCTGTGCCTGCCTGTATCGAACGCGCCACATGCATTGCATCAGGTCGGGGAGGCAACAAAGCGCTCTCGAAAGACCGCGACTCGACGTCGCCGTAAAGTCACACAAACCCAACACCCGACAGGATCTGCTCGGGTGCGTGTGTGTTGCTGTTGTTGTTTGAGCACAGCACTCCACCTGTGCGCGCTGTGTGTTGTGGTGCTGTGTTGACGCTGTGCACCCCGCCCCCGCCGCCGTGTCCTCGCACACACAGCGCAAGCGTTCCTTCGCTGTGCCGCCGGAGAATATTTACATGCCGCTGCAGTCCCTGGAAAACGTCGCGGAGGGGAACCCACACCTGCAGCATGTTGCCAACACTGTGGGCCGCGCCGTGTCCACCTCGCTGCGCCGCTTTAGCATCGCCGAGTGGTGCTACTCTGCCATCGACCGAGGCTACTTCTTGCGCAACGAGTTTGACGAGTGTCTTGCGGAAATGCGGGTTCCTGCTGTGCGTTCCCGTCTTTGTTGCTGTCGTTGGGTCCCCCGTTTCGCGTGTCGTTTCCTGGCACCCCGTGCATGCTGTTGGCTTGGGCTCATTTCATCGCGGCACTGGTCTTTTTTACTTTTTGTTCCCCTATGCTGCTGTTGCTGTGGTGGTGCTGTTGGTGCTGGCCAGGTGAACAAGCTTTGTCGCGCGGAATGGGCGGCCATTCGCACGGTCATGGGTCGGCCGCGACGGCTGTCTGCCACGTTCCTCGCCGAGGAACGAGGCAAGCTGGAACGCTATCGTCACGATGTGCGGTTGGTGCAACAAGGACGTGTACGTGGTGTGCGTGTGTGTGCGTACATGGATGGCGGTGGTCGGCGTGCGACGTGCTGTTTTGTAGTTGTGTTTGTTGTTGTGTTTTTGCTTTGATTGTTTCGTGGTTGTTTCGTGGTTGGTGGCTTGCCCATGACGCTTTCTTTGGTCCTGCCGGTTGCTCGTCTTGACCGTGGTCGCTTGCCCTGGTCACTCGCCCAGGCCCCTGTGCACAGCCTTCATGACTCACCGTTCGTGTACCAAGTCCCTGTCCCCTTGGCTGTGGGCCAGCACGTCACCGCTTTCCACCCGTTGACGCGCTCCCTCGCCATGGGATGCATCCTGACACGCGACCTGGTCCGTGGCATCTACCGTGTCCAATTCGATCGCCCCGAGCTCGGCGTTCATCGCTGCATGGACACGGACATTTTGGTGCGTGGTCTTCGTGTTTTTGTTTTTGCTTTGTTGCCTTGTCCTGTTCCTTTTGTTGGTTCCTGCTTGTTTTGTTCTCCCCTCCCTTTTCCACAGTGGTGCTCGGGTTGCTTCTCCTTACCACCTTTTTCTGCTCGTGTGTCCCTCCCTGGCCACCCTGTTTGTTCTTCTCTCCAGCCACACGGTGCCGTGCAGTTGTTGTACCCGGCGCTAGCGTCCCACTCTACCTCCGGCTCACCCGTTGGGTTCACACCGCATGATTCATGGCGCATGGGCATGGCGGATGTGGAAATGGACGTGGGTGTGGGCGACAGCGGTGCTGGTGCCGGCGGTAACCAACGAGCCAACGAGACAACGGCTGCCCGCACCAATCAGGTCAGTGGCGGCTGCGCGTCTGTTCTGTGCACCCACCGTGACTTCGTTGTGTTGTGTTGTGTGTGTATGTACAGCTGGCCATCATGGTTCAAGTCCAGCAGCTGCTGAACCGAAAGGAGGCGCTGGTGCAGCACCTCAAGACCATGAACGTGGGCGCCCGTGCGATTGTACGCACCCCACCCACCCGCAAACCCCCACACATGCCCACACCCAGCCTCAACTCCACACGAGTTGCCAAACGTGTGCCTTTGTCCGATGCGGCGTTCTTCCGTGCGTGCGTGCGTGCCTCACCCTTGTCATTGTGCCGCGTTGTGGCTGTCACAGGGAGGTGGCTACTCCGAGTCGTTCCGCCGCGGTTACACATGGCTGCTGATGTGCTTGGAAGCCACGAACAGAGCCTTGGACCCTGTTTTGCAGAGCATGCGCCGCCTTCGCAATCTTCAGGGTGTGGCCACGGGACTGGGTAAGAACGCGGTTGTTGTTGTGGAAGTGGTTGGGGGGGGGCTTCATGGAGTGGCTTCCGGCACGTGCGAAAAGTGTTCATACATGTGTGCCGCCCCCGTGCTTTTTTCAGATGTGGCGGAGAAACTGCGCGTGCTGTTGAGTCGATGCGACGAGAAAGCAGCCATGGTCGTGCGCAAGAACGCCATGTTGTCTTCTTCGGTGCGTTTGGTTGTAAGCTGTGACCATCACTGTCTGCTTGGGCCGTTAGACACTCACACCTTCCGTGCCCCTCATTCTTTCGTTGCTGTGTCGTGTTCATGTCACTTCGCGGCAGACTGAGCCGAGATCGGATGCGTACGTGTGTGTGTATGTGTGTGTGTATCGTTTCAAATCGGCGCACTGTGGCTTTGTGTGGGGACTTTCTTCCAACGTCAAGCCTCACCGTGTTGTGGGTCATGCGCAACAGAATCCAACGGGGTACCGTACTGCAGAAGATGGCATCTGCACTTTCGTTTCTCTTGGCCGTGCGTTGTGTGGTGTGACGCAGTGGCTTCCGCGACAAGCGGGTGTGTGACTTGTGGGTGCGCGCGCGTGGTGTGTGCGTACAGGTCAAAGAGTGTAGCCAGCACAACCTGGCCAGCTGGGAGACGTGGGCGCTACTGGAGCGCGGCTTGAATTCATTGAAGCCTCAATTTGAAGAGAACAGCCCGTGCGTGCGCTGGGTGTTGTGGGCACTTGTTCATCATATTGCGGCGCGGTGTTGTGACGCAACGGATGTGTTTGGCTGCGTGGCATGGGCATGGCATCAGTGTCTTCGCCAAGCTGGAAGCCACGGTGGCAAAGCTGCGGCAGCGGTGGGCCTTTTCTTCCTCGTAGTTGCGCAGTCCGTGTGGCGTAGCGGTAAACCACAACACACACACTGATACCCGTGCACGACAGACAGACACAGACACACATACACAAGTGCAATCACACTGCTGCCCTGCAGCGAGTGATGATCTATCCATCTCTACCCAACTATCACAATACGAGATGTTAGATGATACGCTATGGCTATGGCTATGGCTATGGCTAGGCGAGCACACTCTCTTCTGCGGCATCAGAGCCCTTCTTGCCACCACCCCCACCGGCGACACGATTGGCGAGCACCGGCAGGAGCTTCCACGGCTTCACCGCCTTGATCGGCAACGAGGGTGCCAGCACCGGCGCAGGCGCCGCAAAGTCGTCCGGCTTGGACTTGGTGGACTGCAGATCGCCACTGCCCGCATCGCCACGGTTTGCCGTGGCCGTGGCCGTGGCTGTGGCTGGTGTGGCAGTCGATGCAGACGCGGACGTGGTCGCCGCAACACCACCACCAGCGGAAGCCGAGGGTGGTGCCTGCACGCCAGGTTTCGTGTCTGCGGCGGTAGTCCGGGTGTGCGATGGTGGAGGCGCCTGCACGACACCAGCACCGGCACCAGCACCAGCACCAGCACCAGCACCAGCACCATTGCTCGTCGGCACCAACTCGTAACGCAGGGGCAACCCCGGTACCCGGCGCACCAACCCACTCTGCTCCAGCAGACGCAGGCGCATCTGCGTTTGCTGCGCGCACACAAAAGGCGAGGCCAGCAGCGACTCGTCCCGGCGCTCCTTGGACAGGCAGTACGCGAAGGCGCGCGACGCCTCTGTGACGGACAGGGCACGGGCACGCAGGAGGGACAACAACCGGCGACGGTGCGCGACCTCCTGCCGGTTGGCCGCCACCACGTCGATGGACGACGCGCGCGCCAGCGCGGCATCCAGCACCTTGGAGGCGGAGGCGGAGGTGGAGGAGGAGGAGGAGGAGTCGCGGGATGCGCGGTCGGAGCGTCGGGGGCCACGGCGGCGGTTGGACTTGCGTTGGCCCTCGCGGCTGATGAGGAACATGGAGGACTTGCCAAAGCGGCAGTCGCTTTCGCGCGTGGCGACGTTGCGGTCTGCACAGGACACAGCGGCAGGCAGCGGCACACGCATGCACAGAACAGCCCAGCAAATGTGTGAGGTGTGATGTGTTGCATCGCGGCGGGACACACCAGCCGGGCCATCATGAACCACACCAGGGTGACACAGCCTTGCAGCAGCATGCGCCAACACCACCTCAACAACCACCACCACCGCCACCACCAACCACGACCATCAGGGGCAGTCAGGCACGCAACAAACGCACTTGTGGAAAAAGCTGCGGACTTGAGCCGGCCGCCCCAAGCCCCAAAAATAAGATCACGGTAGCTGAGTTTCCCCGTCTGTTTCGCTTTCCACGGCTGTAGCAGCACTGACTTGTCGTCCTGGGCGGGGTCGGAGCACTTGGAGTGTCTGAACACGCACCCATCATCGTGTGCCGCCACCACCCATGCCACACACACCACACGGTACAAGTGAGTGGACAGGTCCGAAAACAAAATGAAACAAAACACACACAACAACGACACGACGACGACGGCGACGACAACAACAACAACACTCACACCCACACCCACATCCACACCCACACCCACATCCACACCCACACAGAGAGGCAGGACAGAACCGCTGCCGCGCTGAACGCCACACGCCACCACGCACTTGGCATCCCATTCGTTCATGAAGCAGTACCACTTTTTCGGCAACGCGTCCATGTTCACATGGCTCGGCAACATGCGCCACTTCTTGCACTTGTCACACTGCGCCCAGTTCACCTTGTTCGGGTCCGCCGGCGTGTCCGCCGACGCCGCCGACCCCTTGTCCTTCTTCGATCGGGCGGGGCGGCGGCGCCGAGACTTGGACGACGCCGGGGTGGTTGTGGCGCCGGAACCAGCGCCAGCACCAGCGCCGCCGCCGCGGCCGGCACCGGCACCGGCACCGGCACCGGCACCACCGCTGGCGGGTGTGGTCTGGGACACCGGCTCGGGCGGGTTCGGGGCGGAGCACTTGGCCAACGCCGGGTCCCACGTGTTCATGGAGCAGTACCACACGTCCGGCAGGGAGGACGCCGCGATGGTGGCGGGCAGGCCGCGCCATTGCATGCACTTGTCGCACTGCACCCACTCCTTCTGTTGTTGCTGCTGTTGCTGTTGTTGTTGCTGTTGCTGTTGCTGGGCCTGCTGGCGCTGGCGGTGTTGACGCCCCTGCCGAGCCCCGCGCTTGGAGCGGGACTCTGACGCAGGCGTCACGGCCACCACACCTGGCTGCTCCATGGCGCCGCCACCGCCGGCACCGCCACCGGCGCCAGCGCCGGCGCCACTACCACCAATCACCGGCGTCGGCGTGCCCTTTTCCTTGTAGTTGATGGGCGTTTCCGTGGCGGCGCGCGCCAGCCGCGGGCGTGTCCGCTGCGCCGGCGTGCGCGACCGCGACCGCCGCGACGGTTTGGCGCGGGACCGAGCGCCAGACCCGCCGGCTGCGGTGGGTGTGGTGGCACCTGCCGCACCCGCACCCGCACCCGCACCCGCACCCGCACCCGCACCCACACCCGCGCCCGCGCCCACACCCGCGCCGCCACCCGGGCTACTGGCATCATTGGGGCTGCCGGCGACCGCCGGCGACGCTGCGCCATCGGGTAGGGCACCTGCACCTGCACCTGCGCCGGCACCGGCACCGGCACCGGCACCGGCGGCGCCACGCACCCGCGATCGCGACCGCGACCGAGCCCGGCCCCGCGCGCGTTTGGACTTGGACGCCGCAGCTGCGGCCTGGGCCGCGACCTGTGCCGCTTGAGCGGCCTGCGCCGCCAGCGCGGTGTAGTCCACCTCCGGCTTCCGGCAGCTGTCGGCGTTGGCGTCCCATTTGTTCATGGCGCAGAACCACTTGTCGGGCAGGGTGGAGATGTCCACGCGCGCCGGCAGCAACCGCCACTTGGTGCACGCGTCGCACTGCACCCACTTTTCTGCCTGCAACGTCGCTTGCGCGTCGGCCGCCAACACCGCGGCGGCGTTGGCGTTGGCGTTGGCGTTGGCGGCGGTGGTGTTGGGCGACGCCACGTCCTTGGCGCTCCCTGACGACGACGAGCGCTTGGTGCGAACACCACCACTGGCGGCACCACCGCTGGCACCGTCCTTGCTGCGTGACGGGGCAGACTTCTTGTTGGGGGTGGATCGACCACGGGAGGAGGACGAGGTGGACGTGGCACGCCGCCGTTGCGGGGCTGTGATGGAAAGGGACAGACGCGCACGCTCAGACGGTGCCGGTGCCGGTGCAGGTGTGCCCGTGGCAGCGGTCGCAGTCGAGGCGGATGCGGTGGCGGACGCGGTGGACGTGGGACGAACGGGGTCCTTTGCCACGGATGTACCGGCGGACGCCTTCGCCTTCACCTTCACCTGCGGTTGTGGCGCTGTGGCCGTGGAAGCAGGTTCCATGGCGACGTCCTCCCCCTCCTCCTCCTCCTCCTCCTCCTCGTCGTCGTCATCATCATCACAAATGTTGGCCAACAACAGCGACTTCTTGCGGGCGGCAGCAGCAGCAGCAGCAGCGGCGGCGGCGGCGGCGGTGGCGTCACCTGTGCCTTCTGACTTGCCCTTGGCGCCCCTGGCTGCTGCCACCACGCTCGCCGAGGGTGGTGATGCAGCGGGCGCTGCCACCGACGTGGCGGCTGCGGTGGTCCCACCGCTACCTGGGGCAACCGCAACGGTCTCATCCCGTGTGGAACCAGGTTGGGCGCCGCCGCTCGCGTCGTCGTCGTCGTGGTCGTCTGCTGCGGCTGCTGCCTTTGCCTGGGGCTCAGGCCCTGCAGTCGAAGGCGGGGACGTCGCACAGCGAGCACGCTTCGACGCGCGAGGGGCACCAGGGGTGGCGTTGCCGTCCGCACCGGCCCCGGCGTCGGCACTGGCACCCGCCGACGTGGACGCGACGGACAATGACTTGGCAACTGACGGCGTCGGGCGCGGCCGTTTGACAGCCGCACGCACGACACCGCCACTGTCCTGTTTCGCGCCGGCGCCAGCCGCGGACCCCTTGGACCCACGCCCCGCACCTCGCACGTCCAGTGTACGAGGAGGAGGAGCCGCCGCCGCCGCCGTCGCCGTCGCAGCAGCAGCAGCAGCAGACGCGGATGCGGATGCGGATGACGACGAGGAGGAGGAGGAGGAGGAGGAGGACGTTGATGTGGTGGTGGCAGCCGCTGGCTCGCCGCTGTCGTTGGACGCACTCCCGCCGGCCCTTTTCTTGGCGGCCCTGGCCCCCTTTGGCGAGGCCCGGCTGGCGGCGGCGGCGCGCAGCTTGCTCGCGGAGCGAGGGGTGGTGCGGCGGTGGTGGGAGGTGCTGGACGACGACGCCCGTTCGCGCTTACGGGGCGTGGTGCGACCGCCGGCGGCGGTGACAGCGGCGGTGCTGAGTTCGGAGGAAGACCGCGGGCGCTTCACGCCACCACGGCGTCGGCTGGAGGCGGACGGGGTGGCGTTGGCGGCGAGGGCGGGGATAGGGCGGCTGGCCCACGCTGCGTCGGTGAAGTGGCGTCGGCACTTGAAGCGGCGCGTGAGGAAGCGGTGGATGGAGCCGTCCTGGGGCACACAGTCGTTGTGGTAGGATTGGGGGCAGGAGATGCAGCGCACCGCGTCGCGTGTCCGGACGTTCTCCAGGCAGGCAGCACAGCGATGAATCTGGCGCAGTGGGGAACACACACACATACACACATACACACACACAACACACACATACACCAACAACACAATCGAAGCACAGGGTACGAGGCACAATGAATACACACAAGCACGTCAGTGTGGGTCTTGGGGGGGGTCGACTGGCTGGTTGACTACGCACCGGGCAAGCAAATGTTTCCGTCAACAAGCGTGTGCGGCGGCTGTCTCGCACGCAACTCAGATGGTAATGCTTGCCACACGAAGGAACCTGACACTTTTGTGTTGGTGGCGTGCGCTTGTTGCAGGCGAAACACGAGTGCTGGATGCAACACAGAGGACGGAACCAGGTGAGGTGAACTAAGCTGAACTGCTGAACTAGGACCCCACTTACTCCGCCACACAAGGCAACCCATCACACACACACACACACACACACACCGTATGGTTCACACAATCATCACACTTCCACGATGTGGATGGAGTCTCTTCCAGCTGTAAGCACTTCAGGTGGAAAGATCGCAAGCATGGGCCTGTGCGGTCAACACATGCGGTGTGGGGTGAGGTCGAGAGGTTGCACCACAGCACCAACGAAGTGCGCCGACAAGCACCACTGAAACCAGGGAAGGGGGAACGCACCATCGCAAAGCAGCAAATCGCCAGGCAATTCGCACACTCCACACACGTAGTCGTTCTGTCAAAGGCGAGCGACGGCAAAGAAGGCACAACACCACATGAGCACGGCGCAACGCGAAACGCGACCCACGCAAAAGGGTAAAATCATCACACACCCCCACCCCCAGCCAGCACACAGCCCACGGACCGCATCCGCTTTGGGTCGAGACCTTGGTGTCCGCCGAGTGCTGCCACCGTCCGCAGCGTCGTCGCCACCTCGACGCCGGGAAGCCCCACTGTCGGTGCGTCGGCGGCGTGAAGCCAAGCGCGGAGTCGGAGTGTCTGACCCACCCGCCTTGCTCTCCGCGCCACCTCCTTTCGCAATCGCTGGAGTGAGTGCAGCTGCACTTTCTGCCAAGACGCGGCGAAGGGTGGTCATGGTCAGCGGCACACCACTGGCGCGTGAACGTCGAGGAGGGCGGGAGCGGGCTCAGCCAGCACACGCGACACGCATCGCGTGCGAAAAGTACAGGGCACAGAAGCTGCCAGCCGCCACAGCGAAGGGCGGCGTCGACACAATGCACGGGAGAGATGACAGCAGCCCGTCAGCGCTGCGGTGTGATCTCGAGCACTGGCTTTGTGCAGTGCTGCAGTGCAAGACACCCACGAAAGTCGCGCGGCTGCGCCCCGAACCCGGAGGTGTGTGTGTGTTTGTGACGAATACACATACATGCTTGAAACTCAAACGTGTGGAAGTAAACTGCTGTGTTGAGATGCAGCAACGCAACTTTGTGAACTTTTGTTGTTGTCCTGCTGCGCGCGAAGGCACTGCACAAAGTAGGCTTCGGCGTGGTGCGGCTCAGGAGTTGCGCTGGCCCCACTTCTGGCTGATCCTCGCGCATCGTAAGGCCTCGAAAAAGTGTGTCGCCATGCCCACAGGAGACTTGAAGAATGCACACGCCCAGCTGACTGCGGCCTTGCGTCGGATCAAGTACCCCGCTGCAGTGGATGCGGCTGGTGTGCTGCACGGGCTCCCGAAGGAGTTCCTGCCCATGCTCCATTTTGCGTTGCTGGACTACTCGAAGCCCGTTGCCACTCGATGCCTTCAATCTGTTCGTTTTGTCTTGCTTGGGGTTGTTTGCTTTGCTTTGTTTTGCATGCGCACCCGTGTGACCCCGGATTTCGACTCTCTCCGACCCGCAGAGCCCTGGCTTGTCTGCCAAAGCAGACCTTGGTTTCACAGAAGCTGTCCTTGCACTGTTGCCTCGCGAGTTCAACTACCGCGCGTCCCTGTCAGCTTCTCAGTTCCTGCGTGCTGGGTTCACGGAACGCAAGATGCACCTTGTCATCGACGTGATTCGACTTGTCGTCTCAGAGGATCGGGCTGCGCGAGCAAGCCAGCGTGCTTCACAACGGCGTCAGCGACACGTGAAACGCTCTTCGTACGTGTGCATACCCTTGTGGTTTGCTGCTGTTGTTTCACCATTGTTGCACTGCTGCAATTGTCCGCGTATGTCCCAAGCGAAGGTTGTGTTCTCATCATGCGCATGCGTGTCCCTGTATTTGTGTGCAGCCACAGTGTCGACCTGTCTGCCTCTTCGCTCACAAAGGGTGCCAGAACGCAAGTGGCAGAATCCATTGAGCTACGTGGCGCTTCGCTCGCACAGTCCAGGTGCGTCGATTTGAGCCCGTGCTGTACTCGGGTCTTGCTCATCCCGTGGCGTGGCGTGTTCACCTGTCAACCACTGTCCTTCTTGTCCAACTTCAGCCAACCAGCTCCGTCAGGAATGCCACAATGGTCGACGCAGGTGCGTAGTGGCTTTGCTCTCCACCTGCAAGCAACACACTTGTGGGGCGGGGCAAAGCACCACCGCTTCCGTGTGGTGTGTTGTTCCTTTGATTGCCTGACCGGTGCCGTGGCTGTTTCTTGTCCGTGCCCCACGCACAAACCACACATCAACCAGCGCCGCGCTGATTCGTTTTTGAGTGCTGCCATGGGACGGGGAGCCTGGGCTGCAGTCGTTGAACACCGTGGCGCCAGTACGGTGCCAGAGCCCAGTGCATCGCACGCGCCCAAACACACCTCAAACCCCGCCGCTGCGGGCGGAACAAGGGCAGAGAGCACGCCCCAACCCCACCACCCCACCAGCGCCAGCGCCAGCAACAACTGCTGCGGCGGTGGCATGGAGCCTGCCGCTGCTCGCCCCGACGCCACTGGAGGTGCTGAGCCTGTGCCAGGCCCTGTAGCACGCGGCACAGCGTGGGCGCCGTTTGTTCCGCAGCACCCGTTCGGTGGTGGTGATGGTGATGGTGACGGTGATGGTGATGGTGATGGTGGTGGTGATGCTGCGGCCCCCATTGAGTCGGTGAAACCCACAGACAACCCCGGGGGCTCGGATGCAGTGGCGCCTGTCCAACTCGTGGCACAGCGCCTCCAGGTGAGTGTGCCAATGTTCATCGACTGTGTGTGTGTGTGTGTTTGTGTGTGTGTGTGTGTGTGTGTGTGTGTGTGTGT
>Ga0213833_1002021_pt1 | contig 13684 bp, 15 predicted proteins | sample SWATP21_FD_160575 | JGI IMG/M metagenome (GOLD analysis project Ga0213833, IMG submission 160575) | Coastal seawater microbial communities from Marineland, Florida, United States - SWA TP2 #1 | ecosystem: Environmental > Aquatic > Marine > Coastal | place: USA: Florida | collected 2016-08-14
ATTTACGCAACGCAAAATGGCTGGAAGCTTCCCATCCTCTTTGAGGAGATGGGTGTGCCTTATGACTGGGCATTGGTGGATTTTGCCAAAAAAGAACAACGCAGCGAAGCTTTCCTGGCCATCAATCCAAATGGCCGTATTCCTGCGCTTATAGATCGCAAGAACAAGGTCACTGTCGCAGAAAGCGGTGCCATCTTGGAGTATGCGGCCAGTCGATTCAACAGCAGCCTTTTGCCATCGGCTGAAGAAGACTTGCAGATGCACTTACAGGTCAAGCAGTGGCTGTACTGGCAGGTGAGTGGTTTGGGCCCATCCATGGGGCAGGCCATGTACTTTCAGCGTCTGGCAAAAGTTCAAGGACACGATGACCCCTTTGCCATCGGTCGCTTTGTTGCAGAGGCAGAGCGCTGTCTGGGAATGCTTGATGAACAGCTCGCAAAATCTGGTGGACCTTTTATCCTGGGAGAGCAGTGTACACTGGTAGATGTTGCGTGTTTTCCTTATAGTGCAAGTGCATTTTGGGCCAATACGGATATCTCTGGTATGCCTCATCTACAAAACTGGTTGGAACGGTTGCATCAGAGAGCATCCTTCCGGACAGGACTCACCATACCCTTTGCACGACCTGCCTTTTTTGGCCCTCCTCATGCGACACAAGCACAAATCGATGAAGAGATTGCCCGCAATGCGGGGCAGTTTTCCATCATAACGAAGCAGCCTGCTTAGTGTATTCTCTTACTTTTTCTTTTTCGCTTGTTTGTCTACGATACACTCCGTCGAAGCAATTGGAGGGCTATGTCACGTCCTTGGCCTCCGACTGTGGCAAGGTGAATCCAAAGAAGTGCAACATTTTCGAGAACGGAAGCATTGCGCAGTGGGCCCGCATCGACAACTGAAAAGCCTAGGGCTTCCGCAAGTTCGCTGACTTTGGCTTTTGCGCTCTCTTCTCCTGCTAAAAAGACGCTGATACCTTCTCCTTGGATTTCCGGAGAGAGATGATACTCTGCTCCAAAGGTATTCCATCCTTTCACGATGCTTGCTCCAGGCAAAGAGGCGGCAAGGGCTGCAGCAATCGAGCCTTCTTTGGGGGGGTCCCATACCGGTCCAGCATCCCACTTGACCGGATTGGTACAATCAACGATGATCTTGTCATCGACCTGTTGCCAATCTTTTACCATATCGAGAACCACAGAGCCGGGTACTGCGAGAAAAAGCAAGTCTGCATTTGCTACTGCTTCTGCGACGGGTAAGGCTGTTGCCCTTCCTTTGCACTGCTGGAGTAGCTCTTGGAGATCTTTGTCCTCTTTCACTCCAAAAGAAAAGCTGTATCCTGCATTTGCCAGTCTTTTTCCTAAATTACCGCCAACATTTCCCGCACCAATAATGCTGATTTTCATGAGAGCCTCTCTCGCCGTTTTTGTCTCTTTCACGGCCTCACTTTGTTTTAAGAAGTTTTACCCGCTACAGTGGGAATAAAGAGTTGTTATCTTCCAAGAGCTTCGATGACCAACTCGGCTGTTTTTGTTCCGGAAAATTGTTGTTGCCCGGTGATCAATAAACCATCTCTTACAGCGAAAGGACGAAACATTTGATCTACAACGAAATTGGTACCTTCTATCTTTTTTGCTTCGCTTTCTATCCAGAAAGGTTGGAGACGTTGGCCCACAAAATTGTCTGCAAATTGCTCTTCACTGTTCGCAAAGCCTGTCCAAGTTTTTCCTCTAACCAGGAGTTCTCCGTTGGATAGCTTCGTTTCCAAAAGCACACACGTCCCATGACAAACGAGCGCTGTGATTTTTTGCGATTCATAAAAAGATGCGATGAGTTGTTGTAGTTGCTCACTTCCACGAAATGTAAACATTGGAGATTGACCACCGCATACGAACAGGGCGTCATAATGTGCAGGATTGATATCTTCTATAGGGCGAGTGTCTTGGATGAGAGCCATATGTTGAGCCGACTTTTTAAAGCCCAGACTGAGGAGGTCATGTGCAGAGTACCCACTTGCATCTTCTGGATCACTGTAGTTATCCGCTTGCAATGCTCCACCTTCTGGACTTCGAATGTCTACTTCATAGCCTGCTTCTTGAAATGCCCAGTAAGGATGGGTCAATTCTGCCCACCAGAAACCTACTGGCCAACCTGTGACCGTTGATGTTGCACCATTTGCTGCGACCATCAAGATCCTTTTCTTTTGCTCTGTTCTCGTCACATTGATGTTTCCACTCATTTTATATTTTCTCCTGTTTTTGCCGTGAATGGCATTGTTTGCCGTTACAGGATTCAATATAGTGTGAAGAAGATGTTGCATCAATCGAACATTTGTTAATGAATTATTTCATGTCATGCAACTATTGACTCTTCTTTTTTCGCTTTCTTCGACCTTGGCCAGTGGTGGGATCTGAATCATCGAGTTTACGCCTTGGGTTTGCATATTTCTTGGGAGTCAGCTGCTGCGCTGTTTCGAGCCATTTTTCGCGAAGCCATCGGTGAGCAGGAACATTGTTAAGACGAGGGTGCCATAGCATGCTTAGAGCATAAGGTTCCAGTGGTAAAGGCGGTTCAAGGATTTTTAGCTGAAGTTCTTTTGCAAAGGTTTCCGCAAAACGTTCGGATATTGTAAGAATATAATCGGATTGCGAGACAATTTCTAAAGCGACTCTAAAAGAAGGAAATGTGCGAACCACACGCCGCTTCATGCCTCGTGAAGCAAGTAAGTCGTCGATGTATCCGCCAGGTTGACCCCTTGGAGACACTTGAATGTGGGACAATTGTACGTATTTTTTTAGCGTGAGCTTGTTGTTGGCTTGTGGGTGGTCGGCTCTGACAACACAGACGAAGCGATCTGTAATGAGCTGACGCATCTGTAGCTCGGGTGGGAGGGCTCCATAGATACCAATAGCGATATCCAGCTCTCCTTTACGCAATAAATCGGCATCATCAATAGAGTTGGGTACAAAGCGAAGAGCCAAACCAGGTGCTTCTTGGAAAGCCATCCGCTCAAATCTTTTTCCCAAGATAAGCAAGATATAGTCTGTGACTGCAATGGAAAAAGATGCCTCTAATTTTTGGGGAGAGAACTCTGTAGGTTCATCTAGTACGCGAGATGCACACTCGATGGTATCCTGGAGAAGCGGCCGCAAGTTTTCTGCTCTTGGTGTCAAGACCATAGATTGACCAGCTCGGACCAATAACGGATCTTTAAAGTGCGTCCTTAACCTTGCCAATGCATGGCTCACTGCGGGAGTGGATAGCCCCAATTTTCGAGCTGCTTTGGTCACGCTCGATTCTTGTAGAAGTGTGTGCAAGGTGACCAACAGATTCATATCAAATGCGATCAGCTCTTTTCGGCTCATCTACTTGTCCCTTTTTTGCTTTGGCAGGGAGGCTGTCAGCCCTCTAAGAAGCGACTCAAATCCAGCAAAATCACATCTGGGTATTGTTTTGTTCTGGAATGCCTTCTGGAAGTTCTTTTTCGTCGATGAGTTCAAGAAGATCGATCTCGATACCCCTACTGATGGATGTGATCGGGACATCATTCACACCACCCATGAAGGGGTTTTCAGTGACTTCTCCTATCCTTTCCATTGTGTGAAAAGTCCAGCAGACTATCATGCTGATAGGAATGGTAAGCCAAATGAATGTACCCCCCAATTTGGCGAATTCTTTCACGAGTCCAAAAGGCACCAGGACCAAAAAGAGCCAGACAAAGTGCATATTGAGACTTGCGAACTGTCGTGGATAGGGAAAGTTTTTGATTCGTTCACACTTACCTTGCAGCGTGTACATCTCCGTGATCATTTTCTGGAGTTCCATCAGTCGAAAGTTGTCAAGTGCACCCAATTGGTAAAGTTCCTTTAAGTGCTTGGACTGAAGTCCCAGTATCTGAGTGGCGCGGTTTTTTTTGCTTATGACTTCTTTGTATTCTTCTGGCTCCATGATGGGTTCCAGAAATTCTTCGATCTTGTACTTCTGTTCTTCTACCGATGTGACTTTTTCGGTGTACTGGCCTTTTGAGCGATAAACAATGGACTCCCAGGGTCGAGGGGAGCGGAGCTGAAATCGAAGTGCTGTCATCCAGGCCACGTGTCTCTTTACCGCTCTACGATGATGTTCGCGGAGAGCAGCTTCATCCAGACCATTTTCAGGGTTTTCGAGAGAAGCAAAGTCTCGTACCATCGCAGTAAATGAACGAGACGTATTGACTATCCCACCATAGATTTTACGCGCTTCCCAGGTTCTGCCGTAAGATGCATTGTTTTTAAAACCAATGAGAAAAGCAACTGCTGTACCGATCAAAGCAATCGGTACCCAGGGCAAAGCGAGCCATTTTAGTTCGAATATTTCGTATAAAACAACAACTGCTGTGCTCATCAAAAGAAAAGTGAAGAGATAATAGCGTGTCCAAACCAACATACCACGTAAGGGGAAATTTCTGCCTGTATACATAATCCAGTTCCTTCTTGTTGAGCTTGCAAAAAAGCAATGGGTTTACAATGTCTTGCTCGAGGGATAATGTTTTCTTGGAGGGGAGTGTGTTGTTGAGCCGATACAAAATCTTCTGAAAAAGCACGCGATGGTTGTTCTATGCCCTGGCTTATTTGCGTAAGGCAGCAATGAGTTCATGGATTGTTTGCATAACTGCTTTGACCTGCTTTGCATTTTGCGCCCCAGCGTTTGGTGGTCGAAAGCGCCCAGAGTCATTGTCGAAATACTTTCCAGATGCATTTGCAAATGAATCGTCTAGAGCTGCTTTACAAAGGATTTCGGCACCAATGCTCAAGTCATTTCCTGCCACTCCAAATCCTTCTTTTACCATCTTTGAAGCCAGAAGTGAACCTGGATTGACTGCTACAACCATTGGGCCTTCGCTCAGTTCCTTTGCCAGCTCTTGAGACCAAATGGTGATAGCGAGCTTGCTTTGGGAATAAGCGTCCATATCACTCAGTGTTCTATGACCAGTCATGGCATTGATATCCACCAGTGCCTGGGCTGCTGATGATAGATTCACAATGCGACCTGCTTTTGGAATAATAGGCAATAAGCGTTGAGTCAAAAGATAAGGTGCAAGTGTATTGACCACAAAGCGGAGGTCCAGGCCTTCAGGTGTTTGGGTGTTTGGGGCCTTGAGAACACCTGCGTTATTGATAAGCACGTCGATTTGCTTGTGTCTGTCGAGGATTTGGGTGGTCATGGCTTCGACTTCAGCCATACGCGATAAATCAGCAATGTAGCTTTCGGTGTCACCGCCTATTTCTGCTGCAGCGGCTTCGAGCTTTCCAGGATTTCTACCGTGTAGAAGGACCTTGTGTCCTTGAGCTGCGAGCATGCTTGCTGTCAGTTTGCCGATTCCGTCGGTTGCGCCTGTGATAAAGATTATTTTTGACATCTCTTTTTTCTCCTTGCTTGTGTGCAAAACGTTGGGCTTTTATGGTTCTATGGTGTTGGCATAATTGGATTAATATTGTACCAAAGTGCGGCTTTCAATGCTTTTTCGGATAGTGGAGAGACTTTCATCTTCGATGAGATCAAGTGCGCTGTGCCCGATAGAGGGGAGCCCTCGATTGTCATAGATGTTAAAAAAAGCGATCTCGTCTGGGGTCATTTTCGATCTGTATACCCACTCGTGCTTGTCGTTTGCTGCAAGTCCCATAATACTTCCAATACGATCGGGATAAATCAAATCGATTAAGATCCAATCTTTTTCTGAAACGCTGGATGGACGGACAAAACCCAACGGAGCACTATTGATGGGATGTTCGATAGGGCGCCAGACATTGATAAAGGCATAATGTCCCTGACTCCACTTGTCAGCTTCCTCTTTACCAAGGAGGTCGATGAGCCTTTGATGAGCACCTTTGGGACTGTAATCACTGTGCACATTGCGTGCGGGTTGGCGTGTGGAATTTGGATTGTCCACGCGTACTGTATGATCAAAAACGACGACTCTTTTGGCTCCCAATTTTTGAGTCAGGAGTTCGTGTAGCTCTTGTTCATAGGTGTATTTCCAGCTGTCATCGTGAGCGAATGATAAGACTTTTGTCGGTGAATATTCAAAAGCAACACTGTCTTCTGCAAAACTGACAGAATGTTCTTCATCGCGTACATCGTTTACACTGACACCAGTGACAACGAGTTCAGGTGAGATGAGTTTACCAACGACACCACCTGCATCGATATGAAAGGCTTGTTGTTCTGGGCTGTGAATATGATAATTGACTGTTCCTACGCGTGGCATGATAAACTCCTCATTTCCTGTCTATTGTTTGTACACGCAGCAAAATGTTCTTCTCATATTGTAATCATGTTGGAAAAAATGATAATAGTGATTGTTGTGAAATGATAATTCGGAAAAATTTGATAATTGGGTGCCTTATCAGATGGATACTTTATCTCTTCGTTTATTCATAAGAATTGCAGAACTTGGTGTTGTCTCAGCAGCTGCCAGAGATCTTTTGCTCTCACCAGCCAGTGCAAGCGCACGCCTCGTCAAATTAGAAAAAACTGTCGGGTTTCGTTTGTTCAATCGAACGACTCGGGCTGTGTCATTGACCACCGATGGTGCTGCATTTTTGCCTTATGCTGAACAGATGATAGAGACCCTCGAAATGGGATTGAGCGCAGTCAGTGGACAGGGAACACAAGCACAAGGCTTGCTGAGAATGACCATGCCCGGCTCTTTTGGACGTATGTACATCATCCCCATCCTACACAAGTTTCATGCGCGCCATCCGCAAGTGAGCCTGGATTTGCGACTATCAGATGAGGTCCTCAATGTGGTCGAGGGTGCTTTTGATTTGATCATTCGGAATGCGTCGTTGAGTGACAGTAGCTTTGTCGCGCGAAAATTGGCATCTGATCGACGTTTGCTGGTTGCCTCTCCTGCCTATCTCAAACAACACGGTACACCTTCTACACCCGCTGAGCTTACGAAACACCAATGTGTGATATTGGCCGATAGCAACAAGTGGAAATTTGAAAGTGGCGAACTCGTGAGTGTGTCTCGTTCATTTGTTGTGAACGATGGTGAAGCGATGCGTGTGATGATCGAAAGTGGGATGGGAATTGGCCTCAAGTCCAAGTGGAATGTGAGCGAGAGTCTGAAATCTGGAAAGCTTGTTGAAGTGTTACCGAATTTTACTATCGCGACAACATCTTCGATTTGGGCGCTTTATCCGAGTGGTCGAATTGTTGCGCCTAAGGTGCGTGCGATGATCGATTTTTTGCTTGAGGCGTTTTCACCTGTACCGGTGTGGGAGCAATAGAGCGGAAGAGAGAAGCTTTAGGAAGAGTGGGTGTTACTGCAATTGGAAGCGTTGGTTGAGGTTACTTGAGGAGCAACTGTACTGCTGGATATTGGTGCCATTGGATGAGCTTCCACCTGCCAAATCGAGACATTTGCCGGTTTTCTTGTTGCTGATGGTGAAGTCGTCGCTTCCTGAGATGCTGCCGAGGTCAGGCTGATATTTGTGTTGGGGTAGCATGGTGTGCTTGTGGGGCTTTCGTCAAGAACTTGGACAGCTTTTCAAATGCAGCACTCCAACCGCCGATGATGTATTCACTGAATTCGTCACGGATATTCTGGTGGGTCAGCTGGACATGGGTCTGTTTGTTCTTGGAAGTGAATGCAACGGTTACCTGGACTTTTACGCCACGCTCTTCATCCATCATCTCATAGCCAAGAGTATGAGGAGGATCGTAGATGAAGAACTTGTTCTCTCCGGACATATGGTAGCCATTGTCCAGGGTCGCTTTGTGTGTGTAAGAGCCTCCCACTCTGGGTTCGATTTCTGATTCAACCTGGACCGTTTGCGCACAACCCCACCACTCTTTCACTTTGGAAGTCTGGATCCAGGCGTCGAATACATCTTCAATGCCTGCGTTAAACGTGCGTGTGACAACAAGCGTTCCCTTGTCATAATCGACTTCTGTTTTGTGTGTGTCTCTCATGAATTTTTTTCCTTCTTTTGTGCGAGTTGCAGGTTCAGGTAGTCTTCGACTTCATCAAATCGTTCGCGCCAGACTCGGGTATAGTGCGTAACCCATTGGACTGCTTCATCAAAAGCCTCTGCATTCACTCGGATGACAAATGCTCTTCCTTGGCGCTTCTTCTCGATCAGCCCTGCTTTTTCAAGTACCTTCAAATGTTTTGATACAGCTGGCTGGGAAATACTGTAGGGTTCTGAAAGTTCAGTGATATTCCTTTCCCCGTGGGCCAATTGAGCCAATATCCCACGCCTTGTCGCATCGGAAAGAGCACCGAATACCAGATCGAGCTTTTTCTGACCTTCTACTGATGTGGATAGCATCACTTTTTTCTCTTTTTGGGTTTGGGACGCGAAAGAGCATAGCTTTCATCGAGCCAACGTTGCCAAAGTTCTTTTTCCATGGGAGCATCTGCAGAAAATCGAGCAGTGACCCAAACGCCTGAACCTGCTTGAAAATCTTCTGGATGTACCTCAGATAAAGCGATGGCTTCTGCTTTTGAAGCGCCAAGCTTGAACATCGCCTTGAAACGACCCCCTTGTTCACCTACAAAAAAGAACGACTTTTTGCCTGTTTTAAAAGATGCTTGTGTACAGGCTGTACCTTCATCCACTTGTTCGTAAGAAGCGGCGCGTTCACGCATCGCCAAAGTTGGATCTCGATCTGTCATAAGACCTCCTCACTGAAGATGGTTACTCAGATGAACTTCATATAACCATTTGGTTATATGATCTCTGAAATGGGATGTCAAGCTTGATCTTTTAGTGGCGTTCATTTGTACAGGTGTTGTTGCTTATCTTACTGAAGAAGAGTTGTTTTTTGATGAGTTTTGGGCGGAGAGGAAGCTTGGGAAGATACTGAGAAGAGATTGTATTGTTTCGAATCCGGTGGGTCAGGTATGCGAATGTTTTTGTTCAGAACCCAGAGGGCCTTGAGGGTCGTGTTGGAATTTGCAAGGTCTGTTGGCGAAGCGCAAAAATATCTTTCTCAACTCTTGCAATTCTTCGATCTTTTGTTCGATCTCGGTGATCTTGCTCTGGATGAACTCGGTTTGGTATGCATCAAAGTTGCAGGATTCCATTGCGTGTAGAGCTTCTGCACATTCCTTTAAGGAAAGACCAAATTTTTTCATGTCCTTGATGAGTTGGATACGTTTGACGTTTTGCTCATCGTAGTCTTTGTAATTGTTATGCATGTGTGGACGTGTCACACCTTTTAACAGTCCCTTACGCTCGTAAAACCGTATGGTGTCTCGAGATACCCCTGTAAGGGTTGTTGTGAGAGAAGTTGTATGGGGGGTTTTGATGGGGATAGACACTGGGCTGAAAGAGAGTATGTCGGGGAGAGCGCATCTCTCTTTCAAGCTGAAAGGAAGGGAGACCACTGCATACAGTTCGGTTGAACTGAAGCAAAGGACGTTGGGAAATCAGCCACCTCGAGCAGCACGCTTGGAAGCTTTGAGAGGGTTGATGCTTTTTGGAGCAACTTCTTTGACGATATCCCAAGGAGCTTTCAACTCACCTTTTTCGTATTTTTCAAAGGACTCTTGGCCTCTGAATGCCAATACGATGTCCCAGGAACCCATTTTTTTGCTGGAAGCTGGGATGTGAACGTAAGGGATTGAGCTGCTATCGAACTCTTCTGTGATGTTTTCAAGTGGTCTTACATTTCGGCAAATGACGCCACTTTCGCATTGTACAGCAACTGCTAATGTCATAATACATTCTCCATTATCAATTTTATCTGTTGTCTTTCTATTCAACAAAGACTTTCTATTTGTTGTATTTCCAATCAAAATCCACCTACTCAGTAGGGTTTTTCGATCGGTTTACGCTTTTTTATATATCAAATGTCAGGCGATTTCTTTGAGAAAAACCTGCTTGAAAAGCTAACAGAAATCCTCTAAATCTCCTTTTTTATTAAAAAATACACAGCCGCACGTGGGTGGCTATGATTTTTAAACCCGCGTATAATAATCTAAAAGTACACATAAAGCAACAAAAAATGTAAAAGTGTTTCCAAAACGGTCTATTGACTGATGAGATTCTGCTTTTGACTTAAGCTGGAAGCAAGAGAAGACACCAGCAAGAAGAACCTTATGAGGAAGTTTTGTAGAGCTATAGAAAATAAAGGACGACTTGGCTTTATGTGTGTCGATAAGTCTATATCATCGGATTGGTACCAGTGAGTTCCACACTGAGATCCCACAGTCGCTTTGCTTTATTGGGATCTTTGCTGGCAGGGCTGGAATCAACCAGCTTTGCTTTTCCTGCAGTTTCTCCGCGCTTGGCCGGTCCGAAATACTGGCCTCCTTGAACTTCAGGGTGTGTTGCTGCAAGCTCGAGGGGCCAAGCTCCCATCGCAGCACTGTTTAAAAACAAACGAAGGATCGGAGTGAGGAGTTTCAAAAGCAGGAGCATGAGCCCTTTCAGATGCCGGCCCAATTCGGTTTCTGCTGCGCCTGGATGAGCTGCGACAGCGATGGTGGATGAACCCATGGCGCGAAGGCGCCTGTCCAATTCGTAGGTAAAAAGAAGATTCGCAAGCTTGGAGGCGAAGTATCGTCCTGTTGGGCTGTACTTTTTCTCAGCATGGAGATCGTCCCAGTAGATATCTTGAATGCCTTGTTTATGCCCAAGACTCGAGACATTGACGATCCGAGAATTGGGCGTTTCCAAAAGTTTTGACATCAGTAGAGCTGTAAGGGCAAAGTGACCCAGGTGATTGACACCAAACTGAAGTTCAAATCCATCTTTGGTAAGGGTTTTTGGTGTCCACATAACACCGGCATTGTTCAAAAGTACATCAAGCCTGGGTTCTCGCCTGACTTCTTCCGCTGCTTTTCGAACAGATGCAAGATCTGCAAGATCGATAATGATCAGAGCGATCTCTGCATCTGGATACACTTCGCGGATGCGGCCCAAAGCATCTTCACCTTTTTTTGCACTGCGACAACCCAAAAGCACACGACCGCCTTTACCTGCGATCTCTTTTGCAGATTCGAAGCCAATGCCTGTATTCGCTCCAGTGATAAAGAAGGTTTTTCCCTTTTGTTCTGGGATGTCTTTTGCTGTAAAGTTTTTCATATTCATGCTTTTGTCATCTGTGTCTGGTGACTTTGTGTAAGGTTGACGCCTCAGTTATTCCAATCGTATGTGACATCAGTCAGTTCGACAGAGATTTCCCAGAGGCGACGTGCGTCTTCGAGATTGTGGGAAGCTTTGTTGGACTTCACCACTACAGGAAATCCTTTGGACTCCATGAACCCATCGGGGCCGTAGTATTCGGCAGCTTTGGCTTGTGGGTCGACACAAGCTCTGATACTTGGTAATGCACCCATCGCTGCAGATTGCATGAGAAATCGAGAGAGGACGGGCACCAGAACCTTAAAGAGAAAAGTATCTTCAAGATGATTGCCCAAGTTGGTTTCAGAACCACCCGGGTGTGCCCCAAGCGCCAACGCGTCCACTTTATGCGCATCAAATAGGCGCTGAAGTTCATAGGTAAACAACAAATTTGCGAGTTTCGAGCGTCCATATGCACGAGCAGGAGAGTACTTTTTGCCTCCTTCATACAACAAATTGTCGAAGTCCATCTTACCCATGCGATGGCCACCACTGCTGACATTGACCACGCGTGCACCAGGGGTTTTTTGGATAAGATCGAGCAAGAGACCTGTTAAGGCAAAATGGCCAAAGTGGTTGGTTCCCATCTGTCTCTCAAGGCCATCCACTGTCTTGCCATAAGGAACCATCATGATACCAGCGTTGTTCAAGAGGACATCTAGACGATCGTACTTTGCCTTAAATGCATTGGAAAACGAGCGAACGGACTGAAGATCTGCGAGATCCAGGTGCATGATCTCCACAGGGGCCCCTGGGCATGCCTGCAGCAATTTCTCTAGCGCTGCCTCTGCCTTTTCCATGTTTCGACATGCGAGTATGGTCCTTGCACCCTTACGAGCGAACTCCAAAGCCGATTCGTAGCCAATGCCGCTGTTGGCTCCTGTCACGAGCATCACTTTGCCACTGAGATCGGGGATATCATCCACTGTCCAATTCTTTTGCTTACCCATGATTTTCCTCGTTGTTCTTCTAATGTGTTGGATTCTTTTGGCTTATTGTAAAGCACTTTTGCGATATGTAAGTCTCACCTGAACCTACCCTGATTTTCTCTTGTCTTTCAGGTTGAGCTTAATTACACTGTTCAGTGTAAGATAATTATGGTCACTGTCAATGCTAAATTACACTTTAAAGTGTATTTTAGTTGGCAAGGGTATGAGATAGTTGAGAAAAAAAAGAGATACGAGCAAAAAGCGAATTTCGATTTTGGAAGCGGCGTCCAAAGCGTTCATTGATGATGGATATGAGAATACAAGTATGGATCGTATCGCGGATTTGGCGGGTGCTTCGAAGAGAACAGTATACAATCACTTTCCCAGTAAAGAAGATCTATTCAAGGCTGTGCTGGATAAGGCTGTTGCAGAAGCCATGGCGTTAAAACAGATCCGATATGACAGTGAAGCGTCTCTAGAAGCTCAGCTAGGTGCATTTGCAGATGCAAAGCTAGCACTTTTGCAAAATTCTTCTTGGATCGGAATGTTACGGGTCTCGGTTGGGGTGTTTCTCGCCAGGCCCGATTTGGCAAAAGATATGATCGAGCGTGCTGGCTCTGAAGAGAACACACTGGTGACCTGGTTGGAGGCGGCTCAAAAGGACGGCCGTGTGATGTTTGAGAATGCTCAACTGACGGCTCATGCATTTTGGTCCATGATCAGCGGGGCCTTCCTTTGGCCCATGCTTTTTCACAGTTCCATGTCAACCGAACACAACGAACTTGTGAAAGAAGAGCTTATCCAGATGTTCCTGGCTCGTTATCGGGCATAGATTTTGTTTGCACCAATGACTATCTTTGGAGCCCTAACGAGAGAGGAGACGTGTTTTCTATGGAGCGAGAACTGCACAGCTCAAAAATCATGAAAGCTTCGCATCAAGACAAAGCACAGGCACCCCACAGAGTTGCCATTCTGGCTTATGATGGTGTGATCCCATTTGACTTGGCAACGCCTTGTGAGGTCTTTCGATGGGTTTTTTTAGCTGATGGCCGTCCTGGTTATGAAGTGGTGGTATGTTCGGAGAAATCAAGCGTGGCCACTCAGTGGATGCAGTTAGAGACACAGGCATCGCTTCAGGCTCTTGAGCAAGCTGACACTGTGATCGCTCCTGGAGTGGCTCAACTGGTATCTACACCGGAAAGCGGATTGCAGATGCCTTGGATGACACCTTCACTTCGTGAGGCTCTCCACAAGGCGAAAATGCGAGGCACGCGTATCGTATCGATTTGTACAGGTGCCTTTGTTCTGGCTGCTGCAGGACTATTGGATGGTTTACAAGCCACTACGCACTGGCGGGTATGTGCTCTTTTGCAAGAGCATTTTCCCGATGTGCGCGTCAATCCTGATGTGCTTTATGTGGATGAAGGGCAGATCTTGACTTCAGCCGGAGCAGCTGCAGGAATGGATCTTTGCCTCCATCTCGTGCGTTGCGATTATGGCTCTGCCGTGGCATCTGAGGCGGCTAAGACCTCTGTGATGCCACTTGAACGTGATGGAGGACAAGCACAATTCATTGTGGCGCCACCCCCCATCCCTGATGGCTCATCGCTTGAACCGACCCTGCGGTGGATGGAGGCACGTTTA
>Ga0213833_1002023_pt1 | contig 13682 bp, 8 predicted proteins | sample SWATP21_FD_160575 | JGI IMG/M metagenome (GOLD analysis project Ga0213833, IMG submission 160575) | Coastal seawater microbial communities from Marineland, Florida, United States - SWA TP2 #1 | ecosystem: Environmental > Aquatic > Marine > Coastal | place: USA: Florida | collected 2016-08-14
ATCTGGCCATGGAATTCCTCAAAGGAGACTCTCTCGAAGAGATCCTCGAAGAAAAGCCAGAACTCATCACTTCGAGATTTGTCTACAATGTTTTTCGGCAGGTATCCGATGCCATGGGGTTTGCCCACTCTCGAGGCATCTTCCATAGAGATTTGAAACCAGACAATATCTTTTTGTTGGAAGGCCCCAATTCCAGGCCAGAAGAACGACGTGTCAAGATCTTGGACTTTGGTGTTGCCAAAATGGTGGAAAGTGAAGAGGATCAGCGTCTGACCCGTACGGGAATGACCATCGGAACACCTCTCTACATGGCACCAGAGCAAGCAGGCGAAGGTAACACGGATCACCGCTCAGATATCTATTCTATTGGTGTTATCCTCTTTGAGGTTTTGACAGGAAAACCCCCTTTCGAAGGAAGCAGTGCTTACCAGATCATGCTCCGCCACGTGTATGCTGAGCCTCCCGCACTTGCACAAACCCGTGGGGATCTACCTTTCCCTATGGAATTAGAAGATCTGATCCAATCCTCCCTGGCAAAGACACCACAAGAACGTCCAGCATCCATGGATTTGTTCTGGCGACAATTGTCTCACGCCATGGAGTTGTTCAGGACACGTTTGGACCCCAATATTCCCTTGATCAGTACAGCTCAGGCCAAACAACGTCGTGGCTCAGACAGTGGTTCAGGTGCCAACACACCCAGCGGAGACGCACCGGTTATTGTAGGTCGAATGTTGGCGTCTTCAGAAATGGATCAGCCCAAAACACCAGAGCCTGCAAATGATCTCATGAACGATTTGCTCGTAGATCAAAGTATGCCCACTCAGGCAGGCGCTTCATACTCCGGTGGAAATGGAAATCCGCTCTCCCGAGCACCCTCAGCCGACAGACACGCTCCTCTTTCAAGTGCAAGAGAGCCTCTATCGAGCGCAAGAGAGCCACTTTCAAGCGCGAGGGACCCTCTCTCAAATGCAAGAGAGCCTCTCCACAACGACTACTCCATGGAAGACTACGATGACTACCAAGAATCCAGTCTCTCCATTGAAGACAACTACAACCAAAGACCCAACACACCGTCAAGTCTAGGGCGCATCGCTTCTGGTACAGGTGGTCATTCCAACTTCGATCGGACTTATTCGAGCCATATCCGCTCTTCTATCCAGATCACACCAAGGGCCAAAACACCATTGCGACCTTCTTCTACAAGAGCGCAAAATTCACCAACAAAGCCCAAGCCAAAACCCAAACCAAAGCCAAAGCAACACCCCAGACGTCCTCAACGAAATCGGTACAAGCCTTCTGCATTGAAACGGCGTTCCTGGGTAGAGTACCTACCTTATGTCATGGCAGTGCTGCTGTTCTGTGGAGCTGTTGCAGCTGCAGCGTGGTACCTTTACGTCGCTCCCAAATAAACCGCCAGGCTAAAAAAAGACCAGTTCCTCTCACCCATCTCTTTTCACGATCTCGCAATCTTCTCTAAGACTTCGCTCTTAAATGCACACAATCTCCCACTTGGATACTTTGGGTAGAACCATCTTTTGATGTAAGTAATAGCGCAAAATCATTATCGATATCGCTAGCAAAACCCTCTAACACCACACCATTGCTTTGGTGTACCCGAACCTCTCGCCCCAGGGTAAGCGTATATTTTTTCCAGACTTCCAAGAGTTCAAGTTTGCTTTTCTCCAAACTCTGGCCAGATCCCACCAGTCTGTCAAAGCGCTTGATAATCTGAGAGATAAGGGCTTCTCGTAATGCCACAAGATCGAGAGCAGAGCCAAGCAAGTCTTTCAAGGTTCCAGGCGTTAAAGCTCCAGAGGTCTCTTCTATTTCTGCTTTGGAGATGAGTGTATTCACATTGAGCCCTACCCCCACAAGGACATGAGGCTTTCCAGGCGCGTCGTGTAGAAATTCACCAAGGATTCCACCGACCTTGAATTCATCTCCGTCTTCTGTGTACACGATGAGATCATTGGGCCACTTCATACCGAGTGTGGAGCTGGCTTCAGCAAAATGCGCTTGTAAAACCTCAACAACAGCCACACCCACAGCCACACCAAACAAAGTGGGAACTTGCTCTTGGACAGGCGCAGCCACCGAAAGATACAAGCCTCCAGCAGGAGAGACCCAGCGCCTCCCAAGCCGACCCAATCCTCCTACCTGTGAATCCGCACTCACAGCCGCATGAGAATATTCACCTTCTCGGATCTTGTCTCTAAGATATGTGTTGGTAGAATCAACTTCTTCCAGGTGTACCTTTACCCATTCTGCGCTCATAGGTCAGCTCCTTTGTTGATGGCTTTACTCTCCAGCAAGCTTGGAAAAGGAGGAGCCTATCGCCTTTGTACACAAATCGTCATGGCTCATCCCTTTACGTCTATCGTAGTACCAGCGTTGTGTCGTGGAATTCATGCCTTGTTTCGCTTTTGCACGTCCAGACTTCCATAAACCAGCCCGTTTTCGGATGGCTTCAGCTTCTGCTCGACAATACCCGGCTCGCCCAGCATAAGGGAATTTGGTATAAGCCCATCCCGCTCCGGCCAAGAGCAACTCTTTCCCAAGATCAACACCAGATTCTGTTTTCAAAGTGGCCAGATAACGATCAAATGGATCTTTTTCGCAGCTATCTCCAACATTTTTGCAGGAAATAACCCACTTACGGCCATGTTTGTCGATAAGCGCTTTGGCGATCTTGTAAGAATCTACGCCAAAAGCCTCGTCGTCATACGCACAGCTCTGAAAACGGCCATTCTTGACCTTCTTGCACTCAGGCGCATTGAAACCACTGATCCGAATACGATGAGCCCATCCTCCGACACCTGTCACCACATAAAATGTATCACCATCTGTGATATGTACGATGGTCCCCTTCACACCATTTGCCAGAGGAGGCGGCGGACCGATCTTATCGAAAATAACAGGCTCCTCAGCAGGACCAGAATCAACAATCACTTCTTCTTTGGGGGTGGGCTCGGGCTGTGTCGCTTTCTCAGCTGGGGTCACTTCTTCATTCGCTGCAGGTTGTTCGGAACAACCTCCCACCCACAACACACACAACAAACACAAAATACTGAATAATCTCATTACAATTCGGCGCTCTGTGAGACAATGAGCGCAACCTCCTATGGAAAACAAGCAAAAATAAAAGGAAGCCAAAACGGTTAAAATAACACATCCCAGGATCACAACTTATCGAATGGAGGCCGTTTTTCCAGCTGGTTTAACACGTAGCAAATGTACACCCAAGACAGGGCGAGGATATCGGATTAGACTCTTCAAATACCAATGCAAAGGTGTATCCACAAGGCTACGCCACAAACGGCTCGCATGTCGAAAATACAATTTCCCGCCTATCTCCACAACCATCCCTTGGTGAAAAATTTGGCCAGGAGAGTAGCGAGATAAAGGCCTCATGATACTCATCACCGTACCTGAGGGGATTTTGTGCATATTTGCCAAGGCTGTTTGAAGTGTCAAATATGGAATAGAAAAATGCCCTGTCACCACATTTTTCCTCCCCAAACGTCTCATGAAACGTCTTCCTGCACGGGTCGCATAACTTCCAAAAGTGATATGCTTACGCAAAAGCCTCGTCTTCTTTCCACCCACTTTGCGGGTGTACTCTTCAAAAAACCCCTTTCGGATCAAAGATGGTATCCACTGGGCCATGGGTAAGTGTCTTCGATCTCGATACTGGATCTTGCCTCCAAAGTATCGAAGCTGTTGGGTATACGCTTTGGCTTTGGACAAATTTGCAAGGCGCACCAAAGACAGCTTTTCCTCTAAAAAAGTCACACAATCCATACGCTTCAAAGTGAAAGTGGGATCTTTATCAATAAGACCACTTGAACCCTCTCCCAGAGCATCCAGTTGGTAGGGTGTTCCCAACATTCGGCGCCCTACCCTCTCCAATCGCTTGTAAAAAGAAGGATATCTTGTATGCAATGCTTTCAGAGCTTTTTGTATATCTTTGTCTTGCATCAGATAAAGCGGCTGGGGAACCTTCCAAATCCTCATGGCCCCCTTAGAAGAAAAAATGCGGACTTTTCGGCAAGCCTGAGGTCCCAAGAGACGCTTGCTACAGGCATCTTTTAAGGCAGCAGCTCGTTTCTTGTCCCGATACAAACGCAACCATCGTGCGATGAGCGTTCTTTTTCTCAAAGAAGAGGTCGCCAAAGCCTCAAGAAGCACACGTCTTCCCCAAGCTCCAGGCCAACGTCCCAAAAAGGGTCCAGCCCATCCAGGATTTCGTCCAAAAGCCCTTCTCCAGCGCTTTCGGGCCATTTTATCACCGAGAGTTGCCAAAGTCAGCGTATAATAGGGACGAACCTTTCCACGAGCAAAGCGCTTTTGCTTTTTCAAAAGAGGCAAAGCCCCCACCCTTCCCAAAGCACTCAACACCCGTAATCCTCCAATGGTAGCCTTTTCACCACGTCCCAAAGCAAGAGCAAACATCTTTACCATCAAGCTCTGCTGGTACTGTGTGGAAAGTCCAGGCACTTGAGCCAGTTTTGTCAGTGCTTCATAAGCAAAGTGGCGCACTTCCAACGAAGGATCTTGTAACAGTGGAAACAGACAAGGGATGGTCCAAGGAAGTCCCAACTCCCCCAATGCGATAGCTCCGCCTCTACGAGCAATGGGCTTTTTCATTCGAACCAACCCCTGAAGATACGGCAAAGCTCTCAAGATATGCTGCTTGCGTATCAAACGGCTGTAATAGCGCTGTACAGTGACCTTTCCCAATCTCACACGATAAACGAGAAACATGAGAGAGCGCTTTTTGCTCCGTGATTTCTTAGAAACGGTTCTCTTTACTTTGGAGCGGATGGCATGAGCAGGAAAGGCAAAGGACTGGCTCTGAACAAAAGGCACGCAGACAAAAAAGATGAGGGACAATCCGATCCCTCTATACAACTTAGACATCTGGCACCTTACTTCTTCAGTTGAAGGGCATGATCCAGGATGGTATCAGCAACCTGCACCTTGCTCATCAATGGCAATGGCAAGGGCTCTGCATCCACACGCATCAGGGTCACTTGATTGGTATCCGTTGCAAAACCGCTATCAGCACGGCTGACATCATTGGCAACGATCATGTCCAACTTTTTGCGCTTGCATTTGTCGATTGCATTTTCGAGAAGATTTTCTGTCTCAGCAGCAAATCCCACAGTGATCCTTTTGTCGGAAGGTTCGAGAGATGCCAGGATATCCGTCGTTCGTTCTAGAGGGATATGCAATTCACCTGGTTTTTTCTTCATCTTCTGAGCATACACTTCAGCAGGTCTGTAATCCGCTACAGCGGCAGCCATAATCAGGATATCTGTCTCGGGTAGAATGGCGTGTACGGCCTGGGTCATGTCTTCTGCCGAGCGTGCGGCGACTTGAAGACAGCCCGAAGGGAGCGGTTGTAGATTGGGGATGCCGATGATACTGACTTTTGCTCCGCGTCTTGCGGCACATCGGGCAACAGCATATCCCATCTTTCCAGAAGAACGGTTGGTGATAAAACGCACAGGATCGATATCTTCTTGAGTGGGGCCAGCCGTCACAACAACGTGCTTTCCAACAAGATCCTGTTTTCCACCAGCCAAAGCCCACTGACAAAATTCCACCAACTCTTCTGGTTCAGCCAACCGTCCAAAACCCACTTCGCCACAAGCCAATTCGCCAGCTCCCGGTGGAGCAATGAAGTAACCAGGCCAGCTCGAAATCCGCTTGATATTGTCTTGAACTGCAGGGTGCTTGTACATCTCCACATTCATCGCAGGAGCGATCACCACGGGAGAATCGGACGCAATGACAGAAGTGATGAGGAGGTCATCAGCCATCCCCTGGGCAATTCGGGAGATGGTTTTTGCTGTGGCAGGTGCAATCAAGATCAGATCCGCCTTCCTTGCCAGCTCGATGTGGGCTGTGGCCACTTCAGGCCCTCCGGAAAACATCTTGCTGTACACTTCTCTGCCTGTGAGAGAGAAGAAGGTCAAAGGAGCTATAAACTCCGTGGCAGATTGCGTCATAATCACTTGAACTTTGGCCCCTTGCTTGAGCAATAAGCGAGCCAATTCTGCTGCTTTATAGGCAGCAATACTTCCCGAAACACCGAGGAGTATCTCTTTATCCTGTAACATCTACGCCTCATTTATTGATGATGTTGTCTCGTGAGGAATCTTTGGCCGTGAGGCCACGAAACATAACGAAATCTTAGTCTACACTATGGAATTCTTTGACATAAACCAGAAGTCAGACATTTCCCTTTGGGGTATGTGATTTCCTGGCTTTGACAAACTCCCTTTGCACACATGGGCTGAGTTTGTATACACGAAACACCTTTCTGTTGACAGGTAGACGTGCCACAATCACTCGATTTCTTGCAAGACTTGCTCTTGCAACTGGCCGTAGACTTAATACAATTTGAGTATCGGATTGCTCTCTTGGTGTAATGGCAAAGCCCTACCCGACAACTGGGGATCTGCTGAACGCAAAAATCACCGTCTTGCTTACAAGAGATAGCGCCACAAGTTCTTGTACTCAAGCACAATCGTGATGCTCGACACTGTCCAGACACCAGATCACACACAGAGACTTTTAGCAGGGATTGTTTGTTGACACAAACACTCTGATCGCAGCGAGAAGAAAATTGGTGACATGACGTGCCCTGTTGCTGGCAGGCCATTTTGTCGCAATTGGCACTTGTGGAACAAGTTCGTCCGCAAAGATTGCTTCCAGAATGACAGCGCATATTTACCATCACTCTCGAGCGGGTCAGGCAAATCCCAGCTGAGCATCGAACCTCTGTCTGTTCACAATTGCTCCCCTGTGTTTTACAGCTGGGCGAAGCGCAATCGCTGTCTTTCTTACAAAATTGTAGCTTGCATTGGCCATTCTTTTGACAGCTTGCGTACAGAATGTTCTTGGTGGTACTGCCACCACAGACACCACTGCGACAAGAGGGCGTCGTCTGCACACAAAAGTCTGCATTTCTCGAACAAGACGAACTTCCACAGTCGCTGTCCTTCTTGCAAGAACGCACCGAACACAACCCAGTCTTGGCATGGCATGTGGCGTAAGAGATGGTTTTGTTTGAACTGAGACAGCGCCCTTGTTGGCAACTGAGGGCTTTTTGCAGACAGTGGGCACCTTGTTGTACACAAGTGGGCTTCCCGCAATCAGAAGCTTTTTGGCACACTTGAGACTGACACAAACCATTGGTATGACAAATGGCTTTTTTAAAGAGCTTTTTAACTGTTTGACAAACTCCCAAAGAACAATTGGAAGAGATCTGGATACAGTCAGAACTGCTTTTTTGGCAAGAAGGTTTCAGACAATCTTTTGCGGACTTACAACGGGTAGGTTCACAACTCGCTTTTTTGGGACTGCAGGTGTAATTGAAGGTAGAAGTGATGCTCCTGCGGCAAAGATTGCTTTGGCAATACGGTCGGATACGCACACAGTAATCCTTCTGATCCGAACAAGATGGATTGCCACAATCTGCGTCCACTTTACACGTTTTCTTTGGGATACAAAAACCCGTCTTTGCGTCACAATTCGCCTGATTGATCTGTTGGCTCTGTGCGGTGCAAAATCCATCTTTACAACGTTCTGAATTGTGCACACAGTGATTACCCATTTGTTTACATGTACCTGGAGGACAATCCGCGTCCTTTTTACAGGCCATACCTTTTTTGCAATCTTGGGGACAGCTACAAAAACTTTCGCCAGACAAGGCATCACAACGCCCATCTCCACACGCCAGACACAGAAAGCCTTCTTTCAAACCAGTACAAGGCCCGCCCTTCTCGATCTTGATCTTCTTCAATTGAGGACAGCACACTTCCGAACCAAGGACATAATCTCCGGCGATCTTGCAACTGGGTGCGTCTCTGGTGTCTGGCTGGTTCTTTTCGATATGAGTGGCTTCTGTGTCTCTTGTCTTTTCTACTGAGGCATCAGGTGCAGATGGCACTTCAGGTACCAAATCGACAAAAATTTCTTCAGCAGGTTCGGGGTCGGCCTGGACAGGCTCTTTTTCTGGGACAGGTTCTGGCGGGAGAATGTCTGATCTTGAACCTTCTCCATCTGAATAGACCTTTTCCTGTTTGTCGTACTTTTCGGAAGACAGGGGTTCGGGTTTTTCAACGATAAGATACCCACATCCAGGCAAGATGATCTGCAGCAATACCAGCAGCAACACCAAAGCCAATGAACATCTCCAAAAAGAAAAAAAAGCTCGCATACAAAAACCCAAAAGGCGATACGCTTCAAAAAACAAGAAGGTCCAGTCGATCAAAAACATCAGTAAGTCCAAAACCACTTAAGGCAGGACCTTGTATACTTTACCAGGATAAGTACAAATCTACGAAAAACAAGTGGTTCTCCAAGAAGACATCAGGACCTTCAATCTACCATAAATTCCAACAAAACCAAAAATATAGACGCTACAATGACAAAGGATTGGGCAACATTCTGTTTGCAACATGATACTTTTGCACAGAGTAGCACACTTAGAAGTGGAATGTGGGATGCAAGAAGCTCTACAGTGGAAATTCTTAAGTGTCTTTTGTCAATCAGGCATACTTACATTAAGATAGCGACCAGATGTAGACACATTGTGTACAACAAAAGGATTGAATATGAAGACATATTTGGTAACAGGTGGCGCGGGTTTTATCGGAAGTGCATATGTTCGTTATGTATACAAAAATGATCCTGAAGCACATATTATTGTATTGGATGCACTCACCTACGCGGGCAACCTCGACAATATCCCACATGAGATCCAACAAAGCGAACGATTTGAATTTTGGTATGGTAATGTCAACAATCTCGACCTGGTAAGTGAGTTGGTGTCCCGTTCGCGATTTGTGGTGCACTTTGCGGCAGAAACACATGTCGCCCGTTCACTCTATAGCAATCGCGACTTTTTTGAGACAGATGTTCTGGGCACACAAAGTGTCGCCAATGCGGTCCTACGCTGGACAGACAATGTAGAAAGATTTGTGCACATCTCAACTTCGGAGGTCTATGGCTCTGCAGAGTATGAACCCATGGACGAAAAGCATCCATTGCTCCCGACAAGTCCTTATGCAGCGGCCAAAGCCGGTGCGGATAGACTGGTCCACTCGTACTATGTCACGTATGATATCCCATCAGTCATCCTACGCCCTTTCAACAATTACGGCCCACAACAGCATCTCGAAAAAGTGATCCCTCGCTTTATCACCTCGGCTTTACTGGATGAACCTCTTACAGTGCATGGTTCTGGTGAAGCTGCCCGTGATTGGCTTTATGTAGAAGACACCGTTCGAATGGTAGATCTGCTAGTGCATGCCCCAGAAGACAAAGTGAAAGGCGAAGTCTTCAATGCTGGGACAAATAGCTGTGTTTCTGTTTTGGACATCGCTCAGATCATCCTGGATATCTTGGGAAAACCCAAAACACTTATCCACCATATGGAAGATCGTATCGGCCAAGTGGTCAAACACATTGGTAGTCGTTCCAAAGCATTCGAGCGTTTGGGCTTCGAACCACAAGTTTCCTTTGAAGAAGGATTGCAAAAAACCATTGAATGGTACAAAAACCATCCCAAGTGGTGGGAGAAAATGCTGACACTACGGAAAGTTCCCGTCAAATTGCGTACAGGAAAGGTCGTTTATTACTGATAGGGGTAAGATGCCAACGGCCCCAAGCATCCGAGAGAGGGATTTTGATGGATGATAAACTTCGTGTAGAGTTTTATAAGCACGCCGTCCGAGAGGAAGACATCGAGGAGGTTGTGAAAGTTCTTCGCTCTACATTCCTGACAACAGGACCAAAGACCAAACACTTTGAAGCCAAATTGGCGGAATACCTTCAGCAAAAGTACGTTGTCGGTGTAACGAGTTGTACGGCTGGTCTATTTTTGAGCCTCAAAGCGCTGGGGATAGGGCCAGGTGATGAAGTCATTACCACACCACTTTCGTTTATCGCCACTTCCAATACCATCCTGGAGGCAGGTGCGACACCGATCTTTGTGGATGTGGAGCCCGAGACAGGCAATATCGATTTGGCTCGAGTGGAGGCTGCTATCACATCCAAGACCAAAGCTGTGATGCCTGTCCACCTTTATGGTCAAATGGTCGATATGAAGAAGCTATCGGCCATCTGTAAATCCAGGGGTCTTCACATTATCGAAGACGCAGCCCACAGCCTGGAATCCCTTCGGGAGGGTATCCGCCCAGGACAATTGGGAACAACAGCTTGCTTCTCTTTCTACGCCACCAAAAATCTCACGTGTGGAGAAGGTGGTGCCATCAGCACAGATGATCCTGAAGTCTATGACAGACTCCTTCAGCTTCGGCTTCACGGCATGACCAAAAGTGCAGCGGAGAGATACTCCAAACGCTATGAACATTGGGATATGGATATGCTTGGTTATAAAGCTAATCTTCCAGATATCCTTTCTGCTGTGATGTTCCATCAAATAGACAGATTGGGTCATCAATTGCAATCACGAGAAGCCATCTGCAAACGTTATGAAGAAGCCTTCTCTCCACTTCCACAACTGGATTTTCCCAAAGTACAGCCAGACAGTATCTCGGCAAGACATCTCTTCACATTATGGGTACCAAGAGGTTTCCGAGATAGCGCCCTGGCAGAATTGCAGGCGCATCATATCGGAGTGGCCGTCAACTTCAGGCCCATCCATCTCATGCGATTCTATCGAAAAACCATGGGTTTCCAACCGGGTTCATTTCCGATAGCAGAAGAGATCGGAGAGAGAACACTGACTTTGCCTATGTATCCCGATATGCCAAAAGAAAAAGTGGATAGGGTTATCGAAGTCGTGACGGAACTTGCTCAACATTGGCATCCTTAAAGCGGCCTTATCCAAATCCACTCAACTTCGAAAAAGAAGGATCTTTACCTTGCAATCCTCTTCCCCGATACAACAAAATGATTTAACAGTTGTTTTGCCCATATATAATGAAGAAAACGGCATCGATGAACTCTATAAAAGGCTTACAATTGTATTGGAAGCTATGAAGATCACTTACGATCTTCTCTTTATCGATGATGGAAGTCGGGACGCTTCATATGAAGTTCTCCACCAGCTTCACGAACAAGATCCGCGGGTAAGAGTCATCAAATTCTCTCGTAATTTTGGACACCATATCGCAGTGACAGCAGGCCTGGATCATGCACACGGAAGAGCTGTTGTCTTAATGGATTCGGATCTACAAGATCAGCCAGAGGAAATCCCAAAGCTCTACCAAAAGCTTCAAGAAGGCTACGATGTGGTCTACGCCATCCGCAAAAACAAAAAGTTCTCCTGGTGGAAAAAAACCACTTCATCTATGTTTCGTTGGGTCATGAAAAAGATACTTCGATACGAAATCCAGGGAGGTATCTTTCGGATCTTGCGGGATACAGTTGTTCAAAAAGTCCGTGAATGTAGAGAGACAGATCGATTGGTCATCGGATTAATCAATTGGGTAGGCTTTCGGCAAACAGGCATCGAAGTGGAGCATGGAGCTAGATTTGCAGGGGAAAGTAAATACTCATTCACCAAAATGCTTCGGCTTGCCTTAAATGCCGTCACAGGATTCTCTACCCTACCCCTTAGATTGGCCTCGTATATGGGGATTCTTTTCAGTTTTGGCAGCTTTCTGGGCATCCTCATCCTCTTTTACCGCGCCTTTTTTACCCATATCCCTGTGACGGGCTGGGCGTCCATCATGACCACAGTGACTTTTTTTGGCGGTGTACAACTGCTTTGCCTAGGAGTCCTGGGAGAGTACATCGCCAGGATCTTTAACGAAACCCGCAAGAGGCCCCTTTACGTCATCGGTAGCTTTCTAGACGACCCCAACCCACCAAACGAAACGCAATCCTCCGAATCTCCTCCCTGAACACTCTTCAAAAACGCTCAGAAAGAGAGCTGAGAACGGCCTTCCGGGGATAACCATTCCATCCGATGGCCGTCATCCAGCGAACTTATGAAACCATTTCTGGCGCACACTCACAAGAAGTCACCTTGTCTTCTCTAACAAAGAATAAAATGCAGCTAATAACAAAAGATAAGAGCACTTTATCTAGACAACAAAAAAGTGGTATTGGAAAGCTTTACTGGGAATATCCGAGAGAGTGAGGGAGAGGGTTGGATTTGGGGGGTGGATTACTGAGCGACGATGTTGAATTCAACCCGACGGTTTTTCTTTCGGCCTTTGCGGTTTCTGTTGGAGGCGATAGGTTTATCGGGTCCATATCCTTCAAAGGTCATACGGCTTTCAGCAATACCCTTCTTGATCAAGAAGCGACGTACGGATTTGGCACGTGCTTTGGACAAGCCGATGTTGTACTTTCGGCCACCACGGTTATCTGTGTGTCCTTCAATGCGAACTTTGATCTCAGGGTTACTCTTGAGAACTTGAGCCACCTGAGCGAGAACCTTGTAAGAGATACCTCTTCGGATTCTGGAGCTGGCAGTTCTAAAGAAAATCTTTTTGAGGATCTTGATAGAGCCTTTTGTTTTGACAACCAGAACCACTTTTGGACAACCCAATTTTTCTTTTGGATTTGTGACTTTGGCAACACCAGGAACGTCAGGACACTTATCCAATCGGTCAACAACGGTATCTTTGTCTTTATCAGTGTCAGGACAACCTTTGTTTTCTTTTGGACCCTTGCGTTTGGGACACTTGTCCACATTGTCTTTCAGACCATCACCATCGGTATCGCCCCATGGACAACCTTTGTTTTCTTTTGGTCCAGGTGTCTTTTTACACTTATCGATGTTATCGGTAAGGCCATCGCCATCAGCATCGCCCCATGGGCAACCTTTCAGCTCACGTACACCTTTTTTGTCTGGACACTTGTCCAAGCGATCAACGATACCATCACCATCTCTATCAGTGTCAGGACAACCGTTGTTTTCTTTTGGACCAGGCTTATTCACACATTTGTCCACGTTGTCTTTCAGACCGTCGCCATCTTTGTCGCCCCAAGGACAACCACCGTTAGCTCGTGGACCAGGTACTTTGGGACACTTGTCTTGCTCATCTTGGATGCCATCTTTATCCATATCGTGATCTTTTGGCGCGTATACGATACCAAAGAGAACGCGGATTTGAGGTGTACCGTATCCAGGTGTGAATGGGATACCAACACCAAGATTCAATGCCAAATCTCTGTTGTTAAGAGGATAATAACGACCACCGATCATCATTTCGAGAGGCGCAGAACGAAGGCTCATCTCTTCGCCAAAAGCTGTGGCTCCGGTGAAGTCGACAAGGATATCAAAGGTGTTTTTGGAAAGGTTGATAGCAGCGCCCACCGAATAGTAAAGCTCATTTCCGATATCCAAACCCAAAAGTCTGGTCTCAGGATATCTTCGAAAGCCCAGGTTCGCCACAAGATTCAGGATACCAATATGCTTATTGAACAGCAGCCCAACGCCAAAGCTGATGCCACCTTCACCATTGAGTAAATCGTTGTTACCAGATGGAACACCCAGGTAAGCCTGTATACCAAGATTCACACCGTGTCTCTTTTCGTTCAAGAAACCACTCTTAAGACCAATTCGGATATCGCCAAAAGCAAAACCACTGAGGTCTTTTCCTGGATCTGCGAACAAATCGGGACGATCATTGGGAACGCCACCAATCTGGTAAATGGTCATAGGTATTGCAATTGTCAGCTCAATC
>Ga0213833_1002024_pt1 | contig 13675 bp, 21 predicted proteins | sample SWATP21_FD_160575 | JGI IMG/M metagenome (GOLD analysis project Ga0213833, IMG submission 160575) | Coastal seawater microbial communities from Marineland, Florida, United States - SWA TP2 #1 | ecosystem: Environmental > Aquatic > Marine > Coastal | place: USA: Florida | collected 2016-08-14
GGAGGGGGGGGGGGGGTGCTTGGTTTCACTTGATTTGGTGTTGTTTATCCTGTCAGGTGGACAGCATGGTGTGCAGCGGGTAGAAATGGGAATGGCACACCGTGGGCGCTTGTCAGTGCTGGCTCATGTGATGAAGAAACCGTACGGTGCCATCTTCAAGTGCGTTGCGTGAGCGCGCGTTCTGTCTGTCATGAACGTGGACTGAAGTTGCGCGACTGTGTGCAAACAATCTGGCTGCTGTGCCCTGCAGCGAGTTCAACACACGTCAAAGCGAGTTCACAGTGGGAGACGTGAAGTACCACCTGGGTGGGTGGGTGGGTGTGTTGTCCGGGCGCAGTGCATCCGATGACGGCTCACACAGTCGGTGCTGCCGCACGGGGACAGGCGCTTCCACTACCGTGACGGTACACCCACCTCAATCAGACTCGGAGTCGAGCATACGCATAAACCTCGCCGCGAACCCATCACACCTCGAGGTACAGAGTGTGATTGCACACGCCCGCGCACCCTGTCTCCTGGTTGCACCCGCACACCTCCATCCCTGACTTGCAAACGCCGCGCATGTGTGTCTGCATCTTGCGTTGCGTTGAACCAAACATGTGGTTTGTAGGTTGTTGATGCAGTGGTGATGGGGCGCACGCGCGCAACACAACACCGGGTTGGTGAGCGTTCGTCCACCATGGGCATTGTGGTGCATGGCGATGCGTCATTCAGCGGACAGGGAATTGTTGCCGAGACACTGCAGCTTTCAAACTTAAAGGTGTGGGGTGTGTGGTGGTTTGGGGTCGTGTGGTGTGTTGGACGCGGCATCTGTTGTGTGGTGGCACGTGCACAAACAAGTCACCTTCTCCTTTTTCGGCCTCTTCTGCTGTCGTGTGCAGGCCTACACCGTTGGCGGGATGTGCCACATCATTCTCAACAATCAAATCGGGTTCACCTCGACGCCACATAAATCGCGTTCCTCGCCCCATCCGAGCGACTTCGCTAAAGTAAAGCACAGCTCTTGCGTGTTTGCCTGCGTCGTGGCCACCTCACACGCTTGTGTTTGTTTTGCTTTGTTTCGGCCTGGTGTACTATTCCTTTGGTCTTGTGTGGACAGGCTTTGGGCGTGCCCATTCTTCATGTCAATGCGGATTGCCCAGATGCGGTTGCGTCCGTGGCCCAGCTTGCGGCCGAGTGGCGCATGCACACGGGCAAGAGTGTTGTAATCGACCTGGTCGGATATCGGCGGTTTGGCCACAATGAACAAGACAACCCCATGTACGCAGCCCCCCAGGCGAAAATGCCTCGCGTTTCGCCTTTCGTGTTTTGCGTTTGCTGCGTTGTTCTCACCAGGCATCGGCCCTCTTTCACGTCATGCGTGTGCCTGTCGCCTCCTCAAACCTTGCTTGGACCGTAGGTTTACACAACCGCTTATGTACGTCCGACACGAGCTTCTGTGCGCGGTAGGAGTGGTGTGTGACGTCACGCGGTGGTCCTGCGCAGGTACAAGACGATTGAACAAATGCAGACGGTCCGCGACAAGTACCAGTCGCAGCTGGTGTCCGAAGGCGTGCTATCTGCGACCGAACCACAGGTCAAAACGGAGCTTGCGCGTTCCTGTTGTGCTGTTAGTGCGCTCATGTGAACCAGATGACACCTAACGAAACGACGCTGTGGTGTCTTACCGCACAGGATATGGAAAGTGCCACTCAAGCCGTTCTGAACAAGCATCGCCAATTTTCGTCCTCGTGCGTTTGCTTCTTCCTTTTTTTTCTTTGATAGCACAAGCACACTCGTACACATGCACCCGCAACAGTGTCCTGATGTTGCGGATTGCTTCTGACTTGCACCTCCTGGTGGTCCACACAGGTTCGGCGAGACTTGGATGGGGTGGTTTGTTTCCTCCTGGCAAGCCGAAGCGCTTCGTGGCAAGTCTTCGCAGGACATCCGCACTGGCTGTAGTCGCACCCTACTCCAAACAGTTGGTCGAATGGCGTGCGTGGGGCTCTTACGGCACCGTGTGCCCCATCAATGTGTGTGCGCCCCGTCATGAGCTTCCGTTTCCTGTCTGTGCATCTGCGCCTCCCCTCAGACACACGGTCCCACAGTCCTTTCACCTACACAAGCACCTCCAAGTGCGGTTGGCAGACAGGAAAAAAGCAACAGACCGAGGAGTGCGCATCAACTGGGGTACTGCCGAAGCCCTTGCCTTTGGAACTCTCCTTGCAGAAGACCACCATGTCCGCCTGGCAGGTCAAGACACAGAACGTGGAACCTTTGGACACCGACATGCTGTCCTGCATGACCAGGTACCTCATGCCGCACTTTGACTTTCGTTGGTGTTTGCGTTCCATGTCGTTTTGCTTCAAGATGAATCATGAGTCACCAACTGAGGGGCCCATCTTCTCGCAGATGCATGGGAACACGTTTGTACCATTGTCGACGATCAACCCCGTGTCTGTTCGAGGTCTAGAAGGCACGATTCCCGCCTCACGACAGCAGCGTTACAGCGCGTTGTTTCGTGTGTACAACTCTCCGCTGTCAGAAGCTGCTGCTTTGGCGTTTGAGTATGGTGCGTCGGGCTCGCACGAACGTGTCCGTGTTGCGCTGTCGTCGGTTTCCTCCTACAATGTTTGACGGCTTGCATGTGTCTGGAGCCTTGTCATCAGGGTACTCACTCGACAACCGCAACTCCTTGGTAATCTGGGAAGCACAGTTCGGTGACTTCGTGAACGTGGCAGACAGTGTCATGGACTCGTACATTGCCACGGGGGAGGAGCGATGGGGAGTGCAGAGCAACCTTGTCGTGCTGCTTCCGCATGGGTTTGAAGGCCAGGTGAGCGTGCTTTGTGTTGCGCGGTGTGTTGCGATGCGATGCGTTGCGTCATCTTTCTCTTTCTTCGTCACTGGTGTGACAAAGGGGGGGCTGCAGCTGTGATACCATCGAACATCCGCACTGACCACGTGTTTGTTGTTGCTGCTGCTGATGTTGTTGCTGTTGTTATGGGTGCAGGGTCCTGATCACAGCAGCGCACGCCCCGAACGCCTGCTTCAGTTGTGCAATTCTGACCCGAATCACATTCCTGGTCAAAGCGCGGAAGACTTGCGTATGATTGACACAGCTTTTGATGGCATCGATGAGAACTCGGACGGTGCGTAGTGTGGTGAAAGGGAGACATAGAACGCACGGTGCTTGTGCGTGGTTCTGGGTCATGTGTTGTTGTGGGCGTGTGTTGCATCGGCAGGCATGCTGGACGTGAGCGAGATCATGTCTGCCGTGTGCCTAATGCAAGCTGAGGGCAAAGGGAGCAGTTACGGGGCGCCCACGTCATTTGATGCTGCCATGATGAGTGTACGTTTGCTTGCTTTCTGTCTGTCATACCCCTCCGGGTGGAGCATCCAGCATCCAATGCGATTGCACGTTCACCAAGTGTCTGCTGACATCGCGCAGGAGGTGTGGGCTCATGACTTGGTTGCGCTGATGGACAAAACCAACACTGACGCAATCTGCAAGTGCGTCACTGTGCACTGACGTTGGACCTCAACGGTAGCCAGCGATGCACTTCGTTCCCAACCTCACTCGGCGCTGCTTTCCTTCCCGTGTCATGCTGCGTGTGTGCAGGCAAGACTGGCGAGAGTTCATGCAAGCCTGGCGGCGAGAAAACGCAGCGCGCATGAACAACCTTGCTATTCTGTCCCCGTCTACCCCGGCGCAGTACTTCCACCTTCTTCGCCGTCAAGCCAAAAGCCACACACCCAAGCCCATTGTGGTGTTGACGCCCAAGTCAACGTTGCACCATGGGCCATGTCGCTCTGACCTGTGTGATTTCGAGAAGGACAGTCGTTTTCAGCTGGTTCTTCCCCATGTTGCCCAGGCGAACGATGTCGCGCCGGAGGATGTGCGGAGGGTACTCATGTGCACGGGGCAAGTGTATTGGCGACTCATCCGGGCACGACGCAGTTCAGGAGCACAGGTGACGGGGGCTGCATGGGTGACTGCCGTTGTCGAGCCGTTCGACCAACTTTCCCCCCTTGCCCTCCTTATTGTGGTGTCGAACAGGACGTGGCGATTGTGCGCATTGAGCAGCTGTCACCGTTCCCATTCGATGAGCTCGCAGCAGCAACGGTGTTGCAATTCCCCAATGCCGAACTTGTGTGGGTGCAGGTATGTTTGTGTGTTTTGGGGGCGCCACCACCATCGATTGTTGGGGTCGTTGTTTCATCCTAGGTTTCGTCTCACCCGGATGCAATGGCACTGGCACTGGCACGGTTGGTGCATGGAACAGCAAGAGCCACAGAACATGGGGTTCTGGGACTACATCGCGCCTCGTGTCCGTGCCATGGTACGTTTGTTCGACCCCGCAAGGCAACTCGAAGTGTTCAAGCAGTACCATACCCTGGAGTCCATTTCCCGTGCCGGCGGAGAGTGTGGACAGGTGGTGCGGTTCATTGGACGACCCGCAGCCACCTGTGCTACAGGCTCCTTCCATGTGCACACCGCAGAGGAGCGGCTCCACGTGCTGGAGCCTGCCTTTGAGTAATGCCCCACACAAAGCATGCGTACAACAGGCCTTGTGCGCGCAGTCGGTCGTAGCTGTACTGCACTGTACATTGCAGATAACCAAGACAGAGAAAACAACAAAAGAAAACGCACCCGCATCATGTCCCTCTGGACCATCACCCAGCGCACCCGCACCCGTGCGTGTCTATCTATCAACAGCAAAAACAAATTAGGGGCGGGTGGGGTGGAGCCATGGGCAGAAGGAGAAGGGGCTCCGAGCACTATTCAAGGTCGGGCTGTGCGGGCGCGGGTAGAGCCACGTCTACCACAACGCCATCAGCACCAGCAGCAATACCTTCTGAAGAAGCAGACGAGCGTGGCGTGACTTCCGTGACATGTGCAGACGACCGCACAGCCCGAAGTTGGCGCGGGGCGTGCACCTGTAACAAGTTGAGAGCGGAGGCGCTTGGTTTCACCAGGCGACCCTTGGAGCGCGTGGAGATGAGCTTCATCTTAAAGTTGAGCCGCCGCCGAGCAGTCGACACCGCCGCTGATGTCTGTGCAGAGGCACGTGGCGGCTGCGCCACAAACGGCGAGGCTGCAACTGGTGCGTCGGAAGCGGCTGTGGTCGGTGGCTGTGAGGCTGGTGCGGCACGCTCCTCTGTGGACGCTGTTGAACCAGCCGAGCAGGAGTGCTGGGTTGGTGCCGGTGGCTGGGAAGCGTGGGGTGGTTGAGGTGGCGTGGGCGGTTGTGGTAGTGGCAATGCCTGAGGCGGGGTGGGGCGATGGCGCAGTGAAGGCTGTGGCAGCGGCGGCGACGGTGGCCGTGTCACAGTTGTGGGTGCGCCAACCGGTGGTGCGGCTGTGGGTGCGCCAGCCGGTGGTGCGGCGTCGCCCAATGCGACCACCTCGTCAAGCGAGGGGGGAGGGGGGAGAGCAGGTTTCGCCGCACCAACATGCCCATCATCTCCATCCCTGTGGAGTGCATCCGCGTCTCCAACACCGCCACTGCGGTCGCGTGTGGCACCTACAGCAGCAGCGGCGGGGGCTGGTGAGGCGGTGGGTGGTGTGGACACAGCCGGCGACGCAGCTCGTTTGGCCCGCTCGCTGCGCGTCACGCTTGCACTGCGGCGATTCCGGCCTCGGCGACCACGCATTTGGAGCAGCGGGGAGTCCAACGGAATGCCCAAGGGATTGAGCCGCTGCGGGGTGGGGGTCGGTGGAGGTGCCGCTCCCGTGGCTGGTGCACCGACAGAGCCTTCAGGGTAATCGGCGCGGGTGCTGCGGCCGGATGATGAGGGGTTATCATCACGAACATCACGTGCCGCTTTGTGCAGCTTGGAGAGCGTGAGTGAAGAGTGGCGGCGCAGGTTCAGAGTGCCTTCCCGCAGCACCTGATCCGCGAATGTGTCATAGCCTGACCGAACCTTGTAGCCTGGAAGTGCCAGCGGGTGAAACCCAGCATTCACCCGCACAGAAAAGACAGCAACAAAGCACAGGCACATGACCCACCTTGGCGCTCCACAACGAATTCGAACACATCACCCAACGTGACTTGCTCGTTCGATCTGCCACACATCGACAAGGACTCTCTGTACAAGTGAACACACTCCGCCCCGTGCTCCACCAGCACTGAAAACTCGCGCAAGCTGAGCTTGTGGGACTGGTCGTGATCAATGCTCCGAAGAAGTTGCTTAAACTGGCGCGGGGTGTGGTGCAAGCCAATGCGATTCAAGAAAGCCTGCATCGTCGCACAACACGTGTGAGACATGCCACGTGCCAGCGCGTGGAATGAAGGGCACACACCTTCAGCTCGTTCACTTCCACAAAGCCGCTATTGCTTGTGTCTATCTCGCCAAACAGCCGCTCTGCGTGCTCCAGGTGCTTCGCCGTGCGTTCGTCAAGGTGGACAACCTTGGTCGAAAAGCACACAAGAGCGAGTTCAGTGCGCAACAAGAAGGTCTGGGTGGGAAGAGACCACACCACAACGTTAGAAACACCACTTGCAGCAGCAAAACGTGAGGATTAACATCAACGCTGTGTGCTGGCGGCGGGACGGACCACTTCCATGATATCCATCACCTCCTCAACAAGCTGCTTGTTGATGTGGGTGATGGAGTGCACAAATACGTGGTTCTTCAAGATGCGTGGGGACACAACAATCATAACAAGCAGCTGGGGGAGTGCTGCAAAGACGAGCACAGCAAGTCCATACGTCGTGTCCAAGCTGTGACAGCAGTGCAGGCATAACCAGCACACACAAACCCCCTGTAAGAAGCCACGCGAAGATGACAAGGCGAACCGACCTCGCACGTACTCCTCAATCAAGGCTTTGCCTGTTAACAGCGTAAGAAGGCCGAGCGAGTAGCATTGCAACAGCATGAGGACCTCAAGCGTCTGTCACGCCCAAGGCAAGGTAGCACCAACAGTGATCAGACAGTTGTGGCACGTTCACACACACAAGAGAGGCACCATCACACAACAAACCAACAAACAAGCCAACAACCAAACAAATAAACCCACCTTTGTGAATATGCTAGGCTTGCTGAAAGGGTACACCGCGCCCAAATCCAGGCCCTCGGCGGCGATCGGTCCGGAGTGTAGAGCCCTGATCGTGCTTCGTCGCCCTTGCCTCGAGCGATGCGAGGCACCGCTTTGGGCACTGTGCGTGCAGGGAGAGGGCGGGACCAACGCAAACACACACGCCAGCAAACAACCCAAGAGAATAAATCAAGCACTTGCTCGCCACACCACGCCACTCCAGGCAAACTGCAGGCTGGTGCACTGCTTGTACCTGAGCTTCAGGGACTCTGCCATTTGGGTGAGCATGAGTGCCTTGGGAAGAGAAGCCATGTCTGCACAACCAGCTTTCATCAGCAACTTGTTCTTGGATCGCCGTGATTGAATCAACAGCAAGATGGCGATCAACAAGATTATCCACCCCAGAGCAACATTGGCAAAGGGGTCTTGATCTCGAAGTGCTCCGGTCGCCGACAAGCGCATCATGTTCAACACCATCACCGAGATCACAACCACCCAGGTGCTCTCCTGCGACACCGTACACGTCAAGAGCCAGTTGCTGGTGACGACACGACCACAGTGCGTGCACCAACCTTGACGTCCAGCTGGTCGGTGATGTGCTGCGTGAGAGAACGCCGCAGGTACTTGGCGAAATCGAAGTTCTTGGGTAACGAATGTACTCTCAGGAACAACGACTTCGCGATATGAAAGCCCATTTCTTCGCGAACCTTGCCGCGACCGAACAGGTCGTACCATAGCTTCGGCAGCTTGAAGAAGCTCGTGTTGTTGTATCTGCCAGTGAAGTGTGAGAGGCCACGGAAGCGAGGCCGGCTACACGCACGCACTTTTGCAACAGATCTGTCACGTCCATATGGGACGTTGCGTCCCAGTGACGCTTCACCTTCCGCAGAAGCAAGAGGAAGATCACTGCGTGGATCACAAAGAACACCGCGACCGAAAAAATCCAGATGTGGCTGAGCTCGAACATAAGTAGCTCCGTTGTTGGGAGATCCATAAACTGCCGAATCATGAGAAAGACAAACGAAATAAAGCCAAGGATCATCAACTCCTTGTACACCTTTGACAGCATCTTCGTCCATGAGGGATTCTGGTTTGACGACGAGACCACGGTGAACATTCATGACATCACGCGACAGCCTTCCATCTTGCAGACGGCAAGCAAGGTGCAGCTGTGCTGCCCGAAAACGCACGGTAATTCGATGCTCAAGGTTGTGCAACATCACTTCAAATATGATGGTGAAGACAATTAGACCAATCATGCAGAGGGTAAGCGACATCCAGTCCAGGTGTTCGCCCAAACTGAACAACGTGACGCCTCCGCCACCTGCCATGATGAATTGCCACAAACCACGCAGCAACAGTCCCAACAGGAGCCAGGCGTGGCACTCAACGTGTCATGAACATCCCCACAAGGAACGTAGCCAGGCGTTTGTGGCCCCTTACACCCAATAACGCGCTTCAGCGGCCACACCACACGCCGTCTGGTCTGCTTGTGTACGCTTGCACAATCGCACGCAAAGCAACCTTTTTTATGTCGGATTTATGTCCTCGAAGCACGAGGCGCGTACCTGCTTTCCTGCTGCGCTAGTGCCTGCTGCTTGCCGGTGTAGCCGCGTTGCTGCGATCGATGTCGGGTCTCCGGTCCCTTGGCACGGCCTTCAACAGCTGCAGGCCTCGCCAGCCGCCCCTGATTCCGCCCAACCAACGTGCCAAAGCATGTGCTGCCGAGTGGACAATGTGATACTAATATTGTAACTTATGAAGCGTTCGCCGCGCGTGCGTGAGACAGAACCTGCACTGGCGGCACTGGCACCACCAGGTTGCAGCACGACATTCGTCCCTCCGGCCTCTTCCCCATGGCCTCCGATCCTGACAGTGCGTGTGCTTCGGTTAGTGGTTCTGGTGTTGGAGCAGGTTGTGGAGCCGGTTGTGGGGCTGGAGCAGCTGCGGTGAAAGCCACGAAGCCTGCGCGAGACCTGCCCAGCTCCGTTACACAGCCACATTTCCTCGAAGATTGCCCGAAGTGGCGCGTGCCAGGAGTGCAATGGCATCTACAAGGTCATTCACAGGCTGGGGAGCGCACTGGCTTCTGGATTCCCGAGCTCAAGCTGTTCCTGGACGCCGGTGTGAACAGCTACAAGAATCCTGACACTATCCTCATCACACATGGTCATGGTGACCACAGCTTTGGAACACCATTCCTTGCCATGGGTCAAGGTGGCGTGCTCGCGAAGCGCCCTCATGTGTACATTCCACGCGATGCCTCTGGGCCGCTGCAGCTATTCTGCCGAGCTGCACAGAGCTTGAACGATTGCCGAGAGCTCACACCTGACGCTCAGATTCGATGTCACCCCACTACCATGGGTGACACATTCAGTGTGTGCAACAGCCGTGTTGAGGTGAACGTGGTCCAATGTGTACATCGTGTACCAACCGTTGGTTACATTCTCTCGACGGTGTCGAAGAAACTAAAGCCAGAGTTTCAGGGCTTGCCTGGAAAGGAGATCGGACGATTGTCAAAAACCACAGAGGTTTCTCAGCGAGTAGCCACACCCCGGGTGTGTTTCATGGGAGACACTACAATCGAAGCGTTCAAGCTCACACCAAGCGTGCGTACTGCGTGTGGGGGGGGGGGGGGTTGGGGAGAACTCATGCTGTGCCGTGGCATATTTCGTGTTCAGATCCTGAAATGCCCAGTCGTCGTTGTGGAATGTACGCTGCTCCATGCTCGAGATGAATCCAAAGCGTGGAGTAGTGGCCACATTTGCTGGTCGCAACTCCGCCCTATTGCAAAGGGCAACCCAGATGTCACGTTTGTACTGATTCACTTCAGCCGAAAGTACCGCGACGAAGACATTGCTCGCTTTTTCGATGCACTACCAGGAGGTCATCCTGCCAATGTGGTGCTGTTCCTTGATTCTGGGATCCGCACCAGCGCTCGTAGCTAGCGTGTTCGGTGTGTGGGAGATGTGTTATATGGAGCAGCACGTGGGTGATGGTTGCGTCATCGAGGCGTGGAGAGAGTCCCCTACGGATCGAAAACAAACGAGCCCACCTCCTCCTTTGCAATGCTTTGCTTCTTCGGATTAGTTGTCTTAAAAAAAGAGATCGACAATGCAATGTCACAAGTCAACATGAGCTCTTGCCGCCGAATGAAAACACAAGACCCAAACAGCCGCGAACTGTCGATCGGCGAACCACGCACGAGACCCACCACGCGGTGTAGCTATCAAGTTGCTTGGTGATCATGCAGAGTGGACCAACCCTGAAGGAAACGCGCTGGCATGCCACTTTTCCTTGAGACGATCCTACGCATGCGACGCCAGTTCCACAGACTTCCCAGACGCCTTGCTCCACTTCATCAACTTCTCGAGCATTACCTCTGGATCAGCGGTACCCACCACACGAACTGTCTTCTCAGCAACATCTGGTTCAACAGTTTCCACACCTGATGTCCACATGCCAACAAGCCACTGGGTGACTACCCCGCTCGCACAACAATTGGTGATGTGATGCCACCCATGACAACGTGCCTTCGATGCCACTCAAGATCCGGGTGCAGGCCTTGGCACACCCTCCACAAGTCATCCCAACGTTGAAAATAGTTTCATGAACCCCAGATTTCGCTTCGCCTTCGCTCATGATGTGATGGTATGAAGAGAAAGTGACTCGTGCAAGATTGGGGTGCGAGTTGCACTTGCAAGCGCACTACTTAGCACTGCTCCGCTGGGGAGATGAAAGTTCTGGATTTTGTTACTATTTTTACTCGCTTTCATTGCCCCGCCGACAGGATCAAGTCCAGGCATCCTTGCAACTGAAACAACTCCTCTTCAAAACGCAACTCTCGCCGCACGGCAGCTTGCATACGAAGGAAAAGATCATCGATTGCCACGGAGCGCCCCAGAACAGGGGCGTACAGGTCTGTTGTGGAAGGTGTGAGATTCAAATGCCGCGTCACGAGCACAGCTGCCAAGCCGCATCTCACCGAAGGTAGCGTTGGCGACGTCGATCAAGATGGGAGCATACTTTGGATGAGGCACGTACTTCACCAAGAAGGCAAGCAAGGGCTCCAATGCAACCTCGTCCCTGTTATATACAGACCACATCAGTGCATGCATGCACGCACAAACCGCGCAACAAGGCACGCACCGGCCACCTAGCGCGGAGACGAGGCAATCACGTTGGATCAGCTCCTCCAACAAACTGACCACAACAACAGGGTGGCGGCTCTGTGCCAGCACAACTCAATTTAGCTCAGCTCAGGCCATGCCGATTCGGAGTCGACACAAGCAGCCCAACCCCACGCACCTTGAGCGCCGCATCAAGTGCGCGACGATGCGCGAACTTGCGGAGGTGCTCGTCGTACGGCTGCAGCTTGGGCTTGCGCCTCACTTGCACCTTAAAGTCAGACGCATCTGCGGCTGTTGACTTGCCACGCATGAAGTAACGGTACGTTCCCCCGTGCATTGCCAGATTCTGGCGCTTCTCTGCTGTGACGTCGGCCAACTGACCCACAAAACCCACATCTCAGCCTGAGGTAACACCAGCTGCAACACATAGCACGCAAGCCTCACCTTGACCAGGCGCTGTCGGATATCCAGGGTACCATCTGACATTCCGATCACGAGGCGAGAATTGTCCGGCTGCCAAAACGCGAGGCGGTGAGCCAAATCGAGGCAAGGTGGGCACACCACGCAGCAACCACACGTACAGCGCACGCGACAGAGAGAATCGGTGAGGAGTGCTTCGTGCCATGCATCACGTCAAACGTGTCCAAGCTGTACACCTTCACGAAGTGATCCAACGATGCAGACAATAGCCGCGTGCCCGTGCCGTCCAAGCACAGCGACGTGACTGTCTTTTGGTGGTTGGACAATGTTCGCAGCAGCTTTCCACCGATCAAGTCCCACACCTTGACGTTGTTGCTGCCGGCTGTCACAACCGCATTGCCGGCGGGGAGCACCAGTACATCCTCCACAGGCGCACCATGGTCAAACGACATGGCCGATGACGCAGCATTCGAAACGGTTGTGCCAGCTGTGTCACTCGCACCAGCACCAGCTCCCGCATCCGCGGCACGAATAGCCCGCATGTCCCACAGCTTGACCAGATGGTCGTACCCACCAGTCACCCAGACCTACAGGGTACCACACACAGCGGGCACAGAACAGCACAGAGCACACAACCCCAACACGTAGCGATGTCAGCACATCAATCAAAGATTTGCATTGGTGGAAATGGTGTCATGGGAGCGAAAAGGCACGTACATCAGGGTTGGCGGGGGAGTTGCTTGCGCAGCGAACGTGATCCTTGTGAGCGGCGTTGATGACATGCAGCGGCTTCTCGGAGGTCAAGTCCCAGTACCTCACCGTCTTGTCATCAGACCCTGTCAAGATATGGACCTTGTCTGAAGAAAATTTGGACACTTGGACGGGGCTGCGACAGCACAGCGCAGCACAGCGCAGCACAGCGCAGCACAGCGCAGCACAGCGCAGCACAGCGCAGCACAGCGCAGCACAGCGCAGCACAGCGCAGCACAGCGCAGCACAGCGCAGCACAGCGCAGGATGGACACAACAAAAAAACAAAACGGGTCAGCCGCCGTCACGCAGCACGCATGGCACGTGTGCTGCACCGCACCCTTTGTGGCCCCGGTACATGCGCAGGATTGTTTTGGACTTCTCATCAAACACCTTCACAGAGCTATCCTTGCAACCTGCGACCAACAGCTTTCCATCGCTCCGGTACGAGCCTGTTGGCACGCTAATGAGTCAACGCGCCGACTGCCACCCACGCGACGAAAGGAACGCCAACGCACCAGAAAACGCAAGGTCTTTGAAGCGTGTGATCGAGCGGCGAACTCGGTTGGTTCTCGAGTTATATAATACCACACTGTGCCACGACGTTGGACCAAGGAAGCGTTACAAAGCAAGCGGGGAGCCAACATCCACCCACGTGACCCACCGTGTGGACGTGGTGACAGCGAAGTCGTGTGGCTCGGCCTGCGCGAAGTGGATGCAAGACACAGCACCATACTGTCCACACACACCACATACGTCCCCGCATGAGGTCACAAGTCTTCCTGTGCCAACATCAGTAAAGGACACTCACGTGTTTTGTCACGACTGGGTGCTTGAACTTCTTCCAGTATCGAGCTGGGTAAGTGGCACAAGAGGCGGTTGCGCACCAACGACACGCACGGAGCACTGTGAGCAAAGCGCGAAACATCGCGGCACCCCATTGCGTGTTGAACTTCCTATTACCTTCTGGGTCGTCGGATATATCCTGGGCTGGATACCTCTGCACCCGCATGCGCTTGTACTGTTGAGACATGGCTACCGAAAGAGGAGCAGACCTGCAGCAAACCGGTGGCGTGATGCATCATCAAACAACATCCATTCTATGACCATACACATCACCGTACCAGACTGTACGACAAGCGCAGGCTGTTTGCGAACGCCACAAGCGGAAGTGCTCGTGTGGCTGTGCTGGATGCGACTCTTGGTGATGCGCCGAAGCGGTGGAGGGAGCTGCTCGTGCCAGTGGCGTATGTATTTACCCAGTTAATTTATTTTTATGGAGAAGGTCTACCCAGGGACGGGTGAATGTTGCGTTGTTTTACATTGTTTTGTAAAATTTTGGGGTCGTACAC
>Ga0213833_1002025_pt1 | contig 13671 bp, 8 predicted proteins | sample SWATP21_FD_160575 | JGI IMG/M metagenome (GOLD analysis project Ga0213833, IMG submission 160575) | Coastal seawater microbial communities from Marineland, Florida, United States - SWA TP2 #1 | ecosystem: Environmental > Aquatic > Marine > Coastal | place: USA: Florida | collected 2016-08-14
TAATCAAGCCGCCCGCTTCGAAAGAAGCGGGCCCCCAAAAACAGGGCCAAAACAAAAACGCCCGCATCAAGTGATGCGGGCGTTTCAGGCTCTTGCGAGCAAAAATATAATCCGGCGACGTCCTACTCTCCCACACAGTCTCCCGTGCAGTACCATCGGCGCAAACAGGCTTAACTTCCGAGTTCGAGATGGGATCGGGTGTGACCCTGTCGCTATAGCCACCGAAAATCTGTCGTTCACCTGAGAGTTTCCTCTTTCGGCAAACAAAGCGTTACGAAGTCTTGTGATGTTCTTGCCGCTGTCGTTTCTAGGTCGACAGCCATCGACGTCTCTATCGTCGACGCGGTTGTTGAACACAACAACCTTAACCTTGTGGCGGAGTTGACTTAGTCAATCCGTTTCATCTACTGCAACCCTTTTGGGAAACCTTAGAAGAAAAGCGGAAATGCCAAGCCGCACGGCCGATTAGTACTGGTTAGCTCCACACATTGCTGCGCTTCCACACCCAGCCTATCACCTCCTAGTCTAGAAGGGGCCTTCAGGGGCTTACGCCCGGGATACCTTATCTCAGGAGGGGCTTCCCGCTTAGATGCTTTCAGCGGTTATCCCTTCCGAACATAGCTACCCAGCTGTGCCATTGGCATGACAACTGGTCCACCAGAGGTTCGTCCAACTCGGTCCTCTCGTACTAAAGTCAGCTTCCTTCAAGTATCCTACGCCTGCAGCAGATAGGGACCGAACTGTCTCACGACGTTCTGAACCCAGCTCGCGTACCGCTTTAAATGGCGAACAGCCATACCCTTGGGACCGACTTCAGCCCCAGGATGCGATGAGCCGACATCGAGGTGCCAAACCACGCCGTCGATGTGAACTCTTGGGCGTGATCAGCCTGTTATCCCCGGAGTACCTTTTATCCGTTGAGCGATGGCCCTTCCATGCGGAACCACCGGATCACTATGACCTGCTTTCGCACCTGCTCGACATGTCTGTCTCGCAGTCAAGCTCTCTTATGCCATTACACTCGTCGACCGGTTTCCAATCGGTCTGAGAGAACCTTCGCGCGCCTCCGTTACTCTTTGGGAGGCGACCGCCCCAGTCAAACTGCCCACCAGACAGTGTCCCTGATCCCGATGAGGGACCGAGGTTAGATATCCAGACAAATCAGGGTGGTATTTCACCAATGGCTCCACGAATGCTGGCGCATCCGCTTCAAAGCCTCCCACCTATCCTACACAAACTTGCCCGAATATCACTGCCAAGTTGCAGTAAAGGTTCACGGGGTCTTTCCGTCTTGCTGCAGGTATGCTGCGTTTTCACAGCAACCTCAATTTCGCTGAGTCCCAGCTCGAGACAGTGCGGAGATCGTTACGCCATTCGTGCAGGTCGGAACTTACCCGACAAGGAATTTCGCTACCTTAGGACCGTTATAGTTACGGCCGCCGTTTACCGGGGCTTCAATTCACAGCTTCGCCTTACGACTAACTGCTCCTCTTAACCTTCCGGCACCGGGCAGGCGTCACACCCTATACTTCTCCTCACGGATTTGCAGAGTGCTATGTTTTTGGTAAACAGTCGCCACCGCCTGGTCACTGCAACCCCCTTCGGCTCCAGAAGCAAGTTCTTTCACCTAATGAGGGCACACCTTCTCCCGAAGTTACGGTGCCAATTTGCAGAGTTCCTTAAGCTGGGTTCTCTCAAGCGCCTTGGGATTCTCTCCCCACCCACCTGTGTCGGTTTGCGGTACGGACCGATGCTTCGCTCCACGCGCAGCTTTTCTCGGGAACATGGGATCACTGACTTCGCTTTACCCGAAGGTGCAGCTCGTCTCACGTCTCGGCCTTGAGGGGATGCCTTTGGCTTCGTACATCCCCAGCCTACATGCTTTCACCACCATCCGATAGGTGGCTCAGCTACCCTCTTCCGTCCCTGCTCGCTTCAATGCTTGCACCAGGTACAGGAATATTAACCTGTTTTCCATCGCCTACGCCTTTCGGCCTCGGCTTAGGGTCCGACTAACCCTGGGAGGATTAACCTGGCCCAGGAAACCTTGGGTTTACGGCGAACGAGTTTCTCACTCGTTTTATCGCTACTCATAGTGGCATAAGCTCTTGTAGCCGCTCCAGCCGTCCTTACGGTCGACCTTCAAGGCAACTACGATGCTCTCCTACCCCTCATACAACTCGTAAGATGTATGAAGCCAAAGCTTCGGTGTCTGACTTAAGCCCCGTTACATTTTCGGCGCGGACCCACTTGACCAGTGAGCTATTACGCTTTCTTTCAAGGGTGGCTGCTTCTAAGCCAACCTCCTGGTTGTCTGTGCGTTTCCACATCCTTTACCACTTAGCCAGAACTTAGGGACCTTAGCTGTTGGTCTGGGCTCTTTCCCTCTCGACGTTGGACCTTAGCACCCAACGTCTGCCTCCCGAGTCAACAGTTTGCGGCATTCGGAGTTTGATAGGGTTTGGTAATCTGGTGAGACCCCTAGCCCTGTCAGTGCTCTACCTCCGCAACTGGATACCTCGAGGCGATACCTAAATATCTTTCGGAGAGAACCAGCTATCCCGGAATTTGATTGGCCTTTCACCCCTAACCACGGGTCATCCCAAGAGTTTTCAACCTCAACGGGTTCGGTCCTCCACGCCGTTTTACCGGCGCTTCAACCTGCCCATGGCTAGATCATCCCGCTTCGGGTCTGCCCCACGCTACTAGACGCCCTATTCAGACTCGGTTTCCCTTCGGCTTCACCTCTATCGGCTTAACCTTGCAACGTAGGACAACTCGCCACTTCATTATGCAAAAGGCACGCGATCACGCTGAACGAATCATAGCGCTCTCACTGCTTGTAGGCACACGGGTTCAGGTCTCTTTCACTCCCCTAACCGGGGTGCTTTTCACCTTTCCCTCACGGTACTTGTTCACTATCGGTCGCTAGCGAGTATTTAGGCTTGGAAGATGGTCCTCCCAGATTCCCACCGGGTTTCACGTGCCCTGTGGTACTCAGGAACCGGATAGCAAGACGTTCGATTTCGGCTACGGGACTCTCACCCCCTGTGGTCTGGCATTCCATCCAGGTTCACCTATCTAATCGTCTCTACATATCTCCGGCCCTACAACCCCAAACCTCCGAAGAAGTTTGGTTTGGCCTATACCCCGTTCGCTCGCCGCTACTAGGAGTATCTCTGTTGATTTCTTTTCCTTCGGGTACTGAGATGTTTCACTTCCCCGAGTTCGCTTCTCCTGGCCTATAGATTCAGCCAGGGATGACGCGATTCTCATCACGCCGGGTTTCCCCATTCGGACATCTCCGGATCAAAGCTTGCTTGTCAGCTCCCCGAAGCATTTCGTCGACATGCCACGTCCTTCATCGCCTGCTAGCGCCAAGGCATTCACCGTGCGCCCTTAGTAGCTTGGCTTCCGCTCAAGGCTAAGGTTGATGTGTACAACTTGAAGTTGTCTTCAACCCTCCTCGGCAAAAACCGCCATATCCCAACGACTCAACTCTTGTCAGCAACAAGAGCGGTTGTCGTTATTGGGTGTGTGACGGCGGCATCAAAGGTCTCAAACGACTTTCGTCGACTCCTCGATGTCGGAGGAGGGGTTTTGCTCTGCCCTGTAGGAGGACAGACCCTTGAACTGCTTGAAGATTTTCAGAGAGATTCTTCAAACGCCTATGATGCTCTTCATCACAAGACTTCGTATTTGCTTCTTTTAAGAGAACAATGAGATTCCCTCAAAACCAAACAGAAACACGTGACGCAGGTCTTTCCGAAGGACCTACCGGAACTGTAGCCGAAGCTACTGCTTGTCGATCTTGACCTTTGAGTCTTGGAGACCGGAGTCTCTCTTGCTCTTTAGAAAGGAGGTGATCCAGCCGCAGGTTCCCCTACGGCTACCTTGTTACGACTTCACCCCAGTTACCAGCCACTCCTTGGGGCCCTGCCTCCGCAAGCGGTTGGCTCAGGCACTTCTGGAGCGACTGACTCCCATGGTGTGACGGGCGGTGTGTACAAGGCCCGGGAACGTATTCACCGCGGCGTGCTGATCCGCGATTACTAGCGATTCCAGCTTCATGTAGTCGAGTTGCAGACTACAATCCGAACTGAGGAACGTTTTATGAGATTGGCTCCACCTCGCGGTTTTGCGACCCTCTGTACGTCCCATTGTAGCACGTGTGTAGCCCTGGGCATAAGGGCCATGAGGACTTGACGTCGTCCCCACCTTCCTCCGGTTTAACACCGGCAGTCCCAATAGAGTGCCCGGCCGAACCGCTGGCAACTATCAGTAGGGGTTGCGCTCGTTGCGGGACTTAACCCAACATCTCACGACACGAGCTGACGACAGCCATGCAGCACCTCTAAAGCAGTCCCGAAGGAAAAGTGTGTCTCCACACCGGTCCGCTCCAGTTTAAACCCAGGTAAGGTTCTGCGCGTTGCGTCGAATTAAACCACATGCTCCACCGCTTGTGCGGGCCCCCGTCAATTCCTTTGAGTTTTAATCTTGCGACCGTACTCCCCAGGCGGAGTGCTTAATGTGTTAACTTCGTCACTGCAGGGGTCAATACCCGCAACAACTAGCACTCATCGTTTACGGCGTGGACTACCAGGGTATCTAATCCTGTTTGCTACCCACGCTTTCGCGTCTCAGCGTCAATGCCCGTCCAGGTGGCCGCCTTCGCCACGGGTGTTCCTCCTGATATCTACGAATTTCACCTCTACACCAGGAATTCCGCCACCCCCTCCGGGATTCTAGTTTCGCAGTATCGGATGCACGTCCGGGGTTGAGCCCCGGGATTTCACATCCGACTGACGAAACCGCCTACACGCGCTTTACGCCCAGTGATTCCGAACAACGCTTGGACCCTCCGTATTACCGCGGCTGCTGGCACGGAGTTAGCCGGTCCTTCCTCTGTGGGTACCGTCACTCTTCGGCGTTACCCGAAGCAATTCGTCCCCACTGACAGTGCTTTACAACCCTAGGGCCTTCATCACACACACGGCATTGCTGGATCAGGCTTGCGCCCATTGTCCAATATTCCCCACTGCTGCCTCCCGTAGGAGTCTGGGCCGTGTCTCAGTCCCAGTGTGGCTGATCATCCTCTCAGACCAGCTATCCGTCGTCGCCTTGGTGAGCCGTTACCTCACCAACAAGCTGATGGAACGCGGACCGATCTTCCGGTGCAAGTTGCCCTGCTTTCTTTATCAGGCCCGAAGACCCGACAAACGTATGCGGTATTAGCTCAGGTTTCCCCGAGTTGTCCCCCGCCGAAAGGTACGTTATCCACGCGATACTCACCCGTGCGCCACTCTCCACTCCCGAAGGAGCTTCTCGTTCGACTTGCATGTGTTAGGCATGCCGCCAGCGTTCGTTCTGAGCCAGGATCAAACTCTCCAGTTTTTTCCTGTTTCATTCACTGCTCTTACTTGTCTCGAAAGACGTTCAGTACAGCGTCGCTTTTATTTCAACTCTCAACCCATGCTTGCCGGCTACGGCTTTATCGGGCTGATGAATCGACGGAAATGCTTTCGTACAAGCATTCCGTTCACGTGTTTCTATTTGGTTTTCAGAGAACCGGGGAGCAACTCAGAACTGCTGTCTTTGCTGCGTTGGTGCGGCGCGTCGTTTCCGGCGGCCGGGGGCGCATTGTACGGATTTCTGCGCAGACGTCAAGCGTTGGGGAGAGAACTTTGTCGTTTTTTTTATTCTCCAATGTTTTCAATGGGTTTGAGGCGCCTCTCGGCTGGTTTTCGCCCCTTGCGTGGGTGGCGGTTGTGCAAACTCCGATCTTTTTCGATCTTTTTCGATCGTTTTTGCCCGTTCGCGGTGGTTGGAGATCGTTTGCGATCTTCAGGAAGGCTTCTTGGGCAAACAACGTCCGGCGAAAAGGCGCGATAAGGGTGAGTGTGGTTGGGCGAAGGCCCAGGCTTCGGCTACCTTTGAAGGAAGCTGCGGCGCCAACCGCAATGAAAGGCTGTGACATGCAACGTGGACACCTGCTCGGATTCCTCCTGGCGACGATCATGGCGGTGGGCTGTAACCCGCCCATTGTCGAAGAGGACGCTGGCGTCGACGCCGGCAACAGCGGGTTTCGAGGCTCCATTGGCCTGGTGACCGGCGCGGCCAACGCCGTGGACCCAGAAGTCGTGCGCGACTGGCGGCGCAAAGTGAAAGACGCGCAACAGCGCGCAGGGCTGCGTGAGGTGCGCCGTGAAGCCAACCTCCAGGACCCCACCGGCGACCCCATCTTGGAAGACATCGCCCGCCTCGAACGCGACGAACGACTGCGGGCAACGCTGCCCCGGGAGCACAAGCCGCTGGTGTGGAGCAAAACGCCGACCTGGAGACGCGGCGAGCTGGTGGTGACGTTTGCCGTGGGGGCGCACTCCAAGTTGAGCCTGCATGCCGCAGTGGGAAACCTGTTGCGCGAAGCAGGCCTCGACGACGGGCGCACCTGGCGGGTGTCGTCGTGCACCGCAGACGTGATGTGCTTGGTGCATGTATTTGACGAGAACGACAAACCGCTGGACCTCTTGGAGACCGAACGCATGGCCATGTCGCTGCGCAAGGTGCTGCCAAGCGTGGATGCCACGTTGTCAACGTTGTCGCTGAACTACTACCGCCACATCATGGCGGCCCCCAACGACGAGTACTACCCGATGCAGTGGCACTATGAGGCGGCGTCGATTCCGGCGGCGTGGGACATCACCACGGGCAGCCCGACGGTGGTGATGGCGGTGCTCGACACAGGGGGCGTGTTGGAGCACCCCGACATGCAGGGGCGGTGGTTGCAGGGCGCCGACCTCATCTCGGACCCTGGCGTGGCCGGCGATGGCAACGCACGCGACACCGACGCCACCGACGTCGGCGACCAAGCGTACGGCGACGCCAGCTCGTGGCACGGCACGCATGTGGGCGGCACCATTGGCGCCTCCACCAACAACCAGCTGGGCGTGGCTGGGGTGATGTGGACGGGGGGCGTGCTTCCGGTGCGGACGTTGGGCTTGGGCGGGGCGGGCACCGACTTCGACATCCTCTCCGGCATGTACTGGTCGGTGGGAGCGCAAGCGGACGATGTGCCGGCCAACCAGTTCCCGGCGAAAATCATCAACTTGTCGCTGGGGGGTCCGTCGACACCGGACGGCGATCAACTGTGGACGGATGTGACCACCGACGTGCTCGAAACCCGGGCAGAAGAGTTTGGCCATCCCATCTTTGTCGTCGCCGCAGGCAACGAAGACCAAGACGTCGCCAACTCGACGCCGGGGAACTTGGAGCGGGTGATCACCGTCGGCGCCTCCCGCTTCAACGGCGAACGCGCCAGCTACTCCAACTGGGGGGCGCAGATCGACATCATGGGCCCTGGCGGCGAGACCACCGAAGACCTCAACCAAGACACCTTCGGCGACGGCGTGCTCTCCTGCTACGAGTCGGCCTACAACTTCAACCAGGGCACTTCGATGGCGACGCCTCACGTCGCCGGCATCATCGGCCTCATGGCGTCGTTGAACCCCGGCATCACCCACGACGAAGCACAGACCATCTTGAAGTCGACGGCGAACCCCGCTGGCCAATGCAATGAAGGCTGCGGCACCGGCAACGTGAATGCGGCCAATGCGCTGCTGGCGTTGGGCGGCGAGGTGGCTGAAGTCCCGGTCATCGCTCTCGACCAAAGCGTGATGGTGTTTTCGCCAGGGCAGACCGCGCGCGACGTCGTCATCGTCAATGTTGGTGCCGTCGACGCCGATTTTGAAGTCACCGTAGTGGGGCCACAGGCCGACTTGTTCTCGGCGACTCCTGTGACAGGCACTGTGGCCACGGGCGCGCTGTTGCCCATCCAGGTGCGGCTGACCCGCGGCGACTTCGAAGCGGGCGCCGCCAACGTGATCATCGAAGGCGTCGGCGCCGCGCAAGGACAGTCGCTGCGGCTGGACGTCAGCTTCTCCGACGTGGAGCCGCCGCCGCCGGTGCGGGTGTTGAACTCCGTTGAAGTCTCAGCATTCGCCGTCGACGACAACAATGAACTCACGCTCGCCGCCAAGGTGGTGACGACGTCAGGAGAAGGGTTTGCTTGGGAGCTCTTCCCGCTGCACGACGGCAACTACTACGTCTTCGGCGTCGGCGACGACAACGCCGACGGCGCCTTTGACTACGACCGCGAGAGCATTGGCGCGTGGCCGCGCATCGACCGTCCTCAGGTGCTGGAGTTGGGCGAGAACCAGATTCTCAGCCCGGTCGACTTCAGTTTGACGGGTGGCTTTTTCATTCCCACCAACACCGGTGCCGCTGGCGACCCCTGCACCGACGACAGCCAGTGTGCGTTTGCGCCGGATGCGCAGTGCATTGTCGACGGGGCTTGGCCGTCTGGCTACTGCACCCGCGACTGCAGCGACGGATATTGTGGAGCCGGGTCGAGCTGTGAGGCGTTGGCTTGTGGCGAGGGCACCTGCTTCTTGTGCCTCAAAAGCTGCACCGCCGACAGCCAATGCCGCACCGGCGGAGACTACGTGTGCGACGCCTATGGGTCGTGCACGCCGCTCGGCTTCTGATGCACCCGACACATTGTGGCGCATGACCAAGGCCCCCGACGTGGGGGCCTTTGTTGTGGCCGCTCCGTCTGTGTTTCAAGCGCTGTTTCGGAGCACAGAATCGACGGCCTTGGCGCCGGATCCCGTTGCCACCTGGGGGGCGAGCAAGCTAGACGACCGTTGCTGCAACGGCCGGATGTGCTGTGCCGTTGCCAACGTTTGCCCACCCCCTCCCCTTGGAGCTCAACATGCTGACCATCGGCGATCAATTCCCCAAGTTCGAACTTGCTGCTTCTGTCAAATGCTCGGACAACCTCGACGAAGCCTTCGAGACGATGACCAACGACAGCTTCGACGGCAAGTGGAAGGTGTACTTCTTCTGGCCCAAAGACTTCACCTTCGTGTGCCCCACCGAAATCCAAGGCTTCGGCCTCATCGCTGACAAAGTCGCCGAAGCCGGCGGCCAAATGTTCGGCGTGAGCCTCGACTCCGAGTTCGTGCACAACGCCTGGCGCAAGCACGAGCCCCGCCTCACCGACAGCCCCTTCCCCTGGCTCGCCGACATCGGTGGCAAGCTCACCGAAGAACTCGGCATCCTGCGTGCCGACGCTGGTGTCGCCATGCGCGCCACCTTCATCGTCGACCCCAAGAACACCATCCAATGGGTGTCGGTGTACGGCGCTGAAGTGGGCCGTGAGCCCGCCGAAGTGCTGCGCGCTCTGCAAGCCACCATCGACTTCATCGATCACGGCTCGCTCATGCCTTGCGCCTGGATCCCCGGCCAAGCGACCCTCACCCCTGGCGAGTGAGCGACGCGGCAGTGCTGCATGCGAAGACGCCCTCCCCTCGGAGGGCGTTTTTGTTGCATGGTCTGCCAAGGAGAGCCCCATGAGCATGGACACCCCCCTCGACGACACCGAAGTGGAAGCACAGCTGCGAGAGCACCCCATGTGGGCGCTCGACGACCACGGCGGGCAGATGGCCTTGCACCGCACCTTCACCTTCGCCAACTTTGCCGACGCCTTTGCCTTCATGACGCGGGTGGCGTTTGCCGCCGAGCAGCTGAACCACCACCCCAACTGGGCCAACGTTTACAACACCGTCGAGGTGCACGTGTCGCACCACGACGCGGGCGGCATCTCCCGTCGCTGTTTTGCATTGGCGGGCGCCATGGACGCCGCCGCCAACGTCTTCTTGCCGTCGTGACGTTGGAGCCGGCTATGCCGGCGTGACGTGGCGGTTGCGCGCGTGCTCGTCGCTGGCGTCACCGCCCAACGCCAGTTCGTTGCGTTGGGCAGGCTGCGGGTTCCACACGTTGCTGCGGTAGTGGTCGACGACGGGCGACGTCGGATGCGCATCTTTGCCGGGCGTGTCTTCGATGGTGATCTTCACGTCCCGCCAGTGGGAGTCGCCGCCGATGCTTTGGTAGCGGCCGCGCGGACGCGCCTGCACATGTGGGCCGGTGACGTCGAGGTCGGCTTTGTCGTCGACGCGAATGTAAAGCAAGCGCACCTCTTCGCCGACTTCGCCCATGACGTCGATGTGGGTCTGTTCGCGGTACCCCGCGTTCTTCTGGAGGTACACGACGGTGGCGTTTTCGAAGGTCTCGCCGCCCACCTGCACGGAGTGTCCGTCGTAGGCCCTGCCCTGCACGATGAGCATGCCCGTGTCTTGGTGGACGTGGTTCCACCACCCCGAAAAGTGGCTGTTGCCAGCGAGGGTGCACGACACGCGGTTGAGGCGAAAGCCGGCTTGGTGTTGGGCATCGGTGAGCGTGTCGGGCGTGCGGTACGTCGACGACGACGGGAGCTGGTCGAGGTCGGGGGCGAGGTCGGCAAAGCGCAGCGGGTTGTTCTGCGGAGCACGCTGGCCCCAACTGCGAAAGCCGCCGAGGTGGCTGGCGGTGCGTCCGGCGCCTTGGCCGCCACTGCCGACGTTTTGTGGCCCTGCGCCCATCATGCGTTGCATGCGCGTCGACGACGGACGGGCCCACATGCCGCTTTGGTCGAGTTGGCCGGCGGCGGTGATGGCGTCGGCGGCGCTGATGTTCGCCTGCTGCGCCAGGCTCTGGGCCGCTTGCGTGTCGCCCTGGGCAATCTGCTGCAACAGCTGCCGGGCCTGAGCGGGATTCTGCGCTTGAAAACGGCTGAGGTTTTGCGCAGACAGCGGACGCAGACTCATGACGACTCCCACCGACGGACAACGTCGGTGGCGCAGCATAGCCACCGCGTTCGCGTCTCGAAAGCCCGTTTGTCGTCGACGATGTCGTGAATGCAGTTCGCCGATTGCGCCTTTCGGATGGGTCTGCGAGACCTCCGCCATGGTTGCCGAAGGCGTCATTCAGTTTCAGCCCGTGCACACCACTGCGCCGCTGCCATCGTCGGTGGACGACGAGGTGCGCGACGTGCTCGCCTGGCGGCAGCTGCTGTTTCAGCTCGGCGGCATCGGCCAAGACGACGCCCGGTATGACGCGGCTGGGTTTGGCAACGTCTCGGTGCGGACGCGTCCGTTTGGACGCCCTCGAGGCCAGCGCGCGTTCGTCGTCACCGGCACGCAGACGGGCGCGATGCCCTCGTTGTCGTCGTCAGACCTCTGTTGGGTGCGACGCAGCGAACCGGAGGCCAACCGGGTGCACAGCATCGGAGAGACGCTGCCGTCGAGTGAGTCGATGACCCATGCGGCGTTGTACGACTTGGGTGGGCACATTCGGGCGGTGGTGCATGTGCATCTGCCGGGTGTGTTTTCTCGACGACGAGAGCTGCGCTTGCCGTGCACGGCGCCGTCGGCCGGCTACGGCACGGTGGAGATGGTGCGGCAAGTGCGACGCCTCATGGCCCATGTCGACGTCGACGACGCGCTTGCATTTGCCATGGAGGGGCACGAAGACGGCATCGTGGTGTTTGGACGTTCGCTCGAGGCGTGTGGGGGCCGGCTGTTGGCGTTGATGGCGAGGGCAGAACGCGTGCGTTGACGACGGCGGTGGTGTCGTTGTTGCGTCGTGGCTACGTCTTGGGCGTGCGCTCGCGGATGTATTCAGCGGGGGCGCCGCCCCAGATTTGCCCAGCTGGCACCTCTTTGCCTTTGGTGAGCAAAGAGCAGGCACCGACGACGCTGCCGTCGCCGAGGGTGCAGCCGGGGAAGACGACGGTGTTGCGTCCGATGCTGCAGCCGTTGCCGATGCGCACGGGCATGAGCTTCAGGTTTCCCATCTCGGCGACGTGGGCGATGATCACCGCCCCGGCGCCGATGATGACGTCGTCACCGATGTCGAGGAGGTCCCAGTCGGAGAGGTCGGTGGTGTTGATCATCACCCGGCGTCCGATGCGGGCGCCGAGCAGGCGGAACCACAGGTTCACAAACGGCGTGCCCACAAAATGGCGGATGAAGGTGTCGTGGGTGAACGCCACCAACCGCGCCATCAGGCCCCAGCGTGCGCCGGCGGGGCCGAACAACGGTTTGGCCCCGGGCTTGGGGCGGTAGAGCGTGCCCCACTTCACCCCCAACACCAGCAGGCACATGGCGATGCCCCACACGAGATAGGCGACGGGCAAGCTGAGGGCGACGGCCCACCACGCGAACTGTGCGTTGACCTCGACGACGACGTAGGCCGCTGGCACGGCGGCGACGCCGGCCAAGGCGAAGTTCAACGCAAACAGCAAGGCGCTGCCGACGAGGTTGCCGAGCTCCATCAGCCAGTTGGGCACGGCTGAGGCTTTGGCTTGGTCGCCATCGGATGCAGGTGTGGACGCCATGGACGCATCATCGCGCCCTCGACGACAAATGCAAGACGCCCACCCCCGACGTCGTCGACGAGGATGGGCGCTTGCTCTCTGTGGCGTCGTCTACGGCGCGGGGTCGGCTTCGCAGGTGGCCGTCGGCAACAGGCAGAAGGAGCCGCTGTCGTAGGTCTCGCAGAACGCACGGGGGTCGCCGCATTCGTCGGGGCACGGCTGGCCTTCGGTGCAGTTGGCGGGCACGCAGGTGCGGGTTCCGTCATCGAGCACGCGGCCCAGGCCCGCGTAGCGGCCCATGTCGGTGGTGCAGCTGAAGCCGGTGGGGCACGCCGCCTCGGTGTAGGTCAGTGCGTCGTCGTAGAAACCGCACACGGCGATGCAAGCGCCCACGCCAGCGCCGCCGCTGAAGTCGACACAGACGTTGCTGCCCTCGCTGCCCTCGTCGAAGAATGGCGCGCAGAGGTCATGGCCACCGATGTCGCAGAGGTCGCCGTCGACGGGGGTGTCACCCTCGAAGATCTCTTGCAGGCGGGCCTGTGAGATGGGGTCGATGGCGTTGGCGCAGATGTGCTCGTTGTCGGCGCAGATGCGTCCGCTGGAGCCGTCGGCGTAGGTCACGTCGCGGCAGGTGTAGGGCGCATCGCAGGCGTTGTCGTCGACGCAATCGATGAGTCCGCCGGTGTTGACGTCGGTTTGCACGCGCAAGCGTCCGTTCGACATGCAGGTTTCACTGTCGGGGCAGGCGCCACCGTCGTTGCACGTGATTTGGCAGACACGCTCGTCGACGCCGTTGCGTTGGCAGACCACCTGATCGGCCAACGGTCCGCCGATGGCAGCGCCGTCGCAGTTCACGTCGCCGAGGGTGGCGCGGCAGGCGCCGTCGCGGATTTGCACGGGGGGCAGGCACACGGCGGCGCCGATGACGCCAGCGTCGAGGTCGATGACCGCCTGGCAGATGTCGTCGCCTTCGCAAGGGCTGGGGTCGCGCTCTTCGACGCTGAGGCCGTTGGGAGCGATGTCGCCACAGGTGCGCGTGCACAACCCGGTGCCGGGGCTGCTGGGGTTGGGCAAGCAGGTCAGTCCGCCGGCACATTCGTCGGGGAGGTCGCAGACTTCGCCTTCGTTGGGGCGCACGGGGTCGGGGCCAGCTTCGCACAAGCCGTAGGGCAGCAAGCACAGGTTCTCATTGCCGAAGGCGGTGCAGACGGCGTCTTGGCCAAAGCATTCGTCTGGGCAGGGCTGGCCGTCGGTGCAGGCGGCGGGGTTGCAGCGTTTGTCGTCGCCGACGGCGTCTTTGACGGTCTCGCCGTAGCCGAGGACACGACCGAAGTCGCGGTTGCAGAAGTACCCCAAGGGGCAGAGGTTCTCGTCGTACACGCCTTCGTCGTACAGGCCGCAGATGGCCAAGCACACGC
>Ga0213833_1002030_pt1 | contig 13655 bp, 4 predicted proteins | sample SWATP21_FD_160575 | JGI IMG/M metagenome (GOLD analysis project Ga0213833, IMG submission 160575) | Coastal seawater microbial communities from Marineland, Florida, United States - SWA TP2 #1 | ecosystem: Environmental > Aquatic > Marine > Coastal | place: USA: Florida | collected 2016-08-14
TCATTGCCGGTCCTACCACCTTGACTGCATTGCTGAATAGCCTGCAAATAGGACTCAAGACTATTACTATACAGAAGAAATCAGGAGAAATATGGACTGTGCTAGACTCAATTAAGAATGAGTTTAAAAAGTTCTCCGTGATGTTAAATAAGACGAAAGCTAAGCTAGATCAGGCGAGTAAAATAATAAGTGAAGCAGAAGGCAAAAGTAGAGTTATTAATCAAAAATTCCATCAATTAGAACAGGATGAAGTGAGTAATGGTCTCGATGCTCCGATGGCTAGTGCGAGAATTGATAATGTTAAAGATGATGAAGAGGAGGAAGATGTATTAATACCAGCTTAAAGTTAATGAGTAGAATAGTCGTGTTACGTTGATTGGTTATCAGATCCCCAATTCTCGCATTGTTATGCATTACACTTAAAGAAATGAGGAAAAAGGAACAAGTATGGAGGAGACTGATTCAGCAGAGCTATTAACAGAGGTATCAATTTCATGGTTGTGATAATGCTGCACATCGTACAATAGCATTGGTCCTTCTTCAGGTACAGATAAATCGACGTGGTGAGGGGTAGTAGTAGTGGTAGCAGTGGTGGTGGTAGTAGTAGTATGTCCCAAAATTTCTGCAGCTGTGTTAAATGCATGGCCGGTGTCTATATAGTGTCCTAACTGGGCATCCACCTTTTCGTCGATTGTGTTTCCAATACCTTCAGCATTTGCTACTTCTGATAGCCTATCGCTATGCTCATTTAGTATTATTGCATCTCTATCTGCATCATTAATCAAGATTGAGTCATATTTTATCTCGTTTGGTAACTTAATATTATCATATTGATATTGCTTTTGCTTTATAGAGGGTAGTTCTTTCTTCTTAGATAAGAAATCACGCTTCTCCCATAATGTTATTAGTTCTGCTAGATCATTTTCTGTTATCGCATCACCAACGCCACCATGGAACTCCATAATAATTCCTAAGATATTGTGAGATAACCAAAGTTTAGCTTGTAATTTACCAATAATCTTCATTGCTTTCATAACAGACATCTTAGTTGTATTCATAATAGCCTGGGTACTGGCAGCAGCGTCACTAATAATGTTTTTAATCGATTTTCTTGCTTCAACATTCCATTCCTCAAATTCTGCTCTGTTTTCTGGCTTACGTGAAATTTTACCATCAGCAATATGTTTATCTATATCGAAATAGAAGAGTTTATCGATGTAAGAGAACAAAGTTTGTCCATTAATGTCAACATCGTGAATACTAGCAGAGGTATATTGGATAGCGAAAGTAATTTCTCTGGTGAATCTAGCAATGTCCGTATCTGTACAACCAACTCCAGGAATATAAGGATATGGATGTTTTTTATTGTTCATGATAGGATCCATGATAGTATTATAACGTAGTCTCATGCTGTATTGCATTTTGCCATTAAGTTGATGTCGTACAGCAGCAAATATTATAGGGAATACAGGATTATTAGCATGTGCATTACGAGACATTAGGTATTTCACTACTTTAGGTTCTTTATGTACAATGGCATATATTAATGGGGTATACCAGAAGCCTTGATCAGGAGGATTTTCATCATAGACTCCGATATTATAAGTAAATAGCATATTGATGTTAGCCCCGTGATCTAAAAAGGTCTTGAGGAAATAATCATAACGCTTATCAAGGGCTTTATACCATATCTTACCAAAATGTTCTGCAGCATTAATGTGGCTTGGAGGATTCCATATATCAATATTGTATTGGAAAAGTAATGTGTTAACTACTTCCTTTGTATCAGGTATAGCTTCAACAACTAGTTTAGCAGCATCTTGATAATCTCGATGAATATAGAATTCTCTATCATAGTCTATGAGATATTTCATCATATCCATTCTACGAGGTGAAATAACCGCTAGTAATATCTCAACATTACGTATTTTATATAATTGAACTAGAAACTTAAAATCTTTGAAAGTTAAACCACACATCAAAGCTTCATCTATACAAAAGTAAATTCTATCATCGTGCGACATATCTTCTAAATACACACGACCATTTATCAGTTTCTCGTTTATTAAGGGTAGAAGTATAGAAAGTAAATCGTTTTTTTTACCTGCTTTTTTTATAAGATCATAATACTCCGTTTTATCATTCGTATCATGTACTATTTCTTTATAGTTGGGACTATTTAATGCGGCAGTGAGAGTAGGAGATAATTCCTTGTTTTTAGCTGCCTCTTCTATAAGTTTATCATAATCCATCTTACTGGTTGTATTATATGTTGTTGATTTGTAGCTATAGTTGTATTATGATTAATTAATCATTACACTTATAACTTATACTTATATTATACATTATGCAAGAAGAACAATTTTCAAAAAAGGATTTAAAGGAGAAGTTCGCTAAAATTAATAAGCAATACAAGATTTTAAATAAAGGGGACTTGTACAATAAAGCTTTAGAGCAATTCACACAGTACGTAGTAGGTGGAAACATAGACAATGATGACAATGATACTCTCGCGAGATTGTATCACATGGCAATTTTAGGATTTAATCAGAAAGAGTTAGACGGTGGAGAGTACCAAAGGTTATACAATAAAGAGTATCCAGATTCGAATTTCAAACTACCTAGTGAAAAACATATAAATGGTGATGGTATATTGTATAATGCGCGGAAACCTGGCGTACTTAAAGAAACAGAAGTAGAAAAGTACAGAGAATATATTAAAGGTCATATTGAATATCATACAGGAGAAGAAAAGCAAGCTCTTTCCGCTTTCGCACATTATCCAGGTATGTTAAATAAAATGCCTGTGTTAATGGGTACAAATAGAAATCCTGATCCAGATGAGTTTGCTATAAAAGCAATAGCAGATGCAGACAAAGGTATGTATATTACAGGAGATGATTTATCAGGCGCATTCTCAGATTGTCAGTTATTACATGATATTAATACTGCTGGCCAGCAGCATGAAACAGCTTTGGTTGTGAAGCTTAATGCTCATGGTGGTTATACTAAGAGTACAGGAGAGTTTGTAAATAGGCTATATTTGAAAAATCATCTGATTTCAAAAGATATTAAAGACAAGAGTCAATACATAAGATATCCTGCAATGAAATTCCAGAAGGTATTAGATGCATTTCAAGAGAAGCACGAAGGGAGGAGGCTAATATTTGATGTACATAGTTGTACTGGAAGAGGGATGACAAAGCACATAACCTTTCCTAGCAATGTTATGCAGATATTCCATGCTAGTAGCAAATATACTGCTAGTGCTGGTATTTCGGAGTCAGCGGAAGTGATGAAGCCAAGTATAGAGCATCAAGATAAATGGAGTAATCAAGATAAGATAGTTAGTCAAATATTGGAGAATGTTGCTCATGTTAAGCCTATAACGCTTGTTATTAATGATAAGGAGCAAATAGATAAGATTTTGCATATGACGGGGAGTAAGACGGGGATTTATCAGATAACAGGAGAGGAAAAGAAAGGTGTTAATGAGGTTTACCCACCAATAAGAGTGAAAGTTGAGGGAAGTGAGAAGGAAGAAAATGAGAAGTCACAGAGGCTTGTAGTGAAGTTAAGCCCGAATTTATCTGATGCGATAGGTGGAGAAACAGAGAAGATATTAAATGAGAGGTTATCTGGTGTAACGAAGATTTTGACAGATGCTTTAGCATTAAAGATTCCTGAGAATATACAAATTCCTCCTGAAATTTCCTCTGAAGATATAAAGCAAGGACAAAGGGAGATTATTGTGCAGGCAATTGCAAAAGAAATAAAGAGGGAAAAGCATAGATATGCAGAGGTAATGGAGCGACTAAAGAAGATAAACAATGAAATAAATCAAGAAGAAAAATCGTTAAAAGACAAAATAGTTTCTCTAGATAATCATTTGAATACAATGCAGAATCGGGTAACAAAAGATTTAGAGAATCTAACGAAGATTGTTCCAGATCTGGGACAGCAGTATAATATTAAAGAGAAATTAACGTCATTGAAGGAAGACATAAAAAAACAGAAGCAAGAAATAGAAGAACAGAAGAAACAAACGATATTAGGTGAGCAAGATATCTTATCAGATAATAAACAAAAAGAAAATAGGAGTACATCAGATGTAAAACGTGATATAGATAAGAATGGGAAATTATTAAGTAGATATAAACAAGATTTAGAAAAGTTACAGGACATATCAGATAAGATAAAGAATTTGAACAATCAGCATAATAATATAAAGTCGGAAGCAGGATACTTTGAGAAAGTAGACGTGTATAACAATATAGTAAAAGATGAGGAGAAGAAGGAGTTAATAGAGAGAGCTAAGTTTGATCTAAGTCCTTCAATGATGGTGGAGTATATGAATAGGGAAATGGAAGGCGATGAGGGAAAAGAGGGGACGTACGCACAGGAAAAAGAGGAGATGTATGCACTTTTAGGTCTTGAACGCATTACGCGTACTGATAAGGACAAAAAGTTCATAAAGAAATTAAAGGATGTGAATACATTAATCCAGTGTGCACAGTTATCAAGAGATTGTTATGAAGCATATCAGCTTTTAAGGGATAATGAGAGACTACAAGGTCCACAAATTGCTGCATTAGCGGGACTCAGTATGAGACAAGAATTGCTTAAGCCATACGGGCATTTAGTGGAGCGAGCTGCAGATAAACAGTTAGATTCAGGGCGAATTGCGGTATTAATGCATTTTTGCAATATTGGATTAAAATATCCAAAACGATATGAGCGATATGAATATTTAGTGGATAAAGCACATTTATTAAGCGTGAAGCAAATTCAGGAGCAGGATCTAGGTAATAGTAAGTTGGAGCAGTCGATAGATGATATAGTTAAGAAAAATGGACAACAGGACAAGAGCCTTAAGAGATCTGAAAAGCAGGAGATAATTCAGAACAATTTGATCAAAGATGATGATATCAAGGTTGTAGCAGATTTTAAGAATAGTATGCGCGATGCTAATGCTAAGGATTCCAAAAAACTGGAAGTACTGAATCAACTGTTTGTTAAAAGTGATAAAGAACATAAAGCACAATCTGTTACAGAAAAGGAGCTATCCTCATTTTTTAGCAAAGCTCTATCTAAACTTGGGATTGATTCTAAAAGTGATGCTAGAGAAAAAGGTAGTGTTGTGGTGTTGCCTGAGCATAACCATACTATAGATCATAGTAATAGTATGAATAGTATTGTAAAATCTGTAAAGGAGATGAATGCTGAAGAAAAGAAGAATACCGTTGTGTTTACTGAGCGGAAAGAGGATGGTGATAATCGTGGGATGAAGGATGTTAAAGCGCTTGCAACAGTATTAGGGTATAATGAAGATAAACTAAAAAGAGAGCAGATAGCGGTATCTGAACCAGAGAACTCGAATTTATATAAAGATGCAGAAGTGTATAGTGAGTTAAAAACGGATGGTATGAAGCTTCGTGGTATGGAGGGCAAAGATATTTGCGTAGACCGGCATCATCCGCAATATAAGGAAATTGAAGCGCGTAATGATATTCTGAAACAGGAAGCGATTGATAGTGGGATGAGTCAATCTGCAGCAGATGAGCGATTCGATCCAGATAAAAAAGGAAGAATTCAGGTGCATCTGGATCATGCAGATTTAGATAATAATAAGCTTTATTATCAAGTACATGATGAGCATATAGTGGAAAATACTGTGAATCTTGTAAATAGTGGAAAGAATGTTATTATGTCAGTAGGATCTGCTCATCTGGAGTTTCTTCTGGAAAGATTAAAAGAGAATGGTGTGGAAGTAGAAATAAAAGAAATCGATGCAGAAAAACAGAAACAAGAAACTGAAAAGCAGATTCAAGAGGTGCGTCATCAAGAAAAAGGGGGAGGTATGGATAAGAGGTCTGTGATCACCAAAGAAAGAGAAAGGAGGGTTGCTCCTATTTTGCAGAAGAGTAAGGAAGATTCAGACAAATTATCCAGAGGTGGATCTGGTCAATGGGAGAAAAGAGGAAGATCTAGAAGTGTTGATGATTCTCAGGTAGGAATGAAGTAGTTATTGATACACTATATTGTATGATGCATTGTTAGTACTAAGTTCATTTTGTTGGTTGTATAGATTTGTATGTAATACTGTATGTATTAGTAAGCAAAAGGATTCTCTATTCGAATAGGCAGTATGGGTCACCAGGGGCGAGTAACCCTACGGTTGGTATGTCGTGAGAATCGTATATGGTATTGTCATTATACAGGTCAATACATCCTTGATTATTATCATTATTTTCGTTACAGTGACTATCACTGGGCAAGGGAGAATTATTGGAAAGAGTGTTGTAGTAGCACGTACTCGTGATACTAGGTGAATTATACCTATAATATATGGTGGTTAATACTTTTTCTACAAAGCTTGCGCTATTGCTGAAGCCGTGGTTCGATGTTTCTATATGAATACCAAGATGATCCCAAATAGCATAGGTACTGCTCCTGCTGCTGCTATATGTGAGATATACAGATTTCCCTGTTAAATGTGTCGCACTATTGCTGATGGTAGCTATATGTATAGGGGTCTTATATCCGTCATGGCATGGGGTGAGTGTGCTATCATCAGTGTAGGCATTGTACATTGCTATGTTTATTTGCTGTATAATTGAAAGTTTAGTAATATGGGATATTGGTTCACAATCCTTTATGGATGTTTGGAAAAAGTTAACGGAAGAGCAGTTAATGTAACTATTTGGATTGCCCCCACCATATCCTGCTGATGTATAATCACTCTTAGATCCTATTAGTACTACTTCAATATTATTATCGCTATTTGTCTCATAACACTGATTATCGTTAGCATCAATATAATAATCTTTACGATAAAACCTTACATGGCGCAATACATCACGTAAATCTGCTTCTGTTAGTGAATATGTGTTGTGGTATTTGAGTTTGATTTCGCGGTTTTGTATATCGATTTCTGCTTTTGAGCCACTTGAGTAATGCTCGAGCCATAAGGTGTAGTTGGGATTCCCATCAAGAGTGATTTTTGCTATTTGTATATTGCTGTGTATTTTTAAGCCGGATACTTTCACCTTTTCTAGAGTGTATAAAGGGCCTACATTACTAATATCAGTAAATCGTTGTGCTTCTGTATAGCTATCGAAGTTAATTCCATTACAATTTAAATACTGCTGATCATCAGTAATGATATTTTCCATATATGCTGCGTCTATTTGGTCATCTTCATCTGTATATATTCTCACTTTTTCTACAATATCTGTTAATTCTGCTGATGTAATATTGCTAATAAAGGTGGATGGAGCTGCAAATGTGATCAGTACTTCTGCTGGGTTATTATCAGTGTCTAGAGTAGTTTCAGCACTAAATTCCGTATCTGGCAGTGGATATCCATCTCTTCTCAATATTCCTGTATACTCCAGTACTACAGAGCATATATGTCCTTTAATTGAGATTTCGCCTATTTCTACGTTATCATATACATTACTAATGTGATGGACTTGAGTAAGCAATGACCCTGTACCCTGGTAGCACGATGTTTCTCCACTTATTGTTATAATGTCATCAGGTATAACAGTACCGTCATATTTTTCACCGTTCGTATGTAAAGAAAGACATTTTTGTAAAGCTGGTTCATTATAGCAAGGTTGTCCTGTTTCTAGCTTATTCTTACTAGCATCTCTATGGCACATCTCGCTGTTATTGGCACTGATGAATATAGTTTTTAGGGCATACCTTGCAAGACCATAGGAATCTGAGTATTGGTTACTTACAGAGTGAATTGTTATAGTTTTATTGATATTGTCTAATGTAACAAAATTACTTTTGGAGTCGTCATAGTTACTGAGATATACTCTATATTCTGGGAAGAGAGAATCTGCTGCGTTCATATAGGCTATAAGCACGGGGAAGTTGTAAGATTTTATCGTTTTTGTATTATCTGCAGCAGTATTGACTTGTTCCAATATTTTGATTGGATCTGTACCCCATAGTCTTACTTCTTCTCCGCATGGGTAACTGCGAGTTGATTCGAGTGATTCTGCTTTGCATTCCATATGTATTCCATTGTGATCGAAAAGTGCAAATAACATTGTATCATCTGTGTCATTATGTTTATATATTCTAATACTATTAAGTAAATTACTTAATTCTTCCGCTGTGAGTGATTTTGTATCATTGTGTGTGATAACTAATTTGTTACTATCTGTGACATGGAATGCTTTCTGGAGGAGGGTGCAACTAATGTTATTGCCGTATTTGAAATAGATGCTGTAAGATGGTTTAGAGACATATGAAAGACGTATAGTGATTGAGCCTATATCTACTTGTGCGTGGACATCTGGGCCTAATTCATTTACTTGCTCAATGATTGGTAAGTAGTTAAGAGACTGGATCGGTGCGCATTCTTGTGGCTCTGACTCATTGAAATCACTATTTTCGCAGTCTAATTCTTTGCCACTTCCATCAAGATGAACACGAACTTCGTAAGGACCAAAATATCCATCCTGGTATCCGTAGAATTTTATATTATACAGCATTATTTTTAATGCGGAGTCATCATCTGGTTTGGCATTAGCATAAATAATGTGCGTTCTATCAATATTACCATTGCCATCTACTATTGATTCAATACGCACGGACTCTATACCATTTATGTCTGCTTTGAAATATATTGTGTATACTTCTGTGTCTTGATAAAACTTAGCTTCAACTGTGGCAATTTTCACAACAATATCATTGATATCGAGGTCGCTCTTTTTTTTGTGATCTAAGTCTTGTATTTGTTCTATTATACTAAGTTGCGGTATGATGTCCGTATCATCATTTGGATCATCTTCTGGACCATCTTCTGTATTATCTGAGCTATCTGTAACTTCTATAATTTTTATTACGCATTTTCTAACTTCATTGGAGTCAAAATTGACATGGATTCCGCTGCAATCGAGTTGTGTGCTGTGTGGTTCAACAGAAGCTTGTATATCGTCGTTAACATCTTTATAAATGCTAATGTTCGATAATAAATTTGAAATATCGTGCTTATCCATGTTGAATTCTACAGCGGGGTAAGACAGCACGATTTGTTGAGGAGTATCGCCCATGCTAGCTTCGAGTTGCTGGCCATTTGGTGTTTTTTTACATAGGATATCGTATGTCTCTGTATTCTCTACACCATCAATGTTACTTGTTAAGTCTACCTTTGCGACAGGTATAACTTCATCTATGGATATGTCATTTACTTTTTGTGCAATGGAGTGAGGGATGTCATGTATTTCATCACAATCTAGTATAGTTGTACTATTCAATATATCTGCATGACATACTATGTCAGCTCCATATACTTTGGAAAGATTGGCTGGATGGGCATTGTCTTTAATCACCTTAAGCTCGTTAATAGAATTGATAGCAGATACTGCTATTCCTGGTGGGGTATCTGGATCAAAAGATGGGTCATAGTATAGTGATATAGTTTTATTTATATTATTAATATGGTGCTTTTTTTTATTTATTTGTTTTGCGTAGTGTATTGAGTATGTTTCGCCTGCTAACTGGATATTTGCTATGTGCACAGAGCTGTTTGCATTAGGGTTATGTTGTACGCATCTCAGTTCACTCAGTAGCTCCCGTATTGCTGGAGTTCTGCGTTCTACTACGAATGATGGTAGGAATTTACAGCCGAAACTTACATCATCTAATGTACGTTGTACAAAGCTTTGTATTGCAGGATCATAGGCCATGAGAATATACTGAGGAATGATTGGATATTGATGTGACTATTGGGTGCTTATACAAATCCGCAGTGCGAATAACCAGGGGCGAGTAATGCTACATCTTGTATTTCATAAGAATCATAGATAGTATGGTCAGTATATAGGTCAATACACCCTCTATCACCAACTTGGTGGCAATCATTGCCACTAGGTAAACTACCACCATTGATAGTGTCGTAGTAGCATATGTTCGTGAGATTGTTATTAGAACCTGTGTAATATATGCTAGTTAGGACTTTATCAGCAAAATCTTTGCTATCGATGAAGGTGTAATTCCATGGTATTTGTATGTAGACGCCCTGAACAGAGTTAAGAGTTTCTGTGTTAACAATAACATCATTATCGCTGGATTGGTCTCGTAATTTGATGTATACAGGACTTTCTGCTAAGTACCCTGCGTTACTGTCAATATTGGCTATATGTATAGGGAACTTATATCCGCTATAGCATGTAGTAAGTGTGTTGCCATCATTTACAGCATTGTCCATTGCTATGTTTACTTGTTGGAAGATTGAAAGCTTGGTGATATCTGTGATAGATCCGCAATCTCCTGGATCGGTTTGGAGGAAATCAATAGAGGAGCAGTTAATATAGCTATTGGGATTACCACCACCATATATTTTTGTACTTTCAATTACATTTCTGATTACAATATTTTGACTATTATCTACAGTATTGCAGCTATCATCATAATCGATGCGATAAAATCTCACTTTGCTCAATTTATCTTGTAACTCAGTTTCTGTAGGTGAATCTAGATTTTGGTATCCGATGATTATCTCATTGCTTTTTATTTCTGCTGTAGTGTGACAACAATCTGCGTGCTTAAGCTGTAAGCTATAATTAGGATTACCATCAAACGTAATATTTGCAATTTCCACAGGTTGTTCCCCTGTTTTGAGTATCCTTAATTGCTCCATGATATATAAAGGACCTACATTATTGATATCTTCAAACAATTGTGGTTCTGTTTGCTGATCAAAATCAATGGTTGCGTTCTTTAAATACTGGTGGTCGTCATTTAAATGCTGGTTATTGCTAAGATCTACATCTTTTATATATGCTGCATCTATTATGCCACCATCCATGAATATTCTTACTTTCTTAGCGTAGCTTTGTAAGTTACCTGTAAAGCTTTGGATACCGCTGAGTGATGAGTGCATGATGATGAGTACTGCCGTTGGATTATCATTTGCATCTAGACTCACTTCAGCATCGAACGTTACAGAAGAATCTGAGGTGTTTGCGTATTGGAATATAATAGGGTATGTGTTTCCTTCAATTTTGACCATGCCTATATTTACGCTGTCACCTGTGTTTGTAAAGTTCTTTATCTGAGACAGCATAGATAACTTACCATGATGACAGGGTGTTTCTCCACTTGTTGTGATAATATCATCAGGTATGACAGCATATTTGTATTTTTCCTCATCTACATGCAGGGAGAGGCATCGTTGTGAGGCTTGCTCATTATAGCAAGGTTGTCCAGTTTTCAGTAGGCTCTGGTCAATATCGTGATAGCATATTAAGGTATTATCAGAGTTTATGAATACAGTTTTTAGTCTATGTGATACAAAATCATAAGAATTAGGGTATAGAGAATCCATAAGACTCTTAGAATATATGGAGTGGAGTGTTATTGTTTTATTGGTATTGTCCAATGTAACTAAGTTGCTCTTAGAATCATCATATCCACTGACGTATATTTTGTATCCTGGGAAGAGTGAGTCTCCTGCGTCCATATATGCTATAAGCACAGGGAAGTGATAGAATTTCGCTACTTCATTTTCATTATCTGGGTTGTTAGCGTAATTAACTTGGCCTGCCACACTAATGTGGTGAGCTTCCAGACTTGTGCACGATTGTACGTAGTGCTGCGTAAATAATGTTGCATCGCACTCTAAATGTACTCCATTTGAGTCGAACATTCCATGTAATTCTTTAACAGCGCTGCTTGTATTATCTGTTCCACCATATATTTTGATGTTGCCTAATATATCGCTTAATCCTTCTTTTGTGAGTGATTCCACATCATTATGTGTGATTGTGATAGGGTTGAGTGGCTCATTGTCGCAGTCTATTTGTGAGAATGCAATATCAATGTTGTCACCATATTTTAAATGAATTGGATAGCTGGCCTGGTTGCATCTTCCATTATTATGATCAGAAGAAATCTTTACTTCAGCTATTTCTATTGGTCCAGGGGTATCTGCATCTAGTTTGTTTACTTGTTCAATGATTGGTAAATGTTCAATTCTGTTAATTGGTAGGCATGTCTGCGGTTCATGTTCATTAAAGTTACTGTTATTGCAGTTTAATGTTGCGCCACCTCCATCAAGCTGAACACGAATCTCATTGTTTCCACTGTTATTCTCGCGATAGAATTTGATGTTACTCAGCATTGTTTTTAGTTCAGAGTCATCTTGTGGGTTGGAGTTAGAGTAGATTATATGTGTATTATCAGCGTTACCATTACCATCTGTGATAGACGCAATATACGCAGACTCTGTACCATTTGCATCTGCTTTGAAGTATATTTTGTGTTCTTTATCGCTAATATCTACTATTGCAATTTTTAGAACTATATCAATGATATCAAGATCACTATCTTCTTTATTATCTAAATCCCGTATTTGCTTTATTATACTAATTTGCGATACAGTATCTGCGGAACTTGCAGAGCTTGCGGTAGTTAGTATACATTTTCTAATTTCATCAGAGTCAAAATTGACGTGAATCTCGCTGCAATCGAGTTGTGTGCCGTGCGGTTCAACAGAAGCTTGTATATCGTCGTTGACATCTTTATAAATGCTAATATTCAATAATAAATTTGAAATATCGTGTTTATCCATGTCAAATTCTACAGCGGGGTAGGATAGCACGATTTGTTGGGGAGTATCACCCACGCTAGCTTCGAGCTGTTGATCACCTGGTATCTTTTTACATAAGATGTCGTATGTTTCTGTGCTTTCTACACCATTCGTGTCACTTGTTAGATCCACCTTTGCGACAGGTATAACTTCATCTATGGATATGTTATTTATTTTTTGTGTAATGGAGTAGGGGATGTCAGGTATAGCATCACAATCTAGTATGGTGATACTGTCTAGTATGTCCGTATGGCATGTGATGTTGGTGCCATATATTTCAGAGAGATTGGCTGGATCAGCGTCATCCTTGATTATTTTAAGTTCATTTATGGTATTAATGGCAGATACTGCTATTCCCGGTGAGACATCCGGATCAAGAGATGGGTCATAGTATACTGATATAGCTTTATTTATATTATTAATGTGGTGCTTTCTTTTATTTATTTGTTTTTCATAGTGTATTGAGTATGTTTCACCTGCTAACTGGATATTTGCTACGTGCACAGAGCTGTTTGCATTAGGATCATGTTGTACGCATTTTAGTTGATCTAACAGCTCTCGTATTGTTGGAGTTCTGCACTCTATCACGAATGATGGCAGGAATTTACAGCCGAAACTCACATCATCTAATGTGCGTTGTACGAAGTTTTGTATTGCAGGATCGTAGGGCATGAGAATATACTGAGGAATTATTGGATATTAATATTATTATTGTGTCTATTCATATGAGCAGTATGTGCCAGAGCTGGCTAATCCTACATCTTGTATTGTATCAGAATCATAGCTAGTATAGCTAGTATACAGGTCAATACATCCTCTATCACCAACTTGGTGGCAATCATTGTCACTAGGTAAACTACCATTATTGATAGTGTCATAGTAGCATATGTTTGTGAGATTGTTAGTAGAACCTGTGTAATATATGCTAGTTAGGACTTTATCCGCAAAATTTTTGCTATCCGTGAAGGTATAATTCCATGGTATTTGTATGTAGACGTTCTGGGTAGAGTTAGGAGTTTCTGTGCTAACAATAACATCACTA
>Ga0213833_1002031_pt1 | contig 13644 bp, 10 predicted proteins | sample SWATP21_FD_160575 | JGI IMG/M metagenome (GOLD analysis project Ga0213833, IMG submission 160575) | Coastal seawater microbial communities from Marineland, Florida, United States - SWA TP2 #1 | ecosystem: Environmental > Aquatic > Marine > Coastal | place: USA: Florida | collected 2016-08-14
TTCCACTGCAGCGGGAAGCTGCATCGAAGTTCTTTCGGTGTGGTGTTCTGCTACATTACATCGGCGGCTTTGTTCTAGGGTTCTGCATTTCTCCCCACGTGCAGGACTCAGAGTTTGCTTGCCAACAAATGTACAACGCACCACCATGTGACAGACGTGGTATCTCCAGCACTCATCACTGGGATTGCCTGTGGTTGACTGACCTCTTGTCAGGCTGTATGCAATCAATCTCAGCGTCATGCAGGCACCTGGCTGATGAAATCGCTTCGCACGTGTTGAGGGTCTCTGTGGTCCGAGCTGTTCCTATGGATGCACGTACTCCCTCGACGTGTTGTTACTGCCTCGCTTTCAGTGGCATCATCACTTTCGTGCATGCGCCCACCTCGTTGGCTACACCATTCGTCCCACTTGTGAGCCACGAAGCTGCAAGCAAATTGCAACTCACCTGAAAGGTACACGGCTCGGAAGCTCTTGTAGCGATGCAGCGCCGACGTGACCTCGTGCGGCGATGTGAGTGGCACAGTGCCACTGGCACTCGCCGAGTGCCTGTGGAGGTGAAGCTGCGTTGGTAGGACATATAAGATCGCGAGACGGTGCTTGAGTCTAGACCGATGTTTGAAAATGATAAACAAGTGACATGGTGTCATGATGGTGCGAACGGTGAGCAAGGCGCACAGCTGGCACGATGGCGCGGGCCGTCACCAGGCAGCAGCGCGTGTTGTGGTGTATCATAGTCGCCGCCATCGGGTCGTTCCTTTGGATCAGCGTGATGATGGGAGTCCAGGCGCCGTCCGCAGTGCAATACACGACCAGAGTGCCCACCTTGCTGGCTCGAAGCACCACCCCGTCTCAGCCCGCGCTCACTGTGATTACCTCTGTTCTTGACGCGGACTGCCAGTTGCTTGAGGAGACGGTGCGCAGCATAAAGTCCTCTACCTTTCCCGTGGCCTGGGTAGTCGTAAACGACCACTCCACGCAGCCCCTGTGCGACGTGACCTCTGAAGCGACCCTGGTCATGAACAACACGGGGCCACGTGGCTTGGGTCCCGCACGTCAGTTCGTGCTGGATCGTTTGGACGCCCAATACGTGGGCATGCTCGATGGTGATGATTTGCTGGCTCCAGAGGCCTATGAGAAGGCTGTGTGGGTGTTGGAGACGCAGCGGCGCATGTCCATGGTAGGGTGGTACCTGCAGGAGTTTGGCCACACGTACAGCCAGTGGAGGGCTGGCTTTTTTGAGCTCGAGGGAATGTACAATGTCAACAGATTTGTGGTGACGACAGTTGTGCGAAGGGATGATGCCGAGCGATGCAACGCGCGTTTCAGGCAGGATCTACGCGGTGGTATGGAGGACTGGGAGTACTGGCTTCAGATGGTAGACTGCGGGTTGACTGGCCACACGATTCCGACACTTGACTTTTACTACCGCACAAGGGATCCAGAGATCCGAAAAAAGCAATGGCCGTCTCTGTTTGCGCGTCATGAACAGGTGAAAAAGCGGATTCAGGCTCTGCATGAGTCGCTTAGGTTTCAGAAAAACCTCCCCGAAAGCGGGTACAGCTCGCCTTTCAACTCACCGGACATGGCAGCCATCGTGTTGACGCGTCCGCCCCGTGTATTTAACTATGTTCTTCCGCAGTACGTGTGTGGTCTTGATGTTGTCGTGGCACTTCGTCTGCTCACGCATGCGATTGTGCTGCCTTTTTCTTGTCTTCCACTGCACAGTGCCAGCCAGTGCGCCGTGCTGGTTCTGGTAGAAACAATGGCTTTGTCTCCATTCCATTCCTTGGTGTTGTCAATGATCCAAGTGCTGACCAGCCACCGAGGCTGTCATGTCACCGTGGCTACTAGCAACCACAATCCTCCTGGATCGTCGGCGCTGGAGGCACAAATCCGGTTAGCGGGAGCGCATGTGTTTGTCCTGCCCGCCTTCAGTGCGCTGGGCGATCAAGTGGCGTTTCTGGGACACGTGCTGAAGAGCCGAAAGGTGGACCACGTGCTGTTGATGGAACAGCCGTTGGGTCTGGCCACCATTGGCCACCTGCGACGCCTTTTTGACAGTCCTGCCACTTTCACAGCCGCCGTTGTCAACACATCGAGTGTTCACACGAAAGGTGCACTGCCGTACTTGGATGGTGTTGTAGTTCCGTCACAGGCGCACAAGACTGCGCTTCAACGTGGAGCGTCGGGTTTTAACGTGTCGAGTATCGTTGTTCACCACGATTGGTCTGAGGATACAAACTCGTTGCTGGAGTCCCTGCTGTCCTTTCCACGTCGCTTGCGTGTTCCAAAGCCGCTTTCCACCCTGCGAGCGAGTCTCGCCACTGTTTCGCGACCAGAAGCTGGCGTGGTGGACATGTTAGAATACGTGCAAAGTGACCTGTACAAGCAGTAGATTTTGACAACGCGTCCCCGAACCGAACAAATAACAAACACAACCACGTGGTGCGCAATCCAGGTCATCCAGCCCCATGCACACCAGCTTGAAACCCCTGCCCGCAGAGCGTGCACAAGAGCTCCCCAACAACACACCAACAAAAACGTTTCGCTTTCTACGTGGTACTATTCCCAATGAACAACATGTCCACACCATCGCCTTGAAGAGTCCATCGCCCAACTGAAGCAGCACGAACCGGCGTGCCGTGTCTAGTGGTGCCACGCCCTCTTTTGGTGCCGCTGGTGCCGCTGGTGCCGCTGGTGCCGCGCTCAGCCACCGCTCGAAACGGTTCCCTGCCTGCTGCCCCCAATATCCGAGCACCAGTCGCGGGTCGATGCGGCCTCTGTCTTCGCACAGGATCAACACCGCTTGTGGAGGCGGTGGACTGGGGTGGCAGAGGGTCGTGTGCCAGAGCCGTGGCCGGCGTTGAGACTGCCACACCTGCGGCGGGACCGCGGCTATCTTTCAAGGGCAGCACCGCGAACAAGGCAACGCCTGTGGTGTTTTGCGCCGTATCATGCGACCCGGTAAGAGTTATGGCAGTAGCCGTCGGGCCGGAAGGCTCTGGGGGATTGGTTCGACTGGCAATGGCACTCAACAGCACCTGGCGCATGCGTTGAAAGGTGGAGCCCGTTGCCACCTCGTCAACATTGAGTTCGTCACGGTGTGGGCGCACCGTGCTGTCGAGAGGCACCGTTGGAGGCTCCAGTGCTGTCCGTGCGACGTCAGGACCATCTTGGTTCTCACGCTGCTGTCCGGAGGCAGCACAGTCCGCCAGAGACATGCGCGCGGCAGGGCGCTGGGCGTGCACGAAGTTGCCGTCCATGTCGCGGTGGCGGATGCGCTGAGCAACGGATGCCGCGCCCGGCGTGTCGGCGTCGGCGGCCGCCAGTTGCGCGGCCATGTCGGCGAGAATCGTGGGTGCGGACTTCTTGAATGCCCTGGTAAACCGACTGGATGGGGACGGTTTCGCTTGCTGCATTTGAGGAGGCACGTTGAACACCGGTGTGCGGTGCGCCACTGTGTGCCGCCTGGCCCCTGTTCGCAGCGGCTGGGGGCTGCTGATCCCCGGAAGTCGTATCAAGCCGTCCGTGAGGACGCTCCGTGTGGTGGTGGTGCCTGCTTGGATCCGCGCTGTGCGACCCGTCAGCATTCTTGACACCGCCCCACGTGAACCACTTGACACCCGTGAGTGCCGTCCGGGCTTGTCACCGTCGTCGTGGCCGCGAGGCACTGCACCACCCGAACCGCTAGGGAGGGTGCCTGCGCCATCCGGGTGACGCGCTGACCAGAACGAGCGAGCGGCAGACGCACCACCTTCGAGCACGGGAGTGGGTGTGCGAGCGGCGCCCGCGGCTGGAGAACCGATGGAAGAGGGCGTTGCTGTTGGGGCAGCTGCAACAATGGCAAGTGCAGACACGGCGGCACCACGCGCCGCATCGTAGCGCTCCTTGGAGGCACTCACAGAAGAGGAACGCGCGGCACGTGGACCTGCATGCCTGGGTGACCGTGGCACTTCACGTTTCCTTTGCGTGTGGGAGGAGGCTTGCGCCGACTGGAAGCCGTCTGTCCGGCTGGCGTGGCTCAGGGTGGTCGTCTGGCCGGTGAGACAGCTGCGGCGAGGGCGCGGAGAGGGAGAGCCCGCAGCAGTTCCCACCCGCAAGGTTTTCACGGCTGGAACCGCCACCAGCGCCGGGTTCGTTGGCACGATGGTGTGGGTTGACCCTGGGGGCGACTGCAACGCCTCCCGGTAACGGAGCAGGCGCGGGGATGTGTGACGGACCGTACGCCGGCGAGGCGTGGACCTGTCAGGGGGTACCGCTTGCGAGGGTGGGCACTTCGGACCGGCCCTACGAGTGTGCTCGTTGGGTGGTGCGTGCGTGGCTGCTGGCGGCTGTGCTGCCACGCCCTGCTTTGCTGTGGACAGAGCCGAAACCGAACCTGCTGCCATGGTTTGGGCGTGGCCGGTTTGAGCACGCGCACTTCTACGTGCGCGTGTCGATGTTGGTGGCTGCCGGGGGTCGGACCATGATGCGTTGCTCAGCGACGATGCGGCCAGCGACCGGTGCCACACCACATCGGAATCACCGACTTCCATCGGTGCCACTGGCACCACAGAGGTGGAACGCGGTGCACGCTCCCCCAACAAAGGATCACCAGCGGACTCACAGGTTACCGGCGGGGTTGTTTCTGGGATTCTATCGCTTGTGGATCGCTTCCGATGCCACTCCCTGCCATGGGCGTGGCCCATGTGGTGTCGAAGGGTGTATCGAGGGGGCGCAGTAGGTGGGCGTGAGGGGGTCAAGGTGGGGTGGTCCACCGTGGACGACTGGTCGGACGCGGGCACCGACGCGGTGCCCGCAACCGTGGTGAGTGATTCAGTGAACCCTACGGAGCACGACCGCGCGGGGTTCTCGGAGGGGCTTTGTGGAAGCACGCTGGGTCGGGGAGCAGCAACAGGCTTTGCACAGACAGCACCAGCTGCCGCACCGGCTTGGGCAACCGGATCCGCGCCTTTCTGCCCAGCCGCGGTCACGCCATGCGGTGTGCCGTCGTGGGCGTTGGTGGCAGACGCGTTGCTCGTGGACGTCAGGGTGGTGGGCATCGACGCACGGCGCTTGCGATGCTTGCTCCTTTTGCGGCGTGCGCGAAAGGCACGGCTGCGACGTCGTCGCACCCGACTGCTGCGCTGTGATCGACTCCCATGTGCAAATGGGGCCATGGAAGTGAAGGAGTGTGCTGCAACCCACTGAGAGGCAGGCGGGAAGGGGTTTTCAGACCGACGTCGAGTGTCCTCGTCATCATCACCCAACCCTGCCCAGCTCGATATGTCGTCGCGCCCCACAGGTGGAACTGCGGTGGTCGCACGCTGCACCGGTTGATTGCGATGGGCGTCGCGGTTGCCGGGCGGAGTGTCGCCTGTGTGACGAAGGGGAGTGGCCCGTTGTCGGCGGTGTCGCCAGTTCCCTGTCCGTGACACAGCGGTGGAGGTCATGGCCCGGCGTGGCAACATTGATGCACGAAGCGGTGCACCCTCATCGACCATCTCCACGGTGACACGGCTCTGAAGTCGTGTGTCGCCGCGCGGCGCAGCTGTGGACGGAGGGCGCAGGAAGCTGCCCGCAGTGGCACCTCGAGATGGGGGCGCCTCAGGTGTGAGAGGTTTGCCAGCACGGGAGGTTTGGCGTCGGCGCGAAGACGTCACCGTGAACTCTGAGGTGGTGGACAGCACGGAGACCGCTCCGTCCTTGCCTTTACGTGGTGTAGTTCCAGTTCCGCGAGCGGCGGGTGCGTTCCCTTTCGTCACAGCTACAACCGGTTGTCCTGCCACGACAATGGGCCGGGCTTGGCTGTGCTGGTGGCGATCAACGGGGCTCATGTGGCTACCCCGAATTCCGCCGAGACCCACCGCCACGTTTTCGCGTCGACCACCGCCGTCTGATTCGAGAGTGGATGTTGCAATCTTCGATGTGCGGGCGGCTCCATGCCCGTGCTTCGACGCACGCACAACGGCGCCGCCATCGTCGGAGTCTGAACTGAGCTCCAGCGGTGTGGATGACGAAGTGGATGACGACAGCGAAGAGGCAGAGCTACAGCGTGGCGTTGCAGACCGTTCCAATTCCGTGCCCAGAGACTGTCGAGGTGAACGACTTGCGTCTTTGCGCCGGGGTTGCCTTTCGTGTCGTGGACTTGTCTGAGATGACTGTGCTCCGCTGTCACTACCTTCCGAGTGCTGGCTGAACTCTACCTCGTACAGCGCAGGATACCGTGCATTCTGCCGCGCTGCGGCTGCGGATGGTGCTGTTGATGTGCCGGGTCGCCACCAGGATCGCTGCCAACGCTGGGACGTGGCGGCTGCAGAGTGTGGACGTTGGTGACCCGCCATGTGATGAGATGCCGAATGCCGCCGTGCCCCTCGTCGGTCGCTGCCCGATGTGTACTCGTGGAGCCAAGCGCTGCGCTGGTGGCTTGGTGGCGTGAATGTCCCCGGATGTTGGCTCTGCGTACCCAGCGCACTGTGTCGATGCCGACTGGTGCTGCGTCTGCTGCCGCTCTTCCCCGCCGCCATGCCCGATGCTGACTCCGCACCGCGCGGAGGGAGGGGCGTGGGATGTGGTGACAGGCGCATGAACCTCGGCGACGGTTGTCGGGCTGCCAGCGGCAGCGAGCCTGTGGGCGACATGGAGGGGCTTCGAACAGAAGCCACACTGGCGACTGCAAGCGCGGAGCTTGCGCGGCGCTCCTGGGAAACGGACGAGTGGGGCCGGGGAATGACGCCCAACTGGCTGAACAAGTCCGATGTGGCATGGAGTGGCGTTGTCAACGCCGGCGTCGCCGAGGGCGATTGAGGAGGAGGTGGGCTGGGGCCGGGGTGTGGGCGTTGTGACGTGGACAGTGAAGATGATGAGCGCGGCGGTCGCGTGGCTGACATTGGTCGGCCGATTGCCACAAGGTCTTCGTCTGTTTCGTGTGCTGGGTCTCCGCGTGTTCCCCCGACCTCGTCCGACGTCGCGAGCCCATCCGTCGCTGTTCGTTCGTCACGCTGCGCTGTCGCACCCAGCGAAACGCGACGAGCGCGGGCGGACACAACGTGTCGAACCGGGGTGGTGGCGGGAACGACTGGCTGGCGCCAAGGTGCTGGTGTGTCCCGGACGCCCGACGTACGATTCTGACCGCCGTCAACTCCGTTGCCGCGACCAAGTGTGACCGCTGCGCCACGGGTTTTGGGGTCCGCAGCGCCAGCTTGTTGGGAGGGTTTGCTGCCCGCCGCACTCAAGGAACTGTGCCCACCTCGACGTGCCCCCCTGAGCCCCTTCGAGAGTGGGTGGTAGCCGGCCACAGGAGCGTTCGGCAACATCCCCGGCACATCCCGTAGCAGTGAGTCCAAGGTGGCTCCCGGGTCGCCACCGTCAGTCGTGGTCACGGCGCGACGAGCCCGACTCAGTCGGTGCGAAGTGGGGCGATATATGGGTTGCTCAGGCGGGGGCCCACCAAACACCGGGTCGAAGCTTGTGGCTGTCACGGCTCTCATTCCACGCCAGGGCAGTCCATAGGGGAGGTCCACAGGCAGGTCGGGCGTGTCGCCCCACAGGCTTGGTTCACCCGAGCTTGTACTGGTGCCACTGAGGGTAGTGGAACCGCTGCGCCCGTCATCATCACTCACTTCACCCATCGAGGCCACTGGACTTCCCTCAGGCGAATGGCGGGGGGAGGAGGTGGTGGACGACGCTGCGATGCCATCTTCAGCGGAGGAGTGGAGGGGAGTGTGAGAGGTTGGAGCAACCTCTCTTCCAGGAACGCCGGCCTGTGGACCTTGACTCACGGTTGACTGCCCAGCTTGCGGTACCGCCACCTGGCCCGTCCACGCCAACCATGCGTCCGCCACTCCGTCTCGTTGGGGCACGTACTCATGTTTGACGGGGTCAGACATGCTCAAGAGCGGCGGACCCCACGTAGACAGACCGTGCCGCACCACATTGCTCTGGTAGCCCACATCTTCCACCCCGAATTTGTGAGCGTAAACTTGAAGTGCATCAGGGCGAGTGGGTCGCATGTCACCTTGAAGATGACCTGGGACGAGGTTCAGAAAGCTTGGACGGGGTGAAACGGACGCCGGGTCTTGAGCCCCAGTCGCAGCTCCTGCCACATTGGACGGTGACGCATTGGTGTCTCCAGCCTGGCCCTGTGCTGTGCTCGACTTGGTGGCAAGAATGCACTGCACCAAAGAAAGGGCAGCTGGGTCGCTTGGCACGAGTTCCACGGTACGATCGTCTCGGAGGGTTGACTCATCGTGGATTGACAAGTCGGATAACGAAGAGGCAGGGCTGAGGTTCTCAAGTGCGTTCGCTACAGCCAGACATCGCTGCGACGCCTCTGCTTGCTCTTCCGCCTCCATCTGGCGCTTCTTCCTTGCACGTCGCTCAACCAGGGTCTCAAGTTTAGGAGATTGAAATCTGGAAAGCTCGTGCGCAAACAGCGCGGAGAGTGTGTGAGCAGTGAGCCAACAGTGGTCAAGTTTGAATGCGGGGCAGACCGCCAAGCTTGCACCTGCTTATTTGCAGCGCAACACCACGTGACGTACCCCAATTCTTCAAACAACTGCTTGTACGTATGGTACCCGGCACCACCCACAAGTGGCGCCCCATTCTCGTCCAGCCCCTGCCTGTGGTGCCGCACCTTGCGCATCACACGACGTGCTCGACGTCGCCGACGTCTCTCGGCCCGTCGCTGCGCGCGCCTTCGCACATCCATCAACGGGTACGCCCGCTGTTGGATCTGCAGGGCTCGGCGGGCTGCCGCTTTCGCTTCGAGGACGGCCCTCGCGTGTGCCTGTTCGTGAGATGTGTCAACGTCTTGCGAGTACCACACTTGCGGAAGCCTGGCTTCGCCGATGGGGCGACCCTGGATCTTTCCAGGTCCCTTCTTGGCCGTGTTCGACGGGTTCGCCGCTTCGATGGCACCTGAAACCTTGGTGCCGTGCTTGTCATCAAGAGATTGCGCGGCGTTGCACTCAGGAAGTGCCTTAAGGGACACGACGGGGTCTCTCTTGTGCGAGCCCGCTCTCGCATCTCGTTGGCCACCGAGTGTTCCACTGGATGGACTCGCCTGTGCAGAGGTTGGCTCCACCTCCTCTTCAACCGTGTTCCACGTTGCATCGCTGTGTTGTGCTGTGCTTGTCGAAGGCCGGTGGGCTGGCACTGCTGCCGGCATCGAGGTCGTGGCAATTGAGGGCTGTTCGAACTGTGCACGGAATCTGGCGGCTCGGTCCTCAGTTTGGCTGGCGGATTGGCAAGCTGCGGCGAGGCGGAGAAACACGTTGAGCGGCTGGCGCAAAGGCACGAAAAATGGAGACACAAAAGCGACAGGGTGGTTAGACCGCGATAAAGACACGAGGTCGAGTCCAACTTCACTGGGCAGAGCGAGGGTTCACGCACCTGCCGAATGTACAGTACGTGCGTGTGTTTCACCGCAACAAGGACGTAGGACTGTAGGATGTCGCCCATTCGCGAGCATGGTCCAAACGTTGCATCCGCTGCTATGGTGATGGAATCAGGCTTCGTTCCGTCGTTGGGAGTTGGTGAACGCGCGTGCAGGCCGTGTTGGCGCTTGCGAATGCCGTCCATCAGGCCTCGGATGACGATGCTGTTGTCACCGCACGTGAGTCTCATCTCGCCACCGGCGACATCTAGGCTCAACGTCGTCAAGACAGTTTGCGTGTGTCACGTACACAAATGGGCTATGGATAAGAAACGGGCTGTCCTGAGCAAGCGCGTGTCCTGCGAGCACATGGGCGCGGCCAAACACTTGAAATAGAACCTCCGTTGGCAACAGAGACACATCGATCGGCAGTTGGTATCGCCTCAGGACGAGTCGCAAAGCGTGCCCGTCTCTGAAATCACAATCAAGACCATACACCCACCGAAGATGCGGGAACAAACACAACACAGTGAGCCTAACGGTGGATTGGAAACAACAACGCGCACGAGTACACCGGTGTCACAACCTCCGGTTGCTTCGTGGAGCCGGGTCTGGAGATCGGTTTCTCGTCACGCTCTGGGAGCGCCTGCCTCTCCTCGGCACCTCCATACTATATCCACTTTTGAAGGGCTACATATCTGGCCTGCTGTGTGGCACACCACAAACCCATGCGCTGTAATGTGGCTGGCGAAGTCGAAACGGGCGCTGCGGCCGCAGAGTCTGCAATGTGCCATCTTACAACAAAGTTCGTTTGTCGGATCATGCCGGTCGGTGGTCGAGATCGTGGGCGGTTACAGCACCTCTGTACCACGCTCAGCGCCAATGCCCTCTGGTTGTGTGTCCGTTATGTCCAAGGATCGGAAGGAGGGAATGAGTCACGCCACACAGGGCGCGACGGCGCTGACACGGGCCATGTGTGCCGCGTCCGGCAACCCAACAGAGTCGGCTGCCCTGACGGCCATCAACGCCAGCCTGTCGAACTCCTCGGTGCTCCGTGCCGTGGCCGCAGCGCGCCGAGATGCGTTGAGTGACGCACGAAGCCTGACAAGTGAAGAAGCTGCTGCCCTGGTGGAGAACGGAAACACAGGTGAGCGTGTGCCGTGCCGTAGCGGTGATCGTTCGGCGGCAAAACTCAGGTGGTGTGTGGTGTGTGACACCAGCTGCCGACGCTTCTTTCTCCAACGTCCGTGTGCGAGGGGCTTCACTGGACACCGCTTGTATCCGTGGCTGCATGTTTTATGGCAAGGTTGTGATTGGTGCGTCACTGTGCGGACTTTGTTGTTGCTGGAGAGGTTGGGTGGGAGCGTCATGTGTCACCTGGCCCGCGACCATGCAGGCGCGTCCTACACGCGGTTCATCGAGATGGAGTCAGGAGTTGTCGCCAAGGCTGGCTTGTACCAGTCCACCTTTTCTGATTGCCACATCGATGACAACGTCCTCATCATGGTTCGTTGCCTGTTTACGCCGCCATCCGTTGTCTGGTCTGACCGACCTTTTGCTCAATGACTGACACTGATAATCCATATGGTTGCCTTCAGCGTTGCACCATGGTGTCCCGCTCTTTCATCAGAGCTGGGGCCTTGTTGATCGGCTGTGGTATCATTACGTGTGAGGGCGCCACAACGTCCTTTGGCAACGGGGTCCAGGTGCCGCTTGGCCTGGATGGTGACGGTCGGAACACCGGGTGCTACGCGGAAATCACGGTGGCCGCGGCTGCCGACATTGCTTGCAACCGCAGTGAGCATGACGCACCCACTCAGGCCGAGTATGCAAAACAGTTGACGAGGTACGCTGCAGCAGCTTCCTCACCCTTCAATGTCATCCAAGCTGCCCGCGTCTCTGCCTGCCCTCGCCTTTGCAACGTTTTCCTCGGTGCCGGAGCCCAAGTGACCAGCTCCATCGTGGAAAACTCTACAATTCTGTCCTCCACCGAGGTTTGTTTTGCATTCATTTTTTCCCCCCTTTCTGTCCTGTGAAGCGTTGCCATTCGCCGACCGTGTGCACTCTTGATTGTCTCGGTGAGGCAGGAATCGACTGTCGTGGAAGGCGGCTCGCATGTGCGGAATTCTCTCTTGCAATGGTCTGTGCACGTGGACCAAATGGCAATTGTCGACGGAAGTGTGATGTGCGAACACAGGTAGGCGCCGGGTTTGTTGCTGGGGTGCCACGATCATGACAGCTGTCTCCAGCCGTGAGTCGAACGCTTGACGCGACGTGCGCCGGTGTGTCCCTCAACAGTCATGCCGACAAGCATGGCAAGCTCCTCGGGGCACTGCTTGGCCCTAACTCGGGCGTGTCGGAGGGCGAGATATCTGCCAGTCTCGTTGGGCCCTTCGTGGGATTCCACCACCAGGCCTTGCTCATCGCCGCCATGTGGCCTGCCGGCAAAGGAAACGTCGGGTACGGCGCCAACGTCGGCAGCAACCACACCGGCAAGGCGCCCGACCAAGAGCTTCGTCCAGGAGAGGGGTACGCACCTCGCGTGTATGACCTCACGCGCGTCTTCTTCATATGAATCGTTTTGCCGGCGTGTACCAACCATGTGCGCTTGTGCGGTTTCAGTGTGTTCTTTGGGCTTGGAACCTGCATCAAGTTCCCATCCAACTTTGAAGAGTCCCCGTACTCCATCATTGCCACAGGAAGCACCACCCTGCCACAGCGATTGCGCTTTCCGTTTTCGCTGGTGAACCTGCCCGGTGAAACCATTGATGGCATCTCCCCGGCGTTCAACGAAATCTTCACCGGGTGGGTGCTGTCGGACAGCGTGTTCACTGTCTGGCGGAACCAACTCAAGTTCGCGAAACGTGACAAGGCGCGGCGTCAACGGTGGGTGGAACACAGGCCGCCCCAGCTGCTGGGACTGTTGGCTGCGACGCTTCACGCTTTGTTGTAGTTGTTGTGTTTTGATTTTCTGCTGTTGTGCTCACCGGTGGTGTCTTCTGTTTTTGTTTTGTGTTTTTGTTGTTGTTGTGTGGTATGTATTGTTTCTGTGGCTGCAGCACGCGTCCCGAAGTCTTCTGTGCTCACAACGTGGACCTGATGCTCGGTACGTGGCTGAAGAGGCAGAGTGGGCAAGCAGGTCGTGCCGCACTTTTGTACTCCTTTCCACAACAATGCACGTGGTCTTGACGTTTGTTGCGCCCTCCACAGATGCACGCCAGCGGTTGGTGGACGCCAAGCCTGCCACCCACCGTACCCCTTCTGGTGAAGACGTCTACACCTCGCGCGAGATCGTGGGTCTCGGCAAGAACTACCTGCGCGAAGCCAACCGCAAGAAAGGGATTCAAGCCTACACGTTCTACACGCGGCTGTACTTGCTCGAGGCGCTGTTTGATGCGCTGAAGGCGGGGTTGGAGCCCATGAACGCGGCATGCAGTGGCGCTGGCGGCGATGCGGGTGCTGGTGCCGGAGTGGGTTCTTCGACGCCGAGCGATGTGGAGGCGCGTTGGGCCCATGCCAAGCCGCTGCTTCGCAAGGAGTTTGGGAGCAAATCCACGGCGGAGTTGTTGAAAGAGTACGAAGCCATGATGGCGACGGCTGCGGCTGCGTGCGAGAAGTCGAAGGCCAAGGATGCTCGGCGAGGCGTGAAAATCATTCCCGGATACAACGATGTGCACGCTCAGGCTTCGTCCAATAGCGTCGTCAAGACAATGAAGGCACGTAGTGCGGCGGTCCAGGCTGGTGTCGGGCAACTTGTGTCTCGACTGTGAGCAATGTGCGCGTGTGAGCCACCTGGTGTGTAGTGGAGTGGAGCGCTCGTACACAACACTTGTGTTGAAACAAAACCCATATCCTTGCCGCAAGCAACGGCACCAGCCACAAACAGTAGGGACACAGCACGAGCATCGCAAAAACTAAATGTCCAAGTCATCGTCAAGACCGTCCTCAGAGCTGTCGGACTCGCTTTCATACTCTGGGTCCGTCGGTTCCAAAAAGATGAATCCTGGGCGCAACGCAGCAGGTTGTGGCCCTGCCACACCGGCACTCGCACCGGTGCCAACACTCGATCTTGCCCCCGCTCCTGCTCCGGCTCCAGCTCCTGCTCCCGCGCTGCCTGCAGAACCACCGCCAGCGACAACGGAGCTGTTGCCGCCAACCTGAATCGAAGCCAAGCCACCCTGAGAGAGGGAGGGAGAGAGTCGACGAGCAAACATGCAGAGAAACAGGGAGAGAGCGTCAACACAAAACGATAATCACGCCAACTCGAGCATTGTCTTTTTTTCGGGGGG
>Ga0213833_1002032_pt1 | contig 13640 bp, 17 predicted proteins | sample SWATP21_FD_160575 | JGI IMG/M metagenome (GOLD analysis project Ga0213833, IMG submission 160575) | Coastal seawater microbial communities from Marineland, Florida, United States - SWA TP2 #1 | ecosystem: Environmental > Aquatic > Marine > Coastal | place: USA: Florida | collected 2016-08-14
CACACACGAACTGAACGTCGCTGGCGGGGTCCTCTGAGATGTTGAAGTGGGCCAGTAGTCCTTTGTGGTGCTTGTTGGGCATCGCCTTGAGTAAGCAGCTCTCCCTCTGAAGACTGTCATGCTCGCATCCACATGCAACGAACTGGTTAGTTCAGCCATACAACACACCCACGTCCATCACACACGCTTACGGATGGTCCGGAACATTTTCCACTTCCACAAAAACGGAGGTTGCGTCAGGGAGAAACGCGGTGCGTTGCGTCTTGCAATCATACAATCGTCCAATCAAGAGCATTTCAAACAGAATTGCATCCACATGCTCATCTGATGTGGCATGGAGATCCAGGTGCACAGCACAGGTTCGGGGATCATCGAGGGATTGGAGGCGCCTCACCACGTCTTGACGGTCAAATGGTCCACCGATGAGCACCCTCGTGCACGTCTTCCCGGCTTCGGTGCATGCCATCGCGATTGCAGCACTTTTACCCTGGCCTGAACTCTCGGATGTGTGGGTTGTAGCGTTGTGACGGTGTTCACAAAGCAATCTCTGACCACAACAGATGCAAGTTACGTGTGAAACGCCATCAGGAGTTCCCAAATGAAGCAAGCTCACCTTCAGTGCCGCACACGTCAAATGTAGCCGAGTTCGTGGACATCCCAAAGCGTCAAGCGTGCTAGTTGTCAGTGCAGGGGCCACCGTTATCACCAACTTGTGAGGTGCGTCGGGAAACTCGCGTTGATATGATGCGAGATGATGTTGCAGGGTGTCCTGGACAGTTGTGGATAGCTTGTGGGCGTTGATGATGGCAAAGAATTCGGAAAGGTGCTGTGTCTTGGGCACCAGTCTTGGGTGGAAGCACCTGGCAAGAAGTTGGAGGACATCGTCTTCGCTGGTCTCATCATGGCAAAACAGAATTTGCCATGGCTGTGGCAAGTGACCAGACTTTGCATAAATGCCCAGGAGCGACGGCACCACGTCCTGAAAGTCACACGGCCCAGGCAACAGGCATTAGTTCAAAAGGTGCACCCTGCAGATACATGCATCCTACAGCTTCGCAGCACCTTTGGGGAATGAGTTGCCACGACAGTGACTTGCTCCGTGATCCCCAGGGCGAATTCAATATGCTCATCGCTGGTCGCCCAGTTGTTCTTTCGTTCCTCCTCGCCACCTTCACCTTGTCCGTGTTTCCGCTCTTCCTCACCCGCGGCTAGAGTTGCAGGTACAGTGGACGGTACACTCTGCGAGGGATCTTGGAAGCATGTCTCGTCGAAGCCAGCCAACTTGCGTGGCGTGTACGCGAGTCCACCGACGACTTCGTCCAGCCGACGACCAAGCGCCCTGAGAGTTGCTTCGTTGTCGCATTTTGCGTTGTGGCGATCGGCATCAGTGATCGCCAGGCCAGAGGTGATTTCCTTGGTAACTTTCACATCTGGGTGGATGGTGCTCAAGAGCTCCTGGAAGTGATCTTGGTCACAAGCCACGCCAGAGAAGCCATCCATCAACACAGGCAATTGTCTGGTTGGTGTGAAGCACAAGAAGGGATGAAGTCTGCGGGCAGCTTGTAAGGCGGACACCCAAGACCAGAGGTCCTCTTTCAATCTCGTGATTGTTTCATCGAGCAAGGGCATCACGTTGTCGAATCCACAAACGCCAGAGAATGCGGCAAGCTCAAGGTCTCTGGGAGAGAACAAACCCATGAACAAGACAGAGCACCGTGAGTAGTGCACAAGAAAAGACAAGTGGCTTGGCAGCATGACTTACCCCCGATAGAGAGTGTGACCATGCTCTTCGAGCTGTTGGAGAGTTTGGTGTACGTTTCGTGCCTTTGCCACCAGCGCAACGAATTTGTCAACCGTAGCACTGGTCAAGTGGACGCTAGTGCGCCCGTCAACTGCCACAGCTTCGCCAGCGCTGTTCTCGACACCACCGCCAGGCACGTGTTTGGCTCCAGCCCCAGCCCCTGCTCCTGCCCCTGCTCCTGCCCCTGCTCCTGCTCCAGCCACATTTGCAATCCCCACCTCTTGTGGTGCGTTGTGTGTTCGACTGGCATGTGTGCCAGCAAACAAAGCACGACCCTCAAGCTCCCACAGACTGTCATTGCAACGAGTTCGAACCTTGCCGTCCCCTTGGCGGCGATACTTCAGTCCTGTTTCAACCGTTCCGTGCTTCATTGTAAACCTCAGCTCTCCGCTCAATAGGGTGTTGTGCACGATGACTTTACACTGCTCAACTCGGTCCACCATGTTTTGGTAAGCATTTTCCAGTGCAAATCCATGCTCTGTGCAAAGCTTCAGATCACGCTCAAAGGTTGCAGGGAGTATGTGCCGGAACAGCTTCGCGCACTTCTCCAAGAAGCTTGAGGCATCGTCCGCACTCGCAGCTGCATCATCAAATAGCGGCTGTAGAGCGCGTTTCACTTGGATGGCAGCGTTCACAGCCGCCACAGGAATCTCAACTTCGCCATTCTCATTTTCTAGCCCGTCTGCGAGCTTGTCAATGTCCTCTTTCTTGTGTCGCCGCAGGAACGCCAGCAGGTCATGTGCTTGCTTGAGTTTGGAGCACGTCCTCACCCACCGATGGTCTCCAATGATACCACACCTTTGGCAAAGTGCCTTCACAGGCGTGTACAGGTCTTTGAGCTCCTTCAATGGAACATGTGACTTTGCGTCTTCGCCACCGAACTTGGTAGCGAATTCGCGGGTCGCCGTGAATGTTTCGCCCCCCTCGACTTGGAACACACCCGCAACGTCAACGAGTGACTGGGCATGATTAATGATGGCCTGGTATTCAGTGAGAATCGCAATGAGGGCAAAGGCGGGATGTCGCTCATCCACAGCGATGTCGGTCGCCTTCGACATGGCCTGAATTTCTTTCTTGTACGTCTGATTGTCATCACAGTTGCGGAACAAGCGGCAAGCACCATCTAGTTTGAACTCCCCAGGGTGTTCCAGGAAATGTCGCGCCTCTTGCTTGTATCGATCCATCACGTGACTCCTGAACACTGTTGCCACTTGCGCAACGGTCATGCCGCTGTCGTTTGGGAGGGCTGGCTCAGGGACACCGACGTCATCGTCACGCAAGGCAGCGGTCGCCGCGTCGCGAGCTTCTTGTATGCGTCGCTCCATCAGCTCGTCCACCATGTCTTCGAATACATTACGGACAGTGTGGCATCGGAACTCGTGTCCAGAAAACGCAGCTGCTCCTTCTTTGACTTCGTTGGGAACAGGGGCCCAGAAATCCTCGGAAGTTGCTGTGCTTGCAAGTAGATGCCCTGGTTGTGGAGCAAGACGTGTTAGCATTGCGCTCTGTGGGAGCACATACGATCGTTAGTTGCAAGGAACGCATACAAACGAAGCTCTCAGACGCCACACACCTGAGCGTCAACGTCTGATGCTTTGGCTCGAATGCACCAGTCAGCCAAAAAGGTGTGAAGCTGCGTCCAATTCTGCCACCATCGTGTTACGGGAGCCAAAACAGATATGTCCACCTCTCCGTGAATCGGTTTGCACAGGGTTTTCACTGCCAGCCATCGCTTCTTCAGCTCTGCGACGTCACGAAGTGTAACATTTAGTCCCTCCACGGCGGTAGCAAGATGCTTGGCCAGTTTAAACGCCGTCACCAAAGGCTTGCATTGCGACAACGATAAGTCGCCCACCGGCCCTTGATGAGTGCATGTCTTGAGGAACCGACTCCAGATCATGTAGTCAGTAAGTAACCGCACGACAGTGACCGTGCGGTCGGCATCTTCTCTTTGTACGCTTCCATTGGCAGGGGGCTCATTCATCTTGCGTTCTGCGGCACCACCACCGCGCTCAATCGTATCCAGATCGAGGGTCCACCCTGGGGCTTCAAACACCAATGCTGCAGTGTGGGAAATTGCAATGGAAAGTAATGCATTCTGGCGGTGTGGTCGTGCCGGATTTCCCTCCGCCAAGTAGTTGAATGCTGCCAAGCACTGCTTTGTAGTCGTGACGTGCTGTTCGAGGAAGAGTTGTAGAAACTTCTGGCACATTTCATGTGTGGCATCATGGAATTGGTCGCCAGTCTTGCTTGCAATGGCCAGTGATTGCAACGTTGGACCCACATCCCTGATTTCATCGCATGCATCAGTGGCAACTTCCGCACACACCCTGACAAGGCTGTTTAGGATCTTGTGCGCCGCACTCGCCATGGTCGGGTGCCACAATTTTCCGCTACGGAGACGCTTGCACTTGGGGTAAATGGCTTCTGCAAGGCTCTCGAACAATTTCACAAGTAGCGGGATGCAGTTGGGGCAATTCCGAACGGTTGCGATCTCAGCTCGAAGCCACTTTGCGCACAAGGTCCTCAGCTTCTGCACAGACACAGCGTTGTGAGCCTTCCGTGGTCTGCAACAACAACATACGCGTACTTTTTCAGTTGTCTTGGGATTCGGATTTTTCTGCATCAGCACTTCGCGCAGCTGGGGAAGGAAGAGTCCTCGCATGTCAGCCATTTTATGCGTTGCAAATTCTTCAAGCCAAGGAAGAGCTTCAAACAAGTCTGGAAGAGCCCCCTTCATGTCATGAATTGCAGTGCCAGGCGCCGGCCAGGAGTAAGCGCGCGAAGCTTTCTTCATCCACAACACCAACGGCTCGCCGATCTGATGCCTAGCGGGGTCAGGAATTGCTGCGATACATTTGAACCACGACTCGACCACGCTTCCCTTCGGAGGTTTGACAGGGTCTGGGTCTCGTTGCCTGTACTCCTTATTTTCGACGAACATCAAGGAGTGCAACGAGTGTGCAACGCGCCTGGGTGGACAAAGCTTGTCTGGACGTGACAAAGCCCCACCGGTTTGTGCGCCAAGGTACACGACCAAGACTTGGGAGGGGGTACACACACAGCCCTCCAACAGAAAGTTGAACAGAGACGTCACCGCTTCTTGAGAGCAACCACGGAATCCGCTGTTGAAAGAGCCGGGCCATGATTTCGCTTCTTCTTCAACTGTTCGTTGCTCTGCTTCTTCTTCAACTGTTCGTTGATCTGTGCAACCATGCCTGCCGGTGGCGTCACGTAGACCATCGATCCAGGTTTGGGCGACCGTGCTGCCACCTGCGCCGACACAAGTCATTCGAAAGACGGGAATCACCAACCATGTCCACAAGTGGTGGTCGACATGGGCTTGGGTTGCGGCACATATGAGCCACCGCAGACTGGTGGCTGCCAAGACATTCCCATGCTCTTGGACCGCAGTACAGAACGTGCGAAAATCGCTTCCCACCATGTCGAGTAAACTTTTCAATGCAAGCTGTAACTTCATGTGACTGCAATTGCCGTGCAAGGGGTCGCGCTTGAGAGCCGGAAGCGTCGTGGCATAGCGCCCGAGAAGGAAGATGAGCACACGAGCAACGTGCACGTGTTCAGTGTTCCCGTAGACAGACAAGAAGTGCTGCAGCGCCATCCCCCGGTCAGTGTTTGAAGCCTTTTGTTGCATCACTGCCCACACGTGCTCGCTGAATGTCGTTGCATTGGTTGCATTGGTTGCTGGGTCGGTACGCTTGTCCGTCGGCACACCATCAATGATCGCCTTCAAGAAAGCAGACCAGCCATGCTTGTCGCTGTTGCTCGATCGCTCCTCCATGTTGATACCACAGACATACACAGTTTCCACTCCTCCTTGACAAGACTGGTGCAAGTCAACAGTGCGGTTGTCTCCAGTTTCGAAAATCAGAGAATTCGTCACACGATGTTGTTGAACCACTTTGTATCTGCAGGGCATTGCGGAAAGGAGCATTAGTCCACGCGCAACGCACAACAACTCAGCATCAAGCGGTACCTCAAGACACAACGAGCTGGTAACCTGGCAACCCTGCTCCGGTATACTCCGGCTGCAATTTTTTTCAAAGCGGCTCCCGAGGTGACATCCCAACCCTTGGCATCAGGTGCACCCAACACATGGAGCTTGCACAACATCTTCAAGGCACCAGGATAGAAGACGACAAACTTGACTAAACTTCCACCCGCGTTAGGCGCATCATCATCGACCAGCGTCCAGCGGTACTGTTCGAGTTGGCTGTGCGAAGGCTGGCCTTGTCGCGAGGCATGCGAGTGCTTCCCGCTCTCGTTCGCACACTGGGGCTCAGAATGGTCCACTGGACTGATGGGCAGGTCAGTGGGAGAGGGCACGACGAAGGGAAGGCTTTGGTCTTTCGTTTTGCTTTCTCCTGGCCCAAACAAGGAGGACACCATGTGGTCCATATCATGTTCCGTAGTTGCTGTGGATGGTGTGCGAGAGCCGGCAGCATTAGCCAGAGTAGCCATTGCACGCAACAGTCCGAAATTCGCCTCAACTCCACTCTCCAAGCACCGTGGCACGTACTCCAACTTGACATCTCCAGACATAGGCGAGTTGCCCTGTTTTGTTGTGATCTCTTTTTCTCTTTCCTCGTCTTGCGTATCTTCTTGCGCTGTTGCTTTCCCGTTTTTCGCCGGCCCATTTCTGCGGGTTTGGCTCGGTCGTCACACCGTGCGGCTCTCACTCCCCTGGCTACAGGAATCGGTTGGCGTATCATCTCAACTGCACGTTTCGAATGGGATGCCACACAGCAACGTACCCCAATACCGCAGTTATCAACAGGATAGCGTTGACTTTCTCGCTGTTTCGATGCGCCTGTGCCAACGTCTTCGAAGGAAGTCAGACTTCCATGGACGCCAATAGTTCCATCCACCACAAGCGCACAGGCTGCCTGTTGGCGTGCCTCCCCAACACCAACTTGTTCCACCTGTCCGTAAGTCGTTGGTGTGAACAAGCTTTGTGGGTAGGGGAAAGCTGTCAACAAAGGGTGTGGCGAAATTGCTTTCGATGCCAAGCTGACGTGTCAAGACGATGAGACGAGCAAAAATGAGACGAGAGTGCATCAAATAGTGTGACGTTTGGCGTCCCACACATCCATCTCTGATCTCTGGGCTACAACACACAAGATGTATCACTGCTAGCGGCAAGGTGGGCAACATGTTCGACAGATCCGCCGCTGCAACAGCACGTGGCGTGCTCGTGACGGGTAGCGTGCTTGGTTGCCTCACTTGTGGTGTGGCGCTTCACCAAGCTCCACGAGAGCGCAGGTACCGTCAGCGATAACACTCATCCCAAGCTCTGCTGCAGCCTTGACAGCACTTTCACTGGAGGCGCCGGGCTGGAACCAGACATGCTGAACACCCACAGCTTGTGCAGCCTCCACAACAGCATCCGCAAACTTCGGCGGGGTGATGACGGACAGGCAAGCAACTCCCTTGGGAAGGGATCGAACATCCTCCAGAGCTGTTACTCCCTCGATTTCGCCTCCTCTGGGGTTAATTGGGTGTGCTGCATAATCGTGCTGCGGATACAAAGCACAGATCAGCATGAGCGGTAGGTGGCAAGCACAACATGCTGCGTACGCACCTTGAGGTAAGCACGGAGAACCTGACACAGCGAGACAACAGAAACACACGCGACCAAAGTCAGTATGGGTAATCCCAAGTGGAAGCATGTGCAGGTGATGGACTCAGCAACGCCACCCCCAACGAAAATACGCACCTTGTTGCCAAACTTGTCTCGGTTTGACGAAGCACCCACAATACCGACACCGCCTTTCTTCGCGGCCTGGAAAAACGACCGTACTGCAGCCTTGACACCTTCAGCAGCCATGTTGATAACGTGTGAATTTGGTGCTGTCGGGTGTTGTTGAGGACGTGCACGACCGTATGGATACCGAAGTCCTGATTTGGTGTGTCACGTTGCGCGTGCTTGTCAGCTGACACGAACATCACGAAAAATACCAATTACACAGTACAGTTTTCGGTAAGTCACTCGGGATGCAGTGTCACACATCATTCGCAAGCTGTGCAAGTCGAGCATGCAGCGGGTTGGCGTCCGGTGTCTGTGGCGTTCTGTCACCAAGTCACCACGTACAACAAGTAGATGTCTGCAACGCCGCGTTAGTAGTACCTTCTGCACAAAGGCGCAGCCAAATAAGTGGTTGTCGCAGTCGCCGGGTGCCACCATCCGAGTTGGCGCCCTGCTGGTCCAGTCAGCTCGCAGCGGAGATGCTGTGTGCTTCCATGGGTATGTGCGGCGGCGCTGCCCCGCCACGTATGCGTTATGTTGTTGCTTCCTCTGTCGTTGTTGCTGTTGTGGCACATGGTATGTCGGCCAGTGACGTGTGTCTGTGTCGGGCTTGTGGCGCCACTGGCGTGTGTGCAGCGACCTCGGGAGTGGTAAGTCCGTCCTTGCCCGTGGCATGATACGGGCCTTGGTGGGGGATCCCAAGCTCGGCGTTGCGTCTCCCACTTTCCTGCTGGATATCACGTACCCCACAGAAACTGCAACGTACGTGGTCGCGCGTCATGTGTTTGTGCTGTTGTGCTGGATCAGGTGCGCGCGCTCACCCCCTCCTCTCTCTATCACACCGCTCGTGTTTTGGTTTTGTTGTCTAACCAGGGTGCACCACTTTGATTTGTATCGCCTGTCTGGTCCTGACGACTTTGATGGTCTGGGCATCGAGGATGCTCTGAAGGATGGTGTGTTGTGTGCTGTGGTCATCACGTTGCGCATGCACCCTTAATCGTGGCTGTTTTGGCCGCTGGGGTGTCTTGGCTATGCGTAGACATATGTTTGTTTGAGTGGCCGGACAGACTTGCTGAAATGATGCCTGCTGAGCGCCTCGATGTATTCATGGAGCACGGCGAGTTGAACGAGGACGGCGAAGACTCAGGCGAGCGATTGATGACGTTGTTGCCACACGGGCGTGACTGGGAAAGGCGCGTAGCAGGAGCGCTTGAGCGCTGCATTCAGCAAGACTTGCTGGTGAGCGTTGAAGATAACACAGGGTAGGTGCTCGGCACAGCGAGACTGTTGCGTGCAACCGAAAAGTTGCGTCGAAAAGGCTGGGCATCGTTCATTTGTGCACCACATGCGATGCAACAATGACACACAATGGTAATCAGGGACACGAATGGGACGGGTGGTCACTAGAGGCGGGGTCTAATCACGTATTGGACTTGGTGGCACGACGCCATGGGAAGATGAACCAACAGAAAACAGGTTTCTTCCACTCAACACGCACGCTCACAGCAACGAAAACAGCAGCCAACGCAATGTTAGTCCTACTTCTTCTTGCCAACCCTGTGCAACTTGAAGCCACGTCGCTTTGACCGGCGCTTACGACGGGCCTGGCGTTGCTCCTTGTCCGTCTTGCCCTTGGAGTCGACCTCCATGTCCACCTCCTCGTTCACCGTCGCCGCAGCGGCCTGGGCGGCTGCCACCACCGCACCAGCACCAACCTCAACATCATCATCCACGCTGACCGAGTGCTTGGGTGCCGCGGCAGCAAGAGCGCTCCTGAGCCCAAGCAGAGAACGCGACGGCTCCGGCTGCTTGTGGAGACTGGCCTTGAGGTTCGCCAGTGACGTCTTCAGGTGCGCATCGTTGGCCTCCTTCACCCAAGTTTTTCGCTTCTGGGTACGCAAACGCTTCATGCGCTTGGAGCGAATTGACTTGGCCATGCTGGTGGTTCGGAATGGGTTGTGGCTCACTGCGAAAGGAAGGAGAGTGGAACGGCGCGCCGAGTGGCACAACGTGAAGCAAGGCGGTTACGAAATGCAGAACGGACATAACAATTGGACATAACCGATGAGACAAGCTCACTTCCTGTCAACATGAACCTGCTGTCACTTTGTTTGCTCGAGTGACAGTTGTCATGGGATTACTCCCTGCATTTGCCTTGGGGCAGATCGCCACCTATGCTCTTGTTGTTCACTGGATATCCTTTGTGTGCGTAGTGGGACAGGCGAAGCGTTGGTGCACCGTTGCGGTGAGCGTCTGTGTGTGTTGTTTCGTGCAGGCTTGCAACCAAGCTCAAGTCGGAGCGGTACTTTGATGCCACCGGGGTTGGCTGCATGGCAGCACTTGCTGTTGTGACGGCTTTCAAGAGTGGCACGTTTTACCAACGCCAGGTACAACAGGTTGACGTTTCCGCGACACGCCTGTTCGCCGCTTGACTTGTGTTGCGCGCAGGCTCTTGTGACCGGCCTGGTGTTGTTGTGGGCGGCTCGGCTCGGACCCTTCTTGTTTCGGCGCGTGCATTCTGTGGGAAAGGACAGCCGATTTGATACCATTCGAGACGACCTTGTGCAGATGTTTTTGGTGCACACCCTCTCTGTTAGTGCCCCCGTCCCGTGGCTGTGCGCGGCATCCGTGTCGCATCTCACTCGCGTGAACCGGGTCTGCCCTGGTGTAGGCCGTCTGGGTGTTCTTGTGCCTCATTCCTGTGTTCGTGGTGAATGGAAAAAGGTGCGCCCGTGCGTCCGGCAGCAGCGTTGGGTTTGCATGCAGCGTGTAACGCTTGGCCACAGGTCCTCGCCTCCTCTCACCGAAACCGACATCGTTGGTACGCTCCCGCACGCACTTCACGTTTGCTGTTTGCTTGGGTCAGCACCGAACTCAACGACCCACGTGTGTCTTGCCACACCAGGTGTTGCGCTGTTTGCGATGGGGTTCCTGCTCGAGTGGGTTGCTGATGCCCAAAAGCGGTCCTTCAACTCTGGTGGCGCCGCGAAGAACAAGTGGATCCAGCACGGCCTGTGGAGGTGCGCAATTCCCACGATTTCTTGAGGCGTTGTTTCAATACCACACAACCGACCGCGCCATTGCCTCCCATGCTGGTGTGGCTGGTTTGTTCTTTGTGTGTGCCTGTGTGTGCTTGTGTTTGCATGTGTGCGCACGAGTCGCAGCTGGAGCCGCCACCCGAACTACTTTGGGGAGATGGTGCTGTGGTTCGGAGTGTACTTGCTGGCAGTGCCAGTCGTGTCAGGGTTGGGACACTTGAGTGCGTCCTACTCTGTGGTCGCTTGTGGGCATGTGCGGTTCCCGGCCTTGACAGTTGTGGCGGTGCCTTCTCTTTCGCAGTCATTGTGGGGCCGTTGTCTGTGTTCGGATTTCTGTACTTCCTGTCGGGGGTACGTGGCACTAGCACTCGCGTTGTTCCAGTGGTCATGGTCGTGATGGAATGGACCATGTGGCCACAGATTCCGATTCTCGAGCGAAAGGCTGACGAACGGTGGGGAGATGTGGTGGCGTATCGCCACTACAAAGCAAGAACGAGTTTGCTCGTTCCTTTGCCGCCGGGGCTGTTTGGGCGGAAGGTGGCGTCGAAGTAGTGTCTGCTGTGGTGTATGGTGTGTGTATGCTGTGCGTCACAGGTCCGGATACTTTGAGTTGTGTTCTTTGGTTGCCATAATCAACTGTATACGGCGTTGCATACTTCATCCATCAAACACCGTGGACTCCACATCCAGGCGTGAGAGCGCCTCGCGAACACTCCAGACGCCCTCTGTACACACACAACGAGGGAAGGGTCGGTCACAGACGCTCACTTTTCGTCAGTGCTGTGCACGAGGACTCGGTCGTGGTCGCTTCGCAGACGACACCCGGTCGTGTTCACGGCGAGCATGTTATTGTCCATGGCCAGGTGCACCGCCATGTGAAGGTGGTGCGCCCAGCAACGAGGCATGTGGCCGCACGCCAGCACCTCTGCCGCCGGTGGGAGGGGCTTGGTGTGAAGCAGCAGAGTGGTGATGGCGCCTGCCAGCGCTTCTTGAGTGTGGGTGACGGCTGTGGCGGCTGTGCGCATGCTCCCGCCTGATCCCGCTGTCGCCATCGCCACCACCTCGAGGGTCGTTGCCTTGGCGTCCACTGTTGCGTCCACCGCCATGATTGCTTCGATGGTTGTTGCCTCGATTGTTGCTGCCTCGTCCTCCGTTGCCCCGACCACCGTTGCCTCGACCACCGTGGCCACGACCACCGTGGCCGTGGCCGTGCCTGTGTGGGCGGCGGTCGTGACCAAGATGTTGCGGCGCACCTGCCGCGGACGAGGTGCCGCGGGGCGGATGGGACACGAGGTGGGACCACTGCTGCTGTCCGGCGCGAGAACCGGCACACACCTGGACAAGTGCGTCGCGCAAGGTGCCACACATGGACCTGGGCTCGACGGGGCGCTGAGCAGAGTTGCGAGGGGCATCGGTGCATCGCTGCGTGTTCACCACGCAGCCACGCCGTTCAGCGTCTTGCACCAGCGCTCGCCAGTGTGGGTTGCTGTGCGCCAGGTGTCTCGCGTTGCCGACAACCAACACCGCATGGCGGGCGCGTGTGAGCGCCACATTCATGCGACGATGGTCCGCCAGGAATCCGATGCTGCTTCCGCCGCTGCTTTGGGACGTGCGCACGCAGGAGATGATGACGATGTCCTTCTCACGCCCTTGGAATCCGTCCACGGTGCTGACCTCTACACACGACCGCCAATTCGGAGGCAAGGAGGAGGCAAAGGGAGCGCAAGAACGCAGGCGTTGCGCGGTTCTTGCCAGGGTGTCTTTGATGTAGCCCACCTGTTGCACGCCCCACAACAACAACAACAACAACAACAACAACAAAAACAAAAGGCTCAGGCTGTGTGCTTGCCAGCACTTGTAATTGCTCCGAATGATCATATCACACGCACCTGCTGCGCGTACGGGGCAATCACCCCGACGCTTGGTACATGGGGTGTTGCCCCTGCCGACGATTTGTGCTTCGCCATCACCATGAACAGGTGCACAGCCAGTGCCGTCACGAAGGTTGCCTCGGCCGCGTTCTGCAAAGACGTCGAGCCGCGCACGCGGGTTTCTCGACCGTTGCGGACGTCATAAAACAGGAACGGGCTAAAGCAAGGGTGGGAACGGAAGGCAAGTGCCTCCTGGCATCGGCGCGACGAGGTGACTACCTCGGCGTTCTGAGCAGCACAGATCACACGGCCAAGGCAACAAAGGAACCAGTACTGAGCTCGTCAACGACTGCAAGGAACGGAACACACGCATACACTGACACGGGCACACTTTGAACACTACCAACCTTGAGCAACCCATGATAAAAGTGGCGAGATGGAAACGACGAGATGTCTGGGTGCATGCGGTACTGTGTCTGCAACATCATGACATCCGCGCCCCCATTGCGAAGACGCTCCAGCAGGCTACGGCGGTAGCCCATGGTGGCAGCCGTAGGACTCAGCACCGTTGCAGGTAGCTGCTGGTCATCACCCACAACCACAAGCAGGCGCGCTTTGTACCTGGGGCACGGCACAAACCATTGATGAGCACAACAGTGCAGAGGAACACGCCCCAACACAGAACGCATGACCATACCGCAGGGGAAGCACAGCGCTGGGCTCGGTTGCTTGGGCGGCCTCGTCGACAATGACAACCTGTCGTGGAACGAGCAATGTCAAACCGATGGTGTTTTGTTTTCAGCAGCCGCATCCAAACGTGCCCCTGCCGCCTCACCTCAAACCGAAGATTGGCCTCCAACAGGTCATGACACAAGGTGCTGCTTAGCGTGGTCGCCACAATGTGAGCACCTCCCAACACCGCCTTCCTCGCCGCTTCACGTTGCTCCTTGGTACACCGCGGTCGCTCGGGGCGCCGGTGTCCCCTGTTACCATGGCCACCGCGACCAGAGGGGGTGGTGGACGCCTCCAAGCGAGCCACGGCCGCTGCCGCGGTGCGGGCCACGGATTCTGCACCTTTGATTTGAAACAACAACCGGCGAATGGCGGCGGAGGCTTGGCGTTCGATACCCTGCACATGCACACGCGATTGTGTGAGCCCCCCC
>Ga0213833_1002033_pt1 | contig 13635 bp, 6 predicted proteins | sample SWATP21_FD_160575 | JGI IMG/M metagenome (GOLD analysis project Ga0213833, IMG submission 160575) | Coastal seawater microbial communities from Marineland, Florida, United States - SWA TP2 #1 | ecosystem: Environmental > Aquatic > Marine > Coastal | place: USA: Florida | collected 2016-08-14
AGGCAGCTCACCTCACTTTGTTACTCTTGTGCAGCAGCTGCATCAAAGAGTGCTTTTATTTCTTCAGCGCTAATCGCACCGTTGAAAATTTTCAGTTCATCGATAGCACCGTGGTATGGCGTATCCCAGTAGTTAACACCTAGAGCAAACTCATTTGTTTCACCAGGAACCGTGAATACACGTGGGAAGCCATCGGTTTCTAGCTGTAGTTCACCATTAACATACATCTTCAGTACATCACCGTTCGTACCATCAACAGTGAATGCAACATGTGTCCATTCTTTTGCTGGAATACGGCTATCTAGTTCTGCATTATCGAAGAAGGCACCGTTATTTGCCCATAAACGCGTTAGCGCTGAGCCTGCCATCGATGGTACATAACTTAACCATGCGTTTGCACTTGCGCCGGCAAAGAACGCTGTTGTGTAATCTGTGAAGCTTTCTGGTTTAAGCCACATAGATACAGAGTAGTCATTAGTCGTGATTAGGTTATCCGGTAAACGAACACCTGAACCTTCTAGGAATACTGCTTGACCAATTACACCGTCAACATAGCTTACGCTACCGCCTGTATTATTGATGAAACCACCCGTTGATTTACCCGCTGCATACGCACCGTTTAATGCACTTAGGTCACCTTCGAAGCTGTATTCAGCAGGTGCAAGTGATTTTAAGGTTACATCGAATGACTTAGTATCCGTAAAGTCTTTGTACTTAATGGTTGCAGTTAATGTTACAACTTGGTCGCCAGCAGATGCGCTAGGTTGTGTAACAACAGCTGTGCCATTAACCGGTTTTAAGTACTCTTCGTTGTTTGACGTCCAGCTAATACCAGATACAAATGGACCTACTCGTGGTAATTCAAAGCTATCACGTACTGCAGAAACATCACCTAAATCAAGCGCATCAGTAATGAAGCTCTCGAATTTAGTTGGATCTGTCAGGTTATTGATAGCCGCACCATTAATATCTAGGCCGTTTAGCGCGTAGTCATAGACGATAAACTCATCAATTTGACCTTGGAAAGGTAAGTCCCAACCGTAGTTCACACCCAGCGCAAAGTTACCTGTTTGTGTGCTAAAAAAATCAGGGCGAGGCATAGTACCAGAAAGGACACCATCACGATAAAGTGTTGCTGTGCCATTAGCATAAGTGATGGCAATATGATTCCAATCCATTACCGCTGGTGAGTCAGAGATGATTTGGTTCCACATATCTGTGCCATCATCAGCTAAATAGCGGCTCCAAAGCATTGGTGTTGTTGTAAAGTGTGTACTACCTGGGATCAAGCTCATCCAACGTGCATCAGACGTTGATGCGAAGAATGTAGGCGTGAAGTTAGTCAGTACTGTTGGCTTAAACCAGTACGAAATAGTGTACTCATCGCCTGTTACTAACTCATCAGGTAAACGTACGCCCGTTGCACCGTCAAAGTTAAATGCTTTACCTGTTTTACCTTCTGCGTATGCAGCTGTACCAGCACCCACATTTAATAGGTTGTTATCTGTTACACCCGCATCATCCAGGTTACCTAAACCATCACTGAGTGAATCTTCAAATGCATAGTGTGCAATCGCATTTTTAAATTCTGGGCGCGCTTCTAGGTTTACATTAAATGTTTTGGTTGTGCTCTCGCCGTTTAAAGAGATATTAGCCGTTAAAGTAACCGCTTTATCACCGCGATCTGGGGTTGGAATGAATACTGAGCCTTCACTGGTGATGTAGTATTCATCACTACTTTCCCAGTTAATTGCAGCACCGTCTTTACCTTTGGTTGGTAATGAGTAGCCTTCGTCAGCGATTGATAATTCAGTTTTGATATCAAGTGCTTCTTGAACAGTGCCCAGAACGTTTGCTGTATCTGTGATTTCATCTCGTTTACTTGCCCAAATGGTAGCGCCTTCGCTTGATGTAGCTGATACAGTAACAGCCATTGCTTTAGTTGCATCATCCCATTGCCATTTAGCCACGCCAAAGTAAGTACCTGAATCTAACTCAAGTTTAATATTTGAGTCATCAATCATGTACCAGATACCTGGATCATCACCGGTTACTGAGTGATCTTCGTTTAAAGCAATATGCATTGAACGAATAGCATCTGTATTTACATCGTTACCATGGTTGATAAATTTGTAATAACCATAAAGTTCATCCGCCACAACCATGTTGTCGCCTTCAAGCGGCACATAGCGCTGCGGTGAAGCCATAGGCCAACCTAATGAGTTTATAAACATTTCATGTACGCGAACTTGGTGCGCTTCTGAAATGGTTGGGAACTCAGTCGATGTTTGCGGGAAGCGCGTATGCGTAACTAAGATATGACGACCTGTCGCTTCATCGTAGTAAGCTGAGTTATGACCTGGTGATTGGTAGCCCCATGCTGGTGCTGTTTCGCCAAGCTCTTGTGTATACTCAAAGCCGCCCATTAGTTTTTCACCAACTTCTAAGCCGCCCAATGTTGAAATATCGTTGCCTGCGTTATCTAGGTAAGGACCATCTGGTGTTTTAGAACGAGCAACACGAATGTTGTAACCATCATTTAGCGCAAAACCAGCTACTGAGTAGAATAAGTAGTAGTATTCACTTTCTGGGCTGTACATAACAAATGCACCTTCCATTGCACGGAAGTCGCCGCCTACTAGCTTTTTACCATAGCCTTGACCAGCTTCTGGCATACCCGTTTCTTCGTCCATTGCTAGCACGAAAATACCGCCAGAGTATGAACCGTAAACCATCCAAAGTTTGCCGTCAGCATCATAGAATGCCGCTGGATCGATTGCGTTAGGATCAACGGCACCATTCCATGTTGTTTGGCCGTTATCAAGTGGGTAAGCTGTAAATTCAGCTTCTGAGCGATAGCCACTGCGTAAGAAAATACCTTTGTTTTTATATGGGCCTTCAATATTGTCAGCTTCAGCTAAACCAAGGTAAGAGCGGTTCCAGCATACTTCATCAACCACATCTGCGGTATCTGGGTTGTCTTGTGCACAATGGTTATAGTAGAACCAAAATTTACCATTTGGTGCTTTGATTACATCGGCAGCCCAGTTTCCTGTGAAGCCGTCTGTCCACTCAATACCTTCGGCAATTTCACCTGTGTAGTTGTAATCGAATAATGGGCTTTCATTAACGGCTGCGTTAGCTGAAGGGCTCGAAATCATTTCCCAGTTCAAGAGATCAGTTGATTTAGCGGCAGCAAGGTGTGAACCAAAAATATAATAAGTGTCGTCAACTTTAACGACAGAAGGATCGTGCACGCTTACATTGGTAACCATTACGCTACCTGATTCAGTGTATTCAACACTGCTGCTTACTGTCGGTTTTGCACTTTGCGGGTCGGCAACCGCAGGTGCTGTGTCAAGCTTAGTACCATCTTCTTTGCCACAACCTGTAACAGCCAAAGAGCAGGCTATGACCATGGCTAATTTATTTAATTTCATTTTATGTGTCCTCTTGAAACTGGGATTCATTTTTTTATTCGATTGTTGTCAATAAAATTGCCGCGTGCCTATATCAAACTAATAAGAACGTAGTATTGTAATTTTATAGTATGATTTAAAATGTGCAAATACTTTTGCAAAGGTAATTGGTATGTAAACATGAAGTATCAGTGTTTACAATGTGTACAGTGTGATTTTAATTTTCTCAAGTTGTCATTTTTGGCGTTTTTTTCGGTATTTTTGCGCTATTAGGGAAGTTTTTTACTTATCTGAAAGAGAGGATTTTCCGTTAAATTTGTTTATTTGTATTACATTTAAACATTAAAAAGGGCTCTTAAAGAGCCCTTTTTGATATTACTTGTCTTGTTTACTTAGACCTTCAGTGGTCATGATAATACGTTTAAGTGTGCCATCTTCGTTGTAGTAAAGTGGCTCAATCGCCACTGAGCGACGAAAACGCCCGCCACTTGGTTTGCCATCAATCGGTGGTACAGCACCAGTATGGTAAATAAAGTAGTCTTTACCTTTGTACTCGATGATTGATTGGTGGTTGGTTTCGCTGTTACCTGCGATTTCATTCAAAATACCTTTATATTCCCACGGCCCATGAATGCTTTTACTCATGGCATAACAGATCTTCTCAGGGAACTCACATGCGTACGATACATAGTAGTTGTCGTTTTTCTTATGAACCCATAACGCTTCGGTAAAGTTTGGTAAATCTAGCGTTTTAATTTCACCATCAAGAGACAGTAAGTCGTCGCTTAGCTTTACGTATTTTGGCATTAGGTTACCAAAGAACATGTAAGTATCGCCGTTTTCTTCTGTATAAATAGCAGGGTCGATGTCGTCCCAATCATTTGGCGTATGCTTGGTCATGTCATCGGTAACTAATGCATGGCCAATCGCGTCTTTAAATGGGCCTGTTGGTGATTTAGACGTCGCAACACCAATTGCAAAACCTGGTTTTGTGTCGTTGTGACGAACGGTTGTAAAGAAATAGAAAGTGCCATCACGCTCAATCATGTGTGAAGCCCATGCTTCGCCTTTAGCCCATTTAAAGTCGGTTGCTTTCATGATTGGGCCGTGTTTTTTCCAGTTCACCATGTCTGTTGATGAAAAGACTAACCAGTCGTGCATTTCAAAAAACACATCATTATTTGGTGCTTCATCATGGCCTGTATAAAGGTATACGGTGTCATTGTGAACAAGTGCTGCTGGATCTGCAGTAAATACATCGGTGAATAATGGGTTTTGTGCAGCGGCTAAGCTGCTCGAAAAAAGCAATGGCAGCGCTAACGCTTTCAATTTCTTCATGAGTGTCCTCTGTGACTAATAATTGTTGTTCGAACTGCAGCTTTTGTACTTAGAGCTCGCTCTAAATGACCAGATAATACACGGTGTATGCCTGATTATACTGAGTAACTGATTGTTTACATCGAAACAAACCAGTAAAAGTGCAGCAAAAAATAACTCTATATTGTATTATTGTATTTTTATCATAGTAGCATCAAAAAACGCCAGGTAAATAACTTGTTAGCCCTTTTTTGTTGCTCTGGATGAACAAAAGACAAATAAAATAAGCAAACAAATAAATGCTAAGTGACTGATAATAATGGGTCTACATAAATTCCCAAGATAAAAACGCAGCCCTTTTTTAGTTTGTAACGTGTTATAATTACAACGTTTTTTGTAAACACTATGGCACTAATTTTAATTTGGCTTTTTGAGTTGACTGTTAAATAATCATACAATATGATTAAAGTTCAGGCAGCAATGTATTAACATAATAAAATGTAGACACACTCGCGCACCGTTTTGACAACACACGATGCACAATGCAGTGGTCACTCTTCGGTAACTGAATGGGGAAAGTTCAGCGGACCGATATAACTATAATTTGGAGAACACCGCTTATGTTTAAAAGAACACACATAGCCAGTGCTGTAGTTATGGCATTTACCTGTCAATTTGCTTTTGCACAGGAGGAAGCACCAAACACTCCTGAGAATAACGTCGATGAGATGGAAGTTATTCAAGTATCAGGTATTCGCGGCAGTTTAAACAAAGCGCTAGATGAAAAACGTGCAAGCGTTCAAATCGTGGATGCAATTGTTGCTGAAGATATTGGTAAATTCCCTGATAACAACGTAGTTGAAGCACTACAACGTGTGACAGGTGTACAAACAACAGGCCGTGGTGCTGGTGAAGTAAGTGCAGTTTCAATCCGTGGTCTTACTGATGTTAATACCACAGTGAATGGCCGTGCTATCTTTACAGGTGCGGGTCGTGATGTGGCGCTGCAAGACATACCTGCAAGTTTACTTTCGGGTGTAACAGTTTATAAAACCCGTTCGGCGGACCAAATTGAACGTGGTATCGCAGGTGCGATCGATATCAAAACCCACCGTCCTTTCAACTTCGAAGGTGAAAAAGTTGTTTTAGCGGCACGTGCGATTTACTCAGATCAACCAGATGAAGTTGATCCAAATATCAGTGCGTTACTTTCTAACCGTTGGGAAATCGACGGCGCTGGTGAGTTTGGCGCACTTTTCAATATTTCTTATGCTGAAACACATTACCGCGATGACACCATCACAGCAGGTGCAGTCCTTCCTTATTTTACGAACTATCCACATCCAAACTATACACCATACTCTTTAATTCCCAAGACGGGATCACAAGGTGTAAATTGGGACGAAGGACTTGAAAATGGTCTAGCAAGTGATGTTGGTTCGATGATGAATGTTGATGGGGTGCCTACAGAATATTTGCTCGGGCGTGATGCAATCTTTGGCACTTCATTCACAGGTCTTCGTAAACGCCCGGCAGCGTCTGTCTCTTTACAGTGGGCACCCAATGAAACGTTAGAAATTACAGCCGAAGGTTTCTACACAGGTTACGAAAACGAATCGCAAAACGCGATGTGGTTCTCAAACACGTATGAAAACGGTAACGGCTTTATTGAAACACCAACCGTGTTTGATGGCACTAATGTCATTAAAGAAAAGCAAGCGATTGGTGCTGGCGGTTTTCAAAGTGGTGACTTTTCATATGGTAAAACAGATAGCTACTTATATGCGCTAGGGGCCGAGTGGCAAGCAAGCGATTACCTAACCATTAATACAGAAGTTGTTTACCAAGACAGTGAATATAAAACCGATTTCTTCGCAATGCGTTTTGACCGCATATCAACAGGGCTTGATGTAGACTTTAACGACAATGACGGCATACCAGGTATCGCGTTTTGGGATAATCCAAACACAGCGGTAAACGAAGCAGATATGGCTGCTATCGAAAACTGGAATGCAGGTACAGTGTATGATAATGGCGGCGGTAACGCGGGTGATGCATTAACCTTCACATTTGATGCTGAATACCTTATTGGTGGCACTTATTTTGACAAAGTGAAGTTTGGAGGACGCTATGAAAAACGAACTGCCGAAGAGTTTACTCGCACACAAGATAAAAACCTTAAAGACCTTACATCTGTTTCCAGTCTAATAGATATGTTAGCTGCAGCTGGAGCTGCAGATGATGGTTCAGGGATTGTTTTTCAAGTTAATGATTATTTTGATGGCCGCGCAGATACCTTTGATAGCTTTATCAGCGCGAATGGTGGCTATATGCTTGATAATGCCAGTGCTGTGCGTCAGGTTTATAACTTAGATGATGAAGATGTGTATAAGACATTTGATATCGAAGAAAACTCATTCGCGCTTTATGCAACTACTAACTTCTTTTTAACAGAAAATATTAGTGGCGAAATCGGTGTTCGTTATGTTAAGTACGAACAGGATATGCAGTTTACAGCTGAAGTTACCCCTAATTCAAATGTGTTTGAAAGTAGTGCCGCAGACGCAAGTGTAAGTAAGGTTTTGCCTAGTTTAGTACTAAATTGGAATATAACAGATGATGTTGTTGGTCGTATTGCCTACACGAACACTTTAAGGATGCCAAACTTTACAGATTTAAATGCGCTACAATACTGGACTGAACCGTTGACAGAAGGCGCTGAATACGGCACCGGGGTTGGTGGAAATCCAGAGTTAAAACCAGAAGAGTCGACAAATTACGATGCTTCTCTTGAGTGGTACTTCGCTGAGTCAAGCTCACTTTATGGCGCGTATTTTAAAAGAGAAATAGATGGTCGAATTGTTTCAGGACGAAAAGTTGTGATGCGTCCAAGAGCATCTGATGGAAAGATTATTCCATTCGCATTGAGTGCACCAGTAAATGCCTCTGAGGGTGAATTATCAGGCTTCGAGTTAGGTTTAGTCTATTTCCCTGAATCATTACCGGAGTATCTAAATGGCTTAGGTGTTCAGGCAAGTTATACCTCACTTGATTCTTCACAGTTAACACCTGAATACTATGATGATGGAACAATTAGTCGTTTTGTTAAGTCAAAAATGGCCGGTGTTTCTGATGAATCTTACAGTATCGTAGGTATCTACGAGCGTGACTCATTCGACATGCGTTTATCATATGTATGGCGTTCTGAGTTCTACACAGGTAACGAAGCGGCAATCTTTGCTAACCCAATTCAGTTCTGGAATCGTCCTGAGCAAAGCTTAGATTTCCAATTTAGCTACAATGTGAATGATGATTTAGTAGTTACTTTTGATGCAACGAACATCCTAGATGACGTATATCAAAGCTACTACGGTGAAGGTAACGACAACCTATTTAACTTTGGTAACGGTATCTACTCACGTACATTCGCACTAGGCGCACGTTATTCTTTCTAAATTTCTTTTATAGACCTAAAAACCCCGGCTTTGCTGGGGTTTTTTATTGGTTTTTATAAACCAAACCATCGGTCGAAAAGAGTTGCGATTTAATAAGTATGATAATACTATTAATTGGATTAGCATTAAATTTACAAAAATAACGAACGCAATGGCCAAGCTGTGTAATATCTAAGGCTGTAAATTTATTTGATACGCAGTGTTGAAAACTTTTTAGCATTGCTTGAAATAGTGAGCGGCGGCTCATTATTGACCAATTAGGGTGTTGTTGTATGGAATCTCAAAAGTTATCCGTTGTAGAAAAGGTCGGCTTTGGTGCCGGCGACATGGCAGTAAATGTCATGGTTGCAGCGTTATTCTATTTTATGTCTTTCTTTTACACCGATATCTACGGGCTTGATCCGGTTGATATGGGTGTGTTGTTCTTAGTGGCGCGTTTTGTTGATGCCTTTACCGACCCTTTAATGGGGGTGATCACCGATAAAGTGAAAACCCGTTGGGGTCAGTTCCGTCACTGGTTCTTATTTTTATCTGTGCCATATGGTTTATCGGTCGTACTGTTATTTACCACGCCTGATTTCGACTACAACATGAAGTTAGCTTGGGCTTATGCCACATACTTGTTTGCGACCTTGATGTTTACCGGTGTTGCTATCCCTTATATCTCTTACATTGGTGTATTAACTGCCGATCCTAAAGAGCGTTTGTCAGCTAATGGCTACCGTATGTTCTTCGCTAAGATTGCCAATGTGGTGATCGTATTTTCAGTACCGCTGCTTGCCTCATATTGGGGAGATGGCAGCTTGTCGTATGGTTATAAACTGGCAATGGCATTAGTATCGGCTTGTGCCGTAGCTCTATTTTTGTTTTGCTTTTTTACTACTCGCGAACGTATTACCCATGAGCCACAAACCGAAGGTGTACTTACACAATTAAAAGTACTTATTAAAAACGACCAATGGTTACTCCTGTGTGCAGCATGTGTGCTTGGTACGCTTGGCTATGCGATTCGTGGCAGTGTTGCTATGTATTACGCAACCTATTACTTAGGTGTACCAGATTTAGCGGGTGCCTTTACCAGTGCGGGTATTGCAGCATCTATTGTCTCTATGGTGGCAAGTACGTGGATCACCCAGCGTTACTGTAAAATGAAGTTATTCCGTCAATCACAAATCGCCGTGCTATTCATCTCATTGCTAATGTATTTTGTGGTGCAACCGGGTGATGTAATGATGGCGTTTGTGCTTTATATCATCTTGTCATTTGTGGTTGATTTACATGCGCCAGTGTTCTGGTCTGCCATTGCTGAAGCCGTAGATTACGGTGAAATAAAAGACGGCGTTCGTGCATCGGGCCTATCATTTGGTGGTATTTCATTCTGCCAAAAAGCAGGGGGTGGCTTAGCTGGCTTAGCAGGTGGTTTATTACTGGCATTCTTTGAGTACAAGCCTAACGTTGAGCAAACTGAATTTACCCTTATGGGCTTAGCACTGATGCTAACTATCATTCCGGGTGTATTCCACGCCTTACTAGGTCTGATTTTGAAAAAATACAAAATTACCGATGAGTACTATACGGATATGGTTATTCATAAGCGCCTACCAAAATAACCACTCTTTAAACGCACACACTAACTAAGTGTGTGCGCTTTGCTCTTTAAAATAATAATTCGCTGGGAGACAACAGTATGAACACATTCAAAGTTAGCTATTTAGCAAGCGTTTGCGCTGCAATTTTAACTGTGACCGGTTGCAGTGAGCAGCCAACAGACAGTAAACAAAGTGCTGCTGTGGAGCATGCTGAGCATACCAGCGAACAACATTTATTTGCCCTAAACCAAGTAAGTTTAAGCGCCAGCCCGTTTTTACATGCACAGCAAACGAATGTGCGTTATTTATTAGCACTTCATCCTGATCAGCTGCTTGCTCCTTATCTGCGTGAAGCTGGCCTTGAGCCAAAAGCGCCTAACTATGGCAACTGGGAAAGCACAGGCCTTGATGGGCATATTGGCGGTCATTATCTTTCAGCCTTGAGCCTTGCATGGGCAGCCACAGGTGACGAAGAATTAAAGCAGCGTTTAGATTATATGCTAAGCGAGTTGGATCGCGCCCAGCAAGCTACAGGTGGTTACTTAGGCGGTATCCCAAATGGCGATGAAATGTGGCAGCAGATTGAAAAGGGTGAAATCAAAGCCGACTTATTCAGTTTAAACGACCGCTGGGTACCGCTTTATAACATAGATAAAATCTTCCATGGTTTGCGTGATGCATACGATGTAGCCGGTAGTGATAAAGCCAAACAAATGCTATTTAAGTTAGGCGAATGGTTCTTAGCGACCACTGCTAAGCTAACTGATGAACAAGTTCAACAAATGCTGTATTCAGAGCATGGTGGCTTAAATGATGTGTTTGCTGATATGTACTTTATTAGTGATGATGAGCGCTACTTAAAACTAGCCCGCCAGTTCTCTCATAACATCATTATTGAACCCTTATTACACAAAGAAGATAAGTTAACGGGCCTGCATGCCAATACGCAGATTCCAAAAATTATTGGTATGTTGAAGGTCGCAAATGCCAGCGATGACAAAGCATGGCAGCAAGGTGCTGACTTTTTCTGGAAAACAGTCAGCCAAGAGCGCTCAGTATCAATTGGCGGTAACTCGGTACGTGAGCATTTTCATGATAAAAGTGACTTTACGCCGATGGTTGAAGATGTTGAAGGCCCAGAAACCTGCAACACTTACAACATGATGAAACTGAGTAAGTTATTATTCTTAAAAACCGGTGATACGCGTTATTTAGACTATTATGAGCGCGCCACATATAACCATATTTTATCTTCACAACACCCAGAGCATGGTGGTCTTGTTTACTTTACCTCAATGCGCCCTGGGCATTACCGCATGTATTCGTCAGTGCAAGATTCAATGTGGTGTTGTGTAGGCTCAGGTATTGAGAATCACAGCAAATATGGTGAGCTGATTTATAGTAATACCGGTAAAGAGCTATGGGTAAACTTGTTTATTCCAAGCACGTTAAACTGGCAACTGCAGGGCTTACAGATCACGCAAGACAGCCAATTCCCAGATGATAACAAGGTCTCACTGACCGTGAATCGTTTGTCTGAGGGGCAAAGCACTGAGCCGGTAATTCATATTCGTAAACCGTCTTGGCTGCAGGGTGAGCTGAGTTTTACTTTAAATGGACAAGCTGTAAGCGCAACCGAAAAAGACGGTTACTACAGCATCAGCCATGCATGGCAAAGTGGTGATAAGCTTGCTTTTGAACTTAGTCCTAAGCTTTATACTGAGCAGCTACCTGATGGTCAGCATTATTACTCTGTGATGTACGGGCCTGTTGTTATGGCTACCAAAGTACAAGCATTTGCAAATGAACAGCTTAACTTTGTTGCCGATAATAGCCGCATGGGCCACATCGCCGCGGGGCCGACTTGTCCGCCTGAAGCTCTGCCAATCATGCTGAGTGAGCCAGAAAAATTTATTGCTGATCTCACTCGTAAACCGGGCCAAGAGCTTGCATTTATCGCCGATAAAAATGTGGCGATTGCCAAGCAAGGTATCGATAACACTAAGAGCACAGAGCTAATTCCGTTCTTCCGCTTACACGATAGTCGCTATCAAGTGTATTGGCCGCAGCAAAGTGAAGCTGAGTTCACACAATTTGTTGCTGATGCAAAAGCGGCTGAGCAAGCGAAAGAGCAGCTTCGTTTATTAACCGTTGATCAAATTACGCCGGGTGAACAACAACCTGAAGTCGAACACGACTTTAAAGGTGAAGGAACCCGAGCAGGTGTTAATAATGGTCATCATTGGCGCGATGCGACAGGTTGGTTTGAGTATCAGCTTAGCAACCCAGAACAAAAAGCGCTTGCTTTGCGTGTTCGCTATTTTATTGGCGATGTAGATCGTCATTTCTCAATTAATTTAAATGGTGAGCAATTAGCTGCGGTTAGTTTGCCTGTAGGCAAGCCGACTGATGAGTTCTACACCATTGATTACCCATTAACAGAGGCAATGAAAAAGTCGAAAACGCTTACCTTACGTTTTACTGCCGACAAAGATTCTGTTGCCGGTGGTATCTATGGTATTCGTTTAATCAACGCACAATAAAGAGTTGGCTATGTTAAGCAACAATGTGTTTGCGACGGCTAAAGAGCATGTTTTACCGTCGCTTTTAGATAACAGCGCTGAGCAACACAGTTTTTACCAAACACCGACAGGGCTTGGTTATCGAGTGATTGAGCAAGGTCAGGGGGATAAACCTAGTTGGGATGCTACTGTGACTGTGCATCAACGCGTTACCCTTACAAATGGTCGGGTGTTATTTGATACTCGAAAGCAAGGTGCTGCTGTAGAGTACGAAATTGCAGAGGCGATTGTGGGCTTGCAAGAAGCATTGCAATTAATGAATAAAGGCAGTCGCTTTGAAGTGCTTGTACCTGCACATCTGGCGCGCGATATGTACAGCGTATTTATTGAAGAAAAACATCAACAAGGCTGCCAAAGCCCCATGCTTGTTGATATTACCTTGGTTGATTTTAGTTAATAACGCCTACTTTCAACCTCAAACGAGGTCATTAAAGCAAATAAAAAACCTGCAATTTTGCAGGTTTTTTGTGTGTTGAATAATTACTTCTTAAGCTTGGTTTTAAGCTTATTTAGGTCGGCTGAGTTAACAACCGGCCAATCGTTTTTCCAACTCATAGGTAAAATACGTAGCTTTTGCACGCCGTTATCGGCTGTTTCGTAGGCGTGTAATACTAAATAGTCTTTGCCATCAAAGGTGTACGCAGCATTATGACCAAGGGCTGCCCAATCTTTATTACCTTCAATAACTAAACTGCCACCGCCATCAACCATAGAGCGACCTTGTTGATCTAAGTATGGGCCTTCGATGTTTTTGCTGCGACCTACGCGTACGTTGTAAGTACTCTCTACGCCACGGCAGCATTTATCAAACGAAACAAATAGGTAGTAATAGTCGTTCTTTTTAAAGATATAAGGTGCTTCAATTGGGCCATGTTCCGTGTTTGGGCGACTCGCAATGTGATGCCATTTTTCAGGTTTTGCTAAGCGCACCATGTCATCATCAAGTTGTACTAGTTTAAGACCACCCCAGAACGAACCAAAGCTCATCCACGGTGTACCATTGTCATCTTCGATAATTGCTGGGTCGATAGCGTTCCAATCGTCACGCTCAGGCACAGATTCAACCACAATGCCGTAATCAATCCACTTGTAATCAGGTGATGATGGGTCAAGGGTTTCGTTAACCGTTACACCAATTGCTGAGGTGTTTTTGCCAAATGCAGAGACTGAGTAATAAAGATAAAACTTACCGTTTTTCTCGTACACATCGGGTGCCCATAAGTGGCCATCAAAACTTGGTGAAATACGCTTTGCCCAACTTGGCTCATCTTTA
>Ga0213833_1002036_pt1 | contig 13628 bp, 24 predicted proteins | sample SWATP21_FD_160575 | JGI IMG/M metagenome (GOLD analysis project Ga0213833, IMG submission 160575) | Coastal seawater microbial communities from Marineland, Florida, United States - SWA TP2 #1 | ecosystem: Environmental > Aquatic > Marine > Coastal | place: USA: Florida | collected 2016-08-14
CCGCCCCTGCCCCTGCCCCCCGCCCCCAACACGGCTGCTGCCGCCTCGTCGGATCCACGCCAGGCGCGTGTGGGAGCGTATGTTATTAATGCAGGCCGCCCCAGGCAGAAGCACGCGCTGCAACCACACCACCCGGCCGCCACAGCCATGCTGCACAACTCCCTGTCGGAACTGCGTGCCGGCATGGGTGCGTCGTCTTCCTCGTCACCCGGCGTGCCGCGGCGTGACCGAGCAGGTGAGGTGGACGATGCCACCGTGGCGGCCTCACGACGTATTGAGAACGCCAGGCAGCGGCGCATGCGGGCCACGGCGAAGGCTACCCCTGAGAAGCCCCTCACGCTGAAGGACCTGTCGTCTCGTCCTCGACCACGGACATCAATCACCCGCCGAAGTGGCGGCGGGAGTGGCGGCACTGGCGCCCGTTCCATGTCGTCTCGGCCAGTGAGGACGTCTCGAACCCCACGCAAGCCCACCTCCACGCCTGCCCCTCGCATGCAGCAACCGTCTTCGCGCCGATCTCCGCCGCCGCGGCGTCAGCAACGTTGAGCATGTAGTGGGCCGCTGCTTGTTCCCGGGAACAAACAGCTCAGCAAAGTGTCGTGGAGGTGTGCTAGGCTATGGCCTGGCCTTCATGCAGCGGCTGACACACACAACAATGAATACTTTGTCATCCGATGCGGTAAAGCATGGACCTTGATCATTACCACTCGTTGGCACGCAACATCTTAGTAGACTTGACTGGTATGACATAAATTTATGTCATTTCATCAGATGGCGGGAAGCGTCGCGTAGTCTGGCTGTCGCAGTGGTGCACGGAACATCGTGGGAAGAATGGCGAACGTCCAGACCTTTTCGAACATTTCATTGGCCACAGCGAGTCGTGTACGTTGTGCCGAGGGGTGCAGAGCGCTCGGGTGTGCCGTGCTGCCTGTCTGCGTTTGGTGGTGGGGCGGTTGTGGGCTTTTTGCGTGTGGTGTCGTTCACGGTCAGTGCTCCGTGCGGTTGTGTGTTGCGGTGAGCAGAAGAACGGGCGTATCAACTTGACGAAGAAGGGTGCAGAATGGGTGAGCATTGCAACGCATGAGGGCGAGCCTCGCCGAAGGCTGGTTGTCAAGAGCAGCACACTCCAGCGTGCAGAGTGGTGCCGCTTTGGCTCCACGTGCCAGCTGAAGCTGGTGACCAGCAGTGGGAAGCCTGCGTCAGAGGGGGATGAGAGCAAGACTCCACCAACGAAGATTTACCGTTTCGATGGTTTTGTACCACGTGTGCGTGTGACTGTGACTGTGTGTGTGTTTGGGAGAAAGGGGGGGGGGCTGTGGTTTTGTGTTGCAGGTGCTTCCGACTTGTTCCTGACATGCTCCTTGTTGTGGCACACGCAGGACTTTGAGAAGGTTCGGCAAGTGGTGCAAGACACCTGGAACAGCATGCTTGATTCTGCCGCGGTGGCATCAAAGGGTGGCAACTGGGGCGAGTTCAAGTTTGCAGGTGCGCCCCGGGGTGTGCGTTGTTTTGGTGGAGAGGCCATGCGTCTCATCAACTGTGTGGCGCGTTCACGGCAGACAACCACATGAAGTTTGTGTCCGATGACGGCAAGCTGGTGCTCGAGATTCCCAACGATGAAATTTCACAGTGCGCGCTCCCGACGAAGAACGAGGTGGAGCTTCAGTTCCTGGAAGATGACACTGCCGCCAAGGATGTATGTAGCTCCGCGACGACGTGTAGACTCGTCACCGTTGTGCCCGCATTCAACCCTTCCCTGTCTCGTTGTTGCTGCGTTACAGGACGAATTGCTTGTGGAGATGCGCGTGTTCGTGCCTCCCAGCTACGGTGGAACCAAGGAAGAAGAGCAAACTGCTGCGGAGGGCTTTCAGAAGCTCGTGCGCGAAACCGCTGGAATTATCGAGTCCTCCGCCGACGCCATTTGCTCCTTCTCCCAACCAGATCCTCTGTTCCTCACACCACGGTATGGTGTGAAGAGGACAACCTATGTGTTGTGTTGGTTGTGCGCACTGGCTCGAATGGCTCTCGCCGTCGCACAATAGGGAAGCTCACACTCATTGTCCTGCCTTCTTCAGAGGACGCTACGAAGTGGAGCTGTTCTCCCAGTTCTTCCGCCTCAAGGGCAAGACATACGACTTCAAGATTCAGTACAAGCACGTGTCACGCTTTTACTTGCTTCCACGACCCAACGGCGCGCACGTTGCCTTCGTCATCAGTCTGGTACGTGGTCGGGGAATGCGCCGCGTGATGAGGAGCGGGAGCCCTCTGTTTTGAGTGACGTGAGCTGTGGACGTGCACAGGACGATCCCATTCGCCAGGGCAAGCAGCGCTACCAGCACCTGGTCATTCAGTTGGATCGCTTGGACGAACGCGAACTGGAGCTGGCCATTCCGGAGGTGTGTGTGGTGCTGTGCGCGTGCATGGTTGGTTGGGATAGTGCGGCCATAGGTGGTGGACCTTGCTAGTGCCGTTTGATTCTGACAACGTGGCATGGTCTTGTTTGATACTTTGGTTTGATATCAGGGGGACACCGTGGACCCTCGTTTCAAGGGCCTGCAGCCGCGTATGCGCGGACCAATCCACCGTTTGGTGCGTGAAGTGGTGATCGGAGGTTGTGCGTTGTTGTGGTGGGTGCTCACCATAGCTTTGAGTACTTTCGACTCTTGTGTCGTCGTTTGTTCTGTTTGTGTTTTTGGTTGTGCGGGCGTTCAGATGGCCAAGACCTTGAAGCACTTGACACAGCGTAAAGTGTACACTCCGGCCAAGATCTTTGAGAGCCGGAAGAAGACAAAGGCTGTGAAGTGCGCGCTGAAGTCGAACGACGGTTTGCTGTTCCCCCTGGACAACTCCTTTTTCTTCATTCACAAGCCCGCCACGCACGTGCGATTCAGTGACATTGAAGCCGTCGAGTTTTTGCGTTACAGCGCTGCTGGTTCCACGGCACAGCGCACGTTTGATCTACGGATTGCTCTGAAGGAGTCTGCGTCGGCTGGATCTGAGGTCGTCTTCAACAGTATCGATCGGTACGCGGCGTGCTGCCTTGGGGAAGAGAGTGCGGCAGTTGTGCAATGTGGGCGAGGCGTAACACCTGGGGATGTATCCATCCCTTGTCTCTTGTGTACCAGAGCGGAGTACGAAAGCTTGGTGCGATTCCTGCGTGCAAAGAACATCGTCATCATGAACTTGCAACAGAAGCAACAGGTGCGCTGCTACTTGCATGAAGCATTTTTATCCGGGCACCGCAGTGCTCCACAGATCCTTGACCGTTTTCTCTGTTTGTGGCGCGCCCTGGTTTTTGGTTCTCTTTTCAATGTGACAGAACAACTTGTACGAGAGCAGCGGTGATGAAGGAGGGTTGGGTGATGAGAGTGAGGAGGACAGCGACTTCGAGGCTGCGGCAGAAGACAGCGACGAGGACGAGGCAGATGAGCAGGCTCTGAAGGAGCTCGTGCCCGAGGCACCTGTGTCCAAGTCCAAAAAGCGCGCTCGCGACGAGAGTGGTGACGACGATGATGATGAGGATGAGGATGGCGGGGATGACGGCGGTGACGATGACGGTGATGACGGCAGCGATGCCAGTGCGGCTCCGTCTCCCGCGAAGAAGCAACGAGGCTCGACTTCCGATGACGATTTGGATGTGTAGCGCCAGTAGCCCATGACGGCCACTTCAGTGTTCGATGGAGAGTGGTAGCTCCCTTTGTTGCAAGGGCGTGCCGTGTGTTGCAAGGGCGTACCGTGCGTTGCAAGGGCGTACCGTGCGTTGCAAGGGCGTAGCGAGCGTTGCAAGGGTGTAGCGAGCGTGAGCGTGATAGTGATGATGCATGTGGTGGACAAGAAGATGCCCAACATAGTTGTGGAACCATCGCAAGCGTTTTTCTGCAGACGAAGAAAGAACTAGCCATGCGGACGGACGGTGCCAGGGCGGAACCGTGCCCACCCAACACCACCCGCACCTACTCACTGCCCCCCTACGCACAGCACGTTCGTATCGACGCAAACAAACACGCCTGCCGGCTTGCACTTGCGCAGTTTCAGGTCCGTCGGTCGCTCGAACATTGTCAGGACCTGGTTGTGGCGGGCACAGGCCGTGGGGTCAAGCCGGAGGAAAGACCACGCCACAGTCTTCTGTTTCTTGCGGCGGGTCGGCGTGGGCACTTTCAGTTTGATCACCAGCGTGGAGCCAGGCTTCAAGCGCTCAAACGGCGTCTGCGAAGGCGGGGAGCACCAAGTTAACATTTTGGATCGTCAGCACACTCATTGCAAGAGAGCAGAAGGAAAAAAAGAACAGGCGTGAGAAACAACCCCGACCCACCTGCAGCCAGTAGGTGAACCCGGCCCAGGCATACGCTTGCTGCCGAAAAAGCATGGGAGGGGAGAATTGTTTGGCCTCTATGACCTTCCGCGACGGATCGATCACCCAAAAAGTGAAGAACGCTTCCCCAAGGCCGTCAAGCTGTGCACACACAATCTTGCCAACGTGCACTGACAAGAATCGTTCCGTTGTTGCGACAGTCGTCCACAACGGAGATGGCAGCAAGACACTGTCTGCAGCTTTGTGCTGCGCAACAACCCAAATGTTGGTCGGTCCAGCACCCTCGTCATGGTCAACGCCGACAACCACACCATACGACCTCACCAACAACAACTACAACAACAACACAACAACACAACAACAATCCACAGACACCGCCACCGCCGCACTACGAACCCTGGGGTCTGCAGAAGTTTCTGCAGCGGCGTCGGCCAACATGGTGGCCATAGCATGTCGTCTTGCGTCTGCTGTTTGCTGGAGCGCAGCCACCAACTGCGCATGGCTGCCACCCAACGCCGACTCGTCGAGGCAAGCGCCTTGCAGCACCAGTGCCCTGGCCCCCGCTTGGTTGCCACACCTCATCGCTGCCGTCAGTGCTGACTCCCCACGCGCGTTCACGTCGTCCACAGAAGCGCCGTGTCCCACAAGCCATTCCACAAGCTGGGCACCGCCGTGGCGAACAACAACGACAGGAAAAACACAAATGAATGGAACGAAAGCACAAACGTAGCACCATGAGAAAGCCACGAGTGCAGCAACGTCCGGGAATGGGGGAACATTGTACAACGCAGCGCGCTCACGGTGGGCTAGCCTACCTTGCACATGGAGGCGAGCGAGATGTTGTGGGGCTTTGAGCGAATCGGGTTGCGTGTCACGGCTGCAGCGATGCTGGAGCGGCGACTGTGCCGCGCGCGAGTGGAGCCAGCGCCGACGGTCCAAAACAGCGCGGACTCCTGACTACTGTTCACACGCTGGATGAAGGCGACCTGCGCCTTCCACTTGTTGGGCTGGTTGTGTGAGCACACAACAGCAGGTTGCGCGTGAACGCAGTGGAGTGACTGCAGTGGCTGCAGGGCAAATGCACGAAGCACACGGGGGCGTACCTTGGAGGTCGTTGTTGGCGTATCGTTCACACCAGGGATGGAACACAGCGCTGCAACCCACGCATTCACTTCTGCGACGGCCATGAGTCCATCCTTGACAGGTGCTGCCAACAGGAGCCGCCCAGCTCGGTTCGTGGAAGACCTGAGGACAGGCGACTTGATGGACATGCATGCGTAGCGTTGCTCTGGGGGAAGCAGAGACCCGACTTCACACGAAGCCATTGGCAACGACAGCTGTGGCCGGGCCTTGGAAGCCTGCTCACCCCATCCACATGTCGCAGTGCGTGTCAGCGTCAGTCCACGACGTCATATGCCATGACAGCCACAAAACCACACACACGAACCGCCTTAGAGTGCCCCTCTGTCGAATGCGCCTGAAAGTCGCGTTGGCTGGAATATAGATGAAGCACACCCCCAACCAAAGCCACGTAGATCTTCTTCCACTTGTTACGCGTGCTGTGTTTGCGCCACATGACCCCTTCCCTCACCACGCCTGGCCGACTCAACACACTCCCCACTTCTGCACGCCCCACGTGCAGAGCCTGCAAAAACAAAACCCAACATCCGTCAGGCGGTGCTGCGCATGCATCATGAAACACACGCGACCACCGGTAGCCACGCCCACGCTGCTCGCTTCACGCACCTCCCCACGACAAGCTGCGGCGTGTGCCCTCAGCAACAACGCTGCAGCGTCATACTGCGCAGCCCCACACGCGTAGTGCAAGGGAGTGTTGCCATCCGAGTCGGGCCAACCAGCTGCTTCAACGCCTGCTACCTGCACGACATGTCGTGCGTGACCTCATGCAAACGGGTTCGGGTGGTACCATACACACGTGGAGGGGCAAGCCGCCGTACCTCTAGCACCACGCCAATCGCGGACAGGTTGCCACTACTCGACGCCAGGTGCATGACTGTGGTCCAGCTGCCGTTGCACTCGGGAACAACGAAACCAGCGTCCCCCATTCCAGCGATGTTGACAGCCCACGCATCATATTGTCTCGCGGCCACACTGTGCGCGGAACAGGTGAAGCCAGAGGGTTCTGCAGCTCGAACGCCGAGCCTGCCGATAGGAACACACTCCAAGCGCAAGCCCACTGCTTCCTGATGCCTGCGTAGCAGCGTTGCAAGGCGGGGTGCGTCACCTGCCGTTGCAGCTTGGAACAACTCCACCACAAAGCGGCGACGTGCGGCAGCTGCTTGACGACGATCCGCCTGCGAGGTGGCGCATGACAAATCACAAATCACAAGCAGGCACAACACCAACAGGAGCAACAAAAAGGGGCAGGGTCAAGCGAGTCGCACCCCCGGGGTGTGGCGCCATGCAGTCCAGTCTATTCGAGCACAAAGGTGTACCTTTCGGCGGGCTTCCGCTTCACGGAGCCGGCCACAGCGGCGGCGTGCAACACAGCCGCGTGTGACTCGCGTCATCATCTGCGCGGCGCGCATGCGGCGCGAAGACATGGACCGAGCCGCACGACCGCGCGCGACACGTTGAAGAGCGACGGCAGCCGCGTGTCGAGTGTGTACATCGTCCAAGTGGCGACGTGTTGTACGTTGAATACTGTGTGAAAGGACAAATGTCAACGGAGTGAGGTGCGTGCACCGTGCCGCACACATCATAACGGTGCCTCAGGGACGATGCGTGCCACCAGGACACACTCTTTCGACACAAGCGGGCCACATACCTCATGGCAGCCACTCGTGCGCGTCGGTACTCGTCTGCGGCGTGGTGCCCACGATACAGAGCTTGAATGCGCGTGGCAGCCACGCGCTGTTGACGTGCGCGCTTCTGTTGGCGTTGGTACAGCTGCAACGCAGCTTGGTGGTCAGCTTCAGCTTGGGCAGCCAACCGCGCCAGGTGCCCACGGAACGTGGCTTGAAGGCGAGTTGCAGCCACACGCTGCTCAGACAGGGCACACACGCGCACTAATGAGAGCACAAACAACACTACACACTGCACACAGACACACACAGAGAGACAGAGAGACGAGAGACAGAGGGACAGAGAGACAGACACAGACACAGACACAGACACATACACAGACACAGACACAGACACAGACACAGACACAGACACAGACGCAGACACAGACACAGACACAGACACAAACACAGACACAGACACAGACACAGACACAGACACAGACACAGACACATACACAGACACAGACACAGACACAGACACAGACACAGACACAGACACAGACACAGACACAGACACAGACACAAACACAGACACAGACACAGACACAGACACAGACACAGACACAGACACAGACACAGACACAGACACAGACACAGACACAGACACAGACACAGACACGTAGACTCACCTGTTCCAAAGCGGCACGGCGGGCCAGGTGTCCTCGGAACATGCGTTGCACCTGCGTGGCGGACCGTTTCTGGGACCGACGGTGGGAGACTTGCTGCCGAGCAAAGCGTGCGCGTGCTGCGGACTGGACACGGATAGCTGCGTGTTTGGCTCGCACAAAGTCCCCACTGCAGCGCACGGTGGAAGATATCAAGTCACACGCACTTTGAGGTGCGCGTTGATGGTGGTGGTGGTTGTGCACGCGTACCGAGCTTGGCGTTGGCGCCAGAAAGCCTGCACTCGAACTGCTTGCGTGCGCTGCTTCAAGTAGTTGCTGCGAACGGCGCGTCCGCGAAGTACGCTCTGCAAAAGGCCACGCAAGGGAAACCCTCCAGTGAAGGCCGTTCCGCGTCAAAAGACCACCCGCCCAGACAAATCCCACGTACCTTCAACAACACGGCACTCTGGCGTTGCTTTTCAAACCGCTTCCGCGCTTGACGGCCTCGCGTCACAGCTTGCAGTCGATGTGCCGCGCTTTCGCGGAGGTCAAGATCGATGGCAAGTAGCCGCTCCAACACGCCAGCACGAAGGAACACCTTCGAATGACCAAGCTGCCACGGACAAACCGGGGTGTGCACCCCGGTGCCACCGCCAACGCCAGCACCAGCACCTGCACCAGCACCTGCACCACCGCTGGCTCCAGCGCTCACGGGAGAGTCCCCGTGGATGTAGTGTTGCAGCACCGTGCGGGAAACATCTTTCGATGATGCGGTGGACTCGCCGCCAGCTGGCGTGATGGTCTGACATTGTGCTGCCAACAGCTATGGGACACCCGGTTGACACTCTGGTGAGGCGCTGCCAACGTACGTTGGTTGAAAGCACGCCACTGCAAGCACCTAGAGATGCACGCACGTACCCAGAACGTGTCCACAAACTCAGAAAATTCACGGCGCACTGGATAGCTGTGTGTATGTACATAGCGCACGAAACAAGAGCACATGAAGAAACATCACATGCATGAATGCAGTGGTGGACATGTTGGAAGAAGGTCCAAAAGAGAAACACCACGCGAGATATGGCACCTGCACACGCTTACCACTGCTGACGAATGCGTACACTCTCCATAACACCCCCGTACAGGAGCTGTTGCAATACCAACGGCGAGTCAAAAGCCCCGGCGCACTTCAAGCCATTGGGTTTAATGCAGCGCACGAAATGCGGTGACGTGCGGTTGATGGTGTGTTCCAAGTCCGCCAGCTGTTTGCAGAACGTAGCGGACAGTGTGGTGGTGCGCGTGCGACGGCGACGATGAGTCGACCCCGAAGACGGTGCGAAGAGAGTTGACACGAACGGCGTGGTTGACGATGAGATGACAGCACCCAACACAGCATGCACAGTGTCCACATTCTTCTCCAAGAAGCCTCGAGCAGCTGGGTGATGGGAAGTGAAAGCAGCGTCGCCATGCCGTCAGACGCACGCAACACAACAGAATACAACATCAAGATACGGAGTGACCCAGCGTTGGGCACTGGCCAGAACTCACTGTAGGTGACGGCTCCGGCAAAGTGTTTGATCGTGAACAACGATGCATCCGTAGAGCTGCTAGCATGAGGCTTGGAAAACAATGGGAGCTCTGGCACGACACAACACGACACAAAAGATATGGTCAACCACAAGCACGTGTATCGTGGGCAGGTAGGTGGAAGGATCGCATCGTTACGCTGCCAATCCATGCCCTACCGTCCTCTGGGCAATGCTTCTTGCGCGAGCGCGACTCAGAGCGCATGTGAGTCTTGGACACAACGGCGAGGTACGCTTCATCCGAGGCACTGCTCCGGCCCAAGCGCGTCTGTTCATCCAACAGCGGCAGCAACCCCGTGCCTTTGCCTCCAAGCAAGTCGAGACAGTCCTGTTGACAACACAACCAATGCGCAGGTCATGACGACGACGGCGACGACGACGACGGCGGCGATCAGGACAAGTGGAACAAAGGAAGTGCGATGTGCAAAACGGGATGCACGCGACAGTATTGAGACACGGGAACGCACTTGGTTGTCTTTGAAGTCCACTGTTGTCCATGCAATGCCCTCGTCTCGATACAGCGTCTGGGGATCACACACACATTACACCGGCTACAACTGGCAGCCGTGGTCCGACCTGGGTGCATTGGTTCCTCACCTGTTCATTAACAAAGATGTGCTTGTTAAACAGCTGTTGCAACATCTCGTTGCTGTAGTTAATGCACAGCTGCTCAAACTCGTTCGTTTCCAGGATCTCAAAGCCAAAAATGTCCAGGAACGAAATGAACGAAGTCGGCACCTGCTGTGCAGCAGCCGGTTCGTCCTTGGTTTGTCGCAAGGCAGGGTCTGTGGCAGCGTTCAACCGCCTCACAATGTGCGAAAACACGTTTCCGTACAGACTCTTCACCAACGAACGGATGCACCCATGGGCCTGGCGCACGAACAACCCAGCGGGCACACAAACGCCCACATGGAACATGCACACAAGCACAAACGTGAGCATGGAGCAAGCTTGGCCAACGCTGCCTCGAGACAGCTGTGCGGCGCGGCGGGTTCGACACGACACACCTGAGCTGGGGAAAGTGGGATGGTGGCCGCCGAGCCGCGCCCACTTGCGAACGTGCGCGTGACCAGAGCAGCACACAGCGCGTCACGGTCAACGCCAAGCAACCGAGCTGCAGTACGCAGGGGGTCTTTGCCAGGACCCATCCCGTCAATGTCGACGTCCCTTGCGGAGACGGGTGCATCGGCGCAACCAGCAAGCGGTGGTGAGGGAATCGAGGCGCACTCGTGCTCATCCACGCCCACGCTCACATCACCCAGGTGCAACACCGCAGCCAGCACATCCCACAGGGCACCGCCCTCGTCCCCACGAGGGTCTTCTGCAGTGCCGCACATGCATGCCAATGCCGCCACAGTGCGCTGCCACTCCGCCGCATCATCCACGCCGTCGATGGCGGCGGCGCCCCCCGACTCCGACACTACAGCACCGCCACTGGTCAGCTGCAGCGCCCAGCCTCGCGACGGGCGCTCCGACGACGGGGACTTGTCTGCACCAGTCCCACCCGCGTCACCGCCAGCACCGGTGCCACGTGCCACGGAATCCTTGAGCTTTGCGGCGGTGCCCTGCAGTGCTGGATTCAACAATCGAAACGTGTGGTGTGGGCGCAGGCCCAGTCGATGGCGCAGGGGCACGTCGGATACCCCACCGGCGCAGAGTTGGTACAGGACATGGAAGTTGCGCTCGCGGGAAGCTTGCTCCACAACCCGTGAGCGCTCCAACAAGTAGTGGACGGTAGAGCAACCAAGCACCCTGAACTGTTGTCGCAACGCACGAGTGGGCGTTAGCATTCTCTCCTCCCCATCCATCCGCAGCACAACAATGTGGGTGCTCGTGCGTGCCGCTACCCCAAACGTACGTCATCAGAGTACAACACCTTCACAAACTTGCCAAAGCGACTGCTGTTGTCGTTACGAATGGTTTGTGCATTGCCAAACGCCTCCAGAATGGGATTGGCGCCCAAAACCTGATGCTCAAGGTCTTCCGGCCGAACACTCTCACCAGGTGCTGACACTGCCCCCTGCACAACACAAGCAAAGCAGCACAACCACCAACCAGCAGCATGCAGCTGGAACTGTGAACGCCATTCTTCTACCCCTGACCCGAGCCAAGCCACAACGCAACCGTGCACGTTCCATTCAAGTCAAGTCCGACACTTACCGGTCGGTTGCTGAAGACAGCGGACAAGGACGCCAAGAATCGAAGGAGCACCTTGCATGCCTCCGTTTTGCCGGCACCGCTTTCCCCGTTCACGATGATGGCCTGGTTGCCCCCACCACACACCATGGAAGCAAAAGCATCCATGGCAACGGTAAACAGGTGGGGTCGCGAGGATGTGTCTTCAAGCGTCGGAGACTCCGCATCAGGGGAGGGCAGATTGTGGGGTGGGAGAGAACCAGCAGCCATGCGCGACAACACACGCTGCACCTGGTGCCCTAGTGAAACGAGCAGGTCCCCGCCCGGCGGCATCTGGTACAGCAGCGGGATGGGTTCGTAGGGGTTGATGGAAATCAATACGTCTCCTGACAGAGTCTGGACAACAAGCCGCACGGCACATGTATCACGGTCAGGCAGTGACGAAGACGGGTGGACGCTGGAGCTGTGCGGGGTACGACAACCACAGCAGTGCGTACATAGATGTCTTTCTGTTCAAAGCGCCGCCGGAGCAGGTGTAGCAGTGGTGCCTCGTTTAGATCACTGATGTCTGCTATGTTGGGCGTGTACAGGCCATGGGTTGGATCAAAGGCGCGTGTGTCCTGTACAGCAATCTTCAACACATCGTCGCCACTGCATACGGGGTCGGACGGCGCCTCGAACGCAGGTACCACCGACACCGACATGCCACCCCGACCGACCACTCTTCCCAGCTGCCACACATGTACGCTGTCTCGATACCAGAGGAGCGCAGCGTCTAGATCCGCCATGGTGACACCCGCCGAATGCTTCTCAGCGGCCAAGATCATGACGGTGACGCATTGTCAAAAGCACGGAATAGTGACATGAGTCCTTTTTTGCGGGCAGGTTGCTGCAAGTCGCTGGAATTAGCTGCGACGAAGCATCGACAGGCGCGGCTCATGTAGTTGACATGGCGGGGGCTGGTGTAACCGAGAAGCACCTGAAGCAGTTAAAAGCCAGTATTCACTACAGCGTCGGTCGCATAGCGGAGGGTGAAGGTACGCAGAATAATGAGTGCCCGTCATATGACGGACCATGGTGCTGCCGCGTCTGCCTGCTCACTCTCCACCGCTGTGTCCCGCAGGAGCTAAGCACAAGTTTGTGGCTTCGGATGCAGCTGTGATCGCTGTTTCTCAACTTGTTGAGCAATACATTACAGGTGGCGTGGCGTGTTGTATGCTAGAGTGTTGCGTGTTGCACGTCCGTGACAGCCGGTGTGTTTTGTTGTCCGTGTCTGCGTTTGTGTGCGCTGTGTTGTCCGTCTTGATGCCTCGCAGACACCCTTGCGGTTGACTTAGGTGAGTTCGTTCTATTGGCACGCTGCTGGCTGCGACCATACCAACTGTGTCGTGTCTTACGTTCGGTCCATCACGTGTGCCAGCCGCGTTCGCGCGCCATGCGAAACGCTCCACCATCACAACTGACGATGTGCGATTGGTTGCTCGCAAGGACGGGTGAGCGCCATGTAGTTCAGAGTGTAGTGGTATGGTGCAACCAACCGTGTGCTTGCATGCCAGTGCACTTGCCCAGATGCTGTCCGAGTTTGAGGAGGAGAAAATCCGGGAGCCAAAGCGAAGGCGGAAATCCATGCGAGAGAAGAAGGCCACGGCTGCAGCCGCAGCTGTCACAGGTGGGTCGGACGACAAGTAGGGACCGTGTCAGTCACAGTTTTGAACATGCATGGCTCGAGAACGTGCATACAACACATGCAAGAACCATGGGTCATGCACTCATGTTCGTGTATTTGTGACCAACTGCAATCATGCCCGCGAAGTGCCCCGAACACCGCGGCTCGAGAGACATGGGAGAAGCCCAAGCTCACACATACACAAAGTGATTTCTGAAGGCAAACAACCAGCATCTCAGACATCCTTGGCAATCCAGGAAAAGACTCGTGTCAATCGTTGGCGGATCCGTGCTGGTGGTGGAAGTGCAGGTACGGCGCCCCATACATCTCTTCCCACTGTCCCCTCCTCCTCTCATTGGATTCAAGTTCCAGTGTCAGCGCCAGCACCAGCGGAGTTGGGGGAGTCGTAGCAACTGTAGTCCTCACCCTGGCCTTTCAGACGGCCCAAGGTTTGAGTGAGGTTGTCGTAGCGACTGCTGCTGATGCCAAGGTTGCTGGCCTTGCGGAGGGCGTGTATGT
>Ga0213833_1002037_pt1 | contig 13619 bp, 18 predicted proteins | sample SWATP21_FD_160575 | JGI IMG/M metagenome (GOLD analysis project Ga0213833, IMG submission 160575) | Coastal seawater microbial communities from Marineland, Florida, United States - SWA TP2 #1 | ecosystem: Environmental > Aquatic > Marine > Coastal | place: USA: Florida | collected 2016-08-14
AGGCCGAGCGCTGCTGAACACCGTAGCAAAAGTACTCTAATAACAAGTTGGTATGACAATCGACAACATGACATAGTGCGAAGAGGGTATCGCTCTGTCACAGCCCGTTTCGGTCGTCGTGTCAGTCTTCTTGTGCAGTCGCGTGCAGCCCGAACTTGAGTTGATGCCGCCCTAGTGAGGACAGGATGCGAGGTGTGGCATCGGGGGCCACAGGCACAGTCCAGACGAAACGCAGGTTCTGGCGTCGGGCCTTGGTGTACCTGGCACTCGCGGCGCTGCTGGGTGTCACATGGCTGTGGGCACAAAAATCCCGACAGGCTGTTGCCACAGAGGAGCTGGTGAGTGGAGAACCTGTCACCGAACATACTTCCCATGAACCAAGCGCTGCATCTCCGACCCCGCACGCGTCGTTGCAAGTGCCTCCGACCAATGCGACACTGTACTTTGGGATTCCTGCCATAGCCACACTCCCTGCAGCCGGTGCTGTTCCCATGGTAGATCCCTCATGTGGACCCATTCCTAACCATGAAAAGCCCTTTTGCTCTCTGCAGAACCAAGGCCGCGATATCACGCGTGCGCCTGGACGTTGGTGCAAAGCCAACCCAGTGTGGCTGCAGCAAGCGGCCGTTCGCCACCTGGCCCGTTCTGGTGTGTGGTTTTGGACGGTTGACTCCTGCCAGCTGCGCTGGTTCTCCATGGAAGAAGCCGCAGACTGCCTCAATCACCACAAGCATGTTGTGTTTGTGGGCGACTCGTTGTCACGATACATGGTACGGATTGATTGTCTGCTTTCCTGGGTAACGAAAAGGAGTGCACAGAACACTGACCCACTATATCGCTGTCAACATCGCCAGTACCTCAACTTGGCTTTCTTCATTACCCATGGGGTGTGGCCGCATCCAACAGGCCGGCGAAAGCATGTACCGGATATTGCCAATGAGCACGAGTGGGCGCGGTTCGGAGGGTGGAACAAGGTACCGTGTGGGACCTCTCTGGTGCAGCCGCGCTAGCAGGTGATGCTGCTAACGCAGCGCCTGGCTGTCAAACACTGCAGGCATTTTATCCGGTGACGACAAGCCTCCTGAAACACGAAACGTGTGACTGCTTTCGCGAGGAGAAAAATTGGAAATCGAGTGCTTGCGAAAACCGGTATGGAAAGATGACATGCGCTTGCGCAGCCTGATGAACAGGCAGAGACAACTGAGTGTGTGGTGACAACCGTTTCAGCGCGTACTCCTTTGACACTTTCGGAGTTCACATGACGTACCTGCAAAGCTGGGGTGACAACCCGTTGAAAGGGCACGGGGAATTTCCACTGTCACAGGTGTGCTCGTGCTGAACTGCAGTTGTCACTCACATGCGTAGCAACACACACATTGTTTTGTCCGCGCTAACGTGCGTGTTGCAGGAGGGTCTGCATTGTACACCAGGGACATGCGGCCCCCAGGTTACTGAGGCCTGGCGTACCTCCTTAGCCTCGCTCCCAACAGGGCCCATGGCCACATTCCGACCGAAGGTACACCGCCACACCACTGATGCCTTTGTTTCGTGTAGCTCGTGTTTTCACGCTTTGCTAATGCTTGCCCTTTTTGTTTTGTGCACGCGTTGCCACACCCCAACCGCAAACGCCTTGCAAACGCCACCACCACAACGCAGCCTGGTGCTCTGGTATGTGCGATGAGAGTTCGTGCATCATCCACCACCCATCTGACGTCCCGATGCGCTGCTGTGAGCCAGGTGTACAACTGTGGCCTCTGGGGTTGTGATGCTGGCATCGTGCGGAACGCATTGCGGTATACGACCAAGGCATTTCCGCACGCCCGGCACGTTTGGAGAGCCACAGGTATGGTGGGGCCTTCCACAAGTGCCACTCAAAGTTTGTTTGCGAACGCCGAGGCTTTGGAGGTGCGCTGTCTTGCGGATGTGCGAGCGCGCATCAAAGTGTGCTGCGCTCTGTACTTTGCCGCTTTGCTTGCATGAGTTGCTTGTTGGGATGAGGGGTGGTTCTTGTGCATGGTGTAACGTTGGCGCGTCGTGTGAACAGGAGGCTGCCCGGAAGGAGAGGTGGGAGGTGTTTCAAACGCGCATTGCGACAGGTTCCGCCACGATGCAGGTTCGTGGTCGAGTTGGGACAGATAGGTGCTGGGCGCATGTCACGTGTGCGACTGGTGTGCACATCGTGCAGGGCGCAACATGGGACAAGTCACCGCGCGCTCCGTACGGCAACCACTTTCGTGGATTTGTCTACCAGGTGCGTGGCTCTGTAGCGGCGTGGTGATTGTACGTGTCGTGCAATGTTACACAATGCCGCCTTTGCTGCCGTTGCTGTTGCTGGTGGTTGGCGTGTGTGAACACGTGTCAGAGCTTGAACACGCTTCTCTTGTCCCACTTGTGCCCCCGAAGAGACAACCAGCACACAGACTTCGTGTTCCGAACTTCGAAGCGGCCGCGGGGACAGGCTGAGTAGACATGTATTGATAATTCACACTTCATCGCGGCACGTCTCCAGAGTTCGCCGGCACGGCTCATCTCAGCACGCTTCACTGTGGTGCCAGCATGCAGGTTCGTGTGTGGCTTGAGACCGTGCACGTGACATGATGCGCGCAACCGCCGCTGAAAGGACGCGTCCCCCTCGTGTGTGGGTAACGGGGCGTCTTCGCTGTGGTGCTGTGGAGGAAGAGGCAGCGTCAACCGGCTCGCGCAAACTCCCCCGACGCTTCCAGTCCGTCCTGGACGCGTGTGGATGCTCTGTGGCTGAGCATGTGCGGGTGCAGCGACGTGAGACATTGACATCGGGGAGTGGCACGTGCGGCGATGTGCCTTCTGTGCCCATCTCCGTCAGCATGGCGCCTCGGGGTATCGGGCGTACTGTCCACCCGATCCACCACACCCAGGCGTGCGTCGTGCTGCTGATGTGGATATCACACCACTCGTGCGGCGCCGTCGTTGGCGAGCTTGTGGAAGCGTGGCTTGTTGACATGCGGCAGGCGGGTGAAGGGAGCAGGGCAGGGGTCTCTTCGGAAGTGGGTGGATCGGACGCCGCCGCCGCACAGGCACATCAAGCCATGGCCATGGCCGCAGCCTTTCAGCAGTTAGGTGGTCACACCAAGTCTGCGCTCGTGGTCCCGCTGTTGCGCCTGCGTTGTCCGTTCCCTGCATCGTGTTTGGCGAATCCCACGGTGGAGGGATTGGGGGTGGAGCATCCCATGGTTGTGTGTGGCGGGTGTGTGCGAGACGAGGCGCTGCAGTGGCGATTGTCGGACGACCTCCATCGATTGTTGGACGACATTGTGGGAAGGTGTGTGTTGTACTGCGCGGGTGCACATCGTATCCACCACCACACATGTGATTGCGGCGGTGTGACGAGTTCCCACACCCAGGAAGGGGTTCGCAAATGCCGTCTGTGTGAACTGACGTATGGTTCGTCCTGTTGTTTGCTTTTGGGAGTGTGGCTTGCAGCTACCGTGCTGGATGCTCTGTCTCTCGCTTGATTATGAGAAAAGCTGGTCTCAGTGCCGGGCCCCTCCCCGCATCATTCCCTCACTCCGCGCAGCGCCATGTCCCAGCGTCACCCAGCAGCAGGCGCCGCCACGGGCGCAGGCACCCTCTGTTCAGCTCGTGGCACCACTTCTCCGTATGGAGGTCGGCAAAGACGTGGTTCCATCAGCTGATGGACGCTTGCCGTGAGCGCCATGCGGAGCACGCGCTGCGCTTGGTGCACAAGGTTGTGCAGAATGGCGCCCACACTGTGCATGCTGGCGGGGGCGTACTGACTGAACTTCGGTGGCGTTCGAAGCTATCCCACACATGGGCTAGTCTCGGGATTCCCTTTCGTGTGCCGGATTGGTTGAGGTGCTTCTGCGATCCGCTGTGGTACGTGGCTTTGTTTTTGTGTTTTCTTTTCTTCTGTTCGTGGTGATGGCTGCTGCCACAGCTCGTGTTGTGGGTTGCGACTGCTTCCGTCGTTGTTGCTAACACCACGCGTTTGCTGCATGCGCACACAATCTGTTTTGGTCGCTTCAACGACGCCAGGTTTTGGGTGCACGGTGTGTCCCGTTGGAGCGCGTCTCTCCCCAAGGGAAGCACCACTGCGGTTGCCGCGATGCAGTTGCTCCTTGCACTGCCGCAACAAACAGGCGTCATGCGTGCCCCCATTGGACTGAACGCCACCACCCTCGCGACAGCACCGTTGATCCACTTCACACGTGCCTCAACAGGGAGGCATGGCAGCAGCAGCAGCAGCAGCAGCAGCAGCAGTGGAAGTGGCAGAAGCGGTAGGAGCTCCCCGCCGCGCATAGTGGCGACACCGGGCATCCGTAACGCGACGGCAGCCCGTGAGCGGTGCACCACACTCGGCATCCCCGCGTTGAAGCTGCGGCAAGCCACCCCTTTGCGGGGGGCAGCCAAGCGGCGCATGGAGGCGGCAGAGAGAAGGGGGAAGCACCACCGGTGTGGCGGTGGGGGTGACGAACGTGCCCAAACCACTGCAGTGCCTGGCACTCGCACCACTGTCGGTGCCGGCGCAGGTAACGACGCTGATGCTGCGCTGACCTGGTGTGAGCCAAACCGTCTGGCTGCGTGCACTGCGTACGTCAACGCCGAACCGACGTTGTTGTTTGTTGTTGTTGTTCATGTGGTGGTGACATAGTACACTGATGGTGCTGCACACTTCTTGCTTGTGCGTTGTGGTGTTGCTGCTGGTGTCGATGGCGTGTTCAGTTTCGGTGCAGACATATTTCTGCGCGCCTTGGGACCCCCTCGCTCTCGATTGTCTCGCCCGGCGTTGTTACGTGTGGCAAGTGTATCCCAGCGCGACACACGCACAGTGGTGTGCATGAAGCCGGGATGGCAGGGTGACATGTGGCTCCTGAGTCGCCGACTCGAGTGGCAGCGCCAGCTTGTCGCGGCGCTGGAGCACGCTGGTTTCTTGGCAGACGCCGTGGGCGAGTGCACCAAGTTCCTTGAGCAGGACGTGTCCGCTTCCGCCGTGCACCGCCTGGCCCTTACCACCACGCTGGCGCGCCTCAAGGCGCGGCTGGCGCGCCAAGCGCAGCGCGACTCCGCGGAACTGTCTCTGTCTGCCAGCCAACGCACCACCACCTCCGCGGACTCCAGCCCGGCACGTGGCACACAGGCGACACCGCTGATGGCGACTCGTGTACCGGTGGTCATGGTGCGGGTCGCGGTCATTCCACGCTCCATGCTGGCGGCTACTGCAACGTCTGCTGCTGCCACGAAGCGTGCGCGTACCGGCGTCGGTTCCTTGGGGCATGGTGGGGTTGCGGGTGGTGAGGCAGCGGGTGACACTGGTGGTGGCCGTCCCACCAAGCTCCGACGGCTTGGGGGCTCGAGCAACCTAGAAGGTGTGGCACCGACCGTGCCCCAACCAGAGCCAGGAATGATGGACGACGTCACGCACACCGTGGACTTGTTGGTGCCAGCGTGCGCCACGTCGGTCGGCCCACAGTCGGTTGTGGGAGGCGCAGATTGTATTAGTGACGACACCGACGTGGCTGTCGCCGCTGACCAAGCGCCAAGTCGTCCGAGACGTCGTGTGGGCGGCGGTGTGTTGACGGTGTATCCCACAGTCGCACCTGCAGCAGGCGTGACGGGCACACTGGAGGATGGCAGGGCCCTTGCACGTCATCGTACGGCTGTGGCAGTGTGGTTGGCGAGCGGTGAGCCGGTGGCGGTAAATGTGGAGCGAGCCGTGATGCATGCGGTGCAATGTTGTCATGGCGTGGGCAGCGTGTTTCGCTGCGCGCCCCTGTACACGTTTGCCGACCTGCCACGTGCCGCAGCTGACTTTGCCGGTGGTGGATTGGCGTGGAGGTCAGGGTCGGGTGTGTTGGACTGCCTGGAGCCTACGTGCACCAGACCCGAAGGGTGGCGCAGTATCCATGGCGAGAACCGTGTGTGGAGGGCCCTGTTTGCGTTGTTGCTGTGGGAGCAGCTGTACGCACGGGACTACGTTCCGGATGTGTGGCGTGTGGAAGCCCTTGCGCTGCCTCTCGACATGTACCATGGCACGTTGTTTTGGGAGCATCGACGAGAGGCGTTGTCCAAGCGACTGGAAAAGATCCGCAGCATGTCACCCGTAGAGTTGGGGCGCCACATCGCTGCCAGTCATCAGGTACACGCGTGGGTCGTGGTGCTGGCAAGGGAGGCGTGTGGGGCATTGGTGGAGAAGGACTGACGTGTGGTGCTGTGGGTGGTGTTTCAGTTGCACGCGCATCTTGGTTGTCCCTTACTGTGGTATGGCTATCAAGCACCTGCTGCAGCACGCTTGCTGCAAGATGTTGGGTGTGGTGTTGGTGGGCACACGGTGGCTGTCATTCTCGAAGCGTTGGCGCGAGATCTGTCTCAGTGGGGGGCTGGCTTGCCGGACCTTGTCTTGTGGCGACGGCCGACAGCAGCCGATTCGCCGACCACCGCCACCAGCACGAACCGCGATGTCAAGCATGTAACGCCTGATGGCGCTGCGTGTGTGTTGGTTGAAGTCAAGTGCCGTGACCGGCTGTCACCACAGCAAATGATGTGGCTGCGCCACCTTCGGCGTCACAATGTGCCTGTCGCCGTGGCTGTTGTTGCCCCACAACCCTGCGCTGCTGTCACGCCCAAACCACCCGCACCTGCTGTGGTCGCAAGTTGAATGTATTCAGAGATGTCAACAACGCGAGCACTCTGTCTGACAGTAGTCTGCTCTCGACAGTCGAGACGCGTAGACAGCCGCGTAATAAAGTCACGTCAGCTTGAGCCACATACACCCTTTCCGCCGGTTCGCACTTGTTTGTTCTCACGTCCCACCCCGTCGGCAGCTTTAGCGCCACTCCGCAGCGACTGCCGTCTGGTAACGTACTCGTTCAAAGGGACAGGGCATAGCTCTGGGCTGTGCCATGCTGGAGTAGCAATCCGGTCCGAGCGTGTACAACATATCGTCAGACGATGATGGCCTTCAACAAGACTGAGGAACGCAAGGACGCTGCCAGCATGGCAGCTCCATCCATGGGCGTGGCTGCCGGCATGGACGGCGAAGGTGCGCCTGCAGGTGCCACTAGCACGGCTACGGGTACTGGCGCCGGGGTGGGTGCAGGTGCGGGTGTGGGTGCGGGTGCAGGTGCCGGCATTGGCGCTGGTGCACCACCAGCGAATGCGGCGACGGCGATGAACGGCGGCGGCGGCGGCGGGCTTCTGGGCTCTCTGTGGGGCGTGGTATCCGGTTTGCTGGGGTGGAACACCCCTGCTGTGTCTCGTGACGCAGAAGCGGGGCGCTTTCTGACGTGGTTTGGCCTGCAGTTCAGTGAACCGTGCCCGCGGTTCGAGACGCGCTCGTTCCGGGCAGCGATCCAATTTGCGAACGCCCAGTCGCGGCCGTTGTTTCTGTACTTGCACTCGGAGTATCACCCGGACTCGAAAGAATTTTGCAGGTGAGAGGTCCTGATGCGGGTGCCACCACACAGTGGCACCTGTGTGTGGTGCTGTTGGGGTGGCGATCGTGACCTCATGCGCGGTGACGCATGTATCTACAGGTCCACTCTTTGCAACCCAGAGGTTGTGGAGTACATTAACTCCAACTTCGTAGTGTGGGGTGGTACCGTGACATCCACGGATGGCTACGACACAATGGGGCTGTGTCAAGTTAGCAGCTTTCCACATGTGGCGATCTACGTGCCCTCGCGCCAAAATCGACGCAGCTACCAAAAGCTCTGGAGCCATGAGGGTTCGTGTGCCTCTTCCAACTGGCTACTGCACTCGTGGGCCTTGGTCCATGACGAAACGCATGTCTAACGTGTTGTTGACCGCACCCTCTTGACAGGACCTGCCACACCCCAGCAGCTCCTCACCAAGCTTCAGGCCGCGATGGCTGTTGGTGCTGAGCACGTGGGTCGCATCATGGCACAGAGGGTTGCACAGGAGGAAGATCGACGGTTGCGCGAAGAACAGGATCGCGCATACCGTGAAGCAGAGGAACGCGACAGAGCCAAGGTATGTATGTGTGCGCGTGTGTGCGCGTTTTGGGGGTGTCGTGCAACCGAGTGGGGATTCTGCCGCCTCATGCATACATGTGACTGTGCGTCGGGCGATGGCCTCATCAGGAGGCAGCTCGGCAAGCAGAAGCGGAACGAAAAGCTGAGGAAGACGCCATGGCCATGTCGCTCGAACTGGTACGTGTCCACGTGGACAAGTTCCCATGCTTGAGGCGCAGACCACGTTGACGCCGTCGCGGGGTGTGCTTGTGTGACCCACCATCCGTGATGATGGTCAGGCCAAAGCCGCGGACTTGGAACGTGCTCGCAGCATGCTACCTGAAGAGCCTGCTCGCGCCCCCCGTGATCCCACTGCACCCACCACGATGATCAGGTTTACTCTTCCCTCTGGCACTCGTGTGCAGCGTAACTTTTTCGCGTCTGACACGCTGGAGGTGCGCTACGTGGTGCTGTGGGCACGTGCTGGTGTCAATCCTTGTACCGCTGTCGTCTGTGGGTGCTCTTGTCTTGTTACTGTGGGCGCTGTGGTTGGTGTTTCCTCCCTCCGCGCACGTTCCTTGATGTTCCTGCTTGTGGCTCAACCACCCATCTGTTTGCCCTTGCTTTCCCTGTGCGCAGCTTGTGAGGTGGTATGTATTGGTGGTGCTCGACGACATGAGCGAGTTGCCAGACGGTGTGGACATGAACAGTTTTGAACTGTCCACCACTTTCCCGAAAAAGACCTACGGGAACGATGAAGCAGCTCTCAAAGTGACGCTGAAAGAGGCAGAGTTGGTACCCCAAGGCGTGCTGTTTGTCGCGTGGTCGTAGTTTCGCGAGCACAAGCGTCTACGCCGTTGTGTGTTAGTAGATGTCCAGGCCGAAAACAGCAAAACATTCCCATCCGCACACGCCTCATGGGGCGACAGCACAGTAGTGGCCGCTGTCGTGGCCGCTTTCACCGTGTTTGTTCACACACATGGTTGAGACGCCGCGCGTGGCCTCGATTGTGATGTTGTGTGCGACAATTTCGCCCATACCTGGTGTCCCGCAGCACACGCCGTGAGGGACACAAGCAAGCGCCAATTCAGCCACCACAGCCACACGCACCAGCAGTCCGCCCGACCAGCCATGTCAGCTGGCAACGATGCTTTGGGCACTGCGGCACGGTACTGATACAGGAACTTGGCGGTGATGAACTTGAAGCAGTTTTGGCACACAGAACTATCGGACCGTACTCCAGCCCCCGCTCCAGCGCCCGCCCCAGCCCCAGCAGTGGCTGTGGCAGGAGTGGCTGTGGCTGCAGCAGAAGTAGAGGCAGGAGCAGGAGCAGAAGCAGAAGCAGGAGCAGAAGCAGAAGCAGGAGCAGAAGCAGGAGCAGAAGCAGCAGCAGAGGCAGAGGAAGGGGCAGGAGCAGCTGCAGAGGCAGTCGTGGCGGCAGGGGGCTTTGGGGCCGCTGTGGAAGATGTCACAGTAACTGACGTCACACACACACACACACATGACTCAGTCAGGCTCACGAACATACATGCGTGGCTATCACCATGCCCAGCGAAACATACACACACAACAGTAACGCAGCACGCACCGGCAGGTGGTGACGCTTCAGGGTTGGGGACAGGGAAGTCCATGTTGTTGAGGTTGCTTGCGTTGGGTGGAGACGCCATGGCGTCCAGGTGGTCGCATACGAAGGCCATTGCATCAGCCGCGGAACAAGAACGACTCTGCAGGTATCGCTGTGAGGCATGAGGCACAACCGCGTAGGGCCCATGCAAGGCACGTGGGATACGTCATCACGCTTGAGCACATCACCAACCAACACATTCCCTGAACCGAGCACCCACTAGGCGCAACGTACACGAAAACAATCCACCTCCACTTGGTTGGAAGTGAATAAGTTGGGGGGCACGGCCTGTACGTTCTTGGACAGATCACGAATGGTGCCGAGACGACCAAAGCGACAGCGCCTGAGACAGCACACGACAACGTCCGTCAGGCGACCGTGTGTCGACCCGCAAACCACGGCCAAGAGAGACATGCAAACATGGGGAAACCCAGCGCACACGCACACAGCGGATCCAGTGGCAAACATCATAACTGCATCGCAGCACAGTGCACGGCAGAAGGTACAACGATCTTCCGGTCGCCCTGGAGCCTCAGAAACATTTGCGTGGTGAGAACTTGGCGCACAGGCAGGAACGGAAAAAAAAAGAAGACAATCAATGACAGGCGCAGCAACACGAACGAAGGAAGGACAGACACAACACAACAAGCCAAGCACAAAAGCACGACGCCCCAACACACATGCACACAACACACTGACACGACAAACCCCACGTCTTCCCTACCGGGAGGATTCCAGGCGCTTCGGCTTGGGAATGGGTTCAAACAAAACGAACACGGCGTGTGCACGTTGTCTGCGTCGGGACACAGGTAGCCATCCACAGTTGACGGTTCGCAACACAGGTGGCATTCCGCTTCGTCCTCGTCATCACCACTGGATCCCGATACAAAGTCTGAATCTTCAGCACTGTTGTACGTCAAATCGACGTCAACGCGCGCGCGTTTGGCAGCAGGTTTCGGGGGAAACGAGTAAGGATCGTTGGCGTCCATTTCCTGAAGGAAACAGGTGGTACGTGCACCACCCCACAACAGCACGTGCGATTGGAGGCGAAGGGAAGGAGGGATCACACGTCAGTAGTGACACGGAACGCCCACACAAGGGAAAAAAAACCGCAAAGGGCACGCGAGAGTGAGCGGCGCAGTGCAGTGCAGCGCATGATGGCTCCAGGATGACACCACGCGTGCGATGGTACCTTGATTTCTGCTTCATCCCGTTGCTTCTCTGGGTGTCGCTGAAGGAAGGTGTCCACCAGCCCGTTGACAGCGTGGTTCACAGCAGCAAGCTTGATTGGTTGGCTGACAGACGCGCGTGGTGTGGACCCGCAGACAGAACTCGTCAAGTGTGAGCACGAGCGCAGCCAGTCACGGGAGGGTGACGCAGGTATCGGAGCTGGCACGACACATACCGGCACGTGGGACAATCTTGAGACCCCTTTTGCCACGAGGCGAGGCACGCGCCACAGAAATTGTGCATGCATGGCACCGCTGAAACACAGCGGTGCAACAGGTCTTGGCAAATGACTGAGTTCGCCCATGGCAGCCACAGTGGTGTGAGACAGACACAGTTGCAATGGTTGATGAGACGAGCAAGCGTAGGGAGGGGCAATGGACTGTCCCGACGCGGGCCCAACACACACAACCACGCACGCGCAGGCCAGCGCATCCACCACCGCTCCGCACGCACCACACGTGAGTGAATCTTCAAACGCGTCATCTTCGTCATCCGACTGAGCCGCAGCTCCCAAACCCGCACCCGCACCCGCACCCGCACCCGCACCCGCACCCGCACCAGCACCCGCACCTGTCCCTGCCCCAGCCCCTGCCGCAGCAGCAACCCCACTATCACTATTACCACCAACGTCATCTGTTGTGTTGCCGCTGTTCACAGCCTTTGCACTGTCGCACGACGCTGCACAAGAAGACAACATCCGTGAGCAGTGTTCACTTGTTGGGCGAGGTGCACAGGCACAACTGCGGCCACAGGCGTACTTCCTGGTCGTAACCTTGTTGACGGCAGGCGCACCATCCACACCAGGTGTTTTTGTGGCGCGACCTTGATCTTGATGTCGTCCCCATGCTTGAGAGTCGTGCTGTTGCCCTTGCCCACTTTATCTCCGTTCACAAAGGTGCCTGCTTGCCATGACGATGAGAACACATCCAACCATGCATGAGTGTAGTAACGCAGCCTGCGCGCACCGTTGGACGATTTGTCTTCAAGAACGACATTTCCAGAGGCGTCACGTCGCAGCTCACAATGCCTGCACACGCAGAGAGGGCGGGTGACACTACCTAACCAACAACGCTGCACCGGTCTGCGACGCACACTTTTGAGACGCGGTCGGAGCTGGACACCTTGAAGGCTGTGTCACTCGCAGCCTTGCGTCCCAGAGTGATCGCGTCCGCGGTGTTCAAACAGTGCACGTCCGTACAGTTGTCGGAGACGTTGCACAGCCAAGCCCACCACTGCAACGCGACACATCGAAGTCCAGTACACCACGGTGTCACACAGGCACCACATCAACAAACCACCAAACGACACACACGTGTGATGTGGCCGTGTGGACAACCGAACAAACGTACCGCGTCTTCCTCCGGACCATCGATCCCACTATCCAAACTCAGCGTTCGATCCAAAGGGGCGGTGTCGCTGCGCTCCATTGCGACTGTTCGTGCCACACACCCTTCCAAATCGCAGGTGGAGCACTTTCGCGCTTTGGAACGGTACAAGCACGACACCCCAGACCACTGTGCCTGAGCGCTGCGTGCACGTAAAGCTGACAACAAGCAAGCAGCAGGAGGAGCGCTGACGAAAGTTCCGGAAAGTTTCAAAATCAAGAAACGGGGACAGCAGCCAGCAACTACCAGGCTGTGCATGCAGCAGTTTTCTACGAGCTTGATCTACGTTCGTTTCTTGCGGCGCGAGCGGCGCCGAGCCTTCTTTCCTTGCGGTTTGGCCCGACGGGGGGCCAACCACCCGATTTGTGCGAACGACACGTGGAAGTGTCGGTCGTCTGCAGGTGCCAGCACGGCCCCGCTTTCCTGCGCCTCAACAGCAGCAGGAGACGCGGGTTCCAGCGCCACCTCCAAGGTGCACCACCCCAAGCGACGAAACGTGTTGTGGCCTCGCACACCCATGACACCGGGGTGGGCAGCGGGGTAGCAAAACAACGCGGTTGGCGTGACATGGAACCTCAGGTCTCCCGCGTCTTCGCCTTGGCCCGCGCTGGCCCCGCCATCATTGTTGCCACCGCCACCGTCTTTGCCCTTGTCCCGCATTCCCTCCGCGACGGCGCCGGCCGTCGTGCGGTCTGTGTCCGACCACTGGTCGTGTCGTGCCAGGTGTTGCACGTTGTCGCGGACTGATACGGACACATGGAGACCCACGGAACCGTCGTCGGGTATCACGACAAGCTGCCCGCCTGGCGGCAGGAGTGAACCGTGCGCCGACGCGGGGGAGCCTTTGCTACCATCTCCAAACGAAAGCCATCTCCGGTTGGGCTCCGTGTAGGGATTGACTTCGTCAAGCACGCGCAGAAACTCACGCAACTGAACAGCCACAGCAACAGCAACAGCAGCACACAACAACAGCCACCACCACCAACGCCACACGCGGTACACCACGAGGCAGACTTGTAAAACACAAAGCGTTGTCGGAAAACGACAGGTCCACAATTTTAATCCACCCAATTACTCGATATCCATTCACGTACTGGCAGCGAGGAGGCAAGGGCCTGGATAATGCGCCACACACGCCAAGGATATCGCAGTTGCAACTTCGGCAGCCGGGTAGGGTCAGGTGTGCCGGATCGAAAGCTCTTCAGGAGTTGGCGGTACGATGACCCAGGCAGTACAGAAGCACTTCCTGTTCCTGCTCTCGTTCCACCACCGCCACCGCCACCGCCACCGCCACCGCCACCGCCACCGCCACCAGCACCAGCACCAGCACCAGCACAAGCACCAGCACCAGCACCAGCACCAGCCCCAGCACCAGCACCAGCGCCGCCATTTGCATCCGCATTGGAGTCCGCA
>Ga0213833_1002038_pt1 | contig 13616 bp, 20 predicted proteins | sample SWATP21_FD_160575 | JGI IMG/M metagenome (GOLD analysis project Ga0213833, IMG submission 160575) | Coastal seawater microbial communities from Marineland, Florida, United States - SWA TP2 #1 | ecosystem: Environmental > Aquatic > Marine > Coastal | place: USA: Florida | collected 2016-08-14
CCCCCCCCCCCCCCCCCCCCCCCCCCTGCCCCGGTGCCGTTCATACACTGAGCAAATACGTACAGTGACGGGTCGCCACCAGCGGCAGCGGCATCAAATCCGGATGACGACGGGTAGATGGGTACCGACGACAAGACCACAACCGGCACCTGCAACCGTCGAGCAATCGAGGAACACTCGAGCGTGTTGGCATGGCCACACAGAATGGCCTCTGTTCCCTTGCATGCTTTCCACAACCATGGGAGATTGTCTTGAAGCCATCCATACTCGCTGAACTCTTTCAGTGCGGCGGTAAGCCGCTTCTGCAGGAGCAAAAGCAGGCAGGGTAAGCACGAACCGACTGCTTGGACAATGCCAACCCACGCACAGGATCACCCGATGTGGCCGCATCAATGTACGTCTTGTGAGACAGAAAGGAGTCAGGGTTTCCGTTCAGCCGTGTGTGGACGGAAATACCGGCTTGGGACGCCAGGGCTTGGTGTGCTCCATGTGTGATCAAATCAACTGCGTCGCAGCAGGTGCCATCCTTCAGAGACAGTGCAATGCAACACGCATCCCACCAATCCGAGGAACAGGAACACCGCACCCACTTTCTATCGAACGACACGTACCAGTGTAGCCCTCCTGACGAGACAGCGCAGCAGCGAAATAAATGACAGGAGCCACATGGGAGCTCGTCCCAGTCGCGACCACGGAAACTCGAAACGGAGCACCTGCTGCACGTGCGCTGCCCGTTCGCAGCGCAAGGGGTGTACGTGGCGGCACAACAACAAAGTCTTCTTCCACCTTCTCAGCCATTCTCCTGCAGCCAAGCGGGCGGGCAGGCACGAGCACTGGATGTTGAACCTGGAGTCGCGTTGTTGCAGAACTGATCCCCGTCTGTCGTCGAATTATGTTTGTAAGTAGTTGTGTTCCAATAAGATTGCCCCAGAGCCGTTCCACTCGGGCTGTTTCGGCGACTTTCTGTACTCGCGCGGCAGTGCAAGTGTGCTGGTCGCGGAAGACCACTCGAAAAACCAGTGGCGCGAGCCTTTGGAACGGTCTGCCATTTACAACTGGTGGGGTGGAGAGAGCGGTGGGACACCGCCATCCGCGACAGTCGCAGCGAGGGCCTGTGCGTGCACACACACGTCCCCGCCAAGGATTCGACTCCCGCGGCACGGCTTCCGACTGCGTCGGTGCTAGAGCCGGGTGTCTCGTGTAAACATCCAATATGGACGTGTTTCGCGGTGGAACGAAGACTGAGAAGGATGTACCGGAGCTGCAGCAGAAAACTGAGGATTTCGCGCTGCGTGTGGAGCATGAACGCATTCGCGTCGACGCGTTGCAGGCGAAGATCAGACAGGTCAAGGCTCGGATCACGACTCTACATGACGAGCGGTCGAAAAAGGGAGGGCAAAACGCACCACGCGCTGCTCAACACTCCATCCGCAAGGGGGTATGTGACCTGGACTGGGGTAGGTGTTTGTGTGCTGTTGCTTAACGCTCCATCATGCTCAGATTCGCTTGCTGGAAGAGAACCTCCACCGGCGCTTGCTGAAGTTGGGTGACGTTGAAACGGCTGCCAATCGGCATAAACTAGTGATCAATCAGCTTCGACAAGAGCAGGTGCAACTGAAGGAGGTGTATGAGACGGTACGCCCGCGTTGTGGTACTCTCTGTCGGACATGCGTGTGACCGTGACTGGTGCTGTGGTTGATGCAGTTGCGAGATGAGCTGGCGGAAATGAAGATCAACATGGATGAGGCACTAGGAAAAGCGGCTTTAATTTGTGAAGAGCGTGACCAGGTATGCACACTCGCGCACGCCTATTGCGTGACGTTCGGCGAACCAACGTGGTTGTGTTGCCACTGGCCAGGCCTTCACCGACCTGACTCGCATCCACGAAATAGTTGAATCCGAGGCCCGTCAGCACCGGAGCGACATGAAGCAATGGAACAAAATTGTGCGAGAAGAGAAGCAGCGCCAAGGTGGGTGTGGCAAGTGAGCACTGCGCCACTGGGGGTCCCTTTTACTCACTCGTGCGTGCGTGTCGTGCAGAGATCATGCGCGTTCAGCAAGGCAAGCACCGCGATGACAATGCCAGTTTGCGAATGCTGATTGAACTTAGAAACACCAAGGCGGATGAAATGGAGAAGATGCGAAGAACGGCGGAGCTAACATATGAAAAGCAGTTAGAACAGGAAGCGGAGGCAGAGAGCATGGTCGAGGAGTACTACGCAGCGTTCGGGCAACTCAAGGTGCGTAACTTGTTGGTCACAATACCAACTTCCAGTGCTCACGGCAGACCTGTTGCAGGAGATGACCAACATTGACGATGTCAATCGGTTGGTGGAGATGTTTGTGGCCGTCGAAGATGAGAACTTTGCGACGTTCAACTTCATCCAGCACATCAACCGTCAGATTGAGCGCGAGGAAGAGGCGTATGTGAAGGTCTGTGAAGAGTATGGCAAGTACCAAGACACCATGGTGAGCTTCATTGGGTAGTTGGGCTGCCACATGCTCTTTGTACTCACTTGGACCTGAGCACGCAGAGCAACACTGACAGATCACGGTCCCGCGTGATTCGATCGCTGGAAACCAAACTTGCAAAGTGGGTGTCATGCGTGGGTGTGGTGTGTGCGAAGCTCGAATTCACAGATGTGGTTGTCCGTTTTAGGACCCTTCGCCAACATGAGGACTTCCAAGTCAACAAAGCTGACAACGCCGCGCAGCTGCAGCAATTGGCCAATGTGGTAGATTCCATTTTCCACAAGGCCGAGTGTGACCAAATGAGTGGCTTGCGGGACACTTGGAGTAGACCAGAAGAGAAGAAGATCTCCGCGTCCGACACAGCACTCACGACTGGCATTGCAATTTTACATGCTGATACCCATCCTATGGTGTGTTGGGGCAAGTCCAGCTGCTTGGTTGTGCCATGCGTGTGCTCACACTGCTGGGTTTGGGATCAGGTGATGCCAAACATGTCCTTGCACTCGCTGATGCGACATGGCATCGGCAATATGACAATCCTTCACTACCTAGGGATCATCGAGCAACGCGCAGCAGAAATCATCAACGCATTCCTGGCCTTCCGAGGTACGATATCAGAGGATGTTGCCTGGTTTGTGTGTTGTGTGGTTGGTCACTGAGCTTTGGTGGACGTACCTTCCAGGTGCCCAATCTACAGGGCAGGGACTGCCTGCCATCCCCACGACCTCGGCAACGCCTGTGGTTCCCCCGCCAAAGCCTTACGCTGCGGCCGCTGCCGTGTCACCCGTGCGCATCTTGAACATGCCAAGCGGAGAGGGCGATGAAGAGTCGCAAGACGGTGGAGATGAAACCCCGATTCCCCGCTCGCGCATGCGTGAATTCGCGGTGATGACATACAGAAGGGAGATGGAGGCACTAGCTTCAAGGCGCATGCACAAGAAGGAGAGCACTAAGTCGGCCAGTCGGATGCCTCGGATTGGAAGAGGGCGGCGCAGCAGTGCTGGTGGGGTGGATATGGGAATGGTGAGCAAGAAGCGGGCAGCGCCCAGGTCAAGCACAGCCGTTGGGGTATCGCGAAGCACTCCAGCCCTGGGCAATGGAGCATGGGGGAAAACAAAGTAGTGCTCCTGCTCATGCGGTGCATTCAACGTAGTTTGTTTCTTTTCTTGCGTTTAGTACCGGTGGCACCGGCAGCAAACATCACTATTCATCATCCTCCTCTGCACCTCGGCGGTGCCAGCGATCTCGTTTGCCCTCAGACCCATCAGCCTGCGACGCACATACACAGTCAACCGTCAGCTCAGCAGGTTTCCCCCGTCCCACAACCCACTGCACACACACCTCCGCTTTGTCCACACGAGCTCGCTTCCGAGGAGCGGCTTGTGTGCTGGCATCGAGCGCGTCCATTCCGATCTGACGCCTACGAGGGCGGTCATCGTCGCTGTCGTCGTCCGAGGAGTCATACCGCCGCCGACGAGATAGAGTCCCCCGTTTTTCACGGTCTCGGTCATTCTCAGGTTCCCGCCGACGCTTTCTGCCTCCACCGCGACGATCGTCACGGTCACGGTCGCGATCACGGTCACGATCACGGTCACGATCACGGTCACGATCACGGTCACGATCATGATCACGGTCACGGTCTCGGTCTCGGTCACGATTGCGGCCACGCTCACGGCCTCGGTCACGGTCACGATCGCGGTCACGATCACGGCTACGGTAGTCGTTGTCACGGCGAGAGTCGCCCCTGCGCCGGTAGTCCCCACCAGTGCTCCTGCGGCGATCATCACCCCGACGTCTCCGATCGTAGGGTCCGCGACGGCGGCCAGGAGGGGACCCACCCCAGCCCCGCTGCATGGGTGGCGGTCCACGGAAGCCCGGCGGCCCACCTGGAGGTGGAGGACCACGGAAGCCAGGGGGTGGGGGACCACGGAAGCCCGGTGGGCCACGGAAACCGGGGGCACCTGGCCGACGCAGCATCGCGCTCGGACCGCCGGTGGCGGCGCTGCCGTACCCACCGCGCGCTGCGTCGAAAGTGGTGCGCAGGTCGTCACGAACCTGACCGCCACTGCTGCCGCGGCCGTACTGCCGGCCTTCCCGGAAGCCCTTGTCCACTTCGATGCGAATCACCCGGTCGTCAAGCTTGGTGCCGTTCAGGAAAATGGCCGCATTCACAACGCCCTGTCTGTGTGCAAACCTGGCACAAAGGAAAGGTCCAGTGAGCAGGATACCGCCACAGATTGAGAAAGACTACGTACATTACAAAACAAAAGCCACAGGGTGTCTTTGTGACACGGTTCAGCCCCATGATCACTCGCTCAATGGCACCACACTTGGAAAACAGGGCGTAAATCTGGTCTTCGGTGGTGTAGAAAGACAGGTTTCCCACGTAGATGACTCGGCTCTCACCAGCCACTAGTGCCTGTTTCGCAGGCGTGCCAAATCGCTTGCGATCTGCATGAAACGGCCGGGCGGCTTTCGACAAATACCTCACGACAGACGCCATGGAGACCCACCCAGTGTCACCACACAGAGCGCTCGCGTGACATCCAGACGACCAAGAAATTCGGTGTAATTTATACGCCCTATAATTAGAAGGCGTCTGTTGTCACCACATGAACCCAGACATGTACGCTGCTACTAGCAGCCTGCTAGTGCTGTCCCCAATACGTCATGCTTTCACCAGCCTCGCCAATGTGTCCACGAATTAGGTGGACTGAGCATACGGACGGCTGCAGCAATGCTATGGGGATGGCTAGGGCCACAACTGCCCTTGGTGTGAGCTACGTGACGGACTCCTCGCTTACGTCGGACAACATCACCAATATCAACCGAGCTACATAGAAACGTGAAGCACCGCCAAGAACTTGGTACAACGCAAGCATATGCACAGCAAAGGCCTGACAGCCTGGCCAGCACTGGCGCCACGACGTGGATGCACGTGGCTTAAGATCTCTGAGTCGCCAAGTGCACGGCACTCCACCTCATCGGGAGACTCAAACGAAAACATGCAAACAGAAAGAAGTGACCCAATCCAACACTCAAGATCCAACGTAATTGTCCACAGGAATCCCCTGCAATGCGCAGGCGCATGAGTACATGCGCATCAACAACAAGTGATGGGATCGTTACCTGTAGCTGCACTGCACCAGCAAACTTGGCCCAGCATCCACATCCTCCGAGCAACGAAACCACCAGAAACATTAATAACACGTTTAGGGCAAGACCAGTGTCATCGTAGTCCTGAACAAGTCCACTTATGAGCCACAGCACCGCAGGCTGTTCCAAGACTATGCACTTACGATATCAACAGGTGTGGGAGTGTTCGAGTCCCGTGGTGCAATAGCAATGAAAATGATAACCAGTGCCACAACTCCACATCCTGCAGCAAGCCCAGCGCTGGACATGGGGCGAGGTGAGAGCTCTACCACAGCAGCACTTCAAGTTTGAACTCACCATCCTTGCTCCGCAAACTTCCCAGCAATACAAATCAACACAGCAAGTACAATTGCCAATCCTGCCAAGAAAACACCCACACCAACCCCTAGGATGCGGGTGCCCTCATCGAGCTGCAGAAGAACAGGGAGCATCGCGCCATGCAAGACAAGAGTTGCGGTCAACACAGCACTCGAAAATTGTCGATCAACTTCACCACGGGTTGATTAATACACATTGTGTGATATCAATAATCGCATTTGTACGATTCACCACACAATGCCTGTGCTCGTCCTGTGCGTGTGGTGTTGCGTTTGGCCGGCCTTGTTACCTCTTACTTCCCCGTTTGCTGCCGGTTTCCGCTTCCACACCCACCGTTGATCATGGTACGACGGTGTCAGTGTTGGAGAAGCTGTAGTTTTGTGCACACTGGCAGAGGCGTTGCTGCTCTAGGCTTCCCCTTGGCCGTTTGACTGACGCGTTTGTGTCGCCTCTGTCGTGTGGCTGGTGCACGTGCTCAGGGTATCGATCTGATCGCTGGCGGCCGTAGTGTCGGGCACAAGCACCGTACGTCGCCCAAGTCCGAGAATGTGTACATCCGCTTGTTGTGCAAGGTGAGTTGTGCGAGCAGGAACCCCTTCTAGCCGCCTGCGTTGTGTTGTGTGTCGCGTTCCTGGCGCCGATATGTGACTTGGCCCTGCCTTGCTCTGCTCTTCTCGGAAAATGTGTGTTGATGTTTCGCTTCGCGTGCCTGCAGCTGTACGCTTTCCTGGTCCGCCGCACGGACTCCAAGTTCAACAAGGTTGTGCTCAAGCGCCTGCGCATGAGCAAGACCAACCGCCCTCCCATGGGCCTGGCTCGCGTCGCTCGCTACATGGCCGGCAAGGAGGGCAAGACCGCCGTCATCGTGGGCTCTGTCACCGACGACATCCGTCTTGAGGGCCACAAGTTCCCCGCCTTGAAGATCGTCGCTCTGCGCGTGACTGAGAGCGCTCGTGCCCGCATCACCGCTGCTGGTGGTGAGATCATGACCTTCGACCAGCTCGCCATGCAGTCCCCCACAGGCAGCAACACCGTTCTGCTGCGCGGCCGCCGTACCGCTCGTGTGGCGAACCGCTACTTCGGCACCATCAGCCAGGACAACGCTCGCCCTCGTGTGCGCTCCAAGGGCCGCAAGTTCGAGAAGGCCCGTGGCCGCCGTCGCAGCCGTGGCTTCAAGATCTAAGCGCGTTGATTTTGTGCTTGTTGCATTCTTGGATTGGGTGGTTGCAACTTTGGTTGGACTGCTCTTGGGTGGTTACTTGCGAGCAACTGGAGGCCTTGGCTTGACAGCTGAAGCTTGTGCCTTGATTAGGTGCACAGGTTACTCCTGTCTTTGCGTTTCAACGTCTGTTCGTGTTTGCTCGTAAGTTTTAGTCTGCTAGACTGGAAGTAGAGACTCGCTTTGCGTGAGAACACAAAAAGCGATACAATTGGGGAACCGGTATTTTCATTTGTGCTCTCGTGGAGAGGAACCACAGCAGGCCAAGCGTCACAAACACAACGAAACGGCCATGGGCCACACACATGGGCATCGAGATCTTCATTTTCTATCTTCGCTGGAGGTTCCCAGAATTTAACGGGTGCCAGACCGCACCTGTGTACAAAGTTCCTTGCTGCACTAGAACAGGTCAGAACGAAATGTAGTCTGCCATCTGTGCCACAGGAAGGCGGAAGGGAAGGCGGAAGGCGGAAGGTGGAAGGCGGACGGCGGAAGGCGGACGGCGGAAGGCAGCACCTTCTGGGGGTTGGTGGACATCACAAACTACTGGATGCTCACTCACCGCGACACCCACGTGTGCGGAGATTCAGCATGTTCAGCTGGAAACAGTCTAGTCCATGTCGTATGTATGTGCGTGTGGTGCATCGTGCAGAGAAACGTCTGAAACACTGATGTTGGCACATCGTCACACGAAGTCTCTGTGTGTGTGTGCGACGTGACTCAAAAGAAGCACGAAACAAGGTGGCGTGTGACGAATGGAAAGCAATGAGGAACAACTGGTCGTCAAGTTACTTGCCACGGCAACATCGCACCACCTCTGCGCAACGGAACCAGGCTAGCGTCTCTACACCCGCCACCAAGTGCATGGCGGTGCGGCGAGAGTTTTCACCACCACATGCAAACCCAAACCATGGGAACCATCGTGGTAGCCACAGTCTACGAAACATACAGCAGCGAGATTTACCGGCCACGGCGACCAGTGTTGCGGGCAGCGGGGGCAGCGCGCTGGCCCCGGTTGGCCTTGCGGGCGGCCTTGGCGGCAGCGCGCTTCTCGGCACGGGCCTTGCGCTTGCGCTCGCGGATGGCACTGAACACACCAAAACGAAGCATTCCAAAGGTTAGTCGAACATCATCAGCAGTGCGCCGCGGTCAGGCTGGGTGCCTTCAGGTGAAAACGTACGCGATGTCACGCTCGGCGGCGACAGTCTTGGCAGTCGGGGGGGCCTTGCGGGCAGCCATGATCTGCATATTCACAACGTGCACAATGCATTAGATGATAGCCCAACGTGGCATCTAAGAGCACGTAATACGCCCCACTCGATTCGTACCTGCTTGGCGGTCACGCCAGCGACGGCGCGCACGAACTTGGTGGACTTGCGGTTGCGGCGCTTGGTGACAGTGATGCTCTTGCCCTTCTTGTTCAGACGGCGCCAAGCCTGGGTCCACGTGAGCTGGCCGGGCTTCTTCTTCATCTTGTACAGGTTGTGGCACTTCGAGTTCAAGAAGATCATGGTCTGCAAACGCATGGCGCGGACAGCACATGTGTTGTGGTGAGAGGAGCCATCTCGCCAAGGAGCCAACAGTGACACAGTCATCCACACACCTGGCCATCGCGGCGCACGAAGGAACGGCCATGGCCGGGGTACACCTTCAGCTCGCTGAATGCGCACACTTGGGTCCTGCAGCACGATGGCGCACGCAGCAGCACAGCAAACACACAACACACTTGTCAAGCGGCAGCCTCCCACGACATTGGCAAGAGCTTTCGGCCAACTGTCCCCTGCACAAGGGTCACACAGAGGGAAGTACAAACGTACTTGACAACCATTGTGACAGCTAGAGCTCCCTCGAGACGATGTACGATGGAGTTGCTCCTCTACGACAGACAGGCAAGCATGCACCGTGAATGGGAGATTGAGTGGCGCCGATAAGCCGTGACTTTTTTTCGTGAGGAAAAGACCAAAATAGTAACATCGATATCATGTTTTGTAAATAGGCATATAAGCGCTGCTGCTTACACCTGCTTGCGCGGGGTTTCTGCTTGCATTCTGGTTGCGGACACAAAAGGTGATTGTAAAAAGTGTATTAGGGCTAAACCCGCAACTGTGTGGGAGCTGCTATGCACATGGAAACGCTGCGCCGACAGCGCGGCTACTGACTCAGCCAAATCGAAACAGAATGCGAGTCGTACGCGCAGACCAACAAGTTCGCACGGGAGCCCGAGAACTGAACGCCAGTCAGCAAACGATCGGTTACCGTGGTTGTAAATGGCACTTGAACCTGACACAACGACAAAGTAGTGAGGACCTATCCAACATTGCAACCGGGGCATGAGCGCGCACCTCCTCGTCCGCATCCTCGGGAATCGTAAAGACGTTCAACACTGTGTCCTCACCAACAGTAGCAAACATAGGAAGCGATGGGTGAAGCGCCATGGCTGTGATGCAACGCGCATGAGCCGCAATCTCAACGCAAGCGCTGGTTCCGGTGGACTTGTACATGCGGACATGACCTGAGGCAAAAGCGCCAATGATGGTATCTCCACGAATCGCAAGGGACGTGCAAGGAAAGCTGGGCGCAGCAAGCAAACGAGCGAACAAGCAGACAAGCAAGCAACACGAACAACCAAATAGCACAGCACACGTCAGGGTACAGGCCGAACACCACGCTTACTATGCAAGAACACTACCCGCGCACGTACCCGTCACCGCGGAAGCTGGACGCTGGCGACCTATCATTGCCCCAGACACGGATGGTGCCGCCATTGTCAGCACTGGCAAAGAACCGCTTGGACGAGGTCATGCAAGTCACTGCGGTCTTGTGGCCAGACAACAGAGGCTCCTGCAGCTCAGCCCCCTTGTAGACCGCCAGATCGCCAGCAAATGTACCCACAACAAGTTCGCCCTCACCGGTGGCCGTAACTCCTCTGCAAAACTTTGCGACGCCTGCAACAGCGAGTGTTGGCATGCAACAAAGGCACCCAAAACCAAAGCGACTGAGCTACGCACCAGCATCGGAGGCTAGCCGATCGCAGAGGTCATCGGAGAACGCTTCTGTAAGTCGCTTGGAGCCAGAAGACGGCCGGTAGACACGGATGCCAGACCCCAGACACAACACCAATAATGGTTCACCAACATCTACCCACTTCACCTGTGGTACCCCGCCCCCGCGAGGTCAGTGCACGATCAACACCCGGATCGCTACAGCAGTGTTGACACACCTGAACGACACCCGGGGCTTTGATGGAGGCACAGTCAGCTTCAACTTTGCCATCAGAAGCAGCCTCATTGAATGAGATAACACGGGTTTTGTGGACGAAGGCCTGCAAGGCGCAAGGGTGAGCGAATGCAAGCGTCAGGGCAACTGCCTCGCATTTCACGTACAGCGCGGTCGCCATTGGTTGTGAGGTTGTTGTACAACAAGGAAGGTGTGGCATCCACAGCCACTGCGTTCATGCGCGTCTTCACATACGGTGACACAGCCTTTGCAGCAGCCATGCCGACAACGTGTGGCAGGAGAAGTGTTGGATATCAGCACCCACAACACCCAAGCAGCTCACACCCAAGCGCGCTCAACACTTGCGAACGCAGGTCGCGCGATCTGGTCACATCAACTTAACCCAATACCGAATGTACCACCAGGCTGGCAGTTTTCGCTGCAGGCAACGGGCGAGTGAGCGTGTTGTCAAAGTGCCCATCATTGCAGGCACCTCAACGACAGCCGTGTAGGGCCACGCTAGCGGAAGCGTGGGCGCTTGGCGACGCATTTCGTTGGACACTGTATCCCCACGCTCGTTCGGCTGCCCACTGATAGAACATGCGGCCCGTCACGTAGACCGGAGAGTCGCGTTGCGCTAGCTAACTATTGGCGCAGCTGATTGAGCTGCCCACTTGAGTCCGAGCGAGCCGCCGGTACAGCAGTACTGTGCTGTAGGATCCCGATACAATGGTCAATCATCGGGACCTTCCCCTCCCAGGGACGCCTCAGAAAGCGGACAGCCCTGTCGGCGTGCGGCAGCGGATTTCACGCCAGCTCGGTGCCGGTTCGCTGGAGGCTAAAATGGTCGACGACAGGGCCCCTGCTCCAGTGAAACTCAACGCAGGCAAGCGTAGTCCAGCACATAGCCCACGGAATGCGCCAGAGAAGGTCAAGGATGGCGTCCCCTCCAGCTCACAGTCGAAGCCTGCCGCCACCTCCGCTGAGACTAACACAAATCTCGTCGCCTCGCTGAGACGCAACTCTGACTTCATGCTTGCGTTTGCAGTGATTGGAGTTATCTGTATGATGGTGCAGGTGCGTGCAGTTTTGGTCGTTGAGATATGTGTTGCTCCTCAACTCAACTTGTCCGTCTGCTGTTGCTTGCTCGCTGTTTGTTGTCGGGTCTGTTTGTTGTCAGAATGAGCTGGCTTGGGTGTGGAATACCGACGCTGGGTATGGATCATTCTGCCCAAGTGACGACCCTGACTGCACTGCAGCTGTGAAGCGCTCACGCGCCAGGATGTTCCCGATCACGGACGGCTTGGTTGTCTTGAATGCCATCCGAGCTCTTATCTCTTTCACAACATGCCTCACACGTGCGTTTTCCCTTCTCACGAGATGAGAGCCGCAGGCGCTGGTTGTGTGGTGTACCACTTGGTGCTCACCTTCCTTCGTGTTTTCGTTTCTGTCCCCTTCCCTTTCTTTTCGTTTCTTTTTCGTTCTTCCACCCCACCACCAGTGTGGTTCTGCTACCGCTTCTACTCTGTGCAGCTGGCGGTGATGAAGTCCAAGAACCTGCTGCCGCGGACGGCGACGCTTCTCGGGTCCAGCCTCCGTTGGTCCTACATGCTAGAGTCCTGTGCTCTTGCTGTGCACGTGTTTCCGGGCATCGATGATGTGGACACGTTAGACCCTTCTTTGTACCTGTGGATGAACCTGTTTATGTTCACGCGCGCCATCCTCCTGCTGCGTGTGGTGCGCTACCACAGCCCGCTGCTGACCAGCAATGGGCGTTTCATCGGGTACGTGTTGCGGCTGTATCCCGTGCGGTGGCGCGCGCGTGGATGTGGATGTGGATGTGGATGTGGATGTGGATGTGGATGTGGATGTGGATGTGGACTGACTCACTGTGGCGGCGCTGTGCGATGTGTCCGTCTCTCTCAGGGCGCTGACCAACGTGGAGTTCAACGCGTCGTTCATCCTCAAGACGGCCTTGAAGCACAACCCTGTGACGTTCATGAGTGTGTGTCTGGTGACTTTGTTCATCTCTGCCGGCTACTCCATTCGGCTCATCGACAGCCTCATGTGTGTGTCTGAGCCCACCCTGAACTGTGAGCCCCTCGGGTTTTGGGACGCGCAGTGGCTACTCGCCATCACGATCCTCACCGTGGGCTACGGTGACTTTGTTCCCCACGCGGATGGTGCGCGCTTTGTGGCGCTGGTTGGTGGGTTGACGGGCACCATGATCACGGCAGTCACCATTGCCTTGACCACCTCGTACCTCAACCTGTCGCGCTCCGAGTCGCGCGTTGTGACCTTCCTCCGCAAGGACTCTCTGAAGCGCATGCTTCAACTCGCGGGTGCGCGCGCCCTCCAAGCGTTTTACCGGTACTACACCGTCCCACGCTCCTCGCCTCGCCGCCGCCGACGCGCAGAGCGCCACTTGTACTCGGCCCTCGCTCGGTTCCGGTCTGCCCGGCGGTATGTGCTCAGTCACGACCCGGTGTCGCCCCAAGACCGGCAGATTAGCCTGCTGGAGACGATGGAGGTGAACGTGGACGACATGAAGGCGCACCTAGAGCTGCTCGGTGGCTACTTCATTGGCGTCCCCAACATGGTACCAGGGCTGGTGGACGGCCCCATGCAAGGAGACGGCTCGCCAAACCCCTCCACACCTGGCAACCCTTCCCCCAGCGAGGTGCCATCCACAGCGATTGTGCCCGTTGTGCCTGCAGATAGAGATGCGGGCGCCACTCCGTCGGAGAAACACACCACGGCACCAGCATCCATGGCGCAGACAGCTGCGCCGTTGCGGCCGGTGCCTCCCTCACACCCACCCCCCTCTGACGGCAACCCCACCGCCGTGGTCTCGAGCTCTGCTGGTTCCGTTGAGATTGGCGACGCGGGGCGCCAGTCACCGTCTGTACCGCGGCCGGTGATCGGCGTTCCACGGAACATGTCGTCCTCGCAGCCGCAGCAACAGCAACAGCAGCAGAGCCAACAACCGCCAGTGTCGATGGTGCGCCGGCGCAGACGGAACTCGTTTGTGAACAATAGTGACTGGGTGAGCGACATTCGGGAAGCAATGGGGTTGCTCACGTCGAAGCTAGACACACTTGCCTCTGAGTTTGAGTCCCTACAGGTTGGTGCCGTGTGGTGGTGGTGGCGCGCCGTGTGTAGTCAGTGGCCCTTACGTCCACGCACCTGTGTGTGTGTGTGTGTGTGTGTGTGTGTGTGGGTGTGTGTGTGTGTG
>Ga0213833_1002039_pt1 | contig 13610 bp, 12 predicted proteins | sample SWATP21_FD_160575 | JGI IMG/M metagenome (GOLD analysis project Ga0213833, IMG submission 160575) | Coastal seawater microbial communities from Marineland, Florida, United States - SWA TP2 #1 | ecosystem: Environmental > Aquatic > Marine > Coastal | place: USA: Florida | collected 2016-08-14
CTCCGTCCCCCGAACACCCCCTGGTTTCCGGGGAGAACTCCGTCCTCCCCGGGCCCCTCCGGCCGGGGGACTACTCCGTACGTCCCCCTGGACCCCCTGCGCGGGCCCGGTGCCGATGGACGATGGCTTGCAGGGTTCGACGGCTGGTGCCCGGTCCCGGGTCGGCTGTCGGGTCTGGGTGTCGATGGGCTCGAGGGACGATGAATCGCTGGGTTGGTGCCAGATTCGTCGCTTCGTTCGCTGACGCTCACGCTCCGAACGACTTGGTCGAGGTTGTGGGCGCCACGGGGCGTCCCGTGGGTGGGGCCGTCGAGGCGTTGCCGCTGAAAGGGCGACTTTGGGTTTTGGGGCCCCCTCCGCCTGCTCCGCAGGCACCTCCCCCTGAAGGGGGAGGACTTCGGGTTTGAGGGCCCCTCCGCCGGAAGGGGTCTCCCAACGGGACGACTTCAGGTGAGAACGACGATGTCCTCCATCTTCAGGGCCCTTCAGGGGGAGGTGGGTCCTCGGTTGAGGTTGGCTCGGGGCTGACTGCTCGTGCTTTGGCGGGGGATTCCGTCGTGGGCGCAACACGGCGTCCCGTGGGTGGGCCCGGCGAGGCGTTGCTGCTGGAGGGGCGACTTTGGGTTTTGGGCCCCCTCCGCCTGCTCCGCAGGCACCTCCCCCTGAAGGGGGAGGACATCGGTGTTCTCGGGTGCTGTGGCCTCTTGTGCGGGCAGGAGAGCAGTGGCGGGCGTGGCCATGCTGGTGCCCGTCCTGGACGGCCACGTTACCTGCCCCTCGGCGGGCGTTGCCATGCTGGTGCCGGTCCCGGTCTTCAAAATCGGAGAGGTCCGCTGAGAGGCGAGGCCTGGTCGGTTCGATTCCGATCGCCCGCCGCCATCTTGCCCTGGTCCTGTGACCGGATGGCTTGGTGGTGGGTGCTACCCAGCGGGAACGTGGGCGTTGAGCTTGTTGCCGTCCAGGTCGCGAAAGTAGGCCCCATAGAAGCCGTGGGAGCCCCGCGGACCGGGTGGGCCTTCGTCGGTGCCGCCCAGCTCGAGGGCCTTGGCGTGCATCGCCTGGACCGCTGCACGGTCGGTGAGGCGGATGGCGACCATTCCGCCGTTGCCCACTGTCGCAGCCGCACCATCATGGGGAGCCGTCACGCAGAAGGCTGTGTCCTGTCGGGTGCGGGCCCAGGCAGCCATCTGGCCGTGCGCCCAGAGTCGGTCCACCCCCACCGCCGCGAAAAGGGCGTCGTAGAAGGCCACCGCCCGTGCGAAGTCGTTCGTTCCAACCGTCACGTAGCCAACCATGGGTTCTCCCGAAACACATCACACGGCGGGTACCGCGACAATGAGGGATGGTCGACCGCTATGTGAACAGCTTACCGAACATACCCTGACCGCTGGAGGAAGCGGAGACCTTGGAGGATCTGGTCGACCCGGCCCGGCTCGAGCTGTCCGATGCGCTCGCCCAGGTGGGCCTTCTCGACCGACGACACCTGCGACACCACCACCACGCTCTGCCGAGGCAGGTTTCCCTCTCCAGGGTCGAGCAGCACGTTGCCCGGCTCGTGGGCGCGCCGAAGGTTGGACGTGAGCGCACAGACGATGACCGTGTGTACGCGGCTCTGGTTGAAGAGGTCGTCTTGGACCACCACGTGCGGATGGGCGACGTGGGTGGCGCCGGGTCGGGAGACGGTCGCCCAATACAGCTCGCCGCGACGAATGGAAGGGTGGGGCATGGGGCTCGGTGTCCGGGGTCGGTCGGGCTCAGTAGGAGAGATGGCCCAGGTAGTAGACCGTCTGGTCGCCGTAGACGTAGCCCGACGTGTTCCAGGTCACGTAGCCACCGCCGATGTCGAACACGTAGCCCCAGTAGGTTCCGTCGAAGTACACCCCATCACTGGACACCCGCAGGGTCCCGGAGCTGTTGGCGCCCGAGCTGCAGGTGCTCTCGGCCGACCGCTCGAGCGAGAGGTCGAAGGCCATCATGCAGTCCAGGCAGTCGACGATGGTGCCATCCAGGTCCCACAGGGTGTCGCAGGACTCTTCGAGCACGAACCGTCGGGCCTCGCCAGATGCCGGGTCGCCCAAGCCGCCCACCCCGCCCACTGCGGAGCCCTCGCCTTCCCCCTCGCCTTCCCCTTCGCCCTCTCCTTCACCTTCGCCCGCTGTGCCGCCGCCCGAGCCAGATGTGGTGCCCGAGCCGGCGTCGCCTTGACGGTCGTTCTCGGAGCTGTTGGTCGTGTCTTTGGTGTCTCCACCCGTGCACCCGACGACGAGTGCCGCTCCGAGGGGTGCAGCCAGTGTCCAGCGCGCGGTCATGCCAGCCTCCGGTCTCCATGGACGGGCACCCCTGTGGTACCGCATGTCCCGATCCATTCGCAACGGTGCGTGGGTCCGCGTAGGTTCGGGCGAAATCACACACCCCACCGGGGGAACCAACGCGGCGTGCTCCAGGGAACCCGCTCTGGCGGCCCACCTGCCTGGCACGCACGTTGCATCAGTCCGGGTCACCCCATCCCCTTCTCGGGAGACTTCATGGAAATGAGCCAGAACCTCGGCGCCACCGACCGCGCCATCCGCCTTGTCCTCGGCTACCTGATGGTGATGACGTTCGTGTTCTACCCCTTCACGAACAACGAGCTGTGGCTCGCCGTGTCGCTCTTCGGCCTGGTGCCCGTGCTCACCGCCATCGAAGGCGTGTGTCCGCTGTACATGCCGCTCAGCCTGAGCACCGCGCCGCGCACCCAGCCCGGGTAGAAGCACGCCGGAAGGGAGGCAGTCCCCCACATCCTCCCTTCCGACGTGGACCGCGAGGCCGAAGCCCCGCACAGTCTCCCAGCACTACGCACGAAGCCCCCCGGACGAAACGGCCGGAGGGCTTTTTCTTTCGGGGCCCGTCGATTTTTGTCGAGAACCCCGGTGTGTTGCGGGTTCAGGCTGCCGACGAACCTGCGTCGTCGGGACCGGGTTGGTCCCGAAGCTCCCGCAAAGTGAGCCAGGCTGCAACGAAGGGCAACACGATGATGGCAACAACGGTGACGACCGACCATCCGAGAGACATGGCACCTCCAGGTGCTTGGGTGCCCTCGGTTCTCATGCACATGGTGTGCCAGACCGGAAGACCGACGGTCCAGGGGAGGTTCAAGACCGCGACAATGCCGTAGTCGAGGACGCTTCGTTCGCACCGGGTCGTGGCGCAAAGGACAGGCCGCGGTGGGTCAGGACGACCTGTGGTGGGTGAAGGGCCCCCAGCGGGGTGTCGAGCTGGAAGGCGCGCGGCAGGGCGCAGGCCGAGTCGGTGGGAAGGGGACAGCCGTGGAGGGGGACGGTGGACGCCGGGAAGCCCGTGGTGGACGCCTGCAACGGAGCGCCCTCGGAGGTGCGGAACACGGACACGCCGAGCTGGGCGCGGGCCTCGAAGAAGCGCTCCACCCGCTGCTCGATGCACTGCAAGACGGCGTGAGGATGGGAAGGAAAGAGCGCCAGGGCGTGGGGGCTGGTGAGGATGCGGGCGAGGGTGGACCGGGTGAGGCCGGTGCGTGCCTGGAGGAGGGACACGGGGTTGGGCAGGGGGCCGGCGGGGGCAGCGGACGCGAGGGGTAGGGCTGCCAGGCCCACATGGCACCACGCCACGAGGGCATCGGTGTCGAGGGAGACGGTGAACTCGAGACGAGGCGCGACGGTGGTCCACCAGGCACGAAATGCGGTGGCGTGGGCGGAGGGGTGGTCGGGACCGGGGAGGTCGGCGTCTCGAATGTCGAGGCCCCGCACCCGCACGGCCAACAGCGCCCGGAGGTCGAGCGCAACCTCGGCGAAGTGGTCAGGAAGGACCAACGTGCCGGCATCGAGGGCATGGCGGAGGCCAGGGGTACAGCGTCCGTCGGGCGCGAGGTAGTCGTGGGCGACCAGCCAGGCGTGCAGGCGGGCAGCATCCGAGGGCCCACCGCGTTCGACCGGCCACAAGGAAGCGAGGTCGGGGGGGCTGACCACACCGAAGCGCAGGCCCGTCTCGGCCTCGACCTCGTGCTGGAGGCCGGCAGCGAATTGGCGGACCCCTTCGGATGCGATGACGGTGAGCACATTCAGGTGGGGGTCGGTGCGAACGGGCTCCACGCGGCGGCCATCGCTGCCCACACACAACCGCAGGCCGCGGCCGATGGACTGCCGCCGCAGCCGCACGCTCGACAGCTCGCGGAGGGCGCAGATCTGAAAGACGTTGGGGTTGTCCCAGCCTTCGCGCAGCGCCGAGTGGGAGAAGATGAACTCGAGGGGGGTGTCGAGCGACAGCAGTCGCGCCTTGTCGCGCATGATGAGGGCATACGCCTGTGCGGCGGCGGCCCGGCCTGCGGCGCTGGACTCCCGGGTGTCGATGGGCACGCCGGTGCGGCGGTCTTGGGAGAAGTAGCCACCGTGGAGGTCGGCCAGCGGCACCGACCCGAACGCATGGGCCACCCGCGCCACCTCCTCTTCGAAGATGCGCAGGTACTTGCCGGGGGTGTGGGTGCCATCGGCCTGTTCGGTTCCGCGGTAGTGGCGCACGGCGTCGATGAAGAACAGGCTGAGAACCTTGATGCCGCGGGGACGGAGGCGGGCGCGTCGGGCGATGTGGGCGGCGATGGTCCGGCGGATCATCCGTCGCTGCAGGTCTTCGAGATCGACGTCGCCGACGGCATCCCCGACCGAGAGCCACCGCTCCTCCCCGTCTGCGTCGAGCGCCATGCGGTGTTCCGAGCGGGCTCGGGGTCGCTCCAGATGCGTCACCACCATCCCGCCGTACACCGACCGTCCGGTGACCTGTTCGAGGCGGTCGCCTGCCTGCACGGGGTGGACCTGCCGCCGCACCTCGCCCGCCGCATCCAGCCCATCCACCTCGACCCGCGCCACGAGCCGCTTGCCACGACGGTCGATGCCCAGCAGATGCACAAAGGGCCGGGCGTGGGCATCGGGCGGGACCGCAGACGCCACCGTCACCCGCTTCACCAGGCCACGCTCGAAGGCGTCGATGGCATCGAGGCGAAACACGAGGTGGTGGATGTGGCGGTGGGTGGCCGAGTACCGCAGCGTCACGAGCGGACGGAGCGCCTCCAGGGCCTGCCGCCCCCGACCCATCGGCCCCCCATCGACGCTCTGGGGTTCGTCGACCACCACGACGGGCCGGAGGGCTCGGATGAGGTCGATGGGCCGGTGGTCACCGAGGTCTTCGCGCGGCTGATGGAACACGCGGCGGTGGGACTGGTGGAGCGCCTGGATGGTGGCGACCATCACCTGCAGCTGCCCCGAGGTGGCGAACGCACGCACGGCGCCGAGGCGGCGGGCGTCGTAGGCGAAGGCTTGGATTCGAGCGCCCTCGAAGAGGTGGGCGAAGTGGTCGGCGGTGGCCGAGAGCGCCTGAAGCACCCCTTCCTTCACCGCGAGAGAGGGCACCACCACGATAAACTTGGCGAGGCCGTGGCGCTGGTGGAGGGTGTGGATGGTGCGCAGGAAGACGTAGGTCTTGCCGGTGCCGGTCTCCATGGAGACGGTGAGGTCGAGGCGCTCGGGCGCGATGGTGCGGGTGACGGGAAGGCCGTGGCGCTGCTGCACCCGCTGGAGCCCGCGGAGAACCCGAGGACCGTCCAGGCAGAAGGCATTGCCCGCCACGAGCGCATCTGCGGCGACCGGCACGGGCTGGAGAGCGCCGGGGGGGTCGAAGACGTCGGCGACGGCTCGCACGGCAGCGAGCTGGAAGCCCAGGTTGGGCTCGAACTGCAAGCGCACGGGGTCGACGCTCATCGGCTCAGCACCCGGGTCACGCCCGCCGACCGCAGGCGGTGGCAGACCTCCAGGCGCAGGGCATCGGTGGGCAGGGCTTCTTCGCGAAGGGCCACCACCGGCGGCGCGGGCTCGCCACCCTCCAGGACCTGCTCGACCAGCGCATCCACCACCAGCTGAACCTCGTGGGAGGTGTGCGCGGGGCAGACCAACAGGGCCCCACTCGCCACCCACAGCACCGCGATGCCGCCCAGCACATCGGTCTCGATGCGGACCCGCGGCGGGTGGCCGAGCTCCAGGGCGACGTCGACGGCCACCTGGAGGGGCTCTTGACGGGCGCGGGGCCGGGCCTGCTGCTGGATGGCCCGGGCGAGGGGGGTGGGGTCGGTCGACCAGGGCGTCCGGGCGGGTGCGGCGAGGCGGAAGGCCCGAAAGCCGCGGTCACCAGGCCCTTCCACCCTCAATGCCGCCCGCCGGAGTCGTTCTCGGGCGAATGCAGAGATGGTGGGCCAGGTGGGGTCTGGAGTGGGGTGCGGCAGCTGCACGAGCAAGAAGCGCCGGTTGCCTCCATCGAGGGCGTTCTGCTGCCAGACGGCGTGCCCGGTGGTGCCCGAGCCGGCGAAGAAGTCCACCACGAGGTCGTTGGTGTGGGGTCGGGTGGCCATCTGCAGGATGCGGCGGATGAGCCGGGTGGGCTTGGGGGTGGAGAACGGCTCGGCGTCGTCGAACAGGGCGAGCAGCTCCTTCTTCGCTTCCTGGTTGTGCCCGAAGGCCTCGGCGGTCCACCAGGTGTCGGGCACGATGCCGCCCTGAACCTCGGACAGGAAGACCTTCAGGCGCGGTCGGCGGTCGCCCCCCGGACCAAACCACAACCGCCCATCTGCCCGCAGCGCGGCGGTGCGACCCGGGAGACCGTTCCAGTGTCGGCCTGCGGGCGGGTGGACGGCAACGCCCGACGGTGTGTCGATGGCGTACCGGTAGGCGGCCCGACGCGCACCATCTTCAGACGGAACCGAGAATGCCACGCTCTGCCAGGGCCCCCGGGGGTCGTGGTCGGGGTTACGAAAGGCCGCGAGCTGGGCCTCGGTTCGGGGCCAGAGGTTCCGCTCCCAGCTGCGGATGTCGCGGGCGACCACCAAGACATGGTCGTGGCTGCCCGAGATGAGGGCCTTGTTCTTCTTGGCGAAGGTCTTTTGCCAAGCGCAGCACGCGACGAACGACTCTCGGCCGAACACCTCGTCGAGTAGCATGCGGAGGTGGTGGACCTCGTGGTGGTCGATGGTGATGAAGAGCGCCCCATCGGGCGCGAGCAGCTCTCGGGCCAGGATGAGGCGCGGCAGCATCATGTCGAGCCAGCGGGCGTGGTGTCGACCGGCGGTCTCGGGAGCGTTGGCGGTCCCATCCGCCCGGGCGTCTGCCTGTCCAGAGCGCTGGAGGTAGGCAGCCACGCCGTCGGTGAAGCGGTCGGGGTAGACGAAGTTCTGGCCGGTGTTGTACGGCGGGTCGATGAAGACCAACCGCACCCGGCCGGCCAGCGACCGGCGGAGGGTCTTGAGCACCTCGAGGTTGTCGCCTTCAACAAAGACGTGCTCGGTGGTCTGCCACTCCAGGCTGGCCTTGGGGTCGAGGTGGAGGGTGGCGCTCGACGGCGCACGTGCCAGGGCCCGGGCGGCAGCCTTGCCTGCCCAGTGCAGTCCAAACCGAACCGGCGACCCATGTGTCATCTGGTCTCCTACCGTCCGGTTCGGGGTAGCGTGCGGGTGCGTGTCCCGGGAGCCATCAATGTTTGCGGTCGATCCCGGTTCGGTTGTTGGGGGACCGGGGTGCCAGTACAGGGAGGCCGCTGGGGAAGACCGCGTGGGCGATTCCGAGGCGGGAATCTAGCCGTCGACACCGTGGCTGGCATCCACTTCACCGTATTCCAAGAACTCGACATTGTTGAAGTTCGACATCTCTACAAACCGCCTCACCTCGTCTGTGCAGAACAGCTGGCTGAGCCCAGCAAGCCCGAACAGCCCCGGGTCGGGGATTGCAGCATCGAGAACGACTACCCCTCCGCCGGGTGCGCGACGTGTCGCCAAGGTGGTCCCCCGGGGACCCCGCACCTCCTCCACGCCCCAGATTTCACCCCACCGGGCATAGCCGCACAGACTGCAGACACCGTGAAGCTCTACCGTGCTCGAAGTCGCGAGCAGCGCAAACCGGGTCGCCACCAGCTCACACAGTTCCGGGCCTTCGTATGGCAGCCACACACGCTTCTTTCGACGACGGCTCGAAGCGGCTGGACGCCGGGTGTTCGGGTGGTCGACAAACGTCACCGGCCGAGTCCCTACACCCGAGAATCTCTCCCGAAGGGTTTCCCCTATGTGGCGCTGGACGACGAGCCTCCCTCCCGCCTGCGTGAAGTCTGCAACTCGGTCGGACCCATCTTCCCAGATGAGAGAGAGCAGCGGCAGCTCTTTGCGTCCACATTGTTCACAATGTACTGTCGTGGGAGGAATGTATACACTCTCCAGCTCGGCAAAGCCCGAGTCGTCCCTACCACCCAGGGACCATACAAGTCGTTTCTGCATTCGACTCTCCAACGTTCCGCCTCTGGAAGAGCTCACATGGGGGGCGAAGACCAACACTCGGGCAGGTGCTCGACGGGACCACCCTCTCCAAACAGGAGTGCTGGCTCGACGTTGGGTTCCACTCCATCGCCAACTTCGGGGTCGCATACCAGTGCCATCCTATACACGATGTCCAAGCAGCCATTGTGGTAGCCGTTGAAGTTCTCACGACAGGTCGAATCGGAGTAGTCGCCGTCCGCGATCAACTGGTCGACATGGGCGCGATAGTCCTCGATACACGCCCAAGCCTCGCATCCACCAACCATCGCACGGAACTCGTCGCGGTAGGCGCAATTGAAGATCTCCGCATCGACGTTCCGCTCCGCAAACTCCCCATGAGGTACATAAGCGGACGAAGGCCAGCAGGTGTTGTGGAGCCGCGCCCATTCGACGTAGTAGTCGTAGAGCCAGGCCGTCATCAGGTAGTCATCGCAGTCAGTCACAACTGCCGTATCGACAGCAGAGTCAGGGTCGGACGTGTCCACATGGTGGTCGGTGTCGGCGGAGCCAGAGTCTCCGGATTCGGGTGATGCCGAAGTCTTTCCGTCACGATTGCCAGAGCACGAGGGAATGACGACACCAAGGAGTCCAGCGGTGACCAAGCCGACGGTCCGACTAGAAAACGACATCGGGGGCCTCCTCCTCCCGCCCCCACCCATACATGGAGATCCAGGACAGGACTCCTCCGAGGGGGCAGCTCTGATACAATCATACCGTCTCGGACCGGAGCCGGGGGAGTCGGAGCTGACATGGACGACCGCAAGTGAACATCCACTCTCTTCGCCGAAGCCTTGTTCTCACCAGCTGCCTCGCGACGTCCGGGTGTGGTTCAGCTCCGCAAGCGAAGGTGCCGCAAGCAGTCGGCACTTCAGCATCTTCGACCACAGAGCTGCCCGCCGACGACACCGCCCCCGAGGACTCGGGCAACGACTCGGGCACCACTGATTCAGGCTGGGACACAGCGGCGGACACAGGTGATCCAGAGGTCGACGCGGATGCGGATGGACACCCGGTGGAAACCGACTGCGACGACACTGATCCATCCCGGTACCCTGGAGCACCCGAAGTCTGTGACGATGACGTAGTCAACGATTGTGAAGGAAGCGAATGGTCGGCTCGCATTGAGTGTGGCACAGTGCATACTCACGAGGATGCTCTGGGTACATGGTCGCTTGGAACAGACCAGTCGCACTCGTTTCGCGTTCGAGGAGTCGGAGACATTGACGGAGATGGGTTTGATGACCTGGCAATAGGCGAGCCAAGGTTTTCAAACAGCGAGACCTCGGTTGGCAGCGTACGCCTGTTTTACGGTCCGCATACAGGACAGTACTCACTGGGAGACGAAGACGTCCACATTCAGGGGATTGATCGCTGGGACTCCATCGGATGGGATGTAGCACCGATGGGTGACCTGGACGGCGATGGGTTCGACGACTTCGCCGTCGGAGCCGCCGACGACCACCAAAATGGCGAGTTTGTTAGCGGCACCCCGTCGGTATACGTCGTTCATGGTCCAGGAGCTCTCCTTGATGTTGGACACGGACAGCTTCTCGTTGACACTACCTCAAGTCCGGAGTGTCTCGGTTCGGTCCTCGAACCCGTGCCGGATTCGAACGGCGATGGTGTTGCCGACATTCTCGTGGGTGGGCGCTGCGCCAACGTTGTACGGCTGTTCTCCGGGAACAGTTCGGCACAGGTGCCCGAGGTAGACGACATCACCACATTCACCGGCCCAGACACTGAGAGTCGCTTCGGTCATGCCATAGCGACAGGCGACCTTGACGGAGATGGCCACCTGGATGTGGCTATTGGAGATCCTGACTATTATGGGGACTATAATGGGTCAGTTTCGGTGTTTGCCTCGCCCTCCTCATCCACGATCAGCTATTCTGATGCAGCTGCTACGGTTCAAGCTGTAGATTCCGACAGCGGCACCGGAAACGTTCTCCTCGGGACGGGTGTCGCGATTGGCGACCTCAACGATGATGGATATGATGACCTCGCTACGGGCGCTCCGGCATGGACGGCATCACCAGAATGGGGCATGGATGAAGGTTTGCTCTCCGTATACTTTGGTCCGGTTGCGGGACACTATGGAGTCTCGGACGCAGACTTCCACATGAGCGGAGAGCAAGACCGTTCGATGATTGGGGGGGAGATGCGGTCCGGGGTGGACCTGGATGGCGATGGAGCGGACGACTTGCTTGTTGGGAATGGATATAACGAGGTGAACGGCACGGGTGCCTCTCGATACACAAGGGGCACGGCGGCTTATCTACTCCATGCGCCAATCCCCACCGGTGTATGGAACGCCATCGATGCCGATGTGCTGTTTGTTGACACCTCAACCTCGCCCGTTTTCGGTCAGCATACTTCAGTCCTGCCCGACTCGAACGGCGATGGAAGGGCTGAAGTACTGATTGGCAACTGGTACGAGACAGTTCACCTGTTTGAGGTTCCGTAGGTTCCTACCGGTTGGGTGGAAGTCGAAAGCACGGTACACCAGGGTGCAGATCCGCTGCCGCCCCTTTATCCTGTATGGCAATGTCAACGAAACGCCTCACCTACAAGTTCCAGGTGACTCGACGGTGCGAAAGTCGTCCGCGGTGGCTGGCTCAAAAGCCGCGCGTTCCATATCCACGAGCCCAACCGTCCACGACTCTCCAGGCGGAATTGCCGCGCGTCCGGCGAAAGCCAGGGTTCCCTGGAGGTAGATTCGGACTTCGGTTTCGAACGGAAGCCCGGACTCGGCGAGCTCACCATCGCCATTGTCGAGAACCACCAGCTCCCGGCGCTGGAGGCCGAGGGACACACCGAAGATACCGCCCTCCTCCTGCGACATCGGGAACTCCGGGCGTCCGCTGTCCCACTCGAACAGCGAAAGAAAGTCGTCATCCCCCACGAGGCCGGTGTCGTCAACCTGAGGGTTGCACCAGCAAAGGTCGTCATCTATCGAGAACATCGCCCCGCCCTCTTGCACGAAGTGCAGCTCGCGGTCACCAAGAAACAGGGGGTCGGTACCCATTTCCACGACAATGCCGTTTGTATGAACATACTCGAGGTCGCAGACCAGTGTCTCCCCACGCCGGCCGGTTTCGTCAACTGGCGTGGCGGCTACCCGGAACCACCCTGCGCGTGTGGACACAAAGCTGTCTGGTCGACCGTGAGGTAGGCGGCGTCCGTCCCAGATGCCAAACGCCGAGCTTCCCCACTCCAGGGGCATTTCAAGAATCGCGGTTTCGATGAATATGCGGCCCGTGCCTCCCTCGACCGGGTGACTTGCCGGCCGCCAGAAGTCCTCCCAGGCCGACCCGGAAAGTGCGAAGAACGGCCCAACGGGACACGGTGCACTGAACTCGGGAGGGCTGGGGGGTGCACCAAAGTCGGTCCTGCCTGTATCCGAAGCGCCCGCTTCTGAGCCAGTGGTGTCGGAGTCCTCCCCACCTCCCCCGACTGCTTGACCTTGGCCATCACCTGCTGCCTTTGACCTCGGCGAGCCGGGGCAGCCCACGACAACGAACAGAAGGAGGAACAAGGCTGGCCACCCGGATTGCGCAGGGGGGCAAGCAATGGGCTGTGACATCAACAATCCATCGGGGGCATGGAAGCGAAGGGAGTGGGTACAAGTGACTTGTGGTTCATGGGCACGGGGGGCACGGGACGCGCAAGTGGTTTCACAACCTCTCACGCCACGTCTTTCGTCTTTCCATATTCCTCCTCGCCCCAGAAGTGATCTGCTACTGTCCACAGAAGATCCCATATGTGTTCTGAAGCTCCCGGCCAAGGCGTTGCTCTGCTGCTACGGTGCCAACTGAGCTCAACGCATTCTCTGGGGAGATATACCCCCGCCCCATGCCCTCCATAAACCGATGAAGCACCTCGTATCCCGGCCCACTAAGCTGCCGACCAGCGGTCGAACCAAGAGCGGTCCGCTCCTGGTTGCGGAGGCAGTGGGTCGAGACGACCAGGCCCGCCTGCAATGCAGGTATCGACATGGATTCCATAGGCCGAGTCGATTTCGCTGCCGCAGACTCCGACCATACGCCACTTAGGGCGATTGCGTGGAAGCCGAGCACACCGACCGAATCGGCCCCGTTGCGATAATGCGTGATCGCAATTCCGAATGCATCGACCTCTCTGTCGCTGTAGGAAGGAGGAGGGCTGACACCCGATGGGACCCCGATCTGATCTCCATTCAGCCACGAAGCGGCACATTCGGCGCCAACCCGCACGAGGGCCTTCCTGCCAATCTCTACAGGGGCGAACGATGCGGTGCCGGATGGTGGGCCTACCTCATTGAGAACCTGACACACCTGTCCTACGTTGGTGGCCAACAACGAATTGGCGATGGCGCCACCAACCTCCCGCTCTGTAGCGGCCACCCCAAGACACAGTCGTGCCGAATGCAATCGGCAGGCAGCCGATGGCTTGCTGTCAGGAGGAAACCTCACTGTTCCCCTTATGACCGCAGAAGGTGGGTCGAGTCCATCGGTGAGTAAAGGTCGAGGGCCCGGGTCGGCGCTCGCGCTGGATACGCCATGTAGCTGCCCCAAAAGGTGCAGCAGAGACGACGCACCGAGTCCATCCTCGGCGGTTTCCTCCCAGTACACCCACGTCATGGCGCCATGACGGGCTTCGTGTTGAATGTGAACACTCGGGGATGGAGTCGCACAACCAATCAGCCATATCAGTTGAGCCACGACGCGAACGTGAGACGCGAGCGGCCTTATCGACATATAACAAATAAGTGGAGGAAACTGTGTCATGGGTTCGGTCCTACTCGGTGCTCTGCGCTCACCTCCAAGCTGCCCTTTCGCCGCCCATGACGTGCAATGGGTGCAGCTCCGAGCTCGGGCTGGTGAGCCCAGACTCCGAGCTGGCTGAGCGGAACTCCCCGTAGCAGCCGACATACACCCGAAGCTCAGAGGCACCGCTCTTGTCCCATTGCCCCGCCACCCGAATCCCACCCGCATCGTAGGCGTAGTGGGCCGTTCCGGCACCGGTTTTCACGGGCAGCTCCGGGTTTCGGCCGCGGAAGTCGCGGGTCCCGTTTGTGAAGCTGGTTGTGTCGAGTTGGGGCATGATGGTCATCGCACCGCAGTCGTTGTAGGCGTGGGAGTCAATGAGCTCGGTCGGGTCCACCAATGACGGGTCGGCCGGCACCCGGGCTCGCGTCTGCGTGGTGGCCCATCAGCGACACCGGGACCCCGGTTGCCTGATCTTGGGCCCTACGCGGCGCGGTCGACCAACTGCCTTC
>Ga0213833_1002046_pt1:0-12500 | contig 13586 bp, 16 predicted proteins | sample SWATP21_FD_160575 | JGI IMG/M metagenome (GOLD analysis project Ga0213833, IMG submission 160575) | Coastal seawater microbial communities from Marineland, Florida, United States - SWA TP2 #1 | ecosystem: Environmental > Aquatic > Marine > Coastal | place: USA: Florida | collected...
TGTTGTTTTGTGTTGTGTTGTGTTGTGTTGTGTTGTGTTGTGTTGTGTTGTGTTGTGTTGTGTTGTGTTGTGTTGTGTTGTGTTGTGTTGTGTTGTGTTGCGTTGACAACACACACAGCGTTGTGTTACCGTAGATACGTTAGGAACGCTTGTGTCCACGATGGCTGACAAGACGAAGCATAGCGACCCACCAAACGAAGTATGCACGCCAGCGGCAGCACGCTTGGCTGGGCTCACCACGTCATGTTGTGAATCACAACTTGTCTGTGATGGCCCCTGCAGAAACAGCGGCAGTGGGAGAGAACCCATGGGACCGTCCGCAAGCGGCTGCCCTTGAAGCTGATGCGAAGCTTCTGCACTTGCTGCTATCCTTGCAGTTGGAAGACAAAACCAAGAACAGCGATGAGGACAACGAGGCCATGGTGCCGATCTACCAACACTGTTTTGGGTTGGTCAGTGTTGCACCACAAGACTTGACGTCCCCAGCTGGTCTGTGGAAGCACTTACACTCCAAGCGGGGCCTAATTGGCCTCGCCCAACAAATTCAAAGCGCTGGGGCCCCGCCGCCCCTCTCCCGCCTCGTTTCGGTCTTGCTCGACTGCGAACTCGTGATCGACACAAGGTGCACAGCTTGTGGCAGCGGGAAGTCGAGCATCCCGAAGAAGCGTGTGCCAAGGCCATGGTTGACTTTGTGTGGTCCTTGCGGCGATGGTTCGAGCTGGAGGATGTGGTGCTTTCTCTGACTGTTTCCCCCTGGGCGATGTGGCGCGATCTTCTGCTGCCTGCGCACCAACGCACTCTGCGTGTTCCATCGCAGTAATGAGGTGACGGTGCAGCTGTCCGAGTTCCATCAAGGTGCGTTGCTCAGTCAGCGTGTGGTGGATGCAAACCTACGCATAGTCTTGCAGCCCACTCGCTACGTGAAAGTGCGGGAGAAGCTGGAGTGGGCAAGTGGCTCGCCGGGAGGCACATTTTCAGTGCCCGGCTATCAAGGTGGGCGCACGGTGAAGTTCGAACCCCCCTTCCCTGTGCTCCTCAACGGCGACGGCGGTGCCGGGTTGGACATCCTGACCATTCGGCCGGACGGGAAGGAACCGGATGGCGGTGGTGGTGTCGGGTGTGAAGATGAAGCGAAGGGTGTGGAACTGGTGTTGGAGCTGGACCAGCGCAACGCCAGCTCAGCTGCCACGGCGCTGAACCTGAAGGCAGTTGCGGCCAATTTGCGAAACGTGGGCATCGAGCACTGCGGTGTGCGTGGTCAAGTTGTGGTGGCATTGCATTGTTCATCCAACCACGGCACGAGGAGTATCAAGACACCCGCGGACCTTAAAACGGCGTGGGACACCGCGCGTGAAGGCACGTGCACTTGCCCGTTTGTAGTGTTGGTGTGTAGGCGCCACTTGGAAGCGTACATGGGCCCAATGTTGGTTGGGCGTCCGATTATGGGAATGGGAACAGTGGAGGAAGAATAGAAAATCCAGTGCTCGAATGTTGTCAACTTGTCACGGCGTGCACCACCTTTGCATCATGCCGTACAGGCTTGGTTGGTTTCGCATGGAGAAAAGCATATTGTTCCGTGGCAGACATGGAACGAAAGCTGTCGCGGCGCACTGCCAACTGCAGCCGCTGGCTCGCTTTCGTAGGCAGCCATGGCTGCTTGTAACTTTGCCTCCGGTCCGCATTCACACACGTGCTTCTCCTGAGGAGAATCTCCTCACACAGACGCCGCCGCTCCGGTGGCATCATCCTCGATGATGACACGGGTTCCATCCGCTCTGCCATGCCTCTTGACTCTTAGTATCGTAGCGGCAGCAGTACAGCAGTGCAGCAGTGCACCAGCGCATCATGTCATCGTATGTAGCCTACACAGTGTAGGACGGGGCCGGGGCATTCACAGCAGAGGTCGCGCCGTGTCGGAGTTGTCACACCCACCCACCCACACACACCCACACACACCCTTACACACACACATGTCCTCTGCCCATTGGCTTGTTCATTTATTGCATCAATGCGCCGCCACACTGACACAACACTCCGCACACCACTCGAGACTACTGTTGGGTGTTGAAGTTGGCGCGACGAACATGCACGTGCGTCAGCCAGTGGCGTGGTGGGGCAGAGCAAATTGCTCTGAGCAATCAAAACGTGCGCTGGCTGTGATGGCGACCGCGACATCGACGGATGAATCAAAGGGGACCCCGGTTGAGAGTTCATCAACGCGAGAGAACCCATGGGACCGTCCGCAAGCGGCTGCCCTTGAAGCTGATGCGAAGCTTCTGCGCATGCTGCTGTCCTTGGAAGACAAACCCGCGCACAGCGATGCGTACAACGAGGCCATGGTGCCGATCTACCAACACTGTTTTGGGTTGGAGGATGCAGCCGCGGTCAGTGTTGCATCACAAGACTTGACGTCCCGGGCTGGTATGTGGAAGCGTACCCACTCCAAGCGGCAACTACTTGACCTCGCCCAGCAGGTTGAACGCGCTGGTGGTCCACCGCCCCTCTCCCGCCTCGTTTCGGTCTTGCTCGAGTGCGACCTCGTGATCGATCCCCCTGAACAAGCGTCACACACAGCCTTGGCCGCGTTTGGCCAGGGACTGGTGGACGCCGGGTGCACCCCTTTGGTGGTTCTGGTTCTGGTTTCCCGCCTGACAACACTTGTGCTGAGCGACACGCGGTGGCGTGGCCTGGTGCATCAGGAGGGGCATGTAGAACAATGCGAAAAATTCCTGGTCACATTTGTCCCCCCTCCCCAGGGTGGCCTCAAAACTCTAATTGCGAAGTACAAGGCCGAACGGGGCTGGGAAGATGGCCACTACAAGCCGAAGAGCCATAAGTATGGTCCGTGCCAAACCCTGCAGCGTGCACAAGCCGATGCCACCGTGTTGCTTGTTGCGAAACGCATCATCGCTGCCAAGGCCGAGCATCTCGGAGCGAGGCAGGACTACCCCATTCCGGAGGTCCTGGCATCGGGAAAACCCATTTTCTGGAACACATTCCGCAGGCAGTGGCCCATCGCACCGACGGCGTCGAGGTGGTGCATGTGGCTCTGTCATTCACGAACGGCACCTCATGGCTGGAAGGCGTGGAGTCAAGCCTGCCAATGGATGTGGTGTTGGGTGCCCGCATCTTCCAGGCGGTGTTTGCACGTGGTATGCCCTTGCAGAAGCTGTGGAAGGAAGAGCGCAGGGCGCTGCTTGGTCTTACACTCGCTTGGGTTCTGCGTCAAGTGGCACGTTCTGTGTCGGTTCATGATGATGTACTGCTGTGTGTCACCGTGGATGAGATTCAGCTGATGCCAGAGAAGTTGTTGTCGTCAGTGTTTCAACAACTGGGTGACGCGATGGTTACCTGCGACCACCCTGTGATGTGCGTGATGGCCGGGCTCAATCCGGTGGCGATTGGCGATGCCATCAGGCCATCCACACACCCCCACAAACGCCTGGAACTTGGATGGTTCGACAACATCACGCGGCAGCAGTTCTTGACGAACTTGCAAGATGAAGAGGCATGGTGGGCTCGAGGCGCTACAACTGCCAAGCGGGCGGCCGCTTTGCGGATGATTGCAACACAGCACCAAGACTCACCACTCCTCCAAGCGTTGGTCCGGGATACATCTGGGCATCCACGCATGATGTCGCTGCTTGTGGAGGCAGTTGTGGAGTACCTGGTCAAGCAATCCTTGGTGGAGCACTTAGGAGCCATGAACACATCGAAAGTGCAACGGACCTGGCACCAGGAGCTGTTGAATCGGGCGCGAAATAACAGCACCAAGTACGCGATGGGGGATGGCTTCACCAGCTCAGAGTTGGTGCGTCTCATGGCGACGGCGTTGGGGAACATCCCTGTCATGCCAGAGCTTGTTCTGGCGGCGAGCATGACTGTGGAACAGCTGCAGCAGAACGGTGTGTTGTACTACAACCCACACACGACCGATGCTTCCAGCGTCGGCATCCGCATCCCCTTCCTTCTTATGCGAGTGTGGGTTGACAAGGTGCACAGCTTGTGGCAGCGGAGCGTCGAGTATCCCGAAGAAGCGTGTGCGAAGGCCATGGTTGACTTTGTGTGGTCCTTGCGGCGATGGTTCAAGCTGGAGGATTCGGCGTTTAGTCCAGGTACTCGCGCCTGGACGATATGGGGAGCGGCTGGCGCGATCTTCTGCTGCCTGCGTACCAACGCACTCTGCGTGTTCCATCGCAGTAATGAGGTGACGGTGCAGCTGTCCGAGTTCCATCAAGGTGCGTTGCTTAGTCAGCGTCTAGTGGATGCAAAGCTCCGCATAGTCTTGCAGCCCGCTCGCTACGTTCAAGTGCGGGAGAAGCTGGAGTGGGAAAGTGGCTCGCCGGGAGGCACATTTTCAGTGCGCGACTTTCAAGATCAAGGTAGGCGCACGGTGAAGTTCGAACCCCCCTTCCCTGTGCTCCTCGACGGCGACGGCGGTGCCGGGTTGGACATCCTGATCATTCGGCCGGACGGGAAGGAACCTGATCACGGTGGTGGTGTTGGGTGTGAAGATGAGGCGAAGGGTGCCGAAATGGTGTTGGAGATGGATCAGCGCAAAGCATACTCAGCTGCCACGGCGCTCAGCCTGAAGGCAGTTGCGGCCCAGTTGCCAAAGGTGGGCATCGAGCACTGCGGTGTGCGTGGTCAAGTTGTGGTGGCATTGCATTGTACGTCCGACCTCGGCACAAAGAGTATCAAGACACCCGCGGACCTTCAAACGGCGTGGGACACCGCGTGTGGAGACACGTGCACTTCTCCGTTTGTTGTGTTGGTGTGTAGGCGGCATTTGGAAGCGTACATGGGCCCAATGTTGGCTACTCGTCAGGTTGTGGGCCCGGAAGAATAGACACACCAGTGCTCGTATGTTGTCATGTCGTGCGCCACCTTTGCATGATCATCGCATCATGCATGACACCCCAAGCATTTGCATTTCGCCTTGACATCCTTCAACATGTAAGGGACGTGTGATGGGTGGACACAGGCGTGGTTGGTCTCGCATGAACAACGCATGTTGTTCCCCGGCCAAACGCGAAATGAAACGAAAAGAACACGCCAGAACGCACACACAAACACACACCAATTGTAGTTGTCTACTGTCACGGCACACTGCCAACTGCAGCCGCCTGCGCGCTTTGGTACGCAGCCATGGCTGCTTGCAACTGTGCCTCCGGTCCGCGCTCACACACTTGCTTCTCCTCTTCATACAGACGCCGCTCCTGCGCCAGCCGAGTCTTCCACTTGGTGGCCTCCTCCTCAATGATGGCATCCAGTTCACCAATGCCCTGCACCGTGTCGGAGTTGCGTGTCTCGCACGCGGTCACGGTCTTCATCAGTTCTGCCATGGCCGTTTGCAGCGCCTGGAACGTCTGCGTTCGGTCCTTGGCAGCCTGATACCAGCACCCACACACCACTTGAGGTGACGTGACCCTGCTTGACACTGCAGTGCAGTGGACACAGAAGCCCATCAACGCACCAACACACACCGCCGCACCGCCCACACACCTGCTGAAACTGCTCCTCATGCTGATGGAACTGCGAGGCAAACTTGGCACGGACAGACTTGCTGCTCACATCGCCGCCTTGCGGTGCCACCACGAGAGCCGTGGACATGCCGTGTGCTTCTCGCAGCGCTTCCAGGGTTGGGTCTTGGCCACCGAAGCGCCCCACGCGGCTGAAGGCGGGCGCAGGCGCCAGGGCGGCGGAGATACCGGCTCGTTGCAGCAGTGCGTCAGCGGACAGCATCGTATCATCGTCTGAGAAGGCCGGGGCGGGGGCAGTCACAACAGAGGTCGCTGGCGTGCGGGCCGGCGTGGTGGTGCCTGGGGAGTTGGAAGGGGCAGCGGATCGCACAGGCGTGGCTGTGACCGCCTTTGGTGCAGTGGGGTTTGAGGAAAGCGGCTGTGATAGCGGGCCCCTGTTTAGAAGCTGTGAGCGTGCCACATGGTGTGGAGCATCGGGGGAAGGTGCAGAGTCAGAAAAGCCATCGAGAGGCAGAACACGTCGCGCAGCCTGGCAAGCGGCATTCTATGCCATGCGACAGCAGCGTCACTACACAAATACACGCACGGTGACTCGACGTACATGCGCTATGCGTGGGTCGTTCAGACTCGCAAGGCTGGACTGGCTAGGGGTGCTGGCGGCAGATGGTTGGTGGTCTTGCGTCCCGGCGCCGGCGGAGGATGCGGCAGGTGAGGGCTGTACCGCTGACGTTGCTGGGGTTGGCACTGTTGCCCTTCCTGCTGCTGCCGCTGTGCCCGTTATGGCCTCCAAGAAGTCTGTGGGATGAACAGCACACACGCACCGCCAACGTAACCCGCACTGCCGCACCCCCCACAACGGGAACTCGCATCCTGCGGGGGTGTGACGCACCCACAGGGACAAAGCCGGTGTTCATGTCGCCGGTTTTATCGGCGTGGGAAACACGTTCGACCATGATCCAGCCTTCAGGGGCGTTGTCCGGCATGTCACCTGGGTTGGATCCAACAACACACGCAGGTCACAGCCCTGCAGTTGGGCACATCCTGCACAGGCGCAAGAGCACAGACGTACCCGCAACTCGAAGCGTCTCACCAACAACCACGCTCAATTCCCCCTCATCTTCCGCCTGGAAAGCAAACGCCACCTCATACATGGCCATGGTGTCGTCGAATGCGTCAACAACCGCGACCAACGAACGTTGCGTCATGCGGGATGAATATGGTGGGGTTTACGAAAAGTGAACATGACGGTTTACATTGTTTTGTCTTGTCTTGTTTTGTTTTTGCGTGGTGCTTCACAACTCCCCCCTCCGCAGCTTCTCCTCGAGCAGCTCCACAATAGCAGCCTGTTGTACAATCGGGGATGGGTATGAGAAGTCACTCACTCACCAACGAGCCACCAGCACCACATCTACGCACCTGGCGGGCACCTATTGCACGATCCAAGGCACTGCTGAGTTGCGCATCCAACGCAGTGATGGAAGCCCCATGCTGGCATAGCAACTCCACCATCGTGTCATTTCCAAGCTCCGCAGCGCGGTGCAGAGGCGTGCAACCAATGACAAGGGTATCAATGACAGAGGGTGATGGCGGTGTTGCATCTGTGGCGTCGTCTGGTGCAGAGTACTTCCACCCGACATCGGCACCACGGCTGGCACATCCACAATGCCATTAATTAGCCCATACCCCCACATTTCTTCGGTGAGAACAGGAACTTTCCACACCCACGCACACACGCATGTGATCGAACACATCATTAGCCACCACCACACGCACCACAACCATTCGTAAGCTGCCACCACATTGCCCGCTTCAACAGCAGCAAACAAACTGCGGTCAAGTTGACTAGGGGTGAGGTCACAGGGAGCAAGGAAACCTCGCCACTGGTACTTGTTCTCAATCCATTTCTGAATAGAGTCTGGTGGAGCGGTGGGCGCAGGCTTCACCCAGCCTGGCATCGGCTGCGCTTCCCATAACCGGTTTGCCTGTGGGCAGAGGCACGCAATACACCGTGGTGTGACGGTTCCAGCCCCTGCTACGCTACGTTCGTTTGCCGTGACCACCAAATGACGCACCCTGGTGTTGCCGATTGCTTCTAGCAAAGACATGCACGTTGGGGTCCACTCATCAAGGGTGACAGAGCGCACTTTGGACACATGCACACCCATTCCTCGATGCGACCCAGAGCAGCCGATGCAAATCTGCGTCCATTGGTGACACCCACACACCCACCCACACACCACACACGGGAGACAAGTTCCGTGAGAGCTGCACACGACACAAGGAGGAGGACACCCACCCACCAACCCACCCACCGACAAAGCAACCACGCACCAATACGCCAAGGTTCAAGCTGGCCCAGTCTGGTTGGGCACTCCCACAGTCCGCACACACGGTGTTGCCAGGGAGTGACTGAATGCGACGCATGCGTGCGTTGTACGCCAACCCACCCCCATCGCCACGCTTGGAGGATACAGAGCCCGTGCCACCACCAACAAGAGCGTTGGCAGTCACCGCGCGCAGCGTATCAAGCCAGCTGTTGATAGCTGCTTGGCTGTGCGCTTGCAGCACATACGTGCGCGTTTTGGGCGAGTGTAACTGCATGCAAAAGCGGTACTCATCGGGCTTGTACGGTTTCACTGTGACGAGCGTCAAGTCGGCCACACGCACTGGCTCCATGTTGTGGGGTCCCCGAATATACCACAGCTGCCCGCTTTGCACGTAGAACCAGCGCCGCTTCCAATCCTTGCGCAGGCTGGAGGACAGCTTGTACAAGTACCCAGACTTGATGATGGGGTCCGGGGTCGGTGTGACAAGCATCGGTTGGCCCGCACCCGCACGCGCACCCGCACCCACGCCTGCGCCATTCGTTGCACCTACTGTGCCACCACCATCGCCACCAGCACCACCACGACCGCTGCTTCCTCTTCGTGTGTCGGTAGCAGCACCAGCACCAGCACCAGCACTGGCACCATCACTCCCGCCCCTTGCACGCTGCATTTCCGCTGCCGAAGCACCCAGCCTCACCCCCTCCCCCGCACCGTCGCCTGTTGCCGTTGTCACATCACCTCCACCGGCACCCAGCGCGATACCGCCACCCCCACGCATGTCGCTGGACGGCGGCAGTCCACCACTGCCATGGGAATCCGTGGACGGTCGCCCAGGTGCCGGAGACTCCAGGTCCACAGAGGTAAAGCCCGCTGCCGAGGACAGGTCGATGTCTGTCAAGTGCATGTCACTGCCCACGCTGTGAGGCCGGCCATCACTTGCTGGTCGTCCTTCCCCAACACTGTCTCGCTCTGCGCCGGGCACGCGGTTGTCGGACGGAGGGGTTTTCGGGGGTAGGCCTGGGGTGTGGAGGCACGGTGAGGATGGCGCCACACGCACACGCACAGCCCCACCACCACGCACACGCACACGCACACGCACACGCACACGCACACGCACACGCACACGCACACGCACACGCAGCCGCAATGCAATGCAAGCACACAACCCAACCCAACGGGTTCCACATACACCCGCACCTGCCCACATGCATATATGAGCTTACCAGACGGTTGAAAAGGTCGTGGTGAATCAACATTTCCCGCACCAGCACCAGCACCAACGCCAGCGCCAGCACCAGCACCGCCGCTCCCAGACACGATGGGCGGGCGAGAAGACCGAACAGCACGGCGGGATGGGTCCATATCAGTGTGCAGCGCGTCGACCAGGTTGGCATTCACGAGGAACGAAGTGCGCTGCACAATTGCGGCCACCTGGTCCAGTGCCGTCTCGTCAGTGACACTGGCGAGCTCCGTCACAAGTTTGTGCCGCCGGTCGCTCCACATGTTGTCGAACTCGGCGGCCTTCGTGTGAGAAGACTGCAGCGCCATCTGCTTGTGGCAAAACTCGATGTTACCCACGCGGGACATGGTTGGCGATGGGCACACCCTTGTGGACCACCACCACCACCACCACCACCACCACAACACAACGCACCTGTAGCGCACGAATGGATGGTGACAACTCATCCACGCAGTCAAATGCTTGGTGGTAGAACGCACGCAGGGAGTACCTGCCACAACACGAGCACCCAAAGCATGAGCACACGTGCCGGGCGCGAGTGAGCACAACATGATGACAGCAGCACCACCAGCAACGTACAATGCTGAGCAGACGTGCTCCACAAGCACACAGCTCTTGCGGGCTTCCAACATCGTCAGCGCGTGAACCTAAGAGGCAGGAGGGCGGATGAACCACACATCAGCACCAAAACAATACATCCAGCCCACCAGCAACCTCGCATGGCGACAGCTACGCACCGTGTCGAACCGAGCCAATTCTAGCCGACAAGCGGCGTTGACACAGTCACCAAGTCTTGTGGCCCTTGTTGCCTCGGACGCGCTTCTCTTGAGGAGCAGGTATCGTGACAAGCTGGATTCAAACTCAGAGTGTGCCGCACTTGCTGCTTGGGCAGTTTCGTGTGCACGGGTGACATCCTGAGGGCCCATGCCACGGCAGTGAGTGGATGAGTGCGGCACATTTCCCGACACATGGAGAGCAATGCATTCATCGTGTGGCATCTCAAGCGCCGCACGCACCTCGTTGATAAATTTGTCTAGGGGCCGAATGAAGGTGGAATCAAGGGTGACAAACAACACCTCCTGAAAGTCACGGAGCTGTGCCAGCGTGGTGCCGAACTGAGACAAACTCTTCGCGAGTTGGGGCTGTGATCCGCACCACGTGTCTGTGGAAGAGCTGCGGTGCAGCTCCGTCGAAAAACTGGCGACGGCACGGTTAAACACCTCCCCGTGCTGTGCATGGCGCCACCACAGACAACAACAAGCAACAAGAAGCAGGCATGGGGAGACGAGTGTTCAGTGATTGCCAGTGGGACGCGAGAAATGAAAACGGAGAGGACAGCCGATGTACCTCACAAAACCTGCGAGCTTCCTTGAGCAGCGACTTCAAGTACGACTTGAGCCCGGCTGTCAACTCCTCGCGCTGCACATGCCAGCAAGACAGATACATGAACACACACATCGTAGCAACAACACCACGAAGGCCCAAGCAGCACCCACGCGCATGACACACCTCTGCGACTTGAATGTGGAACTGTGGCGAATCCACATCGAACCGAACATGCTCACCATCCTCTGGATCAAACATGCCCTCAAACTGCTGCTGTGAGGACGCAACAGAATCGGACCGTGATACTCCAGGCCGTAGGTTGGCTGTACTGTCCCTTCCTGAAGCAGCATCCGCGGCGCTGTTGCTGTTGTGAACAAACGTGGCCAGCTGATGCTCTAAGTTGGCATTCCGCAGCTGCAGCTGCTTGATCAGCAGCGACTTGCGATCCAGATTGGCCTCCGCCTCGGCTAAACGTGTGGCGAGAGCATCACGTTCCGCCACAGCCGCATCGAGGCTACGCTGCACATCCTTCAGCCTCACCATCGTGGCGATGTGAGGCCCGAACGCCAAGAAGGACAACCGTGCGTGCAAAAAGTCCGAAGGTTTCGCGGCTCAAATTCTAAATTCCAAATTCCAAATTTTAAAACCCAGAAACATATTTCGCCCCGGCTTTCCCGCGCTCGCGTGACGTCGAGGTGCACACAGTCCGCGTGAGGCAGCGCTGCATTGCACGTCGGCTTGCTGGATTAGCACCCACCGAGCGACACGTGGTTGCAACTTCGTGTGGTGTGAGTGCGTGCGGGTGCGCGTGTGTGCAGGGGCGTGCCCGGCAGCGGGGTAAGATGCCGCAGCACTTGCACCTGGACGCACATTTGTCCGTACCTCGTGGAGACAAACTGCAAGAGGAGTGGCGTGTGCAGTCTCGCCCGTGTCGTGGCCATGCGTCGCTTGGATATCAAGATTGGTGCTTTGTGCTCCGACGACGGGCCAGCGGTTCCCTGAGTGCTTTTGTGGGTGTACGTGCACAGTGTGTGCTGCCCACAGCACAAGCGGCATGTTTTGACGGGTTGGTTGGTTGGTTGGTTGGTTGGTTGGTGGTGCGATCGGGTGGCTGGATGTTGCCTGTTGGACTGTGCAGCTTCGATTTGTGCGTTATCCCACACGCCATGTGAACATGGAAGCGACCCTGCGCTTGGTGTCACGCGATGAGGTGTGTCACCTGTGTTGTGTGCTTGCCCTGCGGTCGGTCGGGGTTTGTTGTGTTGCTGCTGACCGTGCTTTCGTTTCGTTTGTTTATTGTGCGTTCGCTACCATGGGGGACGGGACGGGGGTGTTGTGGGGCATGCGGTGCCCAGGACACGCACCCGTCATGGACGAAACACGTCGAAGGGGTGTTGACAAAGCAGAGCAAGGTGGTTGGCGGCCGGATTGTTGACGCCGAGACAGTGCTTGAGTCTGGCAGCCCATTTGTGGACCCAGACACCCAAAAAATGCACCTTTCGGCGCACGTTATCGTGCACGGTATCAAGTCGGGGTCTGGTATTGGGCTAGTGAAGCTGGCGTTGGGTGACCATCTTACGCCAGCCTACAGCCGCAAGTCCGTCCTCGGGCTGGTTGGGCTGGCCAATCAAGGCGCCACCTGCTACTTGAACTCTTTGCTCGAGACCCTGTTCCATACACGCCTGTTTCGTCGCATCGTGTTCGAAGTTGCCACCGACGGCAAAGCCAGTGACGCTCGCGATGATGTGGTGCTGGCGCTGCAGCGGGTGTTCAAGGGACTTCAGGAGAGCGAACATCCCGTGGAGACCACGGAGTTGACCCGCGCATTTGGATGGGACTCCATGGATTCTTTCACTCAACACGATGTCCAGGAGATGCTGCGTGTGCTTTGTGATCACCTGTCGGTGCGTTGCTACGAGGAGGACAAGCGCCTGTGGCGTGCGTGGTGACTGGTGGTGGTTGACAGTGTGTGCGCGTGTGTGGGCGTGTGGTTGCAGGGTAAAATGAAAGGCACACCCATGGAAGGTTGTATCGAACAGCTGCTGGAAGGGAAAACCATCACCACGACTCAGTGCCTGAATGTGGATTACGCTTCCACGCCTCGTTTGGAGACGTTTGCCGATG
>Ga0213833_1002047_pt1 | contig 13584 bp, 10 predicted proteins | sample SWATP21_FD_160575 | JGI IMG/M metagenome (GOLD analysis project Ga0213833, IMG submission 160575) | Coastal seawater microbial communities from Marineland, Florida, United States - SWA TP2 #1 | ecosystem: Environmental > Aquatic > Marine > Coastal | place: USA: Florida | collected 2016-08-14
ATGCCGCCGTCCCCGAACACGGACTCCACGTCGTCCAGGTCCACATCCGGAACGACGACGTCCGCGAGGGCGTCCGGCAGGGCGCACGGGAAGTAGACGGGATGGGGCCGCAAGGGGGCCTCGGTGGCGGGGATCTGCTCCACCGGATCCTCTACGAAGGGCGGCGGCTCCGGCGCTACGCAGCCAACCACGAGGGCAAGCGCGAGCAACGGCAGTCCCTGGGGAGCCTGGGGCATCCCATCGATCCTAGTACCCTTCGGTGATGCGCGCCGGTGTCCTCTGCGTCCTCCTCTGCTCGGGCTGCGTTCCCGTGGTCGAGGAGCCGGATCGGGGGGCGCTGGATGTCGTGATCAACGAGATCCAGGCAGACAACGTCACGACCCTCGCCGACGAGAGCGGCGGCTTCGACGACTGGATCGAGCTGCACAACACCGGTGCTGTGGACGCAGACCTCACGGGCCACAGCCTCACCGACGACCTCGGCGCCCCCCGCAAGTGGGCCTTCCCCGACGACACGACCATCCCCGCGGGCGGCTACCTGCTCGTGTGGGCGGACGGGGAGGACGACGGGCCGCTGCACGCGTCCTTCAAGCTGTCCTCCGGGGGCGAGGAGGTCGGCCTGTTCGGGCCCCTCGACGGCGGCGGGGTGCGCATCGACGCCGGGGAGTTCGGTCCGCAGGATCCCGATCTGTCCATCGCGCGCATGCCCGACGGCGCGCTGGACTGGGAGACGGACGCCAGCCCGACCCCGGGGGCGATGAACGAGTGAGCGAGAGGGCCGGATGCGCTCCCGGCGCTCAGCCGAGCACCGACGTGCCCGGCTTGACTCCGAGCCCGCGTGCGCGTGAAATAGGCGCCCGACTCGGCGGCCAGGGACCGTCGCCGACGCACCCAGAGGACACCGCTTCATGCTGACCCTGCGCGGCTACTGCTACCTCGACAGTCTGCAGCCCCACCTCGCATCGTTCATCGGCACCACGGCCAAGGGCTTCCTGCCGGTGCCCGGTCAGGCGTCGCTCTGGATCGAGACGGCGCCCGGGATGATCATCAACTCCCTGACGGACGTGGCCCTCAAGGCGACGGACTGTCAGCCGGCCATCCAGCTGGTGGAGCGGCGCTACGGCGCCCTGGAGCTGCACCACACGGACAAGGGCCAGGTGGAGGCCGCCGGCCAGGCGATCCTCGACCACATCGGCATCACGGTGGATCAGCGGACGAAGCCGCGGGTCATCTCGGACCAGATCCTGCGCTCCGTCGAGCCGTACCAGACCCAGCTCATCAACCGCTTCCGCTACGGCCAGATGATCCTGCCCGGCGAGTCGCTCTTCATCCTGGAGTGCGAGCCGGCCTGTTACATCACGCTGGCCGCCAACGAAGCGGAGAAGAACGCGAACGTGAACCTCGTGGAGATGCGCTCGATCGGCGCGTTCGGCCGCCTGTACATGGGTGGGTCGGAGGCGGAGATCGACTCGGCGCGGGACGCGGCCATCGCCGCCCTCGAGTCGGTGAGCGGCGTCGAGCGAAAGTAGACAGTCAACGATTTCAATGCCCCGCAGCAGCGGGAAGACAGGGGACGCAATGTCTGACGCACTTGGACTGATCGAGACCCGCGGCTTCGCCGCCATGATCGAGGCCGCGGACGCGATGGTGAAGGCCGCGCGCGTGGAGCTCATCGGCTACGAGAAGATCGGCGGCGGCTACGTGACCGCCATCGTCCGCGGCGACGTCGCAGCGGTGAAGGCCGCGACCGAGGCCGGCGCCCGCGGCGCCCAGCGCGTCGGCGAGCTCGTGTCGGTGCACGTGATCCCGCGTCCGCACGCGAACGTGGACAGCGCGCTGCCGCTGGGTCGCCAGAACAAGAAGAAGTAGCGGGGCCTCCCCGTGAAGCTGGCGAAGGTCGTCGGGACGGTCGTCTCGACCCGCAAGGACGAGAAGCTCGAGGGGCTCAAGTTCTTCGTGCTCCAGGATCTGGGGCCGAAGCTCGAGCTCAAGGAGTCCATCGTGATCGCCGCGGACTCCGTGGGGTGCGGGGTCGGCGAGGTCGTTCTGTACGCGTCCGGCAGCTCCGCGCGGCAGACCACGCAGACGAACAACCGTCCCTGCGACGCGACCGTCATGGCGATCATCGACGCCATCGACCTCGTCGACGGCACCCGCCTGTACGACAAGGCCGCGGAGTAACGCATGGCGGATCTGAGCCAGACGGACATCCAGTCCATCGTCGACAAGGTCGTGCGCCGGATCGGCGGCTCGGGCGCGCCCACGGGCGGCGTCCCCAAGAGCACGCTCGAGGGCACGCGCATGAGCGGCCGCGGGCTGTTCGCGGACGTGGACAGCGCGGTCGCGGCGGCGCGGCACGCCTTCGAGGTCTTCAGCACCGTCCCGCTGGAGACCCGCAAGCGGATGATCGCCAACGTGCGGCGCCGCTGCACCGAGGCCGTGGACCTCATGTCCCGCATGGCCGTCGAAGAGACGGGCCTGGGCCGCGTCCCGGACAAGATCACGAAGAACCTGCTGGTCATCAACAAGACCCCGGGTCCCGAGATCCTGGAGCCGAAGGTCTACACGGGCGACCACGGGCTCGCGCTGACGGAGTTCGCGCCCTACGGCACGTTCGGCGTCATCACGCCCTGCACCAACCCGACCGAGACCGTCATCAACAACGGCATCGGGATGCTCAGCGCCGGCAACACGGCGGTGTTCAACTTCCACCCGTCCGCCAAGAAGGTCAGCGCGCTCTGCATCTCGCTGATCAACGACGCGATCGTGGAAGCCGGCGGGCCGGAGAACACGCTGACGGCGGTGGCCGAGCCGAGCATTCCCTCCGCCCAGGCGCTGATGACGCACCCGAACGTGCGGCTGCTCTGCGTCACCGGCGGCCCGGCGGTGGTCAAGGTCGCCATGAACAGCGGCAAGAAGGTCATCGCGGCCGGTCCGGGGAATCCCCCGTGCGTGGTGGACGAGACGGCCGACATCGTCGACGCGGGGCGCGGCATCGTCGCCGGCGCGAGCTTCGACAACAACATCGTCTGCATCGTCGAGAAGGAGGTCTTCGTCGTCGACAGCGTCGCGGACCGCCTGATCAGCGAGATGCAGAAGAACGGCGCGGTGCTCCTCAAGGGCCACCAGGTCCGCCGGCTCGAGCAGCTCATCCTCACGGACGACCGGGCGCACATCCACAAGAAGTACGTCGGCCAGAGCGCCCACGTCTTCCTGGACGCGCTCGGCATCCCGTACGACGGCGACCCCCGGCTCGTGATCTGCGAGGTGCCCTGGGATCACCCGTTCGTGCAGGTGGAGATGCTCACGTCGATCCTGTCGATCACCCGCGTCAAGGACGTGGACGAGGGCATCGCCCGCGCCGTCCAGGCCGAGCACGGCTTCGGGCACACGGCGACGATGTGGTCCAAGAACATCGACAACCTCCACAAGATGGCGCGCATCATCAACACGTCCATCTTCGTGAAGAACGCGCCCGCGTACGCCGGGCTCGCCAGCGGCGGTGAGGGCTACACCAGCTTCACCATCGCCTCGCCCACGGGCGAAGGGCTGACCACCGCGCTGAGCTTCTCGCGCCAGCGCCGCTGCACGCTCAAGGGCCACTTCCGCATCGTCTAGCGATCAGCTGCCGCCCTGGCGCGCCTTGCGCAGGCGGAAGTCGTCATCCATGCATGGCTCGGGCAGCTCGACGGCCCCGCCCGCCGCATTGAACGCCTTCGGCTCGCCGGCCTCGATCCGGATCTCGGCGGCGCCACAGACCTCCATTGGGGCGTCCCCGGCGTCCAGGTAGCGGATGCGAGAGGGAGCGCTGCCCGCCCAGTCGATGACCTCGGACGCGTACCCCGGATCATCCGGCACGACGGGCTGCCCCTCTGCGTCGAGCCACGTGCGGCGGACGGGGTGGCGGAGGCTCTCGTCGAGCTGAAGGCGCCACCCACACCAGGCGATCCGGCCGGGCTCCTCGGCCCGTACGACCGACTCGTCGACCCCAAAGCCCCAGTCCTCCCGGGCATTCTCGACGTCCCCGCGGGAGGGCGTGTGCTTCATCGCCGGCTGGTGGACCAGCTCGTCCCGGCCCCGCAGGCGGGCCGGCGCCCCATCCGCCGTCCGGTACGCCGCGACCACCTCCGTGCCCTCCCGGGCGAACGTCCCCGAGGCCCATCCGCAGGGCCCGTCCAGGGGAGCGTCGTTCGCGTCCCGGTACTCCATGGCCAGCACGCGCTGGGCCGGGTCCAGGCGGATGTCCAACCCAAGCCTCAGTACACCATCCGGCCCGTGGTCCTGCCAGCGGGTCGGGGTCCCCAGGGGATTGCGCGACACGCGGACATCTCCCCCCTCTGGCAGCACGGCGCGGTCCGCGTCCCGGAAGACCGCCCGGCGCAGGTGACCCGTGTCCGTGTACTCGAGCTCGAAGAAGGCGACGCCGCGTTGGTTGGGCGACGGGTTCCCCTCTGCGTCGAAGCGGTCGACGCCGATCACCAGCCCCCGCTCGTTCCATCGGATCCGCTTGTCCGGCGCCTCGGAGGGGTCGGCCGCCACGACCGCCCCTGCCGCGTTCACTGCGTACTGCCGGCTGACGTTCCCGTCGTCGTCGTACTCAAAGTGGAAGGCCACCGCCTCGCCTCCCTGGAACCCCGCCGGGTGGCCGTCTCCGTCCAGGCAGTTGTCCGTCAGGCGGCGCCCCTCGTCGTCGAAGTCGATGCGCCAGCGCTCGCACCCCCAGTCGTCCTTGGTGGGAGCTCCGTGCACGTCGAAGGCCGCCGCGGAGGCGAACTCCCCCCGGTCGTTGAGCGTCCAGGTCTCTCGGTGGAGCTCCCCCCGGAAGGCCATGGGCTGCCCGTCGGGGGCGAAACACGCGGTGCCGACGAAGCGGCCCAGCGCGTCCCACTCGAGCTGCTCCCAGGCGCACTCCGCTCCCCGGTGCGCCTTTCGCCCAAGGCTGCCGTCGGCCCGAACGGTGGTGAGGCGCTCGGCCCGGCCGCTCTCGGAGTACGTGATCTCCATGCGGTGGGCTCCGGCGGCGCGAAGGTGGGACTCGGGGCGGTTCATGGGGCCGTCGACATCGAAGAAGGCCATGGACTCGATGCGCCCCAGGTCGTCCCACACCATCACGTCCCGGTGGGTGAGGAACGTGTCCCGCGCGGGCGCGCCGTCCACGTCGAACCGCGCGATCTCGAGCGGGCGTCCGAGGTCGTCGAGGGTGTACTCGAGCCGATGCACGCCGGTGGTCATCTCGGTCGGCGCGCCCGACGCGTCGAACAGCGCCGCCTGGTTCGGACGGCCTGCGCGGTCGAACCCGATGCGGAGAGTCGCCCAGCCGTAGCCTGCGGTGCTTGGGTTCCCGTCACCGTCCACGAAGGTCATCGACTCGATCCGGCCGTCTGGCGAGAACCCGAAGGTGCGGGGGTACATCGGCTGGAACTCGTACCCCGCCTCCTTGTTGAGGTCGCGGGGCAGATACGGGGCGCCGGACGTGTCGTAGAAGCGGGGGCTCGAGAGCCGCGATCCGTCCGCTCCGGTCTCCAGGACGGCGCTGGACCAGACGTTGTCCGCGGGGACCGGCTCCCCGGACCTGTCCTCCAGGTCCAACCGTGTCACGTGCCCCTGGGTGTCGAGCGCCACCCGAAGCAGGGCGTCCAGCTCGCCGCCGACGCCGAAGAGCCGATCGGTGTACCCGGTCGTCGTAGGCGCCCGCACCGAGCGGTGGGCCGGGCGTGGCGCGAGCAGCTCCTCGAGCTCCTCGCCGTCCCGCCACGCGTCGTTCGTGGACCACGCGAGGGCAGGCGCCCCGTCTGCGTCGAAGCAGCTGGTCTCGAGCCCATCGCCGCTGTAGGTGCGCCGCGCGCAGCCGACCTCGTTGGGGGTCGGCGCGCCGTCCGCGTCGAAGAACCGCTCCTCGACCCGGTGCCCGTCGGCGCCGTAGCTGGTCTCGACCGCCGCGTACCCGAACGTGATCGCCACGGGCTGGCCGGCCTGATCCAGGAACGTCCGCTTCACCACCCGACCCTGGCCGTCGCGCTCCAGGCGCTCGCCGTGGGGGCCATACCCAGCGGCGACGGGCTGCACGGCGGTGACGTTGAAGAACCGTCGCTCCGCGAGCAGCCCCCGATCGTCGAACTGCAGCTCCTCGACCGCGACTCCGTCGGTGAGGCTGACGGCCGGCACCCCGTTGGGCGTCAGCCAGCGGAAGCGCAGCCCACCGTCGATCGGCTCGATGGCGGCGCGGGCCTGCTCGATCCCGTTGGGGTGACGCTGAATCAGGCGCAGGGGCAGTCCGTCATCCGTGTAGTCGAACGCCGTGACGCTGCTGGGCTCAGCGTTGAACGCGATCCATCCATCGATGAACACCCAGTGGGGCTCGGCGCCGCGGGGCTCGGTGAGGAGCCCGGCGCCCCAGATGAGCTGGTTCGGGTCCGGCAGGTCCTGCTCGACGGGTGCGCCGGCCGCGGTCACCTCCTCGGTGAGCAGGACGCGGCCACCGCGGCTCGTCACGCGGAACCGGTGGGCGAGGGGCTGGGGCTCACCGAACCCGATCGGTCCGTCGATCGACCAGTCGATCCGCGCGAACTCCTGGGTCTTGAGCCGCGTCGCGTCCCAGTACGCGAGCCCTCCAGCCAGCGCGGCGACGGTGACGAGGCCCACCACCGCGCGAACGCCGCGGTTCGCGGACATCTTGCGGAGCGTCTCGCGCTGGGGCGCCAGTGGGCCCGCAAGCGCGCGCCAGGCCTTCTCGGAGTCCGGCGGGGGACGCAGAGGTGCCAGGGTCGGCCGACCGACCTCGGCGAGGGGGATCGGATGGGTCACCCCCTTGAGCCGCCACCTGCCGTGGTCTGCCCAGCGGAGCGAGCCGGCGTCGGGGTGATCGACCGTGCGTCCGACCGCCTCGGTGCACAGCGTCTGGTTCCCAATCGCCAGGCTCATCACACGAGCGGCGAGCGGCTTCGCGAGCCCCTCCACCTCGATCGGCTTGGCACCCCGGGCGACGTCCGCCGGAGGGTTCTCGCGGATGCCCACGACCGCCGCGTGCACGCCCACGCGCATCGCGAGACGGATCCCCTCTTCCTGGGAGAGCGCATCCAGGGCGTCGTGCAGATCCACGGCGAAGCCGAGCGCCGCGGGACCGGCCTCGAAGAGCAGGAGGAACCCGTCCGTCTTGTCGATCTCGAGCCCGTCACGGGCAGCCAGCAGGTCCCGGGTGATGCGATCGACCCGGGCGTTGACGGCGCCGGCGCGCACGTCGCCGAGCTCCGACACGAGCTTCGTGGAGTCGACGATGTCGGTCAGGACGAGGACGCGATGCTCTTGCCGCACACGCCACGGTAAACGCTGTGGCGGCTGCGCTACAACGCGCCCCATGAAGCATCTCTTCGCATCGCTGCTGCTCCTCCCCGGGCTCGCGCTCGCCCAGGAGCCCGCCCCCGAATCCGACGATCCCTACCTCTGGCTCGAGGAGGTGGAGAGCGACAAGGCCCTGGACTGGGCGCGCGAGAAGAACGAGGCGTCGATCGGCACCCTCGGCGACGACGCGGACCTCGCCGGCATGCAGGCCCGGCTGCTCGAGGTGTTCGACGCGAGCGACAAGATCCCCCGCGTCTCCAAGATCGGCGACCGGTACTACAACCTCTGGAAGGACGCCGAGCACCCCCGGGGTCTGTGGCGTCGCACCACGCTGGAGTCCTGGAAGACGGACACGCCGGCGTGGGAGACCGTGCTCGACCTCGACGCCCTCGGGGCCGCCGAGGAGGAGAACTGGGTCTGGCACGGCGCCGACTGCCTCCCGCCGGAGTACGTGCGCTGCATGATCGGCCTGTCCCGGGGCGGCGCGGACGCGGACGTGCAGCGGGAGTTCGACCTGTCCACGAAGGACTGGGTCACGAAGAAGCCGTTCTTCCTCCCGGAAGCCAAGCAGTCCATCGACTGGATCGACGCCAACACGCTCTACGTCGCCACGGACTTCGGCGAGGGCAGCCTCACCGAGTCGGGGTACCCGCGCATCGTGAAGCGGTGGAAGCGCGGCACCCCGCTGAGCAAGGCGAAGACGGTCTTCGAGGGCGAGTCCACCGACGTGTCCGCCGGCGCCTGGCACGACCACCGCCCCGGCCATGAGCGCGATCTGGCCTACCGCTCCACGACGTTCTTCACGAACACGATGTACCTGCTGACGAAGAAGGGCGCCGTCCAGATCGAGAAGCCCGAGGGCGCCAAGCTGCGCCTCTGGAAGGAGCACGCGCTGTTCGAGCTTCGGCAGGACTGGGAGATCGGGGGGACCACGTGGACCGCCGGATCCCTCCTGGTGGCCGACTTCGACGCGTGGATGAACGGCGATCGGACGCTCACGGCGCTGTTCGTGCCGTCGGACACGGTCTCGCTCAGCGGCGTCACGCTGACCGCGAACCACGTGGTGCTGCGGATGCTCGACATGGTGTCGTCGCGGATCGAGGTGCTGACGCCCGGCGCTGACGGCTGGACCCGCGCGGATCTCCCCGGCGCGCCGGAGCTGGGGACGCTCGGCTTCTCGGCCGTCGACTCCTACGCCTCCGACGCCTACTGGCTGACGATCACGGACTTCCTGACGCCCACGTCCATCGCTCACGGTGAGCTGGGCGCGGGCGCCGCGAAGGTGCTCAAGCAGCGCAAGGAGCGCTTCGACGCGTCGGGCCTCGTGACCACGCAGCACATCGCCACCAGCGCGGACGGCACGCAGATCCCCTACTTCCAGGTGGCGAAGAAGGACCTCGTCCTCGACGGCTCCAACCCGACCCTCCTCTACGGGTACGGCGGGTTCGAGGTGTCGCTGCTGCCGCGGTACTCGGCGACCCGGGGCATGGCCTGGCTCGAGAAGGGCGGCGTCTACGTCCTGGCGAACATCCGCGGCGGCGGCGAGTTCGGACCGCGCTGGCACCAGGCCGCCCTCAAGGACAAGCGGATGCGCGCCTACGAGGACTTCGCGGCCGTGGCCGACGACCTGGTGCAGCGCGGCGTGACCCAGCGCGCGCGGCTCGGCTGCGCCGGAGGCTCGAACGGCGGCCTGCTCACCGGGAACATGTACACGCTGTACCCGGACCGGTTCGGCGCCATCCTCAGCTCCGTGCCCCTGCTCGACATGCGCCGCTACAGCAAGCTGCTGGCGGGCGCCTCCTGGGTGGGCGAGTACGGCGACCCCGACGACCCGGACCAGTGGGCGTTCATCAAGGCGTTCTCGCCCTATCACAACGTGGATCCGGCGGCCGATCACCCGCCCCTGCTCATCACCACCTCGACCCGCGACGACCGCGTGCACCCCGCCCACGCCCGCAAGATGGTGGCGCTGCTGGGCGAGCTCGGGAAGGACGTCAGCTACTACGAGAACATCGAGGGCGGCCACGGCGGCGCGGCGGACAACAGCCAGGCGTCGTTCCTGTACGCCCTCCAGTACACGTGGATGTGGCAGCAGCTCACCAGGCCGCTGCCGGTTCCCGAGACCTCCCCCGACAGCCCGGAGTAGTTCGATGTCGATCTCGGTCCAGCCCCCGCACATGACGTCGCTGTCGCTGCTGCTCCCCGCCGAGCCGCTGCTCCTCATGGGCGCCGGCCCCGTGCCCATCCCGCACGCGGTCGCCCAGGCCAACGGGGTGGTCATCAACCACCTCGGGCCCACGATGGAGCGCGTGATCGACGGCCTCAAGCGCATGGCCGCGTACGCCTTCCAGACCCGCAGCGACAAGGTCATCGGCGTCGCCGGGTCCGCGTCCGCCGCGATGGAGATGGCCGTGTCGAACCTGGCCTGGCCGGGGCGACGGGTCCTGTCGCTGGTGAGCGGCACGTTCTCCCGGCGGCTCGCGGAGATGGCGACGGGCGTCGGCGCGGACGTGACGATCGTCGAGAGCACCACGCCCAGCCCCATCACGGCGGCGATGGCCCGTGATGCGCTGGCCCAGGGGGCGTACGACGTGGTGACGATCGTCCAGGGCGAGACGTCCTGCGGCGTGCTGAACGTGGAGCTGCCGGAGATCGCGGCGGCGGTGAAGGAGCACGGCGCGCTGTTGATCGTCGACGCCGTCTGCACGCTGACGACGATGCCGCTGCAGATGGACGACTGGGGCATCGACGTGTGCGTGACCGGCGGCCAGAAGGGCCTGTCGTCCATCCCCGGGGTGTCCCTGATCGCCTTCAGCGAGGCGGCCTGGGACACGGTGCGCAGCCGCCCCCGCCCGATGCCGCACTGGTGCCTGGACGCCACCCGCGCCTGGCGCTTCTGGGGCCACCACACCTACCACTACACGGCGCCCGTGCCCGGGATCCTGGCGCTCTACCAGGCGCTGCGGCTCATCGCGATCGAGGGGCTCGAGGAGCGGTTCCGCCGCCACGCTCACTGCAGCGCTGCGCTCCAGGCGGGGCTGGAGGCGATGGGGCTCGAGCTGTTCGTGCCGACGGAGTTCCGGCTGCCGTCCGTGGTCGCCATCAAGGCGCCCCCGGGCATCGATCCGGGCGCGGTCCGGCGGCACATGGCGGACAAGCACGGCGTCGAGATCGCAGGCGCCTTCGGACTCGACATCATCCGGATCGGCCAGATGGGCGAGCAGTGCCGGTCCCACCGCCTCTTCCACGTGCTGTCGGCGCTGGGGGAGAGCTACCGCCGGTTCGGCCTGGACCTCGACGTCGCCCGCGGGATGGGCGCCCTGGAGGCGGCGCTCGGCGCCGACGGCTGAGAGCCCGGGACGTCCGGCGCGTCAGGGATCCACGACGCGCGCCTCCTCTGCCCAGTCGTCGTCCTCGTGCCAGTGCACCTCCTCCTCGTCCGGCGCGTCCGGCACGAAGTCGAGGTTCGGCGTGTTCCACAGGTCCTTCCCCAGGTTCTCGGCGCGCGTGATGGCGCCGCTCCCGAACTGGTCGCGCACGCTGTCCATCGCTGCTTCCAGGCGCCGCCGCTTCGCCCCTTCGCCAAAGAGCGAGAGCTGCACCGGCTCGCCGGGCCGGATGATGTCGTAAGCGGCCATCCCCACGAGCCGGAACGGCGTGTCCCAGGGGAAGTGGTCCAGCAGCGGCAGGGCCGCCTCGATGAGCCGCGCGCCCACGTCGGTCGGCGTCGCGAGCAGGGTCTGCCGGGACATGGACTGGAAGTCCCGCGTCTTGAGCTTCACCCGGACGCCGCCGGCCATCAGCTCCTTGCTGCGCAGCCGCCGCCCGATGGACTCGGCGGACCGCCGGATGTGCTCCTCCACCGTCTCCCGTTCGAGGACGTCGTCGCTGAGCGTGCGCTCGGATCCGATGGACTTCGCGCGGCGCCGCGTCTGCACCCGCCGCGGATCCTGGGCGAGCGCGAGCCGCCGCAGGTGGGGGCCGAGGTTGCCGAGGCGCTTGTAGAGCAGGGGCTCCTCCGTCTGGGCGATCTGCCCGACGGTGGCGAAGCCGGCCGCGATGAGCCGCTGCTCGGTCACGGGGCCCACGCCCCAGAGCTTGCGGACCGGGAGCGGCGCGAGGAACTCCGCGGCGCGGTCCGGCCGGACGACGGTGAGGCCGTCGGGCTTGCGGTAGTCGCTGGCGACCTTGGCGACGTACTTCGTGCCGCTGATCCCCACGCTCACCGTCAGCCCGCCCGTCACCTCGCGCACCGCGTCCTTGATGCGGCGCCCCATCGTCCCCGGGGTGCCGAACAGGTGCTCGGTGCCGGTCATCTCGAGGAACGCCTCGTCCAGGCTGATGGCCTCGACGTCGGGCGAGAAGTCCTCGAAGACGCCCATGACCGCCTTGCTGATCTCGGTGTAGCGCGAGAAGCGGGGCGGCACGATCAGCGCCTGCGGGCACATCCGCTTCGCTTTCGCCATGGGCATGGCGCTCCCGACCCCGAAGGGGCGCGCTTCGTAGGACGCGGTGAGGACGACGCCCCGGCCCGAGTCCGGGCCCACGAGGATCGGGCGACCGCGCAGCGAGGGATCGTCGAGCTGCTCCACGGACGCATAGAAGGCGTCCATGTCGGCGTGCACGATCACGCGGGGCCACGACATCGCCGTTCAGACTAGACGGATGTTCAGTGCGGAGCCATGGGATCGGCGAGGCGGCCTCAGTCCCACCAGAAGAACCAGACGCGGCCCTCCAGCAGGGCACCCGCGAGGCCGGCGATGGTCTGGGTGCCCTGGTCGACGATGTCCTGGCAGTAGCCGTGCTGCTGCCACGCGAGCTCGAGGGCCGCGTCCCTCGTCGCGGGCGGACGCTCCACCAGGAACTCCACCACGTCGCCGCTGACGCCGACGGGCTCGGCGCCGTACTCCTCGTTCCAGCGCTTCCACAGGGCACAGTGCTTCGCAGCCTCCGGGCAGGCGTTCCAGCCCCCCATCCCCAGGTGCGCAGGGACGGTCCAGGGCACCTCCGTGGGCACGAGCGCGATGACGACTTCCCGGTGCGGATCCATCGACACGATGTCGAACGGGATGGAGAAGCCGTCGTTCTCGTCGGGCTCCTCGGGCCACGGCCCCACCTCCGGGAAGCCCTGCGCGTCCTCGACGGAGTAGCCGTTGTTGACGTGCCACGTCCGCTCGGCGTCGACGACGTCCGCGAACCACGCGCGGGGATCGGGCTCCACGTCCGCCGCGGCCGCGAGGACGTCCGCCACGCTCTGCCTTCGGTAGGTGAGAGCCTCCGCGTGCCGCTCCACCGCGGAGCGGGGCCCCAGGACGATCGGCCAGGCGCCGATGACCTCCACGACTCGACGGAGGCGGGTCCAGGCCTCGATGGCGCGCTCGCCCGGGAGGACGACGCCGGGCATCTCCGCGGGAGTGCCGTCGAAGAGGACTTCGACCGATACGTCGCCCCCGAACACCGCCTCCAGCGTCATCTGCAGCTGACCGATCTCCATGGCGTCCTCAGGCGAGCTGGGCTTCGACCCAGTCGATGACGTGGTCCGCCACCTCTTCCCAGCCCGGCTCGGCGATGAGGAAGTGGCTGCGCCCGGCGAACTCGTGGAAGTCCGTGACCGGCCCCGCAGCGTACTTGCCGTGGTTGGCGCGGTTCATCGACGGCGAGATCGTCTTGTCGTCTCCGCCGGCGACCAGGAGCAGCGGGCAGCGGTCCTGCTTCTTGAAGTCCACCTTCACCAGCTTCGGGGACCACGTCGCCTGGGCGTAGACGCGACCCGGCGTGGGCACGACGTACTGCGCATAGGCCGCGGCGCGCTCCTCGGGCGGGACCCCGTTCGCGAAGGTGGCGCCGAAGTCGTCCTCGGACATGGTGAGCACCTTCTTCCAGTGCCCGGGGACCTTGATGACCGGGAAGGCGGCGCGCAGCGCGTCGAAGCTGGGCAGGACGCCGAAGGGCGGCGCGGAGTCGATCGCGACGGCGGCGCAGCCCAGCCCCATCGACACGAGGCGCTGCACGAAGAGGCCGCCGAAGCTGTGGCCGATGAGGATCGGCTTGCCGCCGAGCTCCTCCGTCTTGGCCTTGTAGTGGGCGACGATCTCCCCGATCCCGATGCCCGCCAGGGCCGGATCCGGCGAGGCCCGCAGCTCCTCGACCGGCCGCTCGTCGTGGGGCCAGCTCGGGGCGTGGCAGGTGTAGCCGCGGGCGGCGTAGCGGCCGCGGAACGAGTCCCAGCAGCGACCGTTCACCCAC
>Ga0213833_1002048_pt1 | contig 13582 bp, 16 predicted proteins | sample SWATP21_FD_160575 | JGI IMG/M metagenome (GOLD analysis project Ga0213833, IMG submission 160575) | Coastal seawater microbial communities from Marineland, Florida, United States - SWA TP2 #1 | ecosystem: Environmental > Aquatic > Marine > Coastal | place: USA: Florida | collected 2016-08-14
GTCGCGTGACAGTGACGAGAAGGACGTAGGCGGTACCACTTCCGGATAGGTGAGCCACAATGGCTGCATTGTGGGCACTGATGTTGAAGGATGCTGTCGACAGTCCGATGACAGGTGACGAGAAGGTGACGTTGAAGAGTATCTCAGGCGAAACAGAGCCGCGTGATGCTACGACGATGGTGGGAACAGGTGGAGCATACTCGACAACATTGGCTGTCGCATTCCATGTGGCGTTGGAACCGATGTTTGGAGGGTACACGCTTGGGACAGCGGAGGGTAACCACAATGAGACATTGACAGGGTGTTGTGAGGCGACACCAGGGGCAAGTATCACTGTGAACGTGTACTTCAAACCGTCTGGCACACCACGCACCAGTGTGCGCGAGGACTCTTCCACCAGCGTGTCCACAACAAACGATGAGGGCAGCAACCCCTCCACCACACGTGTGAAGTTGACTTGGAACTGCAGCACGTTGCTGGACCATGGGCTTTGACACAACCTCACAATGGTTGGCACAGGTGGGTCAAGAATGGCGGTGAATGGACGTGTGGAGGCAGTGTTCGGAGGCCGGATCGCACCACTCGAGGCACGAATGTACACCGTGATGTTGACGGGAAACACGAAACCATGTACCATCTCCAACTCCAACACCCATGATGTGCTCCATGACGAAGGTGATGGCGTTGACGATGACACCCACGTCACTGACGCCGGCGTGGTCTCCACCACAAAGTCAGACTCAGTAACACCCTTGACAGGCACTGAGAATGTTGCCGTTACACGCATGAGACTGTGTGGTGTCGTATCACCAGATGTCACCGCCACCCAACCCACAGCTTCATCCCACACTTGTGCCGACAGCACTGGTACCGGTGGATGCACGTTGACCATTGTCGATGTGTTGCTCGACACTGGCTGTGGGACCACACCAGGTGTTTCCACGTCCGCCTCGACTGTGACAGAGAAGTGGCACTCACCACCGCATCGAATTGGGACGGTGGCACACAGCTCCCATGTATCACTGGTGACGTTTGCGGTTGGTGATGGCACCAGAAGAGTCGACATGGGAGTGTCCGCAGGCCACACGGTGGGTTGGAAGAACGAGGGAGTGACGCCAGACACAGGCACATCAAAGGTGGCGGTGAAGCACACAACATTGGCTGTTGTGGATGCTACCGGCGTGGAGATGGACACGTTCGGAGGGCGATAGCGAACGACAACGGCGTCATGGGCGACGTTGGGAGGGGTGGTGGATGCTGCTGGCAAAGTCACAGACAGCAACGTGGGAATGACAACCCCACCACCTGTGTTGCCCATTGTCCACACAACTCGGTAGTCTGTGTGCCCGCCATCCAAGTGCGACCCAATGGGTTCGACACGTGTGTGAGAGGAGTTGAGGCTGAGCACAAGCCGATCCACATGCAGGTGTACTGGCTCAGAGAAGTGGAGTTGAACCACCACATCGTCCAAGGACACAGTTGGTACACCACCATCCGTGGATACCATCGCTTCCGGAGCCCAAACCACAGCTTCAACGGGCACAAACGCATGCACGATGCCGTCCCCGTGTCCAGCATTCGGTGGAGCGATGGAGCCAGACCATGGAGGTAGGGACAGTGAGACATCAGACATGGTGAGCCCATCGGTTTGGGCGATGATGGTGAGAGTGTAATTGTCAGCTGTGACGGTATCGAGAGTCGTGGTGATTGCCAACCGCGATGAAACATCCACATAGACATCTGAGACTTGGAAGTTGGACACGGGAGCAGTCCACAACACCTGGAACACCATGGCTGGGTTGGTTGGGAGCGACAGCGGGACAAAGGTGGGAGCTGGGGGCTCATAGGTGACAATTGGTGACGAAGCTGGCTGTGCGTTTGGTGGAGACATTCCTTTCGGCCAGGCTGGTAGAGTGACTTGCACGTCGCGCGAACACCACGATGAGCATGACCCAGTGAGGGTGATTGTCAAAGTGAAGTTCGTTGCCGACAGTGACGACAGCGATGTTGTGAACGCCAGATCGGTGGTATCAATGGTGAAGTCTGTGGCAAGGAGACCAGCCACTGCGACAGTGGAGTTGACACTGAATCGAATGACATTGGAGGCTGTCACGGTGGCCTGGCTGGCATGGAGGTCGATGGCGACGACGGGTGGCACATACATGACAGTGACGCCATGTACAGCAGGGGCAGACGGTGGCAGCACACCAGCAGCTTGTGCCAGGAGTGACACGGAGACGGAAGCTTGTGAGATGTCTTGGGAAAGTCGCGTGACAGTGACGAGAAGGACGTAGGCGGTACCACTTCCGGATAGGTGAGCCACAATGGCTGCATTGTGGGCACTGATGTTGAAGGATGCTGTCGACAGTCCGATGACAGGTGACGAGAAGGTAACGTTGACAGAAATCAGGTTGTGCACAGACACAGTTGAAGGCACGGCCAGGGATGATTGTGGTGGCGTGTATTGCACACTCGCGGGGGATGCTGCTCGAAGACAGACAGGATGGACACCATCAGCGCCTTCCGCCATGTCCAGAACAACGTTGTGGGAGGCCTGTGTCGGGGAAACTGTCACGAGGACTACGTATGCCGTTCCTGAGCCAACAACATCCACGCTTTCAATCGTGGCTTGGCCAGCATCAACGTCAAACGCCTGATCGGTCACTCCGGTGACCGGCGAAGAGAAGTTGGCCGAAAACACAATGGAGTTCCGTTGTGTCGACGCTACTGACGCGTGTAATATCGCCTGCGGAGGTGCATACAATACGGACGGAGCTGCCGCTGCAGTGTTGGGTGGTGACACCCGACCAGCAGCCGCAGGTAGGCTCGTGTTGACCAGCCATGTACAATCGACGGAGCAATTCGGCGTTGCCAGCGCGATTGAAAGTTGGAATGATGTTCCGGAGCCTTGCAAACGCACGTCTGTGACAGCTTCCATGGGGTGAACGACGAAGTCGGCGGAGCTGAGCCCCGTGACGCGGCTGGAAAAGGTGACTGTCAGCTCAATACGGTTGTCAAATGTAGTGGCCGACTGCCCCATCGCGAGTCCGATGGACGCTTCAGGTGCTTCATAAACAGTGAATGCGGAAGTTGCACTTTCTGCGTTTGGAGGTGAGACACCATGAACAGCTGGAGCAAGTGACACTGACACTCCTGTCGGCCTGGCACCACAAATGAAGGCTAGCGAGCTTGTGCACCAGCCATCGTGCCATTTCCCATCGGCAGCTGACAGCGGATGCATTGGTTAGATGTAAACTGCGACGCACAACGAGACACCCACGACCACCATATCGCACAAGAGTTGATAAAGCCACACTGGTTGCCCGTGGAAGAGGGTTCATTTGTGTTCCATGCATCAAAGTCGATTGATGAACCATCTGTCCAATCAAAGTTGCGAGATCCAGACCCTTGCACGCGCAATCCGATCCTGTTGACAAGGGCTGACTGTGAGCACACGTAGTTGTATGGGCGCTAGTGCAACAGGCACACCGACCAGGTTGAGGATGACGTCAAAGACGTCAAGAAGGACTGCTGGTCGCTTGAGTGGACACTGGCCAGATAGTATGGAGCACACGCAGCCTCAGCAGCGGCATGTGACGTAGGTGATGAAACATACTTGGCACAAAACATGCCGTCAGCCGAACGCGTGTATCCAATCGGACACACAGATGATGTGCTCGTGATCGTGATGGTCAATACATAGTCCCTGGAGGAGCCTGTGAGAGACGAGATCACACCCAACCTTGGGGCTTCAATATCGAAACTGGACGCCGAGAGGCCTTGAACGTCAGTTGAAAAGGAAACAGCAAATACAATGACACTGTCTGTTGTGGGAGACGACAGCGGAGATGACAGGGAAATTGTCGGAACAGGTGGGGTCAATTGCACTGTGACCGTATTCGAACTGGAACACTTCGGACTGACAGCTCCAGCCTCAGCCGGTAGGCTAACGGAGACTGATGTCGAGGGTGTCCCACACAACGCTGGTATGGCATTGTCGCATGCATGATCTCTCCACTTTCCGCTCGCATCTGGTTGGGCTCGTGAGCAGAGGTTAGTTTGCTCCCCTGCTGCAGCTATGCCAGTTGCATGCGCCACGCACCAAACGCTCCACACAGTGAACTGCTTGAGGGAAATCCTGCCTCCCAGTTGGTGTAGTTGACCGCAGTTCCGTCCATCCATTCGAACTCACTGCGGCTATCGGAGCGCCTTAGACCAACCCTGTTGCACAACATTGGTCACGATACACGCAAACGTCAGTGGCATTGCTCCGTACCAAACAAGTGGAGCTGAGGTCAGCCCGCGAAGGAAAGTCATTCGAGAGCTCGATGTGATAGACGCTAGCGTGTAGGGGAGGCAAGCGGCAACAGCGTCACTGTGCGTGGATGCTTCCACTACACGGGCACAGTACTCGGTTGAGCTTGAAAACCCAATGGGACATGGGTGTATCGGATCCACGACTGATATGGTCAGGTTGTAGTGTCTCCCAGTTCCTGATAAGGTGGGGATGATGCCGACTCTGACTAGTGAGATGTCGAAAGCCTCAATGCCCATGCCGGAGACACTTGACGAAAACTCAATCGCGAGAACCACGGCTGAGTTGGGAGTTGTGAAACCAACAGTTGCCTGGTCGGGAGAAAGCGACACGACGGGATGTGGTGGAGTGAACGCGACGGTGACTACGTTCGAACCCACCACTGATGGGCTGATTCCCCCCTCAGAAGCTGGAAGGGAAACTGAAATTGATGCCGACGGCTCTTGTGGGGACAGGGTGAGAACCAGTTCATACGTTGAACCACTACCTGTGACAGTGCGCATTGAAACCACCGCACCCGTCGTCACAACACAGAAATCGCTCGCGATGAGGCCTGTGACCGGGGCATTGAATAAAACCGCGACTGGAACGACACTCAGAGTGGTGGACAAACTCGCAGAGAGTGTTACCACGGTTGGCAAGAACTGCACAACCGCTGGGAGTGGAGTTGGGGCATTTGGAGGCGCAATACTTCCAGCTGAGCCCGGAATGGAAACAGCCACCGTTTGCATTCCAGCCTCCACTGTGGAGACGTGCAACGTCAACACATACGTTGTACCCGACCCGGACAGACTGGAGTTGTATTCCAAAGTTGTGTCAACCAGCAGGTCTGATGCGGTCAATCCAGACACGGAGGAAGAAAATCGAACGTCGAATTCGAGAGTATTGGAGGACGTGCTTGCTGGCGTGGTGCTCGATCGTGTCACAACAGGAACTGGCGGAAGGTACTTTGCAATGACCGTGTTCGAGGCGTTTTGGGTCGATGGTGATACTCCTGGCGGGTCACACGGTAGGAGCAGGGCTACTTCAATGTAGCCTTGCTGGAGACCGCAAATACCGATTCGGTTTGTGGCACACGGATAATCCTCCCACAAGCCACCGTCGGCGATGGATACACATCGGCCTGCAGACGTAGGATAGCCTGCACCGTAGTTGGTGTAGTCTACTGGCGACCCATCTGTCCAGTTCGTTCCAACCACAAGTCCCAACCTGCGAGAGAAACGTACGACAATCAGCTGTCAGGAACATGAGCACATTCGCAAAGCAAGAGGCGCGCCGCGCACCATGGCATGGAATTGGCAGCTGGCTGCAGGCTATTTGCAAACTCGTTTGCTTCTTGACTTGTAACAGCCATCAGGGTTCCTGGAGAGCACTGTGTGCTCGAGCCTGAGTGCGTTGTTGGGGATTGTGTGACACGACCACATAGCGAAGGCCCAGCACCAAACGTCCAGTTGGAAGGGCAAGGCGCGAACTCATTTGGCGCCAGTGTTAGTTTGAGAGTGTAGGAGTCACCACCCCCTTCAAGAACACGGCCCACCACTGCCGCATCTGTTGTAACGTGAAATGAGTTTGGCGAAAGTCCCGAGATGGGAACGGCAAAAGAAATGTTGAACGTAATGATGTTGCTGCTTGTGAACTGTGGCGAGGTCATGAAGACAGTGGGTGTTGCCCAAACGTTCGGAATTCCGCCGCAACATGCCAAGACGAGTACGCAAACCAAAAGCACAGGCAAGCGTTTCGTTTCATTGTGATGTATGCAGGCTGGGGCGAATTGAGTGCCCCTGCGGTTCATGTTGGATCGAGCGAGCCTGACACAACACGCAGGCCGAAACGACACATCCGAGGTACAAGTTGACATGACTATTTGGGTAATGGCTACGTTCACGCAAGCTCTTCCTCTGTCGCTTCGGTTGGGAGTCCGTCCACGCCCAAATCACGAATCGCTGCCTTCGCAAAGTCTGTGGCACTCCTATGCTTCTCCTTGATGGTCTCCAACAAGGGTTGTACTCCCTCAGACAAAATCTTGGACCGCAATTCCGGAGATCTCGAGGCCATGTTGCGGATCGCCAAACATGCTTGCCGACACACGACGGACGACTCAAGGTGCAAGCGCATGCAACGGACAATCAGAGCATGTCCTGCGTTCTCAACAATAGTGGTAGCGTTCTCAGGAGACCGAAGCGTCAGAGCTGCGAAAGCACCGCAGCAGTGCTCAGCGACTTTCGGGGACGTCATGTGCATTTGGAGTGCCTGAAGCAAGCACCTCGACAGGTGAGGTACACATGCAACACCATGACACCCAAGGAAGTCGCAACTTACACGAAGCAACACCTTCAGCGTGGGCGACTCAGGATCACCAATAAGCTTCTTGTTTTCGTCGTTACCAGCAAGAGTGCGGAGCAGCGCTGCGCCGCCGGCCAACACCTGCGAGCACAAACGTGAGCAATTCTGCAATCACATCACGCAGGAAGAGCTGCCAGCGGCCACAAACCTGAAGGTCGTCACTCATTGCTGTCAGTGCTGTCGCAACCAACTCGAGGGCCTTTCCGTCTTCCACCACGTGGATGCAAATAGGGTTGTTGACACACTGACTTCGCAGCACACCAAACGCATCAGCCACGACGCTCGCAACGTCTGGATGCCCTCTGGCAACTGCAAGCACTGCTTCAGCCAGACCCTCTTCGTGCAGTTCACGGGCGAAATCAAAGGCTTTTGACATAGGTGTAGAACGATCATCGTTGGTGATGATGTTGCGCAGCAGAGCCATGCAGGCCTGGTTGGTGAAGTGGCACAAAACGTCAGCGGATGCGGCATGGTGACACACCTAAACCCACATGTGCACACCTTGAGTGCAGGAACGTTGTTGGTGCTGCGAGCAAGGATCTTGAGGCACGACTTGGGCGCATTGGACTCGTACACTGTCCGTTTGTTGTCCTCTGTGCGGAAGCAAAGTGTGGCGCCGACGCCAAGCGCAGCAACAAGCAACTCATTGTCCTCTGGCATGCCGAGAATGGTGTTGGCAACCATCTGCACGAATGGCTTCTTCACAAGTTTTCTGTTCTCGGCTGTGCATGGAGGGCCGCACCAGTAAGCGTGGTTCCCCCCACAAAAACAAAATGAAGGTGTCAAGCGCCACCACGTACGGTGCTTTCGAATCAACGCTCGCATTGTGTCAAAACACGCGGTGAGCTGAGCCCCAGAGCTGCTTTCCGTTATGCTAGACACGAGCTCAATGGCGCCGTTGCTGGACGCGACAGTTTGGTGACCCTTGTTGCCGTGAACCCCTTCTGACAATGCTTTCAAGGCCGCCATGATTGCCTCCTCAGCGTCCTCGCTCTCAGCTTCAGACGCAGTCCGGAGTTGCTTGAGAGGTCCCAGCACTGGGTGCTCCTCCTGACACAGCCAGGCGGCAACTGCTTGAGCAACAGGTGGGAGCCGGAACCACCCTGGGCCAACGGCACAACTGCGCGTACACACGCACCTTTGATTCACCAACGTCTGTGACGATGTTGCTCAGGTCGACGCCCTGCGACTTGAATTGTTCGATGGCGTCTTCCACCGCCTCGGCAGGCTCCATTTCAAACTCCTCGATGTTCTCTGCCACAGCGGCATCAAAAGTCTCCTGCGTAATACGTCGTTTTGTAGACATCTTAGCGTGCAATATCACAATTGCGGTCGTGGAGGGGGAGAGAAAGACACTGCGCCTGTCTTTGGAGAGTGTCCGGTGACCTGTTTGCGAGTACTGTCAAGGCGGCGGTTCATACCGAGCGTGCTGGAAGAACGCGGTTTATTTTATAAACAGTAACACAATCCGCGGCATGGCGCAATTCCGTCTGCACCGTGAGTTGTGTTCTTCTTTGCAGCCTCTCGCCCCGGCACGATGGCTGAGACTATCGAAGTCAGCAAGACAGAAGAAACAATGCCACTGGATGGTGGGGGCATCGCAACGATCAATACTCGTGGCGCTCAGTATGACAAGGTTCACGCCCTGATGGAAGAGTTCCTGGGTCACTATCCAGTGGACCGCCTGGGCCGTATGGCCACACTCAAGTACGCTGGTTTATGATATGATGTTCCACCATACCTCCGTCCTGTGCACAAGTTGAACACTGACGGTGTTGTTGCGTTGCAGCGCGTTCTTGAAAAAACAGTTCAAGAGTTGGGTGTTTGTGGGGTTCTACATGGTTTCGACACGTCCGTTGCGTTGATGTGTTGTGTCGTATGGGGGCAGCGTCACATGTTGTACTTGTCCTCTGCTACACCAGACGACCCACACAAGTTGACTATTGGACCATATCAAGGTGATGGAGTGATTGCCTCCGGGATCATCGACTTTGGCAAAGGCGTTTGCGGAACTGCAGCCGAGACCAAAGTCACCCAGATTGTAGCCGATGTGACCAAGTGCGATGTACGTCAAAGTCGATCGATTCCACGCAGGATGGTGTGCCTTACCCATCTGCTGCATTGTAATTGCGAACAGAACTACATTGCTTGTGATCTGTTCACCAAGTCCGAAATCGTGGTGCCTGTGTTCGACTCTGAGGGCAAGGTCTGTTCATGTGCTGCCTGCCTGACATTTTTGGACTGAGCTGAGCCCTTCTCACGTTTCCCACTTCCTCATGCAGCTGTTAGCCGTGCTAGACATTGACGCGAACGATTTGTCCGCCTTTGATGATGTTGACAAGGTGTGTGGGTGGACATGCTCTCAGATGGGTGATGTGCTCGTGTCGGGTGTGTGGTTGACATGGCATTGTTTTCGTGCATGTAGACTCGCCTCGAGGCCCTCGTGGCAAAGTACTTGGTAGAGCCTTGACGTGTTGCCAGCGGCATTTTTGGTGTGTGATAGCAAGCAAGGAAGGCGTGGGCGGCATGGGGTGAGGCTGGTGCGTGCCTTTTGCAGCTGAACACTTCTGTTGTTCACCTATTGGCGTCTTGACACGACAAGCGCAAGACATGTATCACCCAGACCGCTGCGCAAACATCAGGAGCAATTCGGCGTGCGAACGAACATCTGCCACCGCAGTGCCAGACACGTCAGCCATACACGCATCAGATCTCCACTCGTCGTTGTCAAGAATGGCCACAGTGGCCGCAGGATCCATCGCAGTCACCACATGAAGGTATCCCATCACCGAGTCCTGCGAGAAAGACATCGTCACCACCGTATCCACAACAAATTCGCACAGCCGGAACTGCAACGACTACAACCAGGCCGCCAAAACACGAACCAGGAACGACTGCGACGCCTCGCCACCACGATAGAATCTGAGGCCTTGTTTGAGAAGGTTCGAGATATGCAGTCGGTCTACAAAAGAGGGAATGAGTTCCTGGCACGGGTAGCGAGTCATTACTTCACGCCCACGTACCATCAACTCCCTCTGAAAGACATGATGACGTGACAGCTTGTGCAGCTGGGACCACGAGCGACATTGAATTTGCTGCTGTGATGCGCACACCGTCGTTGCTGTCGTCCAGCTGCCGAACGAGGAGCTCGAAAATGGTGGGCACCGTCGCTGGAAGGGTGGCACGCAAAGGTCAGCGGGAAGCGGATATGCCACGGGTAATGAATGACGGTGCTACGAACCACATGCGTGTGCGCCAATGCGTTCCAACAGCAACGCGAGGGTGGACACTGTAGCCTGCCTCACTGCAGCGGACCTGGAGAGAAACGAAACATAAGATCCCACCCCAACCACTTCATAATTGTGCGATGCCGACAGCCACAATCACGTACGTTGCTCGCAGAAGGCTCTCCAGGACCGGAAGAAGCGATGCGGCCCACGACGCAACACGTTCGTCACTCATAATCGCCAACTCAACACGTTGGACCGTTTCTAGTGCGCCGGCACCAGCGCCCTCATCAACCTCAGCAGTCCCAGTCCCAGTTCCAGCCTCGGCGCCGGCGCCGGCACCAGCTCCGGCACCCTCCGCCATCTCCGCTCGCGGCTCCTCTTCAGCTGTGCTCTGCACTCTGGGGTTCACGGAGATCGCCGCGCGCAGCAACTCCAACCACTGCAGCTTGGTGCTGGCGGGCACCTCAGGCCCTTCCTCAGCCGAAGCGGCTCCCGAGACGCCCCATGCGGTGTGGAGCAGCATCGTTTCGACCCTCCCACTCTCCTTCTGCCACTGACTGAACGCACGGGGCGTGTCGCAGCGACCCCAAGCATCCAGCAAAATCTTGGACAGGCTGACAACACCACACGACACGAAACGGGCAAACACCGAACATGCAAGCAGGTGAGGTTCGAGGAGCAAGGCCGGCGGTTTGGCCGTGTACACTACACCGCATATGGAGCGCACATGTGCAGCGCGAGGCGTGGGCAGCATGCTTGGCACAGTGTGGTACCCACCTTGCAACACCAAGTGCCTTTCGAGGGCCCAAGTCTGCGTCAAGAAAGCGTTGAAACACCGGCAACAACAACGGACACGCCCCTGCGAGGGTGCCCGCATCCACAAGGGCAAGGGTGTGCTCCAGCAGTGCCTGTCGAGAGCAGGTCGGTGCCCACAAGCGGTCCGGGTACGAGGTCAACACCGGCTGCAAGAGTTGGACAACGCGCTCGGACACGGCAGCTGTGACAGACGGGGCGCCGACTCCCTGTGCCAGGTCGTTCAGTGCCACTTGAACATGGGTTTGGCCGTGGTACACGCTCAAGAGCAGGCGCATGAGCCGGGTGACGTCGTTGGTGACGTCATGCAAGCGGCCGGTGGCGTCAAAACTGGCACCAACCGCTGCACCGATGCGCCCGTTGAGAAGCGAAGCGATGGCGGAGAGGCACATGACGTACGCCTCCTGGAGAAGCAACAACATGGCTCGCAAATCACCGGGTGCAAGGCCAGGAAGCAACCAGCGGCGCACGTACCGCGACAGCCGGCGAACGCGTATTGGTGTACTCTGAACTGTCCAGAGCTCGTACGAGCGGACGTAGATGGCTCAGGATGCGAGAGGGACGAACCTCTGCAACAAGGAGAAAGGGTGTCAGTCACCTACACATGTTGGCAGGACCCAAGCGGCAGCATCGGCACCTACCTCGCAAAATTAGCGCCAGAACACGAAGCACAGACTCAATGTTGGCACTAGCGGGTACCGCTGCATCACCGTTGAGATACGGGAGCACAAGCGGCACGTACGCATCCGGGTCAGCAAACCAGCCTGCCAGCTTGCAGCAAATTTCCATCTGGGTGCAAGAAATAGGCGTCAGGGTGGGGGTCAAAAGGCAGGCAAGCCTACAACTGGCAAGCCTGCAACAGCAAGCCTGCAAGAGACAGCAAGGACGGTGCTCGTGTGTGCATGGGCACGCCACCACACACCTGCTCGCCAATCTCGTCGTCCGAAATGGAGTTGTACAAGCAACGCAGCAGCAGATGGACGTCATGGGTGATGTGCTCTTCCAAGTACACCATCAGCACGACAATGAGGCGTGCTGCATGGATCTTTGTGCTGGCCGTCCATGCACCTGCGCGGGAAATGTGTCGACCAAACATATCAGAAGGCCGCTACCCCCATTCCCACCACCCCCTTGCTTGCTACTGCATGTGCGCCCTGACGCACTCAGTTCGCGGAGCACAACCTTCACAAAACGGGGCGCCGAGGTTCGCACATACAAGCGTGAACCAAGGCGTGGGCGCCCTGTGAACGGCGCGGGGTACACGCGCTGTCGATCCACCCGGCGGTCACCGTCAACACCGTACTGCTTGCGCTCGATCACTTCATCATGGTGCTCCTTCTCATACTGAATGCCAAGTGCCTCCACAATCTGAAGGGCAGCAGTATGTACAGCCGGGACCATGTCACCTACAGCTGTCACAAGGTATGGCAACAACCGACTCTGGAGCAGACGCAGAAAGTTCCACCGTGAGCTACTATGCATCCCGGCAAGGACCAGCTACCCCGTCCTCTGAACGCACCTCGTGGTCCACGCGATCGGGCAAGTTCAGCATCCAGCCGCCAATGACTTCGACAAACCGCTTTCGCACAACGGGGCTGCGATCGATGCCGAGCTTTGCAAAGTAGTTCACAACGGCGTCAGGTCGGTAGAACGAGGACACTGGGACAACGTTCTCATCACGGTGCCTAAGGTTTGAATGAACGCCCCAATTTTTGCCAAGTCAATAACCCCACAAACGTAGCGTGGTGCAGGCTCACTCACCCGATTAGATCCACGATTGCCTCGGTTCCGGCACCACGGCACTTGGCTTTGTCTTCGCAAGTCACGCTGGCGTTCACTGCGTTGAGACACGCCAGTCGGACTTTGGAGTGTCGATGGTCTAGGCCGAGCATACACGACTTGACGAGGCCTGGAGCGTAATACTTGAGAATCTTTGGGAGAGTACTGCACAGTTGGCCGACAAGTTCATAGCCCTTGATGCGAAGGTCCGGAAAAGGATCCATCGTGCAGGCCTGTCACAAACACATCCACCAACAGCATCGCATGCAACCACACACCAAAGAGTGAGCAGGAATCGAAATCGTGGGCATGCAAGAAGTGACCAAGCACGCCCATGCAATGTGGGGAAAACAAAGAAGAAGGCGCAGCTTGAACCAAGGTGATGCCAACGTACGTGTGCGCACACGACCATGTTGTGCAGGTACGGCTTCACCATCTCAAGGACGCCAACGGAAGCCGCCGTGTCGAACACTTGAGACAACAGTCCAGCCAGCAGGAATCTGACCTCTTCAGAGGGTTCCACCACCTTCACAGTGTGTACGTCCGTCCGATCAGTCACTCTGCCGCGGCGAAGGGCGTTGTGCGCTGTTTCGATGACAATGGCGCCCAGCAGTAAGGGCAACGTTGGGCCAGGGAGCGAGCCACAACCGAAAGACGAACCTTCCAGGTCTCGCACGAAGACTTTCATTTCAAGGTCATACTGGTACTGTCGACCCAAGCGCTCTTCAATTGCGGGCATGACATAGGGCAGGCTTGGGCCCAGGTCGAGGACCACTTTCATAAACGAAGTCACCTGAGCAAGGGACGATGGTCAGCCCAACGTGCAGGGGTGTTCGCCCCGCGCGACGTTCTCACCATTTGGATGCTTAGTTCTCGGCATTTTTCAGCAGAGTCAGAGAATCGCTTCAGCAAAGGCTTGGTGAACTCCGGGAATACGTCCTATTGAGACAGTCGGTGAGAGCTGCGCTACATTATCACCCCCCCCGCCCCCAAACCGTACCTGGAGTTGCTCATCGGTTAAGCACCGGGCTTTTCCAAACAAGCAAGCTTGAAGGCGACGCAGGGCGCCAATACGGACGGTGGGGGACTCATCTGACACACA
>Ga0213833_1002050_pt1 | contig 13580 bp, 23 predicted proteins | sample SWATP21_FD_160575 | JGI IMG/M metagenome (GOLD analysis project Ga0213833, IMG submission 160575) | Coastal seawater microbial communities from Marineland, Florida, United States - SWA TP2 #1 | ecosystem: Environmental > Aquatic > Marine > Coastal | place: USA: Florida | collected 2016-08-14
CTCTCTCTCTCTCTCTCTCTCTCTCTCTCTCTCTCTCTCTCTCTCTCTCTCTCTCTCTCTCTCTCCCCTCTCTCTCTCTCTCTCGCTTTCTCCCCTCAAACAAGGAAAGCACTAACAACGCGGTGTCTCGCAGGTTCGCGGAAGTGAGCACCGGCAGACAAGCTGGCGCCAAGCCGCGACTCGGCGCATCCGTTCGAACCCGTGCCCGCGCCGCCGGAACAAGTGGCGACACACCTCGATCAAGCAGCACGCGCCGCAGTCACGACACGTTCCTTGCCAAGTCCACCACCCCCAGCATCGACAGTCAGTTCTACAGCACCTTTCGCGCTGCAGCTGTTCGGCGTGAGCGCATCACGGCGCCATGGGAAAAGGACAAGGCTGCTGAGATGCAGCGTGACGATGCAAGGCGCCGAGAGGTCGAAGAACACAAGGCGGCGGCGGCGAAGAAGATTGCGGATGTCGAAGCCTCTGCCATGGAGCTCGTGGAGCTGTCCAAGGGCATTGACCCGGACGCTGCGGGACTCTACGACTCGGACCTTGACCTGACCTCTTCCTCTGATGACGAAGGAGACGCCGCGGACAGTGGCAGTGGCAGTGGCAGCGGCAGTGGCAGTGGCAGTGGGGAGGACGACGATGCCAGCTTCAAAGATGACGTGACGGGCAACCCGTTGTCCCTTCAAACCAAGAAGGTGGCTGGTCTGCCAGGCTTGCGCCCTAGTGCCAGTGCACCCGTGTTCAGCCACCCACCTGCCACGTCACGTTCCAACCGATCGCGCAAGTCAGCTCGCGGGGTTTCAAAAGACGCCGGTGACAAGAACGCGCGTGGCTTACCATCCAGAACACTCTCCAAGTCTAGGTGCGTGTGCTGTTCTGCGACCACCACATTGCTGCGCGAGTGTTGGGCTGTCGGTTGGATGGAGTGATTGACACACGCACGTATGCATCAGGTGGGCCAACTTGCAAGGCTCTTTCATGAGCAGCAAATCACACACGAGCCTGCGTCCCTCGCCGAGTGCGTTGTCCATGAGTTTGTCCACCAGCGCACTCACTCCAGCACAAGCCATGCGACGCGCTGCCATGAACGAAGTGAAGCAAGCAAACCTTCGCGCTGCATCCAACACCAAGTTCAACCCCAAGCTCCACAAGCCTGAGGTTTGTGGGGAGGTGGAACGTGTTGCCTTGCGCCTTGCGCCTGTTATTTGGGCTGTTGGAGTGTTTCTCCCCGTTCGGGTGTTCTCACAAGAACGCGTGTCGGTTGCTGCGTTGGTCGGTGGCGATTGAGTTGGGACAGGGCGTGGAAGCAGAAAGCGCGTGGAAGGTGTGGATGGGGTTTGACTTGCTGCTAGGAGAGCCACAAGACCCAGGAGATGTGCATCTCAGCATGATCGGCAAAGCAGACTACTGGCTACAAAAGGCTTTGGCTCGGCGTGATGCGGGTGACTACGATGCAGCCGTCCACAACTACAATGAGGCCATCAAGATTGACCCGCGGTGTTGGATTGTACGAGCCGTCGCCGCCACCGCCACCACCACTACTACCACCACCGGCTTTGCTGTGCCATCACTGGTGTCTGCGTCTCGGGTGTGACACTCACTCACTATTCGATGCCTTTGCAGGCGTACTTGCTTCGCGGAGTGGCACAGCTTCGTCGACAACAGTTCCGCAAGGCTGGGCGTGACTTGAACAAGTTCCTTTCCGCGGTGCCGGACAAGTATGTGCGCACCTGTGCCACGCGTACTGTGTGCTTGGCTGCGTCGTTCTCACGCCATGTGTTGCCTGGATCGGATTGCAGCTTGCTTGGTCTGTACAACTCTGCCGTTGCCCTCTGTGCCATGGGAGAGGTGGATGCAGCGATGGCTCGACTGGACAGGGCAGTGGATGTGTGCATGGTGTCTCAACGCATCCACTACCCCTTCATCTTCCAAGCACGCGCCATGCTACTGCGACGCAAGGGGCAGTTCTTGAAGGCCAACCAAGACTACATCACTGCGCACAACTTGTTGGAGCAGTGTCGAGCAAAGGGCATGCACCGACCCTCATCCCCGGTGCGTACGCGCGCATGCATGCACTGGGATGTTCATACCACACACACACACACACACACACACATACACGTCACCCGCATCACCTGAGGTGACTCCTCATCGTACCGGTGGAACCTCATTGTGTCCTCATCTCATGAGCCATGATGCATTCTCATCTCACCTCATCTCAATCACGCGTGCCAACTGCGCGGTTGGTTGTCGCTGTGCATGTGCAGGATGCGGCTGCGAGTGCCACAGGCATCACGGCCTCCGTTGCAACCTCCGTGGCGCCAAGCAGTACCTTTGGCGGGAGCAGTGTCGGTGGTCGACGGCGTGTCAGCAGCGTGTCCAACCATCGCCGGAGGTCCAGTGCAGTGCCTTCATCTGTAAAAGCCACTGGTGTTGTCAGTGCCGCCAACCTTGTTGGCGGCGGCAATGGGCCTGCGTCACCATCACACCGCCGTGCTAGCAACCGGTCACAGCTGAGTGCAAGTGCGTTGGTGAACAAGACTGCGGCCGTGCTTCGCAGTGGTGGTGGTACCGATGCCATCGCCCAGGCACATGCCGCAAACGCAGCGCTGGCACCCATCCTGACGCCAAATGTCGCAGCTTCCGCCAAAGGCTACAACGTCAGTGAAGCGGTCGCTGACGCGAAGGAGATCACAGATGTCATTTCGAACAGCACAGGTGTGTGCCGCGCCACGCGCCAGATGATGCATGTATGCTGGCTGGTCGTCCGTCTTGCGCCACGGTGGTCATTGTGTGGTCACGTGTCTGCGTGTGATGATGATGATGATGATGGTGACGATGATGGTGACGATGATGATGATGACGCAGACGTGTACACTCGCATTTTCGCACAGCCAACGGCAGTGCAGACGGCGCTTCGAAAGCCTGGGAAGGAAAGAGGGCGGGAGGATGTGAAAGCCATCGCGCAGATGCTCCGAGCTCTTGATTTCTTCCGCACCATGCCTCCACGATCTCAAGCCAAGTTTTGCAAGGTACCGTACAATGTTGTGTCGCCACTTGTGTGGATGAACCGCGCTCTCTGTCCACAGTCGGAGGTCCCCAGTTGGGAGCTACCCATGTGTGCCTGCTGCGTTGGCGGTGTGGATGGGTGGGTGTGTTCACGCTGGGTGTGCGCGACGACTGCAGCTCCTGCGGTACAGCAAGCACATGTCGGGGGAGTACATTTGCCGACAAGGTGATGAGCAGGGTGACTTCTTTATCCTCATGTCAGGCGAGCTGTTGGTGAAGGTACGGCATCGTGGATGGTGGAGGCTGTGTGATGTTTCTTGACACATGGACTCTGGCACGACAACACACACAGATCTGTGTGAACTCCAAGTCAGAAATCAGCATCAATAGCATCACGCCGGGGCAGTTTTTCGGCCAGCTTTCGCTGCTGTTCAACACACGAGTGCGTAGCGGTGGTGTGCCTGCGTGAAGCTCATGGGCATGCCCACTCGATTGCCTCACCAACCTCTCCTGTTGTGCTGAAACCACAGCGAGGTGTGTCCGTTGTGAGCAAGGGAGTCACAGAGTTGCTGTCGCTGTCCCGTCGAGCCTGTGAGAAACTGCAGCTTCGTGATGTGTTTGTGAAGGACATGAAGGCCAAGGCTGAGCTGTTTCGGTGCGTGGGCTCTCCGACCATCGATGCCATGCATTCGCCCGTGTTCGTATTGAGCAGCGAGTCGACTGTGCTGACCACAACGTGTTGTGTTGCGTACTGTGTGCACGTCTTGCGCGTTGGTGGCATCTTGTTTTGTGTGGTTTGGTTGTTTGCGTTGGCTTGAGTGGGGTTTTGTTTTGCTGTATTTTGTTTTGTTTTGGTTCCCTCATCAGGCAAAGCGGCGTGTTTCGAAGGTTTGAGAACGAGCGCCTGGAGTTCTTGGCTTCACTGGCACAACCCGTGGCAGTTCCGCCAGGCACCGTGTTGTTAAAGCAGGGCTGCCAGCCGTCCCACCTGTTCATCATCAAGCGTGGCATCTGCACCGTGCAAAAGGCTCACGACGTGCTCGCAGATGTGGAAGTTCGCATTGCCGAAATTCAACACGAGGTACGTGCCTGCTCCCATTCCCACTCGTGCGGCTAGTGTTGCGTACGAGTGGACTTCGCGATGTCCCCACACGATGGCGTGACACCACGTGTTCCATCCTCAACTGGACTGACATGCGTTCCGTGTGCGCAACCCTCACTCTCCTTCTTGCAGCTCGAGATGTTGGGCACGTACTACGTGTACCACCGTGACATGAGACGCAAGCGGCGCATCTCGCTGGGAGATGGAAGTGAATACCACGATGGTACCCCGGACAGAGACCGCAAAGACCGCTTGGGGAGCAAGGATAACTTCACGACACAAGGGGTGTCAAAACGCGCCGCGCTGAACAGAGAGTTGAAGGAGATGATGGCGAAACGAGACAAGGTCATCCAGGCGCGCAAAGCCCAATCACAGTACGTTTCGTGCGCCCACTCACTGTCCTGCAACGCAGCAACCGTGATTGTATGGCTACCCGTTGCCCCGTGGGTGGTGGGCAGTGCCCGACGCTGCCACGCACAGCGTGTGTGGATGGAGTGTGCTCCGGAATCCTGACACGGACTTGCCCCGTGTGTCTGCTGTGCTGACACTTGTACAGCACGCTGCTCGGGGCAGCCATGAACGCGGTGCGCGAAACCAGGAACGCAGAGGTGGCCAAGCTGTTCCCACGCGCCATTTTTGGAGAGCAGACCATCCTGAGCCCCTTCGACGGCTACGCACCCGCGTCTGTGGTGGCGGAAACCTGGGTGGAGGTGCTGGGCATCAACAAGCAGCAACTGAACCAGTTTGCGTTCTCACGAGAGAACCTGGAAGACGTGCGCAAGAAAGCCATGGTGTATCCGGCCACCAGCAAAGTGTACGTGTGCGCCTGTGTATTGTGGGCATGTAGCATTCATTTCCGCAGGGCGTGCACTGTTGGAGTTTGTTGGAAAGTGGAGCGCGGGGGGCGCGTGCACTGAATGGCGTGTGCTGTGCAGGTACAAGAAGTTCAAGGAGCAGCGGCAGTGGAAGGAGTACCGAGAAGCCATCATGAGGGGTATCAACAAGTCAAGGTGGCCAATCAACAAGCAACGCATTCGTGTGTTGCCAGGAGGCGACTCTGTTGTCGTGTGAGCCACTGTGGCTCAGCCACACTCGCTGAGCTTCGCATCATGTAGCGCGCGCGCCACATGCCCATGAATGTGATTCTTGCAGTTTGAGTGCGTGTGAGCTCCGGCGATGGCAGTGCCTACTGCTGCAAGCTGCGACGCCCACCCTGTGCTACTGCATCGAATGTCGCTCCGCGTCTTTGTCTTGTCACACTTAGAACACCACGTCGTATTTCTCTTCACGGGCCTTCTTGGCCACTTCAAACCGGTGGGGCCAATCCTTGCAGTTGTACGGGACAGCACACTGCAACACAAGCAAACGGCGGCACACGCCGCAAAAGAAGACACACCAACAACGCATGAGTCATGCAGCATGACTCGGAAGCATGAGGGCCGCACAACGCCAAGCTTCATCCACGTACAGACAACGCACCGGGTTGCCTTCAATGCAACTGCAAGACGCGGAATCACCATCGCCACACCGCGATCCACTGCATGCAGGAACGTCACACAAAAGAGTCAGCGCCACACGCAAGTCCAACGCACGCATCAAAACGGCGGCAACAAGCAGTTCACTGCCTGGCTGCTTGACATACGTGAAACGCTCCATGGACTCTGCTAATGCGTTGTGCGCGCCAGATAGCTTCACCTCGGCCGATTGTCCATTGAGGGTGCGGAGGCAGCTTAACTTCAGTCGGGTGCTCCAAAGCTCGTCCTTGTACTCAGGCACCTGTGCATCATCATAAGAAGGCGGAAGAAGACACCAACACACACAAGCATGAAGGAGGCGATTAGTTGAGGCTTTCGCCACCGTCATGGCGACGACGCGGCAGCCTTGCAGAGCCAACACTTCGCAACCACCACACGTACACTACACCAGGGATTGACATCGACAGTCAACGAAACAAGCCTCTTCAAACAGCGAAGCGTTGTCAACTCTGCAAGGTTGCCCAACTCATTCCCAGACACATCAAGCTCCTGATGGCCAGAGACACACCCACAGCCAAAGTAAGCGTGCATGCTTTGCAGTAGCAACGCTGCTCGGATGCAACCAACCTGCAGCATTTCCAACGGCTGCAAAAAGCAGGAGCTTTTGCTTTCTTCTGGCCCGTCTTTCAGTGTCTTCAAGCCACACTGCGAAGTCAAACAAGACAACAGGGGCCACATCACATCACCCACATCACCCATGTGCAAAGGGTGTGAGCATGCCGCACACAACCGTTCGAACCACCCTCCACTGCAACACAATCCACGATGGGCGCACATTTGAAAGGTCCAAACGGCGAAGCACGAGGCCGAGAGGTGCAAAGCTGGTGGCTGAAGGCGCTGCAAGCTTGTTGCTGGCGGAAACGCAAACACCGCGCCTTAGGTTGGTTGGTGGAGCAAACACATGCGCAAGAACCTCACACGCTCACCCAGCGCGCACAAACACGACCACGTACCACGACAAGTTCAGATCCAGTAAACGCTTCCACTGTTTGGCATCAAACGTCGGTACACGTGTCAAGAGGTTGCCTGCCGCACACATGCTTTCCGTCATGTCATGTCGACCCCCACGCCGTGTGGTCCATGGACATGGACACGGGCATGCACGACTCTGGACAACCATCTGAACCACCGCACTCACCACACAGTGACAGTCGACGCAGCCAGTTGGGAGCCAACGGCGTGATGCTGTCGTCACCAAGCCGGTTGTCTGTCAAATCGAGGGCAACAACCATGCCGGCCGCAGCACCACACCCGGCCAGCTGGCACTCGGTCAAGTCACAACTCTGTGCTTTGCGTTGAACACCAACCATCGACAACAGACGACCACACCAGGAGGGTATGAACACAAACACCCAAACATGAGACTTGGTGCCCAGAGTAGCACCACCGTGGCGACTCTACGTGCCTTCAATGAAAGCGACACTGACACGGCATGAGGAGTGGGCACGGTGTCATCTTCTTCCTCCACTTTCTCAGAGGGTGGCGCAGGGGGTGCCGCATGTGACGCAAGAAGCACACGTAGTTGGCTTCGCTGAACAGAACACGCGTGCATCCATTCATTTGCACGCAGCGACATAGTCAGGGCAGGTACATAGCGCGACGCAACAGCTGCGTCTGCCGCACCGTCAATACAGAGTGCCCAGCGACCATCTCCCGCCGGATGGCAACCTGTCGAGGCAGTCTCGTCGCTGCATGGTGCAACATCCATCAGATAAGAATATGCGTGCGGCAGGGCACAACAAAGCCGGAAGGACGGGGCAGCACATTTTTTTTTTTATTGCGTCGCACCGTCTGTAGCGGAGAGGAGGGTCCATTCATCATGTGGCGACAATCGACCCCCGTATGGAGACTTAATCACGCGCCAAGGATCAGCAGGCAACGGGTCTATCTGCTGCAACATTGCGACCATGCCGCAATGTTTAGCTTCTTTGCTGTGTGTTGTGGGTGTTGCATGTAACCACAGCAGACCGCCTTCCCCAACTACAACAGCAGGGCATGATGCACAGAACGAGGCGTACCTCCTCCTTCTTTGGTGCAGTTGGAGGGGATTTCTTCTTCTTGCCTTTTCGTTTGGTTTTGGAGCCTTGAGCGGCCTTCTTGGCAGGAACCCGGCCTTTCTTCTTCACTCGGGTGGCACCAGCAGTCCCAGTCCGGGAGGAGGAGGCGGTGCCTTGCTTCGTTCGGGCGCGCTGTGACTTGCGTGTCGCACCAGATCTGTCCACGCCCCCCAACACACCACATGCGTGACACCACGAGCGACCCGCTGCGGCGCAATCGCGGCCACACACCTCATGGGGAAGTTCGCGTAGCCTGCGTGTCTTGTCACGATCCACGCGCAGCGTGCTGACACAACTTCGCCACGGATATGATGTTGCGCGCTCAACTTGACCTTGAGTCAATGACTTGACACGAGACTCGGGAGTCTAGACTTTGGACTACATGCCCCAAGCCATCATCAGCGCTCGGACGGGGCTCCAGTCAGCAAGTGTCGGCCTGTGGCTGACGTCGCAGTCAAGACCTGGTACAGTGGCAGCAAGCAGCAGCCGCCACATAGCATTTTAACGAAACTAGCATGACCGAGGACAACTTGCTGCAAAAGTGAGACGCCTTCACGTCAGCCTGCGACATTCGCCGCCGCTTGTGCGCGACGCCAATTTGGTGGTCAACAAATAACTCCCGGACGAAAACACGACGAACCAAACGATCGGACTAGCCGGGCAGCGAACCAAACAGAACAGGCTGACCATCACGTTGTCTCAGACCGTCACGTTGGCTCCGACAAACAAGCCACGAGGAACAGTTCTCCTGGAAAACAAGCCGCGAGGAAAACAAACACCCAGGAAACGAAATCAGGGTTGAGTCCAACGCTGCTGTGGATTCGTCATCACCATGAGCTTAATCCCCACCGAACTCCTGAAGCATGTTATGCGGGGGCTGTGCAGTATCACAGAGCAAGCTTTGCTTGGGCCGGCACCTCTCCGTGAATCGGACCGTGATCATCTCCAGGACGAAACGAAGCGCAACAACGACTGCTTCGTTTGTCCTTGCTGTGGTCTTCGTGGTGATGCCGCGGTTCGAAAGAACCCCTTGACATGCCTGTTTCACAGAGCGGGCGAAGAAGTTCGGATTTGTCAGAATTGCAACATGGCCCTGCGGCGTTGTGCTGGGCTCGATCAGCAGCAACACAAACACAAGAGGCAAGCGGATGTACGCGCCTGTGTGCATCGCTTCCTCACGGTCCTGATGTTGCTCCCCCCGGGCGCTCAGCCGACGGAAGACGCCACAGTGTTCGTTCAGATGTACCATGTTTGGCTAGAAGTTTCGCTTGAAGACGAAAAACTTGTGGCAGTTGCTGCCGACAGCGTTTTGGGTGGACTGAATGAACACGCAGACGGCCTGTTGAGCAAATCCGCGTTGGTGTACACGTAGTTTCGCTTGTCCTGTAACATTGCGTGTGGGGTCGTGCGAAGCCGCTGGTCGTGAGGTACATAACACACCCCTGGCTCAGGCTGTGGGTCTTGTTCCACCTACATGTACACTGCAATGTGCAAGTGGGATCCAATACATGCACCCTTGCATTCAGGCGTGATCAAGTACTTCCCCTGCGTGTAAAGAAATAAATCCGCTTCTGCGGCATCAACGAAGACAACCCGGAACTGCTCTTGTTGTCCGGACGTGTGGGGGGAAAAACACTGACACTTGAAGCGCTTTCATGGATGGTACCTTGGAGTGGATGCCACACACTTGTGTTGCGACAACAAGCACGAAGTGGCGAGCGCGGTTGCCAAGCCAACATGAGTTGATTGTCTATGAGTCGCCACGCGCTCAGGACTGAGTTCTGTGCAGCTCGCCGTGCATCGCGCCAACTCTAGCACCCGCAGCCTTCGCGTTGCATTGGTTGTGCCCAAACCAAACAGACACCGCAACATATCCGGCCCGTGTAACATGGCTTCAACACGGTTGTAGTCGGTGGAGCTGGGTGGCGAGGATGCGCACAGGCATGCCACGTGTGTACTGATATGTGGCACAGACTCCAGAGTGGTGACTTTGTGGATTACGTGCGGGGCGTGGCTTGTGCATAAACGAGGGGCATGGATCGTAGCACAGTGTGAGAGGAAACGTTGTTGTTACTACTACTGTTGCTCAAGGGCGCGCCAACGCAACGTAAAATCAAAATGGCGCGGCTGGCAACAACGAGGAACGAAATGCGCACACTGCGATCACACGAAGATAATTCTGTGTGACCGGCGTGCACAGACGCAGGAACACCCGACTCCAAGGAACAAGGCGGGCCGGATGCTTGCAATCAGACGTGATACGAACACACAAGAAGGGCGCAAAGCGCGACTGGAGCGAGCGGCCTCTACTGGCAACTCTCCAACCGGCCGACGACACAAATGTGTGTTGGACCACCCCTTCGGCAAGAACGCGTAGTCATGCCGTCGCCCACGCAGGCTTAGTTCCAGCCCAACGAGAAGCTGCTCTTGCCGCCAGGTGGTGCGTGCAGGCGAGTAGTGGGACGGTCAGTGATGAAGTTGCCGCAGTTCTGGTTGCTTCCGTTCGCAAAGGCGTTCGAACTCACACGACCCTTGGGCGCAGCAGCGGCCGGCTCAGCGGGAACATTGGTCTCGCGCAGCACTGGCTTGGGCTTGGGAGCAGCGACGGGCTCCTCACGCTTGGCAGCAGGGGCAACTGGGGCGGCCTTGCGCACCGGAGCACGGGTCACCGGCTCGGACGCGCCGAAGCAGATGGACGATGCACCGCCGGGAGGGGCGTGCACGCGAGTGGAGGGGCGAGAGCCAAGGAAGTTGTCCACGTTCATGGTTGAATGGGAGGAGAAGGGAAGCAAACAAGGGCTCGGGGGCGGAAAGAAAGTGAAGGGGGGTGGGGTGTTGCGGGAGTTTGGGAAGTGTTCACGGACACCGACATCACAACTCTCCGTGCGCTTTGGGTCTTTCAACGGTTGTGTCAAGTTGGTGTGACTTGTTTTTGAGTAACTAATTTGCAATGTAAAAGGACGCGCACTGGGTTTTGCGTGTGTGACGAGACGCACCCCTTACCGCAGTCGTGGCGCGCGATCGGGGGCTTGCCAACCAACCATGGACCGTGTCATGGGAGTGTTCCAGCGCGATATTGATTGGAATGTGTTCAGTTCAGCACGCTTGAAGCAGAATGAGCTCACGCCAGCCGTGATGGCACATCTAGGCCGGGTGTTTTCCGCGCTTGCTGTTGGCTTGGTTGTGGCCGGTATCGGTGTGTTGGTGCATCTTGAAACGGGGCTGGGTGGGATGGCCACAGGGCTTGGTGCGCTTGGTGTTATGCTTTGGATGGCGGCGGGCGATCCACGTGATACTGGCACCCGAACGGCGCAGTTTGCACTGTACGTGCAGGCCATTTGTGTTGCTTCGCAGCATGGGTCCGCTGCACAAATAAATCTAAGTTGTCATCATGGTTGGTTGCTTCAGATTTTGCTTTTTGCAGGGCATGTCACTGGGCGAGTTGGTGGCAGTAATCTTGCTGTTGGATCCAACCGTCCTCATCACTGCGTTGGTTGGCACCATCGTCGTGTTCATGTGCTTCACGTTGGCGACCATGTTCGGTGCGTCCAACGCACACCGCGTCGCACCACTGAAGCATGAAACACTCACCCCTGCCGCTTGTGTTCTTGTGGGGCTTGCTTGCGCGTGCACTTGTAGCCAAACGTCGGTCCATGTTGTACCTCGGCGGCGTACTGTCAACGGGTTTGTCATGGATGTTCCTTGCATCAGTCGCCAACATGTTTCTGCGCAGCTCCTTTGTGTTTGACGTGCAACTGGTGGGTTCCCTTGATTCAACCAATCACATGGGCCCCCAAGACGTGCCATGGTGGCACGCTCTTGTCCCCAGTCAGGGTTTTGACTCGTGTGTGGTGTGCACAGTACATGGGACTTCTGCTTTTCTGTGGCTATGTCATGTTCGACACTGAGCTCATCATCGCCAAAGCCACTGCGGGTAGCACTGACTACCTGTGGCATGCGGTTGAGTTGTTCATTGGTGTGTCGCGGTGGCAAAGTGGCACGCGAGAGGCTTGTGCGAACAATGTCATGAACTGTCGCTGCCGTTGTTGTTTGGCGGTGGTTGGTCCAGATTTCGTCGCCATCTTTGCCCGGCTCGCCATCCTTCTTCTGCGGAAGAATGAGAAAAAGCGTCGTGGTCGGCAGCAGCAACGACACCGATAGGCGGTGGGCGAGGTGCAGCCATGATGTGTGCGGCCATTGTCGAGTGCGTATGGTAGGCGCGTGGTCCATGTGTGCGCAGTGGACATCGGCGTGCGTGCAGGCAGGAAGTGCGGGCAGGAGTGCCTGATTGGTTGGCCCACAGTCGACAAAACAGCTCGTACAAGGTTGGCAAGACAACACAACAACTATGAAAAGACACGTGATAGCTACGAAACACTCCATCCTCCATGCTGCGCCACGACTATGCGTGAGTCGGTGAGGCGTCACCCATGGCTGCAGCAGTGATGCGCTCTCGCATCCACGAGCACGCCTGCGTCGCAGGTCCAGCCCAACCGTCTGTTGGGGTGTGCACGTCACACGTCATACAACAAGGGGTCAGAAAACCGGTTGTGGGCATCACCACAAGCACTGAGCGCGAGAAAGAGCGGATGGCAGAACTGCTGTCAAGGCAGCGTGTCATGTGCGGCACCTACACACCTCCATTTCGGCATGTGACATCGATGTAGTTGATGCGGGCCGCGTAGTTGGTTGCCCTGAATCAAGCAAAAAAAAAAAAAACGCACGGCACGCATGGGCAGCGACCGAAACCACTGAGCGAACAAGACCAGGCCAACAACATAACAAACAGCATCATGGCAACCACAACTTGCGCGCACGTACGAGGGGTGGTTGTCAAACGATGGCACCGGGGGGAAGTCCGTCCAGCACCTCGAGAACACCTGCAACATATGGAATGGAGAGCATGTGACCGCACGTGACGTCGAAGGAACAAAGTCGCCATGGGAAAACACACCCACAGCTCGCGGCAGTGCAAGATGAGCACTGCCACGAAGAGGACATGCACGCGCACACGAACCGTCGCAATGCCTTCCAGGTACGGTGACAACGGCTCGGCCAACACATCGGCGTACGCGCTGCCCAACAACCCAAGGGAGTGCCTGCAGCAACGAGCCATGCAACAACAGCAATCCACGACCCACCCAGTTGGTTGTCAACGATGTCACCAAGCATTGGTTGGGTGCTGGGCGGCGCAAGCACGGTACGCACACTCCACACATGGTGCCGTCGACATTCTGCAGGATGAACGTTGCAAGTGACGAGGTAATGCTGGGGCTTGAGTACTCCTGTCGCAAGTGTCGTGTCATGCACGGCAGCAGCGAGTGAGGAACGAAACGAAAACACCCTCAAGGCCTCCCCCATCCAACAAACACCCTATCCCCACCCCACGCCCCCCAAACACCCAACACCCAACACGCACCAGGTCACGCCACCCTGAGGCCAAATCAGGGCCCGAGCACAGGTGGAAGTCGCGCTGCAACGCGACTGCCCAGTCTCCTGCCTGTCCCGCGTGCATGGAGGGGCAGAACGCGGTGCCGAACTCCACCAGACGCCCCAGGGGATAATCGGCTTGCAGGTCATACCACATCACCTTGTCCACGAACTGTGGACACCTTGACTGCAACGCAGAACCAGCCACGAGCGTCCCGGAACCGTGCGTGAACATGACTGCAAAGTGTCCAGCTTGATCCGCGGAATGTAGGATGCTGCACACATCCTGTGCCAACTGGGCGGAGTTCCATGCAAGGGTGGTCGTGTCGCCCCGGGAAACCTTGACATTTTCGCACAGCAGATCGGCGCTGCACACAAGCACACAAGGCACACAAGACACACACACACACGCACAGATGTCGTCGTGATGTCAGTGCAGGAGCATACGAGACG
>Ga0213833_1002054_pt1 | contig 13562 bp, 6 predicted proteins | sample SWATP21_FD_160575 | JGI IMG/M metagenome (GOLD analysis project Ga0213833, IMG submission 160575) | Coastal seawater microbial communities from Marineland, Florida, United States - SWA TP2 #1 | ecosystem: Environmental > Aquatic > Marine > Coastal | place: USA: Florida | collected 2016-08-14
GCGAGGTGTCTTCGCAAAACGACTAGAACTATATGATTTTCCAGGTCTTAAATACCTTCTTTACTACCTGGAAAAAACCAAGCGTGTACCGCAAAAGGAACTTCAACGTTTCCACAAAGAATACCAGGCCAAATTGGGCAAGGCACACACGCATCTCGAAAAAAGTTTGGATGAGTTCGAGCAACTCTTGCAAAAAGCCTCTTCTTCAGGACTTCCAGAAATAGAACAAGAAGCCATCTCAGAGCAACTCGAGCAAATTCGTTCAGATCTTCCAAACATCTTGCATGTGAAAGAAGCCGAAGATTCCTTGGCCAAATTGCAAGTGGAACTTTCAGAGAAAAGCACACCACAACACACTCCTCCCAATGATCCTTCCACACCTTCCAGACAGCAGCTTATCAGTACCGACTGATGAAAAACAATCTCAAGATATGCAGCTCTTCATAAGAAATCTCTTTGTCGAATTGCCTGAAAATAGGACCAAGATGCAAAGAAGCCGCTGTATCAAAGGCTTCCAAAACCCTTTCGCGCTTTATTGTATCCAACGTAGACAATTCCAAGAGCGGTTCAGCCGGAATGGAATAACCCGCCTGTGTGTACTCAAATAGATGCCCCAAGACGGTCTGGATGGAAATTCCGATCTTTGCGGCCACCTTTTTTACAGACAGAAGTTCTTGATACACCTCACCGATCTCGATAAACCGCCGACTCCCTGCTTTTCGATTCTTTTGGCCGGAACCTTTGACCACTTTTGGGCGCGGTGAAATGCCGTGCTCTTTGCAAAATCCTCGGATATAGTCCACAAAAACCTGACCATAAGAACGCGCCTTAAAAGTACCCACACCATGTAACGTTTTGAGACTTTCCAAAGAATGGGGACAATACATGGCCATCTCTTGAATGGTCCGTTGAGAAAACACCGAAAATGGCGGTATCGATAGCCTTTCAGCCTCTTTTTTTCTCAGCACCAACAAACCTTCCAAAAGTTTGGGATGACAATCCAACTGGTGTCCAGGCAACTTCCCAGCCGCAAGCACAGCACTCGGCAACACACCCCGAACACTCCGCTTTTTTCGAAACACCTCCCAGGCCACCGAAGTCAACGAAAGTCCGCCGTGGTCGTAATCTCGCTTGAGCAACTTTTGTTGCAAAAATTGATACACCAATCCCTTCCACTGACGAGCTGAGTACTCCTGTCCAATCCCGTAAGTCGAAAGCTTATCGTGACGCAAACGCAACAACCGTTTGCGCTTTGATCCTCTCAAAACATCGATGATGTGGCGCTCTCCAAACATTTCTCCGGTTCTCTTTACACAGGAAAGAAACTTTTGAGCAGCCACTGTCAAATCCACGAGTTGCTCTTCAGGAATCGCGCAAAAATCGCAATTTCCACATCTCTTGGGAAGATGTTTCTCTCCAAAGTAATCCATCAAGAAAGGTCGCCGACATGCTCCTGACTCCGCCCAGTCCAACAATCTTCTCAAACGCTTTTCCGCTTCCAAAGCATCCACCAGTCCTTTATCTTTGAACAGATAACGACGCCCTTTCAGATCACCATAACCAAAAATCAAGCGACAATGCGCAGGTAAGCTATCCCGCCCTGCCCTTCCGATCTCCTGATAGTAATTCTCGATGCTCTGGGGCAAAGCACAGTGGATCACAAAACGCACATCAGGTTTGTCTATGCCCATCCCAAACGCCACCGTCGCGACAATGACATCGATCTTATCGTGCACAAACAGTTCCTGGTGTCTGTTTCTGTCATCTTTGTCCAAACCCGCATGGTAAGGACGCGCAGCGTAACCCAATGCCACCAAATCTTCGCACACATCTTCCACTTGGCGACGAGACAGACAATACACAATCCCCGACTCTCTCGGATAACGCGCAAGGATCTCCACGATCTGCTTAATAAGATCTTCTCTGGGAACCACTTCCAAAAACAGGTTCTTTCGATCAAATGAACCCACAAACTGGTATTCTTCAGATATCTGTAAGCATGAACAGATGTCCTCTCGTACCATGGGTGTTGCTGTGGCTGTCAATGCGAGACAAACGGCTTTAGGGAATCGATGCCGAAGCATCCCAAGATGTCGGTATTCTGGACGAAAATCGTGCCCCCATTGGGATATGCAGTGCGCCTCATCTACTGCCAAACACGAAAGCTCCATATGGGCCAATAACTCTTGTACTCTCGGTGAAGACAAGGACTCCGGTGCCAAATACACCAATTTTGCTTCGTGACTACGAACCTTCTCCCAATTCTCACGGTAAGACAAGGAGTCCAAACCAGAATGCAAACAAACGGCACCTATCCCATTGGCTCTAAGATGTTCAACCTGATCCTTCATAAGAGAAATCAAAGGAGAAATCACCAGCGTCACACCCTCAAACAACAAAGCCGGTAGCTGATAACACAACGACTTTCCTCCCCCTGTGGGCATCACCACCAATGCATCTCTTCCTCCAATAAGATGCTCAATTATCTCTGCCTGCAAAGGCCGAAAAGCTCCAAAACCAAATATGTCCTCTAAAAACGTCTGTGCTCGGGACATTCGAGCTGAAATCTCTTTTACCAATACATCATCTCCTTCACCCTTGCTCAGGGCTATCATTCTATTTCTAAAAAACAAAATGACAGCCATTCCTGCAAAGGAAGTACCATCCGGAGCTGAGTCACAAAAATTACAAAAAGCAAATATAAAACAAGGCACTAGAAAGACACCTCAAATCAACAAGTGGAACACTTCCATAAAAATATGTCCAAATTTTGTACACTTAGACAGACAACACTGTGCCCAATGTGATGCGCTATGAGCAAAATCAGAGGCTTTTTCGAGGGGCCTGCCATTTTTGTCGAGGCGTGCTCATTTTTGGGAGGACGTCATTTTTGGAAGGACGCCCTTTTTGGGAGAATATGTCGTTTTTTTGGGAGGACGTGTCGTTTTTTGGGAGGACGTGTCAGCGACACGTCCGTACATACGGGAATTTTCGTCCCATTGCATCAAGTTGTGTTCGTGCGGAGCTGTCGCTTGACACGGCCCCAAATCGGGGGATTTTCATTCCATTATTTCAATTTGTGTTTTGGAGTGTGTCGATGGCACATCTCAAAAACAATAAAGAACCCTTAACAAAAAGACATTTTATATTTTTTTAATCTTTATTTTCAAAATGATAACTCCAGCACACATCCACTTGTGCGCAACAATCCAAAACCATTCCCCGATACTTTTGACAACAGATAAAAAAACGACAAAGCGCCCGACATACGCTTTGTCTGAATATAATACGCGTAAGCGGAGGAGGTTATCATGGGTGTAGGAGGCGTAGGCGGTGGAGGCCGTTCTGGTGGAGGTCGTTCTGGTGGAGCTGGACGTTCTGGTGGTTCCGGTCGTTCTGGTCGCTCTAGCGGAGCTGGACGTTCGAGAGGCGCTTCTAAAGGAAGAAGCGTTGGTGGGCGTTCACGAAGCTCTTTCGGAAGAGCAAAATCCGGAACGGGTATCGGCCGCGCCATCTCCAATGCGTTGGGAGGTCTGACAGGTCGAGCCAAATCTGCATCTCGCAGCCATTCCAAAGCCAAATCAGGTCTGGGCAGCATCGGTAAAGCACTCAGTGGAATCTTTTCTGGAGCCACCAAAGGCATCAGCAAAGGCTTTAAAGGTGGTCTTGGCAGTATCGTGAGTAAAGCGCTTGGTGGTATTGGCAAATCCCTTAGTGGATTGGGCAAAGGTGGTGGTTTGCTTGGTGGTTTGGCAGGTCTCGCAGGCAAACTCACAGGTGGCTTTGGTGGATTGAGCGGTTTGGTAGATTCTTTGGGCAAAGGCAAAGGATTGGGGAAAGCTTTGGGAGGATTGTTGGGAGGATTGCCTGGCCTGGGTGGTATCGGCGGTTTATTGGGTGGTTTAGCAGGATTGGGTAAAGGTGGAAAATCAGGCCTTGGCGGTTTGAGCGGTCTTTTGGGTGGTTTGAGCGGCATTCCTGGTTTGGGCAAAATGGGCGGTATGTTGGGCGGTTTGCAAGGTTTGGTGAATTCTTTCTCAGGGCTCAGCAAAGGTCTTCAAAGCAAAAATCCCGGAAGTAAACTGGGCGCCATCGCAAATCTCTTGGGCTCTATACTTTCCCTATCCCCTGGCGGCGCAATGATGGGTGGTTTGCTCTCACAAGCAGGTCAATTCGCCGGACAAAGACTGTAATCCAAATATTCTCGCACTTCCCCACTTCCGTAAAACCCTTCTATTCGCACAAAGCTGAGCAGATATGAGCAAGCCAGATAACGCCCCTACTCCGAAGGAAAACCAGGCTTCCAATCCGGAACCAGATAACCTCCGAAGTGACGAAACCACTTCCCAATTGGTGCGCCAAAATGTCGAGAACAACCCCCTTTTGGAACCAGTCCAGCTGAACAATTCGCTGTTTCCGGTCATTCAAGTTCCGACACTTGAGGGCATTCAAATCGATGTGCCTTCTCCAGAACCCATAACAGAAGAAGATATCACCGAAAGATTTGAACAGCTGTATTACGAGTTACTGCATCGAGAAAATCGGGCAAAAGGCGATCCCATCCAGTACGGTGATGAAGTCACTTTGGATCTCATCGGTTACGTTTCCGGAGAATTGCTACCTTTTAGCGCAAGTGAAGGCCTGCGTGTTCGCCTGGAAGAGGATGTCTGCTTTCCCGGATTTGGTACAAAACTGGAAGGGTTGGCCGTCGATAGCCAAAAAGTGATCCTCACACGTACAGAAGATGGACAAGAGTTATTGCTGGCCGTCTCCATCGTCTCTGCTGCAGTCTTGGAGGATATTGAGCCTGATTCTCCTGAAATGCTTGCAAGATTTCAACGCGGGGACACTTTGCCTGAAATCCTTGAGCACATCGCCGAAGAATTGGTACAAGAAGAGGCCAGCGCCTTGGTGCTACGAGGCTTCGATCTCGTGATGGAAGAACTTCTGAAACGTGCACCCATTGATATTCCAAGAGCACCACTGGAAGAAGAAATTCGCTACTGGTGGCGGCTCTCAGAAGGTGACTTCCTCGCTCGACATAATGTAGAACAAACGGATCTGGAGGCTTCTTTGCGCTATTGGCAGGATGATGACACCATCCGTGAAGAAGCAATACACAGACTACAAAGGACTCTCTTGCTCAAGGCGTATTTTGCCAAAGAGGGAAAAAAGGTCAACAAACTAGAACTCAAGGGCTTTCTTGAAGAGCTGGCTCCTACCTTTGGTCTTGATGCCAAAGTCCTCCAAGGTGCTTTAGAACAGCACGCCAAAGAACAAAGCATGCTCATCCAAACCTACGAAGCCATCCTGGCTTTGAGCCACATCATCTCTCAAGTCGAACTTCGCTACACTTAACAAACGACCAAATGCCTATCGAAATTGGCGCCGGTACTCACCTGGAGCTGTTCCCAAAAGGCGTTTGAATGCCTTGCTAAATGAGCCTTCTGAAGTGTATCCCACCTGAAAAGCCACTTCAGACACAGTGAAGTGCCCCTTTTGTAGGGCTTTTGCGGCCAGGTGCATCCGCCAGCGGGTGAGATATTGTCCAGGAGGTTCTCCCACCAGTGTAGAAAACTTCGAAAAGAAGGCCGAACGAGACATCCCCACCAGTTTGGCCAGGGTAGATGCAGTCCAGGAATGTTGGGGCTTCTTGTGGATCAAACCCAAACTTTTGCCGATGCGAGGATCTGTTAATCCTTCCAACCAACCACCAGTTCCCGGCTGAAGCAGATCTGTGTACGCTCGCAATGCTTGCACCAGGAGGACTTCCGTCAATTTGGTGATCACCACCTGCCCTCCAGGTTCTCCCTCTTCCAGCTCTTTTTGAATGAACTGCAAAGTCGTCTCAATCCAGGCAGAGCGAGGGTTTTCTGCTTTTGGCACGTGGAGGATCTTGGGCATCAAACTCAACAAAGGGTGTACCTCACTTTGTTCGAAGCGAAAACTCCCACATATAATAGACGTGTGCCGCCCTCCCCCTTTGATTTCCAAGAGCGCCACATCTTCATCTTCTTCTTGATAATTCAACCTGGACTGTTGGATCGCATCCATGATGTGGACAGAATGGGTACTGAGCGCATCACACATGGTATGAGGATGTCCATGAGGGATAAAGACCACATCCCCTTGTTGTAATTGAATAGACGTCTTCTCCCCCTGAAGCGAGATCACGCACTCTCCCTCCACCACAGCATGGAAAATCCCATAGGGTAAAGGCTTTGTATAAACAGACCAGGGTGCCGAACACTCGGCTCTGGAGAAAACAGTTGCCTGCAGTTGCACAGAACGAAGTAATTCTGTCAATCCATCCATGACTCAACGAACTCCTTGAAAAAGATTCACTCGTAAAAGAGAGCAAAAACATTTTTTGGACGAACGAACAAGAAATGAGGACTTTTAGCTATTCAATCATCCAGATTTTTCCACTATACTCTGAATCAAGAAATGAGGCAAGACAAAAAACATTTGAAATAACAAGACTTACTCGATGAACCAGAGTGGTTACTCTACGCCGAGGTGTTTGTCATCCGGTACAAAAGGAGTTTGATATGAAAAAGTGGATCGCAGTGGTTTCTAATTTCTTCCTTCCAGGTCTCGGCTATCTTATCGCAGGTAAAAAACAAGTGCTGGCCATCGGTTGGTTGTTGGGTGTCATTGGTTTGACCTATGTGGAATTTGGGATTCAAAAGCCACTTCCCACCATGTACTGGATCATGTTTGCCAGCGTCTTTGTGATGAATACCATGTTTGCCATCGATGTATACTCCCTCATCGAGAACGAAGGTTCCGCCTGATCACTCCGCCTTCTAAAGCCCTATCCAGCCAAAATGTAAGAGTACTTCCCGATCAACTCTTCCTTCTTTTCCTACAAATCTTCTCCAACGCATTCCGAAAAGCATCTAGATGACCTATATTGAAAGATGAGATCAAACCTTTATAGGGAGGGTCTTGTTAGTAATGCACCATCGGAAACGACACCCGATGAGACAGTGCTTGAGGAAAGACATCTTGGTCTGGACGGAACCTATGTGTATCGGCTATACGCTCCGATATGTACTGCGAGTGGTAAAACGCACACGATTTGTTGGATGGCTTCCAACATCTAAAGTGCTGCTGTATATGGCATTATTGCTTCCGGGTACTTTTGCAGAAGCTGCTGTCACCACACCAGCCTTTCAGACACTTCCTCCCACCACCGCCAAAGAAAAACAGCTCTACAAATACCAGATAGAAGTCCTGACAAATCCTTTTAGACGTGTGGGACTCACGTTAAAAAGCGGACCAACAGGTATGAACTTGTCCACACCATTCCGCAAAGCGTGTTCACATGTCCGATGTATCTGGCAAGCCACACTTCAATGGCTACCACAAACAAACTCAGCCAATCGTTCTTACAGTATCGTGATAGAAGCTCTAGAGTCTCCAGGTGGTGCAGGTATTCAGCAAAAGTACACTCTTTTCGTACAAAATACGAATGATCCTCCACTCTTTTCTTCAAGGCCACCCACAACTGGAAAAGAAGATACTCTTTACAGCCACCAGCTCAAAGCCAGTGACCCAGATCCCACCAAAGACACCATTACGTACACACTACGCTCTGGTCCCAGGGGGATGTCACTCCATGCGTCTACTGGATTGTTGACCTGGAAACCCACCAATGCACAAGTGGGTAAACATCCCATCACCCTCCGCATCACGGACAACCATGGCGCTTTTACTGAATGGAGCTATGTACTCATCATTCAAAACGTCAATGATCCTCCCGCTATCACATCAACACCTCCAAAGGGCGCTGTCGCTGGTCAACTGTACAACTACATCATTCAGGCCAATGATCCCGATCCTACAGGAGATACCATCACTTACCACGTGAAGGTCGCTCCCAAAACGGCTACCATCGATGCTAAAACGGGGCTTTTACAGTGGACACCACAACGCTTGGATACCAACAAAACCTTTTCTTTCACCATCGAAGCAAAGGATAACAAAGGACTTCAAGCCACCCAAAGCTGGCAAGTCAAAGTGGTGGCTTCAAACAGACCTCCCAAGTTTTTGTCACTTCCAAAAACTGTCGCTTATGAAGATGCGCAGTACAGCTATGATATCGCACTCAATGATCCAGACAATGATCCTGTAAAACTCACACTGCTCCAGGCACCTAAAGGCATGGTGCTCTCACCAGTCAGCGGACTCAATAAATTCCGTATTACTTGGCGTCCCACAAACCAACACGTGGGGGTACAATGGATCACATTACAAGCCGACGATCTCAACGGAGGATTACAAACTCAGCGCTACCCTCTCTTTGTCAAAAACACAAATGATCCGCCTGTTTTTATATCCAAACCCCAAACAACAGCAGTAGAGGATCAAAATTACCGTTACCAGTTAAAGGCGCTCGATCCTGATCCCACAAATGACAGGTTGTACTTCTCTTTCATTCAGCAACCCACGGGAATGCGCCTGGATGCTACAACAGGCGTTATCCAGTGGAAGCCCACCAATCAACAAGCCGCACAATCCTTCCTTATCATCGTAAAAGTAGACGATCGCAAAGGTGGAAGTTCTCAGCAAAAATTCACGCTTCAAGTCCAAAATATCAACGATCCTCCCAAGATCTTATCCAAACCCAAAGCCACAGCAATAGAAGATCAGCTCTACACTTACGCTATCAAGGCGGATGATCTTGATCCCACAAAAGATACACTCACATACCGGTTTGTTTCTGGTCCACAAGGCATGGCCCTCAATGCCAAAACGGGTGTGCTCTCTTGGACGCCCTCTAACGAAGATGCTCAACAAAAAAACCACTCTGTGCATATCGAAGTAAGCGATGGGCAAGGTGGAAAAGCACAACAGCTCTTCACGCTCAGCGTTCAAAACACCAATGATCCACCCGTCTTTACATCCACGCCGATCCTTGGCGCGAGCGTTGGTCGTTTGTACAGATACCCTGCACAAGCCAAAGATCCTGATCCGACAGGGGACAGTATCTCATTCAGGTTGGAAAAAGGTCCAACAGGAATGAAAGTGGATATCAAAACAGGGATTGTCTCCTGGCAACCCCAAAATACACATGCTGGGAAGAGTTACCCTGTCATCATTCAAGCCATCGACAATTATCGGGCTATCGCTCGTCAAAGCTACACGCTTAAGGTCATCTTGAGCAATCGTTCTCCTAAGCTCATTTCAACAGCCATCACCAGCATCCAACAAAATCAACATTACAATTACCAGGTCAAAGCGACAGATCCAGATGGAGATTCTCTTCAATTTGTGCTTGAAAAATCACCACAAGGAATGCAGATACAAGCATCCAGTGGTTTGGTCACCTGGCAACCCTTGAACAAGGATGTGGGAAAGCATGAGATCAAAATTCGGATAGATGATCGAAAAGGTGGAACCGCTTACCAGTACTTTATTTTGGTAGTACAAAATGTAAACGATCCGCCATTTATCCTCTCGCCACCGCCCTTACAAGCAACAGAGGAACGCCTTTATAGCTACCAGATCAAAGCCAGCGACCCAGATCCCACTCAGGATGTCCTGACTTATTCACAACGCCCTGCCATCTCGGGTCTTGTCCTCAATGCCAAAACAGGTCTCTTGACCTGGAAACCCACCAATGCACAAGTGGGCCAACACACCATCTTGCTCGAAGTATCAGACAACAAAGGTGGAAAAAGCACCCAACGCTTTACACTCACTGTGCAGAACGTCAATGACCCACCCTATTTCCTCTCTAAACCTGTGGTTAAGCTCACAGAAGATGTTGTTTATCATTACCAAGTAAAAGCCAAAGATCCCGATCCCACGAAGGATGTCCTTTCTTACACATTGCTCCAAAAACCTGGAGGGATGTCCATCGATCTGCGCACAGGCCTGCTCACCTGGAAACCCACCAATGACAACGTGGGAAAATATCAAGTAGAAATCCGTATTGAAGACAACAAAGGTGGTTTCGCGACGCAGCTTTTCCAGCTGGAAGTCCACAATGTCAACGATCCACCTGCCATCTCTTCTCGCCCTCCTACAGGCGCCACACAAAAGAAGCTTTACACATACCAGATCAAGGCAATGGACCCTGATCCCACCAAAGACACACTCACATACCGCTTGTCCAAAGCACCAGCAGGGATGAAGCTCGATGCCAAAACAGGTGCTATCACTTGGACCCCGACACAAAAAGAAGTGGGAAAAAAGCATCTCGTGGTTGTAACAGTCCAGGACAATTATGGGGCTTTTTGCAACCAAAGCTGGGAGATATCGGTATTCAATATCAACGATCCCCCCACGCTACAAAGCAAACCCAGCAAACAATTGGCCATAGAAGATCAATTGTTTCGTTATCAGCTCAAAGCCATCGACAATGACAAGGATCCTTTGATTTTTCGCTTAACACGCGGGCCAAAGGGCATGCAACTTTCCCCAAGCACCGGTCTTCTAGAATGGACCCCAACCAATGCCGATGTGGGAACGCATACGCTTTCTATCCAGGTGGACGACAACAAAGGCGGCGTCACTTCTTACACTTGGTCTTTGCAAGTCCAAAATACCAACGATCCACCCAAAATCACCTCTGTACCGCCTTCCACCATCCTAGAAGACAAGACATTTCGCTACCAAATTGTTGCCAAAGATCCCGATCCCACACGGGATACGCTTTCATATAAGCTTCTGACCTTTCCCAAGGGGATGACCCTCAATGCCAAAACAGGTATGCTCTCCTGGATTCCAGAAAACCAACATGCCCAACTCTCACATACAGTGGAAGTCCAGGTATCCGACAACAAACAAGGCAAGGACAGTCAGCGTTTTAGTCTCAAGGTATTGGACCAGAATGATCCTCCTGTCTTTTCGAGTAAGCCTCCAGAGTTCGCGACAGAAGACAAGCAATACCTCTATCTCTTACAGGCCAAAGACCCAGACCCTACGAAAGATCAGCTTCAGTACCAATTGCTCCAATCTCCCAAAGGAATGACCCTGGACAGCAATGGCGGTCTGCTTCGGTGGACACCCACCAATCAGGACGCCAATCAACAACACACCATCAGCATCCAGGTCAGTGATGGACGAGGTGGGCACGGAAAACAAAACTACAAACTCTTTGTATACAACCAAAATGATCCGCCCAAAATCACGTCAACACCCGTTCTTACCGGACAATTGGGGCAGCTCTACACTTACCAGGTCCAGGCCAAAGATCCCGATCCCACAAAGGACACTCTCTCTTACGAGTTGTTGGCCAATCCCAAAGGGATGCAAATAGACAGAAACAAAGGACTCATTCGTTGGACAGCAACTTCGATAGATGTGGGAAAACACACCATTACCATCCGAGCAAGCGATGGAAAAGGTGGCTCAGATGAACAAACTTACACGCTGACGCTTAAGGCAGATCCCCAATCGCCTATCGCCCAAGCGGGTCCTGCACAATATCAGCCACCAGGCGAAGTATCACTGGATGGTTCCCGTAGCAAAGACCCCAATGGAAATGCCCTATCATACACATGGACGTACGTCCAAGGTCCCAGTCCCAAGACAAAGATAGAAGCTGCACACACAGCAAAACCCAAATTGCTCTTACGCAGAAATGGGATTCATGTCCTCCAACTCGTTGTCAGCAGTCAAACCCGCAAGAGTCCACCCTCACGTGTGGAAATTCATATCCAAAACCTCCCACCTTTCGCCTATGCAGGTCCAACAAAAGTTGTGTATGTGGGACAACAATTCCAGCTAGATGGCAGCCAAAGTGACGACAGTAACGGTGATAAAGACAAATTGCGATTCAGTTGGAAGCAAGCCAGTGGACTTCCCACGACGTTAAGTGACTCTGCTTCTCCCCGCCCCTCTCTCAATTTACAACGAGCGGGGATCTACCAATTCGAACTCACAGTCTCCGATGGAGAACGCTCTAGCGCACCTTCTACTGTCCAAATCATCGTTCTCGATCCAGGCAAAAAGCAATTTCCTCCCCAAGCACTCATCTCCAGTCCCAAAGTAGGCTCTACCGGGCAAAAGATGGAGCTAGATGGTTCAAGAAGCCGATTCTTCTCTAGCAAACAGACCACTTTTATTTGGAAACAACTGGAAGGTCCTGAATTCGGTATATTGCGGGAAACCAACAAAGCCAAAGTCCAGTGGATCCCTAAAAAGGCCGGCTCTTATCTCTTCCAACTTCAGGTACAAAACGATGTATCCATCTCTCCACCCGCCTTTATCCGTGTGGAAATCCACGCCAAGACCAACAAACGGCCAGAAGCCAAATTGGAACTTTATCAAGTCGCGCTCTTCGAATCTTTACACACACTGAATGCTTCAGGAAGCAAAGTTCACGGAAGTCACCAATCCATTTATCGATGGAAACAAACTTTTGGACCCGCTGTCACACTCAAGAATGCAGAAACCGCAACACCTTCCTTCCTGGTACTAAACCTCGGTATCTACAGATTCCAACTCATCATCCAACAAAAAGATGGCGAACAAAGTCCACCCGTCCAAATCTGGATAGAAGTCAACCGCAAAGGGAACAAAATCCCCATCCCATGGATAGGAGAAGATCTTCGCGGTAATAAGGCAGTCAAAGCAGGAGAAAGCGTTTCTCTCAATGGCTCCAGTAGCTACGATCCAGAAGGACAAGCCATTACATACCATTGGAAACAAGTCCTTGGTCCCCCAGTGGTTCTCGAAAACAGTACCACTTCAGCACCTGCCTTTACACCTTATGCTTATGGGATCTTGGGATTTCAATTGGCTGTCTCAGATGGCACCACAAGAAGCGCTTTAAGCCGCATCATGTACATCGTAGTACACAGTGAAGAGAACCATGTACCTATCGCAAATGCAGGAGAAGATAGGAAGATCTACACAGGGATACAGCTCATTTTGGATGGCTCCAAAAGCAAGGATGCAGACCAAGACACACTGAAATACGACTGGCGCTTACTCTCATCAAACATCACCAGCATAGCGCTCCAAAAAGCTGACACCATCAGGCCAACAGTAAACATCCCAAAAGACACCACCATCAATAAGCTGGTATTCGGCCTTGTTGTCGACGATGGCAAAATCCGTTCTCTCGAAGACACAATGACCATATCCATCATAGGTGTCAATCAAGCACCTAAAGCCAGACTCCAAGCCCCCACACAAGGAAAAACACAACAACCCGTCAATCTTGATGGTTCCGGAAGTAGTGATCCCAACGAAGGCGATATCCTCTCCTTTTCCTGGAAACAACTTAGCGGTCCAAAAGTCGCCCTACAATCGGACAATCAGGCAAAAACGTACTTCGTGGCCTCTGAGTCTGGTAAAGTCACTTTTCGACTCACTGTTTCAGATGGAACACTTTCAGACAGCACGGATATCACAATCCAAATCACACCAAAAGAGACCAAGCCGCCAGAGGAAACAGGCTGCAATTGCTCTTCTACACCGACAACTCCCTCACCTTATGCACCTCTCTTGCTCTTACTTTATGTTTGTTTGCCCTTGAAACAAAAGCGTCGCTTGCTTAAGCATAAAAAGTGACTGAAACCCAAAATATTGACTTTCCGGAG